>Ga0190274_10001593_pt1 | contig 13287 bp, 11 predicted proteins | sample Popmic531T_FD_133002 | JGI IMG/M metagenome (GOLD analysis project Ga0190274, IMG submission 133002) | Populus adjacent soil microbial communities from riparian zone of Yellowstone River, Montana, USA - 531 T | ecosystem: Environmental > Terrestrial > Soil > Riparian zone | place: USA: Montana...
AGCTACGGGTTGGCTATTCGAGCGTGGGACCCGGACGGCTGACGGAGCAGAAGCCGGACCTCAGCAGCTACACCCATTTCAAGGGCTCCGGCGTCTACGCCGCCGACGGCGGCACATCGGCGGACAACTCCGTCATCATCGCGTGCCAGGCCTCACGCTCGATCAGGGTGACCTGCCGCTTGCCGCGGCGGTCTGCGCTCCCTTGCACGCCCTCGCCGGGGACGAGCTCCGCCATGGCCACGGCATCCATGACACCGCGTTTCGCGCGCTTGACCCAGATCGCCTCGATGCGTCCCTCGCCGCCGCTCATCGATTCACGGATTGGGGACGGCAACAATGGCCTCGACCTCGACGATGAACTCAGTGCGAAAGAGACGGCGCACCTCGATGAGCGTGCTCGCCGGCGGCGCGTCGGTATTCACATACTTGTCGCGCACGTCCCTGAACGCCTGGGACTGGCCGATGTTCGTGACGTAGGTGTTGAGCTTTACCACGTCCTTGAACGTCGCCCCCACACCGGCGAGCGCCGCTTTCAGGTTCTCGAAGACCTGGGTCGCCTGAGCGGTCATGCTGCCGGCCCCGACGATCCTGCCGGCACTGTCGAGGGCGACCTGCCCTGAAATGACGACGAGCCGGCTGCCCGACGGCACGACCACTGCATGGGTGTAGCCACCCGGTTTGGACAAGCCGGGAGGATTGACGAAGGTCGGGGCCGCTTGCGCGGCCAGCGGGCCTGCAAGGATGACACTGCCGAGTAACGGTGCGAAACCGCGGAGATTCATCGACTGCTCCAGGTGGTGACCATTGACCAGGGGATCGCGCGTGTCTCGAATAATGCACCGGGCAAAGCACCGGTGACTACCGGCGGATCACGGGACGGGCGTCATGCGGATCGCATCGCGGTGGCGCTGGGATACGCGTGGGGCAACCTGCGATGGCTGGATCCCAAGGCGCGCCGGCGCAGCCGGCTCGCAGTCGCGGCGATTGCGGGCCCCGGCGCGGTGCCGGATCGCGTCGCACGTGAACACCTCGGCCATGCCGCAGCACGGGAACAGCTGATCTGGCGGCCGCGCATGATCCTGGACGCCGCGGTCGAGGGCGGAGCACACCTGGCATCCGCGAAGGCATCGGGCCGGGGTGTGCTCGTGAGCTATTGTCATTTCGGGCCGTTCCCGGCGATCGGCGTGAGCGCCCTCAAGTTCGCGAACGATGTGCACCAGGTGGCCGGCGGGTGGCTTGCAGCCCCGCGGCCGGGATCGGGCCGGGCCCGCCGGTGGCGCGGGATATTCGAGCGTGCCGGCGTGCCGCTGATCGGGGCGAAAGGGTGTTTCCCGGTGGTCGCAGAACTGTTGCGACGCGGCGCGGTGGTGGTGATGGCCTTCGACTGGCCGGGCTCGGCAGAATCGAGCTTCCTGGGGAAGCGGGTCATGCTCGCTTCAGGTACCGCACGACTGGCACAGTCGACAGGTGCCCTCGTAGTTCCGGCGATGCGCCGATTCCAACAGCTGGAGGTTCGCACAGTCTTCGGCGCACCACTCAACCCGGCGGCGTACGATGACTGGCAACATCTTCATGACGAGGTAGCAGCCCATCACGATCGCTGGATCCTCACGTGTCCCGCTGCGCTGGAAGATCCGCGCCGCGCCGGTGCATGGGAAGAAGCCGCCACCGCAGAGTCGTGGGGCCTGCCGCTCCGATTGCGCCAGCCGTCGCCAACGTCGTGAAACAGAGAACGCTTTCGATGAGCGCTCGGGGTAAACCCTTCAGGGCACCATATGGCTGGCGACTCGTCCTGACGGAGGCGACCTGAATGGAACTGATCCTGTGGCGGCATGCGGAGGCTCGCGACGGCACCCCGGACTCGACCCGCGAATTGACCGGAAAGGGCATGCGGCAGGCGAAGAGCATGGCCGAGTGGCTCGACTCGCGCCTGCCGAAGGGCACGCGGGTCCTCAGCAGCCCGGCCACTCGATGCCAGCAGACAGCCGAGGCACTTGGCAAATTCAAGGAGACGCCGGGGATTGGCGTCGGCGCATCAGCCCTCGACGTACTCGATGCTGCCGGGTGGCCAAACGCAGACACCGCCGTCGTGGTCGTCGGGCATCAACCCACGCTGGGAGAGGTGGCGGCACTGCTCCAGAGTGGCGCGGAAGCACAATGGAGCGTAAAGAAGGGTGGTATCTGGTGGTTCTCCAGCCGCGCCGGCGACGACGGGCTCGAGGTGGTCCTGCGGGCGGTTCTCTCGCCGGACCTTGCGTAAGGGTGGCGGCACGACGGCTCAGCGCGGTGGCAACCTTACGCCAGGCCGATCACCAGGTCCATCACGTTGGTTCCCGTGAGGCCGGGCCGGAAGAGTGCTCCCGCGGCGTCGAGGGCGGGGTAGGCATCATGTCTGGCCAGGTCGGCAGCGGCGTCGCGACCGGCGGCTCTAATGGCTGCCCAAGTGGATCCGTCGACGATCGCGCCGGCGGCATCGGTCGGGCCGTCCCGACCGTCCGTCCCCGCGGCGAGCAGGGTCACTCCCCGCAGCCCAGCCAGTTCGCGGGCCGCCGCGAGGGCCAGTTCCTGGCTCCGGCCGCCCAGTCCGGGATCGGTGCCGAGGGTGACGGTGGTCTCCCCGCCAAGAATGACGCAACGCCTTGCGGCCCCTTGCGTTCGGGGCGCTTGTGAATAATTTCTCAAAGTCGCGGCTACACTGATTCCGGCCTGACTTGCCTCGCCATCGAGCGGGGCCGGGTCGGCTTCGACAATCAGGCCCAACGCTGCCGCCCGAAGGCCCGCCGCTTCGACCGCGCGCCGATTACTCGACACAATTTCCGTAAGCACCGAGGCGAAGGCCGGGTGATCCGGCTTCGGTGTTTCCGGGCGTGTGCCGTCTTCGGTGTGGTCTACCAGCGCCCGCAGGGTGCCCGGGAGACGCCGCCAGAGTCCGGCCGCTTCGAGCGCAGAGCGCACCTCGGCCGCGGTGGCGGAATCGGGCACGCAGGGGCCGGAGCCGATGGACGGCAGGTCATCGCCGATAACGTCGGACACGATGAACTGGCGCACCGAGGCGCCGCCGAGGGCCGCGGCGAGCCTGCCGCCGCCCCAGCGGGTGAAGCGTTTCCGCACCCGATTCATGGCGCTGATGTCGAGTCCGGAGCCGAGCAGCAGGCTGTACAGGTCGCGAAGGTCGTGATGGGGTATGCCTTCGAGTGGTGCACCGACGAGGCTCGTGGTGCCACCCGAGAGCAGGACCCAGACATGATCATCGTCGCGCACCTGGGCGGCCACGTCGCCGAGTGCCGTGGCGGCCGCGAAGGAGCCGGGACCCGGCTCGGGATGATCCCCGATTGCCAGGCGGAGTGCGGGATGCGGCGTCACGGCCCCAGCGGGTGCGACCACGAGTCCGCCGGCAATCGCGAGCTCGTTGTCCACGGCGACGCTCACCGCCGCCACCGCCATCGGCACCGCGGCCTTGCCGAGGGCGACGATCCAGAGATGGTGACCACGCGCGGCGCCGGCATGCCGGCCCGCGACGAGGGCGGCGGCCACTGCGGGGCCGGGATCGACGGCGCCCACGGCGGCGCGGTACAGGTCCTCCAGCAACGCACGGTCGGGCGTGCCGGCGGGTAAGTTCTCGATCATGAAGTTCTGCAGGCTGGTGTTGGGTCGTTGAGCGGTTGAATATACCAGTAGCTGACTGTCGCGCTGCTCGGGGTGAGCCGGGGCCCGGTGAGGCCGCGGAGCTGTTTTCCTATTCCCGTGAGGTTTGGCAATGTCGGGTCGTAATCTTCTCTTCGTGCCGGGGCCAACGAATTCCCCCGACAGAATCCTCCGGGCGATGCACGTCCCCATGGAGGATCACCGCTCTTCCTCGTTCCCGGCGCTCGCCGGCCCGATCCTCAGCGACCTCAAGAAGGTCTTCAAGACGGAAACGGGCCAGGCCATCGTCTTTCCAGGCACCGGCACCGGCGGGTGGGAGTCGGCACTGGTGAACACGCTCTCGCCGGGCGACAAGGTCCTTTCCTTCCGCTACGGGCAGTTCAGCCACCTCTGGATCGACATGATGCAGCGGCTGGGCCTCGACGTGACGGCCGTGGATGTCGAGTGGGGCGAGGGTGCGCCGCCGGAGACGATCCACGAGCTGCTGAGCAAGGACACGAAGCATGAGTACAAGGCGGTCTGCGTGGTGCACAACGAGACCGCCACGGGCGTCACGAGCGACATCGGCGCGGTGCGCAAGGCGATCGACGCCGCGAAGCACCCGGCGCTGCTGTTCGTGGACAGCGTCTCCGGACTCGCGAGCCTCGACTTTCGCATGGACGAGTGGAAGGTCGACATCTGCGTCACCGGTTCGCAGAAGGGCTTCATGCTGCCGGCCGGCGCCGGGATCGTGTGTGCCAGCCCGCGCGCGATCGAGCAGGGCAAGACGGCGAAGCTGCCGCGCTGCTACTGGAGCTACGAGGACATGCTGAAGGCGAACGCGACGGGCTACTTCCCGTACACGCCCTCGATCCCGATGCTCTACGGCCTGCGCGAGGCGCTCAACATGCTCTTCGAGGAAGGGCTGGAGAACGTGTTCGCGCGGCACCATCGCCTGGCGGAGGGCTGTCGCCGCGCCGTGAAGGCGTGGGGGCTCACGCTGTGCGCCAAGGCGCCGAAGTGGCACTCGGACACGGTGAGCGCGATCATGGTGCCCTCCGGCTTCAATGGTGGTGACGTCATCGACGTCGCCTACCGGCGCTACAACTTTGCGCTGGGCGCCGGACTCAACAAGGTCGCCGGGAAGCTCTTCCGCATCGGCCACCTGGGCGACCTCAACGAGATCACGCTCCTGGCGGGCATCGGTGGCGCCGAGATGGCGATGACCGATGTGGGGATCAAGGTCGACCTGGGGAGCGGGGCGGCCGCGGCGCAGAAGTACTGGCTGGAGACCTCCACGCCACTCCCGGCAAAGAAGGTGGCCGGGCCCGCCGAGTCGGCGGCGCCGGCACGGCAGCCGGCGGGTGTCGCGTGAGCTTCACGCGGCATGAGCCGGCCCGGACACGACTGCAGCGCAGCACCCTGGCGGTCCCGGGCTCCCAGCCGCAGATGTTCGCCAAGGCACTCGAGAGCGAGGCAGACACCGTCTTCCTCGACCTCGAGGACGCCGTGGCACCGGCCGACAAGGAGCAGGCGCGACGCAATGTCATCGCGTCGCTGCTGGAGCACGACTGGCGGGGCGGCGGCAAGACGATCATGGTGCGGGTCAACGGCATCGACACGCACTATTTCTATCGCGACATCGTGGACGTCATCGAGCAGGCGGGGCACCGCCTGGACCTCATCCTCATTCCGAAGGTGGGGGTGCCGGCCGACGTCTACCTGACCGACGCCCTGCTGACCCAGATCGAGACGGCGAAGGGGATTTCGCACCGGATCGGGCTGGAGGTGCTGATCGAGACCTCACTCGGGATGGCCAACGTCGAGGCGATCGCGCAGTCGAGCAAGCGGCTCGAGGCGATGCACTTCGGGGTGGCCGACTACGCGGCGAGCGTGCGTGCGCGCACGGTGAACATCGGGGGACTGAACCCCGACTATCCGGGCGACCAATGGCACTTCGCGCTCTCGCGCATGACGGTGGCGTGCCGGGCGTATGGCCTGCGTGCGATCGACGGGCCGTTCGGGGACATCAAGGATCCCGAGGGGTACGTGCATGCGGCCCGGCGGGATGCCGCCCTCGGCATCGAGGGGAAGTGGGCGATCCATCCGTCGCAGGTGGCCCTGGCCAACGGGGTGTTCTCGCCGCCGGCGGCGGAGGTGGACCGGGCGCGGCGCATCCTGGCGGCACTGGACGAGGCGGCGGCCGCGGGACGCGGCGCGGCGCAGCTCGACGGTCGGATGATCGACGCGGCGAGCGCGCGCCAGGCGCAGGTGATCGTCGAGATCGGCGAGAAGGTGGCGGCCAGAACCGCCAAAGCGTGAGGCGTGAGGCGTGAGGGGTGAGGACGATCGGAGCGACCTCCTTACTCCTCACCCCTCACCAGTTTTCGGAAGGTTGGACCAACCGGAGAACTGTCTGTGGACATCCACGAATACCAGGCCAAGGAACTTCTCGCCGGCTTCGGCGTTGCCATCCCGCGGGGCGGAGTGGCGTACAGCCCGGAGCAGGCAGTGTATCGCGCCTCCGAGATCGGCGGCAATCGCTGGGCGGTGAAGGCGCAGATCCATTCCGGCGCGCGAGGCAAGGCGGGCGGCGTGAAGATCTGCAGCACCGAGGATGAGGTACGCCAGGCGGCGAAGGGGCTCCTGGGCAAGCGACTGGTGACGCACCAGACGGGTCCCGAGGGGCGCGTGGTGCACCGCCTCTACATCGAGCAGGCGGTGCCGATCGAGCGGGAGCTCTACATCGGCCTGGTGCTCGACCGGAAGAGCGAGCGCATCATGGTCGTGGCGGCGCCGCAGGGCGGCATGGAGATCGAGGAGATCGCCAAGTCGTCGCCCAACACGATCCTGCGCGAGGTGGTGGAGCCGGCAATCGGCATGACGGCGTTCCAGGCGCGGGAACTCGCGTTCGGCCTCGGGCTCGGGCCGGCGCAGGTGAGCCGCGCGGTGACGACGCTGCTCGGCGCCTACCGCGCGTTCCGTGACCTCGATGCCACGATGGTGGAGATCAACCCGCTGGTGGTGACGAAGGACGGCTCGTTGCTGGCGCTCGACGCGAAGATGACGTTCGACGACAACGCGCTGTTCCGGCGGCCCAACGTTTCCGAGCTGCGCGACTACGCGGAAGAAGATCCGCGCGAGGCGCAGGCCGGCGAGCACGGGCTCAACTACGTGGCGCTCGACGGCAACATCGGCTGCATCATCAACGGCGCCGGCCTTGCGATGGCCACGATGGACATGATCAAGCATGCCGGCGGGGAGCCGGCCAACTTCCTCGACGTGGGCGGCGGTGCCAGCCCGGAGCGGGTGGCGGCGGCGTTCCGGCTGGTGCTGGCGGACCCCAAGATCGAGGCGATGCTGGTGAACATCTTCGCCGGCATCAACCGGTGCGACTGGGTGGCACAGGGCGTGGTGCAGGCCACCAGGGAAACCCAGCTCAAGATCCCGCTGGTGGTGCGCCTGGCCGGCACCAACGTGGTGGAAGGGCAGAAGATCCTGAAGGACAGCGGACTGCCCATCATCACCGCCGACTCGCTGGCGGAAGCCGCGGAGCGGGTGGTGAAGGCGATGAACGATGGGAAGAAGCGATCCACTGCGCCGGGGAGGGCCTGAGCGATGAGCATCCTGATCGATGGAAGCACGCGCGTCATCGTGCAGGGTTTCACCGGCGACAAGGCGACCTTCCACGCGAAGGAGATGATCGCCTACGGCACGAACGTCGTGGGCGGCGTCACGCCGGGCAAGGGCGGGGCGCGGCACCTCGACCGGCCGGTGTTCAACACGGTGAAGGAGGCGGTGCAACAGGCGGGCGCGACGGCGAGCCTGGTGTTCGTGCCGGCGGCGTTCTGCGCGGACAGCATCATGGAAGCGGCGGCGGCGGGCATCAAGTTCGTGGTGGCGATCACCGACGGCATCCCGGCGCAGGACATGATGATGGTGAAGCGCTACATGATGCGGTTCCCCAGGGAGAAGCGGACGATGCTCGTCGGCCCGAACTGTGCCGGCGTCATCTCGCCGGGCAAGGCGATGATGGGCATCATGCCAGGGCACATCTACAAGCAGGGCAACGTCGGGGTGGTGACGCGGTCGGGCACGCTGGGTTACGAGGCGGCAGCGCAGATGAAGGACCTGGGCATTGGCATCACGACCAGCGTGGGCATCGGCGGCGACCCAATCAACGGGAGCTCGTTCCTCGACGTGCTGAAGCTGTTCGAGGAGGACCCGGAGACGCATGCCGTGATGATGATCGGCGAGATCGGCGGGCCGCAGGAAGCGGAGGCGGCGCAGTTCGTCAAGGAAAACATGTCGAAGCCGGTCATCGGGTACGTCGCCGGCCTCACCGCGCCGAAGGGCCGGCGCATGGGCCACGCAGGTGCGATCATCTCGGCGTTCGGTGACACGGCCGCCGAGAAGGCGGAGATCATGCGGTCGCTGGGCCTCATGGTGGCGCCGAGCCCCGCCGAACTGGGCACCACGGTGGCGAAGGCGCTTGCGGCCCACAGCAAGAAGACCACGGTGAAAGTGTGAGCCGCCCCGTGGTGGTGGTCACCCGCCGGCTGCCCGCGGAGGTGGAGACGGAGCTGCGGAAGGATTTCGAGGTCCGCCTCAACTCGAACGACACGCCGCTGACGCTGGAGCAGCTGCAGGAGGCACTGCGCACGGCGGACGCCATCCTTCCGACGGTCACCGACAAGTTCACCGCCGAGTTGCTCGCGACGGCGCCGCTCCGGACCAGGCTGCTGGCCAACTTCGGCGTGGGCTTCAACCATATCGACGTGAACGCGGCAAAGGCGCGGGGTATCTCGGTGTCGAACACGCCGGACGTGCTCACCGACGCCACCGCCGACATCGCGATGATCCTGCTGCTCACGGTCGCCCGCCGCACCGGCGAAGGGGAGCGGCACGTGCGCGCGGGTCAATGGACCGGGTGGCGCCCCACGCACATGATCGGCACGCAGGTGAGCGGGAAGACGCTGGGACTGATCGGCATGGGGCGGATCGCGCGCGCGGTGGCCCGGCGGGCGCATCACGGCTTCGGCATGAAGGTGCTGTTCCACGACCCCTTCCCACCGTCGCCCCAGGAAGCCGCGGCCCTGGGCGCCGAGGGGCTCGGCTCACTGGAGGAAGTGCTGGAACGGAGCGATTTCGTGTCGCTCCATTGTCCCGCCACGCCCGAGACGCGCCACCTGATGAATGCCGGGCGGTTCGGCCGCATGCGGAAGTCGGCGTTCCTCATCAACACCGCGCGGGGTGACGTGGTGGACGAGGCCGCGCTGGTGGCGGCGCTCCAGGCGGGCACGATCGCCGGCGCCGGGCTCGACGTGTACGAGCGGGAACCGGTGGTGACGCCGGCCCTGCTCACCATGGAGAACGTCGTCCTGCTGCCGCACCTGGGCAGCGCCACGCGGGAGACCCGCGCGGCGATGGGCATGCGGGCGCTTGAAAACCTCCGCCTCTTCTTTTCCGGCAAGCCGCTTCGCGACCGCGTGGTCTAGATGTCGGACCTGCTGCATCCTTTCGCGGCGGCGGACCTTCCCACCTCGGCCGACCCGGTCGCCGCGAGCGCCGCGGCCTATGCCACCGAAGTCGCCGAACTCCTCTACACACTGCTGGTCGACGTGGTGCGGGTGCGGGCGCCCGACATCGAGCCGGTGGTGCGCGGCGACGCGTCGGGCCTGGACCTGCCGATCGACCGCTGCGTCCGCGCACTGCAGGCACAGGGGATCTGGTTCCAGCTCCTGAGCATCGCGGAGCAGAATGCCGCCATGCGCCGCCGGCGGCAGGTGGAGATCGCGCGCGGGCTCGAGGGGGTGAAGGGGACCTTCGCCGGGGTCTTCGCCGAAGCGGTATCGGCGGGAACGCCGCCGGAAGCCATCGCGGCGCTGCTGGAGCGGCTCCGGATCCGGCCGGTGATCACGGCGCACCCCACCGAGGCGAAGCGGGTGACGGTGCTGGAAAAGCACCGCCGGATCTATCGCCGGCTGGTGGACCTCGAGTCGCCCCGGTGGACGCCGCGGGAACGACGCGCGCTGGAAGACCAGCTGCGAGACGAGATCGACCTGCTGTGGATGACCGGGGAGTTGCGGCTGGAGAAGCCAACGGTGCCCCAGGAGGTGTACTGGGGGCTGCACTTCTTCCAGGAGACGCTGTTCGACGCGGTGCCGGAGACGCTGGACCGGCTCGAGCTCGCCTTGGCGCAGTTCTATCCCGGGGTGCCGTTCACGGTGGCGCCGTTCTTCCAGTTCGGGTCGTGGGTGGGCGGCGACCGGGACGGAAACCCGTTCGTCACCAACGAGGTGACGCGCAACACGCTGAACGAGAACCGGGTGGCGTCGCTCCGGCGCTACCGGCAGCGGCTCACCGAGCTGGTGCGGCGCCTCAGCATCTCCGACCGCGCCGTGCCGGTGTCGGCCACGTTCCGCTCGGCACTTGAGCGCGCGCTGGAGCAGAGCCGCGACGGCGAGGGGAGCACGAACCGGAACCCGGGCGAGGTGTTCCGGCAGTTCCTTGCGTGCATGACCCTCCGGCTCGACGCGACGATGCACGCGGCGGAGCAGGGACAGATCGCGGGCGAGGACGGCTATCCCAGCGCCGACCTGCTGCTCACCGACCTCCGCCAGCTGGAACAGGCGCTGGCCGAGGCGATGGGCGGCGGGCTGGAGCACCGGGTAGTGACGCCGCTCCGTCGCGAGGTGGAAGCGTTCCGCTTCAGCACCACGCGGCTCGACCTCCGGGAGAACTCGACCAAGCTCACCATGGCGCTGCACGCCCTGTGGCGTGGGGGGCAGCCCGACGCGGGCGACCCGGCCGACGTGAACAGCGACGCGTGGCGCGAGTGGCTGGTGGCGGAGCTGGCGCGGCCGGTGCGGCCCGATGAGCCGCCGGTGGTGCTGCCGCCCGACGAGTACGAAACGCTGGGCATGTTCCGGCTGGTGGCGGAACAGCGTGACCAGGTGGACCGTGAGGCGTTCGGCACCTTCGTTCTGAGCATGACACGCTCGGTGAACGACGTGCTCGGTGCGTTCCTGCTGGCGAAGGCGGGGGGCCTGTTCGCCGACCAGGCGGCGGTGGAGCGCTGCACGCTGCCGATCGTGCCGCTGTTCGAGACGATCGACGACCTGCAGCGGGCGCCGGCGATCATGCGGGAGCTGCTGGCGATCCCGGTGGTGCGCCGCAGCGTACGCGGCCAGGGCGCGGTGCAGGAAGTGATGATCGGCTATTCCGACTCCAACAAGGACGGCGGGTTCCTCACGTCCAACTGGGAACTCAGCAAGGCTCAGCGCAAGCTGACGCGGGTGGGCGAGGAGTCGGGCGTGCCAATCGTGTTCTTCCACGGACGCGGTGGCTCGGTAAGCCGGGGCGGGGCCCCGCTCGGGCGCGCGATCGCGGCGCAGCCGGCGGGCTCGGTCCAGGGACGGATGCGCATCACCGAGCAGGGCGAGGTGGTGTCGTACAAGTATGCCAACCGCGGCACGGCGCAGTACCAGTGCGAGCTGCTCGCCTCCAGCGTCATGGTGCACACACTCAAGTCGGAGCGGGAGGAAGCGCTGGCCCCGGTGGGCGAGTTCGACGAGGCGATGGAGGCGCTCTCGGGCGCGGCGCAGGCGGCGTATCGCCGCTTCGTGGAGCACCCGCATCTCTTCACCTACTACCAGTCGGCGAGCCCGCTCGACGAGCTGGCGCTGCTCAACCTCGGCTCGCGCCCGGCGCGCCGCTTCGGGGCGCGCTCGCTGTCCGACCTCCGGGCCATCCCATGGGTCTTCGCCTGGTCGCAGAACCGGCACTTCGTCCCGGGGTGGTTCGGGGTGGGCAGCGGGCTCGCGACGTTCCTGGAGGTGCGCGGCGAGCGGGGCGAGGCGCTGATCGGGCGGATGTACCGGGACTCGCGCCTGTTCCGGCTGATCATGGACGAGGTGGAGAAGACGCTGACCTACGTGGACCTCGACATCGCGCGGGAGTTCGCGTCGCTGGTGCCCGACGCGGAACCGCGGGAGCAGATCCTCGGGCTGATCGTGGAGGAGTACGAGCGCACCCGGCAGATGGTGCTGCGGGTGACGGGCGCCGCCACGCCGGCGGAACAGTTCCCCCGCTTCCTGCGGCGGCTGGGGCGGCGGCTCCCGGTGCTCAACCAGGTGAGCCGGCAACAGGTGCAGTTCATCCGGCAGTTTCGCGGAGCGAGCGACGAGGCTGAGCGGAAGGAAGTGCTGTCGGCGCTGCTGCTGTCGATCAGCACCATCGCGGCCGGATTCGGGGCGACGGGCTAGCCGCCGCCCCGCATCGTCCTACTCGTGCTTGAGCGCGACCATCGCCAAGGCTGATATTTTGGGGAGTGGATACGGCGCTCACCCACCTCAATGACGCGCTGGCCGGCCGCTACCGGATCGAGCGCGAGCTCGGCCAGGGCGGCATGGCCACGGTGTACCGTGCACGCGACCTGCGGCTCGACCGCATGGTGGCCATCAAGGTGTTCTCCGGCGCGCGGGCCCGGCGCATGGAGACGAGCCGGTTCGAGCGCGAGATCCGCATCGCGGCCCGCCTGACCCATCCCCAGATCGTCCCGGTGCATGACTCGGGGGAAGCGAACGGGCTCCCCTACTACGTCATGCCCCTCATCGAGGGCGAGTCGCTGCGGGACCGGCTCAAGCGCGAGGGGCGTCTCTCCGTGACCGATGCGGTCGGGATCGCGAGCGCGGTGGCGCGCGCGCTCGACTACGCGCACCGGCAGGGCTACGTCCACCGGGATATCAAACCGGAGAACATCCTGCTGCACGAGGGCGGCGCCCTGGTGGCCGACTTCGGCGTGGCGATGGCGCTGCGCGAGGCCTCGACCGCCGACGCACACTCGACCGCGCCAGGGTTCGCCGTGGGTACGCCGGCCTACATGAGCCCGGAGCAGGCGGCGGGTGAGTGGGACCTGGACGGCCGCACCGACCAGTATGCCGTGGCCTGCGTGCTGTTCGAGATGCTGGCGGGTCACCCGCCGTTCAGCGGCAACGCGCGGCAGGTGATGCTGCGCCACGTGGTGGAGCCGCCGCCCTCGGTGCGGGTGTTGCGACCCGACGTGCCGTGGCCGGTGGACGGGGCGCTCCTCCGCGCCATGGCGAAGGAACCCGACGAGCGCTTCGAGAGCGCCGCCGACTGGGCGGATGCACTGATGGCGCGCTCGGGCGAGGTGGAGGCGACGGCGGGCACGGTGACGCGCCGCCGCGCCATCGCCGTGCTGCCGTTCATCAACACGACGAGCGACCCCGAGAACGAGTACCTGAGCGACGGCATCACCGACGAGCTCATCAGCGCGCTGGCGAATGTCGCCGGGCTGCGGGTGGCATCGCGGACCTCGGCCTTCGCGCTCAAGGGCCGGAAGGAGGACGTCCGCAGCCTGGGCGCCCTCCTGGGAGTCGGCACCGTGCTGGAGGGCACGGTGCGGCGCGCCGGGAACCGCATCCGGCTCACGGCGCAGCTGAGCGACGCGTCCGACGGCCGGCTCCTCTGGTCGGAGCGGTTCGACCGCGACGATGAGGACATCTTCGCCATCCAGGACGAGATCACCGCCACGATCGTGCGCACACTGCGCTCGCGCCTGCTCGGTGAACTGGGCGAGCCGGTGGCCAAGCGCTATACCGAGAACCCGCGGGCGTACAACCTGTACCTGCGGGGGCG
>Ga0190274_10001594_pt1 | contig 13280 bp, 14 predicted proteins | sample Popmic531T_FD_133002 | JGI IMG/M metagenome (GOLD analysis project Ga0190274, IMG submission 133002) | Populus adjacent soil microbial communities from riparian zone of Yellowstone River, Montana, USA - 531 T | ecosystem: Environmental > Terrestrial > Soil > Riparian zone | place: USA: Montana...
ATCACCATCAACTACATCGATTACTCCGGTTACCTTGATTATGACCAGCTTTACCCGCCGTTCGACCCTCATATCAGCGTAATCGACCTTATTCTGAACGAGGGCCCGAACGCCAGGCGATTTATGAAGAGTTTCTGAAAACCATCTGGGTGTCGACCCCGGATTGTGTGGGAAATTTTGAACAAGTCATACTGGGTAGATTTGTTTTGGCCGGCGGAGTGGGCTAAGGCAAATCTACCCACAACTAACTTAATCAAAGCTTCCTATTAGTTTCCAGATCCAGCCCTCGGAGAGTCAACTGCTTCATTGCGAGGGGCCACGCAGTCTGGCTGCACCAAAACCATCGCGACCATAAGCATTACCGTTGTAGAGTAGGAACGTCGTGTCCCGATGCTTTAAGAAATTACCGTAGCACACCATCTCCGAATCCCAACCGGATGGACTCACATCCACCAACTCCTCGGTTGTTCGCTGCCAGTTTATTCCATCGACTGACGTCGCAGTGTGGATGCGATAGGTCTCGCCCAGGCGGCGGGCTGAATAAATCATCCGATAGCCGCCGTTGTGGCGGACAACTACCGGCCGGGCGAGAGCATGTTCTCCATCCAGGTATGGCAAACAAAGATGGTCATTCGTTTGCCAGTTGATGCCGTCTTCGCTGACTGCATGCTTGATCGTGTAGTAATGAATGGGTTTAGGCGCGCCATCTGGATCAGGAATCCATTCGGTAGCGGATGCATACCACATTCGAAATAGATTGCCTTCTTTGAGAACCCAGGGCGCGCCGGCCAGAAACGGATCGTGCTTGTTTCGGCCTAAAACCGGGGCCTCAGACATTCGTTGAAATGTCTCGCCGCCGTCAGCCGAAAAAGCCAGACCAACGAAGAATTGAAAAGGAACAGTTCCTCCCAATGTCCATCCGGTGTAATACATTAAGAGCCGGTCCTCATGACTCACAAGACAACCTGGAACGACGCCGGCATCGTCGAAAGCGCCCAATCTCCCTATATCGATCGAGGGTCCGGGTGCGAACCGGAGCAAACTCAGCTCGCGATCTGATGCCTCAAATTCAGCCCAGCCACCACGCGAACGGTTCTTCGCATCACGACAAGCAAAGTGGATCCTGTACAGTGACTCCGATAGTTGCTGGACGAAGGGTCCCAGGCAATGAGACTGCGACCAGGCCGAGCCGGTCGGTTTACAGACGAGCCCGAGTTTCTCGAAAGGTGAGTCGTTATTTTGCGGGAGAGCCATGCCTGACCAGTACCGTGAATTCGTAGGGCGGCCGGCCGTGCAGTATGGAAACTAGCCGGCCGTATCGTGCGATGCAATGATTTAATATTTCGCCCGGATCGCCGTAAAACAACCGGGGTTCCTGTCTGTCCAAATCAGAAAAGGAAGTAAGACAGTTAAACGCAAATCCCTTATCGGCGACCGCAGCCATTAACTCAACCGTACTGAAGATATAGCGGCGCCAATCATCAATTGAAGTGTCAAGCCGCACGTTGAAGATACCGCTGGCCACACAATAATCTGATCGCTCTCGCGGGACGCCACCCACTTCAAAGGTCGCTGCGCTTGCACCGGCATGGAGATTTTTGGCCGCAGCCACCATCTCTTCAGAGATGTCGTATCCGTGATAGGTGAAGTTGAGATTAAGTCGCCTTAGATAATCATAAAGCGCTCCATAACCGCAGCCAAGCTCGACCAGTGTGCCTGAAGAATCGTCCTCGACAACCTTCATCAAGTTGGCAAACCGCTCCTCCTGGCTTTCCTGGTCACGCCAGTCTACGCCTTTCGGTGTCGGCCCATGCTCGCGTAGCTTGGCCGTATAGTAAGCCGAGACTCGAGCGTGGACGAGTTCGGTGGTGATCTGGCTCGAGGTGTCAAACTTCATGTCGCAAAATCTTGAGGAACCGCAGGCTGTCTATTCCTATGGCTTTGCTGGGTTCGACAATGTGTACTGCAGACACAGCAGTGTCATTGGCGATCAAGGCGTTGGCGCCGATGAAAGATTCTGATCCAACTTTTACACCATGTGCGATGGTGCAGTTACTCGCCAGGTAGGAACCCGGTCCGACATCTACAAAGCCGTTCACGACCACCTGCGACCCCAGGAAACAATTGTCGCCGATGCGGCTTGCATCCCCAATATGACATCCGCTCCACATCACGACGTTGTTTCCTATAACGCAATCATAATTGGTGGTCTGGCGCTCCAGGATGAAACAGTTTTCTCCAACTGTCCCTTTTTCGTAGACATCATTGGAAGAGTGTACATAACTGACGAAACGGTAGCCGAGTGACTTAAGCAAAGTGTATTTCTCGGTACGCAGCCCGTTCATTCGAGCAGCACCCATCGGCGCAAAAGCATAGATCTCGCTGGGAGGGAAAACTTTCACCACTTCGTCGATGGCGAGAAGTGGCCGGCCCTGAAACTCGTCAGCTTTCCGGAAATCGGGATCTACGGTATAGCCAACGATTTCATGAGGTGTATCGCTGCTGAAATATCTTGCAGCCGTAGCCGCCGCCCGCCCCGCACCGAAGATAATAATCCGCTTTGGTTCATCAATAGTGGTCATATGCCCCTTTACAACTCTTTACCGGCGGATTCTTGCAAATCACGCTTCCACGTATTTGTCCCACCGGACGATCGGCCAACCTTCGCTTTGGAATCTCCTGGCATAGCTTTCCTGAGTAACGGGATTCACCCCGAGAGCCAAACCATCTCCGGAACCCATCTCAATCTCCGATAGAGGCTTCACTACCTTATCCAGGCAATTACCACTGAAGTTGTCAACCACACAACAATCGACCTTGCCCCAGTAGTCAGGACAATAGCCAGCCAGTAGAAAAGTCCACGAGCTGGCGCCGAAATTAAATATGCGTGAAAAGGCTTTGGCCTGGGCACCCAGGAAGCGATGGATCTCCCGCCATGACTCAGCATAATGGCTGCGCGCTTTATATGACTCTTCTGGAGACCAGGCTGGGATATTAGGCAACTCAGGCCCCGGCGAACCATTCTGCTTTGAAAGTAGAATGAGCTGTTTATCGAGCAGTGTTACGTTGTCTGGGTTTTTCATCCAGGTTTTTGCGTGAAACCCGGTTTTCTGCGCTAGCTGCATTAGATGGTATGGGCTGTAGGAATAATTGTGGTCAACCCACAGCATTTCATTGCTCGGGCGCGAACTATCGGGGCAGGTCAGGATCAGGAAACCTTCAGGAGAAAGAAGGCCCCTAAGCTCATCAAGGAATTCTATTGGGGACAAGACGTGCTGCAGTACGTTATTGGCGTAAATCAGATCGTAAGTTTTCTGAGGTCCGCCACCCTCACCGATTTTCCCGACGTGCACTTCAAATCCTGCCTGACGCGCCAGGTCGGCATTGATTTTAGAAGGTTCGATGCCCTCGATTTCAGAGACAGGAAAGCGTTCCCTGGTGGTGCGCATGGTCCAACCGGCACCGCAGCCCACGTCCAGGATCGAACGCGGCTCGAAGCTACCCAGGGCAGCACACATCCAATCTGCCATCACCGAGTAGCGCGGAGCGTCATAACTTTGGGCGCCGGCCCGAGAATAGTAGCCGGAGTAACGTTCTTCATAAAAATCGGACTTGCCAACGAAGGCGCTATTGATCCTTTGCAGCAACCCACACTGCTGACAGTGGCCCTTTGAAAGAGACTGGTTCAGCAGATTTCCTGCCGTGGTGATGGATCTGCCGTCAATCGGATCGGGGATAGGCAACCAGAGATTAGATTCGCACAAGCAACACTTCATGAACATCCTCTTAGTTTAGCTTTGCAGCCCTGCTTGCAGCAGGTATGTTTTTTGAGACCTGGTTCGTCGAAAGCTCTTTGTTCTCGTGCAACTTGCGGACAATGGTGTAAGGACGATTTTTCGTCTCTATGAAAATCTTCGAAATATAAATGCCGATGACGCCGACACAAAAGATTAAAAGCCCACCAAGGAACCACACGGACAGCATTACTGAAATCCACCCGGCGAGAACACTGCCAAAAAAGAATCGGCGAATGATAAGCCAGGCAGCGATCAGCCCTGACAGGGTGGAAATAGCAAGGCCGAGATAGAAAATGGCTACCAGCGGAGTTTCGCTGAACGAGGTGATGCTATCGATCAGCATGACCCAGCGGTGCCAAGCGCTGTAGGTAGTTCTTCCGCTGGAGAGTTTGTTAATCGGCAGGCCGATTTGTCGATATCCGGTCATCACCCAGAGACCGCCAATGGCCGTTTCCTGCTCGCGGTGCCTGAGCAGTGAATCGAGATAGTCCCGGCTCATGAGCCGGACAGTTAGATGATTGGGTGGAACGGGATGTGAGAGCAGCAAATTAAACAACCGGTAAGCGATGTCGCCGGTCATCCTCTCCAGCAGGCCGCCTTTCCGCCGACCCTGGTATCCGTAGACTACGTCAGCATTGTTGTCATTAAACGTGTCGAAGAAGGTCCGGAGCAAAGCAGGATCTTCCTCCAGGTCACTATCAATCAGAAAGCACATGTCGCCGGCCGCATAACTGAGCCCAGTCATCAACGCTTTGTGGTGTCCGAAGTTGCGCGAGAGCTCTACTACTCGAACGCGGCTGTCCTTGGTTACCAGTCGTCGCGCGATCTCCAGCGAATCATCCGGCGACCCATCATCGACCATGACAATTTCAAAGTCATCGGTAATTGTCTGTGCGACAGCCGAGATACGCTCATGGAAGTCGTCAATGAACGGCGACGATCTGTAGAGGGTGGTGACAATCGAGAGCTTCATTGCTTGTCTAACAGTAACGTTTCTTTAGCAAGTTGCGATCGATCTTGCCGTTCTGGTTTTTCGGCAAGCTGTCCAGTATTTCGACTCGGCCGGGAACCATGTATGCCGGAATAAGCTGCGCGACGTGCTTTCGAACTAAATCTGCCTTAAGCCCATTGTGGGCGGCGATCACCGCGACAATCACACTAATCCCGTCTTGCGTAGTGTGGAGCACGACAGCCTCGTCGACCGTGGGGATGCGACTAAGCGCATATTCGATCTCCCCCAACTCAATGCGGTATCCCTGGTGTTTGATCTGACTGTCTTTCCGACCGACAAAGTGTACCTTGCCATCAGCAGTTGCGAAACGAACAAGGTCACCGGTGCGATATGTGCGCTCGTGATATCGGGTGTTGAGCGGATTCTGCCGGAACGCTGCCGCGGTCAGTTCCGGGTCGTTAAAGTAACCCAATCCAACGCAAGGGCCGCTGAGACACAATTCTCCGATCGTATCCGGTGCCGCTGCGCGGTCCTCTTCGTCGAGAACGTCGAATGAAAAATTTGCTATCGGACCACCCAGCGGAGGATAACCGTCAAGGTCAACGAAGTCGGTGTTTGTCACCCGATAGGCCGAACAAATACAGGTACACTCAGTGGGTCCGTAAACATTCACTAGCTCCACACGAGGATGAAGGCAATCGAAAAGTTCCTTCAGCTTGGCCTTGGGGTAGCCTTCACCCCCAAAGATAACCGTACGAACCGAAGCTAGCGCCGCAGGGGTAATTAGTTTGAGAGTTTGGAAATAGATCAGCAAAGATGGAACCGAGAAGTAGATCGTACAGCGCAACTCGTCTATACGTCGTAGAGCACGATAAGGATCTTTCATCGTGGCTGCGTCAAACGGGACGAGAGAAGCCCCATTCATGACACTGGCATAGAAGTCAAAAACGGAATTGTCGAAGTACAGAGGATTTACGCTCGTGAATACATCAAACTGGCTGATCGCGAATTCCTCTCTCGCCCACCCGATGAAGTTCTGCAGGTTCGCGTGAGACATCACCGCTCCTTTCGGGAATCCGGTCGATCCCGAAGTGAACATGATGTACGCCGGATCGGTGCCTACGATTTCCGTCTCGGGAAGGAAGGCAGCATCGCCGACGTCGGCTATCGAAGCAAACTGGTTATCTCGGTCAACTATCACCACCTCGTGGCCGGATAAATCGATGGGGTTTTCGCTGGCCGAAAAAACAAGTGCCGGAAGACACTTTTCCAAAATGTGCGCCACCCTGGAGGAAGGATTGGACGGGTCGACCGCGAAGTAAGGCGCGCCCACCTTAAGACAACCAATAATCAGAGCGTAAGCGAAAGTGATTTTGTCGAGACGAATGCAAACCCGATCTCCCTTGCGCACTCCCCGCTGACGAAGAAAGACAGCAACCAGATCGGAGAGTCGGTCGAGCTCGTCGAACGTCACAATCTCGCCCGTAGACAAAACTATTGCGGCTCGATCGCGGTGCTTCTCGACGACCTGCTTGAAGATGTCGGGGACATTGTGGAGATAAGCGCTCAAAGCACCAGTCCTCCATCTAATTCGATTACCGTCGCATTCACGTATTGGTTATTCAAGATGAACTTAACCGTTGAGGCAACTTCATCAATCATACCAAGTCGCTTCAAGGGCACTGAAGCCCTGATTTCTTTTAGTTTAGCTGCTGGCACGTTCTCGCGCGTTGAGGCTGTATCGAAGTAGCCCGGGGCCAGAGCAACCACGCGAATTCCTAGCGGACCCAGTTCTTTGGCAAGAGCAGTCGTGAGGCCATTGAGTCCGGCTTTGGCGGCTGAATAAGCTGCCTGGCCGGCGTTCCCACGGCTACAGATGGAACTAATATTGACGATCACTCCCCGCTTTCCGGAAGCCACCATGCGAGGCACTGTACACGCAGTTACATAGAACGCTGATGAAAGGCAGGAGGAAAGAACGCGATCCCAAAGGGCAAAGTCGTGATGAATCAGCCGACCCTCCACATACGAGATTAGCGGGGAGTTCGCAATAAGGCCGGCACAATTGATAACCGCATCAAATGCACCCACCTGTTGGTGAAAGGCTTCGATCGCATCTTCTGTAGCGCTTGCATCGGAAAGGTCACACTGTCGAAACGAGAATCCCTGGCGATCCAGGTCGGCGGCCTCTTTTCGGTCAATACCGCAGACGATCCAGCCCTCCCTACTGAACTCGTTGACCAGGTACCCACCCAGCTCTCCGGCAGCACCCGTCACCAGAATCGAGCGGTCAGGCATCGACGCGTTCCTGTTGCAGCACGGCTGACTGGAACAATTCGGCCACGTCCGCGAGTTTGATCATGTTTTGAATCTGATCAGCCGTCAGCTTAGTATTCAACTCATTCTCAAGTGAGACAACCAGCAGAACGTGTTTTAAAGAGTCCCACCCTTCAATGTCACGGAGAGTGGTAGATTCTTGAGGCAAATCTTCCACGTCACACAGCAGTATTTTCGCCATCCATTCCCTGAATTCACTCATGACTCTCGCTAACTCCTGAAAACCGGATAAAGTTGGATCGAAACCGCTGCGAGCGACGCTCAAGAGGATCCGTGATCACTTGCGGCTCGTAGGACTATGTACCGGGGATCTCTGACAAGAAACTAGAGAAATCGTAATGAGACGGTCCGTTAAGTTCGTCGACTATTATCCAAACTACGGGTCTATTGTCAATTGACCTTTGGTTCACTGCTAAACGAGTAGTTAACTGGTGTTGAGTGTCAACCGCGCCACATGGTACTTTCTAGCCGTCATCAGCATAGAGCCCTGCGGATTCGGCAATCTCGACGATCCTGTAACGCTCCAGCGCCAACACGACGACAATGATAATGGCTGTAGGCGGAAAAGTTAGCTACGTAGGTTTGGTCATTTGCACCGTGATGCTCACTGTTTACGGTCAATTGATAGTTAAGTGGCGGGTGATTCAAGCGGGCGCGCTCCCGGAGGGGATAGCCAACAAAGCTTCTTTTCTGATCGGCTTGCTATTTGATCCGTGGGTCATGAGCTCTATGTTGGCTGCCCTGCTCGCCGGTTTGTTTTGGTTGGCCGCTATGACTAAGCTGGAATTGAGTTATGCCTACCCCTTCATGAGCCTGGCATTTGTTTTTGTACTGATCCTGAGTGCCATCATTTTCCACGAAACGGTCACCTTGCCAAAGATTCTGGGAATGGTCGTAGTAATCGTGGGTCTGATCATAGCAAGCCAGGGATAATCGAAATTCAAAATGCCAGACCCAGAGAGCATCCCCTTCAACCGGCCCTATTTTGTCGGAAAAGAGTTTGAGTTTATCCAGCGGGCGTTTGCCGACTGGCATATATCCGGGGATGGCATCTTTACCCGTCGGTGCCACAAGTATTTGGAAGATGAGTTGGGCGTCCGGAAAGCGCTGTTGACAACGTCTTGCACACATGCGCTCGAGATGTCGGCTTTGCTGTTGGATATCAAGCCCGGGGATGAAGTCATCGTACCCTCGTTTACCTTTGTTTCCAGCGTTAACGCCTTCGTTTTGCGCGGTGCCCGTCCCATTTTCATTGATATCAGACCCGATACACTGAACCTTGATGAAAACCTGCTTGAGGGTTTGATCACGCCACGCACCAGAGCGATATTGGTCGTGCACTATGCTGGAGTGGGCTGCGAGATGGACACGATCCTCAAGGTAGCCAGGAAATACGAAATCCCTGTCGTCGAAGATAATGCTCATGGCTTATTTGGCAAATATCGCGGTAGGTATTTGGGCACCTTCGGGGATCTATCTACGTTGAGCTTTCATGAAACGAAGAATTTCACCTGCGGCGAAGGCGGAGCTCTGCTGATTAACGAGCCGCGATATATTGAACGCGCCGAAATTATCCGCGAGAAGGGAACAGATCGAAGCAGATTCTTTCGCGGACAAGTGGATAAATATACGTGGGTGGATATAGGTTCGAGTTACCTTCCTTCTGATATCCTGGCCGCCTTTCTCTGGGCGCAGCTTGAAGCGCGTGACTCGATTCAATCAAGTCGCAAACGGATTTGGGAGTCTTATTACAATGACCTGAAAGATTGGGAGCCGGACTGGGGTGTCCAACTTCCCTCGGTGCCAGAGGAGTGTGAACAACCTTTCCACATGTTTTATCTGTTGGTGTCTTCCCCGGCTGAGCGCCAGGCATTAATCGGCCACTTGACAGCAAGAGGGATAAACAGCGTCTTCCATTATCAACCCCTTCATCTCTCAACTATGGGGCGTGGATTCGGTGGAAAGGATGGCGACTGTCCGGTTACGGAGGACGTGAGCGACCGTTTGCTGCGGCTGCCCTTCTATAACGACCTGAATGACGGACATCAGGCGCGGGTGGTAGCCGCGTTGAAGGAGTTTAGGTGGGCACGAGACTAAAACCACCTGCACCGGTAGGGCCTTTGGCTTCGCCGTCGACTGGATCGCCATCATCTGAATTTGCAAAGCCGACAGTGGTCTTCCAGGAGAGTAAAGGTTGCGACCGCTGCTCCAGTGATGAAACTTTGTAGCAACTGCCAGAAGCAATTCGACCATTCAAATCACCTGTGTCCTTTTTGTCTTCACAAAAGCACCAGACTTGAGGGTTATGAAGCCTTTGCTCCAGAGTTAGCCGAACAGAGTTCGGGGTTTGAACCTGAGTATTTCGCGAAGCTGTTCGAACTCGAAGCTGGAAATTTTTGGTTTCGATCTCGGAATAGCTTGATCCTCTGGGCACTGCAACGCTATTTTCCCGACACCAACAATTTCCTGGAAATTGGTTGTGGAACCGGTTTTGTGTTGTCTGGAATCCGGAAGACTTTGCCTCAACTCACCCTGGCCGGAAGCGAGGTGTTTATTGCGGGATTATCAATCGCCGCGCAGCGACTGCCTGGAGTCGAGTTGTTTCAAATGGATGCGCGCCGAATTCCGTTCAGGGATGAATTCGATGTGATCGGCGCCTTTGATGTGTTGGAGCATATCAGCGAAGATGAAGAGGTGTTGTCGGAAATGTATAAGGCAACCCGGAACCAGGGAGGGATCTTATTAACTGTGCCGCAGCATCCTTTTCTGTGGAGCCAGGTGGATGACTATGCGCGCCACGTGCGCCGCTACAAAGCGCAAGAGTTGAGAGACAAAGTTAGGCGAGCGGGATTTGACGTCACCCGGATCACGTCTTTTGTCTCATTCTTATTACCGCTAATGGCAATCTCTCGTCTGAAACAGCGAGTTTGCGACGACCAGTTTGACCCGGCTGCCGAGTTAACTACCAGCCCCCTGACAAATACAATACTGGAGAAAGTTCTCGACTGTGAACGAGCACTTATTCGCACCGGTCTTTCTCTACCAGCCGGCGGCTCCCTGCTCGTGGTAGCTCATCGCCGGTAGAATATTCAAATTGCGACTGGTGCGGGCAGTGAGTTTGATTTTTCTGTTTCCTCGAGGCAGGCTCAAATAAGTCGACTGGGAATGACGCAGGGTTCTTGATATTTCGATCCCCTTGGAGTTCAGGATGAAACGCGCACTTCCGTTTGTGATTATTGTGAGCGTCATGGTCGGCGCTCTGTGGGCGGGCTGGTACAGTAAGCGTTCCACTGTTTCAACTCCGCGCACTTTGCCATCGGCAACGACGCCATTGAACCCGCCCAGCGGCGCGACAAAATTGGGCGCCACTCCCCCTCATGAATTAGGCTCTCCCGATGCACCTGTAATGGTGGAACAATTCGGGGATTTCGAGTGTCCACCTTGCGCTTCACTTCATCCGGTTTTGAAAGCAATGAAAGCTGAGTTTGGTTCAAGGCTGGTAATCGTATTCCGCGAGCTGCCCCTGATAAACCTACATCCACGCGCGATGGATGCGGCACAAGCAGCGGAAGCCGCTGGACTACAGGGCAAGTTTTGGGAAATGCACGACTTGCTTTATGAGAATCAAGCGGCCTGGCACGGCGCGTCGGACGCCGTGGCAATATTTGAGCAATATGCGACAAAACTGAACCTGGATCTGGAGCAATTCAAACGCCAACGCGGTAGTGAGGCAGTAAAGCAGCGCATATTTCTCGACCAGGAGCGGGCTCGTTGGATTGGAGTTAACAGTACACCAACCGTTTTTCTCAATGGCCGGGAAGTTCCTTTAGACTCTCTGGGAACGGAAAAACTACAGGCATTAATCAGGGCCGCGCTCTAGTTGTAAGCCGATCTTAACGAAGCAACCAGCGGTGGGTTGGCCATAATTCTGGCTTGCCCGCTGATAAGACCTGGCCAAGATGAAAAAGGGACGTCGCCGTAGGCTAGTCCGGCGACGCCCCCTTTTACATTGTCCGCATAAGTCAGAGCGAGACTCAAAAAAGCTCTCTACGGAGCTCCCCACAAGAGCGAGGATTGCCGCAGACGCAATTTTGGAGTTGACCGACTACCGCTGAGTGACTGGAGTACCCAACACAACTCCGCCCGTTTGGTTGCTTCCGTAAGACAGTACCGCACCACCTCCCGCAGCGTTGAACAACGTCGTGTTGTTGGCAAGCGTACTGTTGCCTACCAACACAGTTGCGTTAGCGGTCGAAGCGTTCACGCCCGTTCCATTATTCGCAATTAAGCAATGGTCAAGCGAAACTGCGGTGACACCTCCAGTGCTGGATGTGTTGACTCCATCGTTGGTGTTACCCGAGAAGTTGGAGTCGTAGACGGAGGCCTTGGCGCCATTACTGTATGAGATACCAAAGAGACAGTTGAAAACACGCACGTCTTTGAGTTGGCTACTGGAACCGTTGCTACCCGTCGAGGGAGAGACGGCGATACCGGTTCCGCCCATGTTTCTGACAGTGGTGTTGCTAACACTGAGCAGGCCACCACCAGCACGCGTATCACGAATGCCTTGCTGGTTGCCGCCAAAGTTGCCATCAAGGAGACAATCTTCGATGAATACTTCGGTGCCCGTTGCTGCGGCGCCTCCACTAATATTCACGCCAACCAAGCCAGTGTTGGCGCCGTTAAAATTCAGGTTGCGCAGACGGACTGTCTTCCTAACCTCGCCCACCCCGGTGAAGTTATCGAATGGAATGTTGACCCCATTCGTACCGGAATGAAGAATAGACGCGAAGATTTCGTGACAGTCGATCGTAATAGATTTGGTGATCGTCACCGCCCCGAAACCGCCCGGATCGAGACAGTTAATCTCCCCGTTTAGGGCAGTCTTGGAAATCGCGCCGGCGAAAGTCTTGCAGGGGGCAGTGCGGCTACAGGGGTTGGCATCGTCGCCGACTCCCGATACCCATGTTCGGGTGGCCTGCGCTTGCGCAGCGGAAGCGACCATCATCGTAAAAACGGCGATAGCCAGGATATTCAAAGTTATGCGGACCTTACTCATGATGCATTCTCCTTTAAGGGTTGAGCTTGATTGCTATAGTAGCAGTCTTTCTTGTATTTGAATTGAAGCAAAAAAGCTTCGGTTAAGTCCCGCGCCCAAAGTCGAAGAATTAGCGTCACTTGGGGTCAGAGCTTGGGACAATACTCTCAAAAATCGCTGGTATGACAGCGGGCGCTTCAAGTGATAGCGCCCGCCAATCCACCTCTTATTTGAACTTGAAGTTAGCGGTATGGACACTGCCGTCATTCAATGTAACCACAAGTTGACGACACGTCCCTGCCCATGAACTCTCAGTCTGCCAGTTGTACTGATACGTATCTGGGCTGTAAGTCAGTGTGCTTCCCCCAGGGTTCTCCGTCTCAACTATGTCAACGCCCTGAACGCCTGAGACGCAGTTATAGGACACGCTGTACGGATTATCGGCTAAAAAGATATTCAAGCCCTTATTCCCGCTGAGGCTAAACTTAACCGGAATAGTCTTGCCGGCATTTGCCTGATTCAGAGTCGGCAAATTATTGATTGGCGAGAAGAAACCTGTGAAGTTGTACAGCACCGTGACTGTAAAGCTGCATGATGCGCTTAGACCCGCTCCATCAGTGACAGTGAAAGTGTTTGTAGTCGTACCAACCGGGAACGAAGCGCCGCTAGCCAGCCCGGCGGTCTGCGCCGTCGTAGCGCCACTACAGTTATCCGAGCCGGTCGGCGCCGTGTAGGTTACCACCGTCGAAGTCGCCGTCGAGTTCGGCGGCAAGTAAACCGTAATGCTCACCGGACAGCTAATCGTGGGTGGAGTGGTGTCGTTGACGGTAAAGACCACCGTATCGGTGCCACTGTTATTCGAGTCGTCTTTGCCTGTCACGGTAACTGTGTGGGCTCCGGGGCCAACCAGAGTGCCGGCCGCTGGACTCTGCGTTAAGGTCACACTGCTGTCGCAGTTATCAGAAGCAGTTGAACCCGCAGTGTAGTCAGGCACCGGCGCCTGGCAGTTGGCATCTGCGGAAGCTGAACTATCCGCAGGCGCGGTTACGGTCGGGGCCGTAGTGTCGCTAACTGTGAAAGTAGTTGTCGTAGTTGCGGTATTGCCGGCGCCGCCATTGTTGCTGGAGCCGTCATTTGCAGAAAGCGTGATCGTGTA
>Ga0190274_10001595_pt1 | contig 13279 bp, 11 predicted proteins | sample Popmic531T_FD_133002 | JGI IMG/M metagenome (GOLD analysis project Ga0190274, IMG submission 133002) | Populus adjacent soil microbial communities from riparian zone of Yellowstone River, Montana, USA - 531 T | ecosystem: Environmental > Terrestrial > Soil > Riparian zone | place: USA: Montana...
AGACCAGCCGGGTCGAGTCCGGCTGGCCAGCTGCCGCTGGTCGAGGCAGCTCCCCCCGCGGCCACAGGGCGACCGCGCTGGCCAGCACGGCCAGGGCGATCACCCCGACCACCGCCAGCATGGCCCGATAGCGACCCGCGGTGGAGTGCATCGCCGCACGCTACGACCCGGCTGCGCTCTGGCGCCAGCCAGCCCGACCTGCTGGCCGGGAGCGCCGACCGAGACCTGCGAGTAGGATGCTGCGGCCAAGATCCGATCCCAACTGCCACAGCAAGGAAAGGTGGGGCGTTCTGAGGCTTGGCGGTCGCACCGAGCCCGTCCGGGAGGCCGGCTCCTCGGCATCCCCGCCGCCTGCGACCGCGAAGCGGCGTCCGCGCCTGTTCACCGCCGAACTGCTGGTGCTGCTGGTTGTGGTTGGGCTGGGCAGCCGCGGCCTGGTCGCCGAGTTCTTCGATGGTTCCGCAGTCCAGTTCTGGTCGACGCTGCTGGTGTCGATCGTCATCCAGGCCCTGCCGTTCCTGGTGCTGGGCGTGCTCATCTCGGGCGCCATCGCCGCCCTCATCCCTCCTGGCTGGCTGGCCCGGGCCCTGCCCAGACAGGACGCGCTGGCCGTGCCCGCGGCCGGCCTGGCCGGAGCCGCCCTGCCGGGCTGTGAATGCGCCTCGGTCCCGATCGCGGCCCGGTTGCGGGCCAACGGCGTCTCACCGGCGGCCGCGTTCGCGTTCATGCTGGCCGCTCCGGCCATCAACCCCGTCGTGCTGGTGTCCACCGCAGTTGCCTTCCCCGGCCGACCCAAGATGGTCCTGGCCCGGTTCCTGGCCTCGCTACTGACCTCGATCGTGGTCGGGCTGATCTGGAGCCGGGTCGGCCGCGAGGCCTGGATGACGCGGGCCCGCAGCCGGTTGGTCGAGGGTGATAGCCGCTGGGCGGCGTTCACCGAGACCGCCCGCCAGGACTTCCTGCATGCCGGTGGCTGGCTGGTGGTCGGGGCCATGGCCGCCGCCACCCTCCAGGTCGCGGTCCCCCGCTCCCTGGTCCAGCAGCTGGCCGGGCATCAGCTGCTGGCCGCCCTGTGCCTGGGCCTGCTGGCCGTGGTGCTGGCCATCTGCTCGGAGGCGGATGCGTTTGTCGCGGCCAGCCTGCGCCAGTTCTCCCTCAGCGCCCGGCTGGTCTTCCTGGTGGTCGGGCCGGCGGTGGACATCAAGCTGGTCGCCATGCAGACCGGGGTGTTCGGCCGTCGCTTCGCCGCCCGCTTCGCGCCGCTCACCTTCGCCGTCGCGGTCGTCTGCGCGCTGCTAGTGGGGCGGTGGCTGCTGTGAGCGACCGTCGCGCCCAAGGGGCCATGCTGCTGCTGGTCGGTGCCGTCGCGCTCTGGCTGGGGCTGTCGCAGGCCGCGCTGGCCTATGTCCGGCCCGGGCTGCGCCCACCGCTGGCCGCCAGCGGTCTGGTCTTGCTGCTGCTCGGGGTGGTCGCGCTGGCATGGCGCCCGGTCGGCGCCACCGACGGCCACAGCCATGCCCATGGTGAGCAGGGACCCCGCAGCGCCTGGCTGCTCACGCTGCCGGTGCTGGTGCTGCTGCTGGTCACCCCGCCAGCCCTCGGCTCCTACGCGGCCAGCCGGCAGCCACCCGGTACCAACGGCGGATCGGCCGGGGAATTCCCTCCCCTGCCCGAACCGGTCGACGGCGCGGTCCCCCTGCTGGTGAGCGAGTTCGTCGCCCGAGCCCAGGACGACCGGGCACGCTCCCTGGAGGGCCAACGGGTCCGGCTGGTCGGCTTCGTCATCCCCGACCAGGGCGGCGGCCGCGAGTACCAGTTGGCCCGCTTCGTCCTGGCCTGCTGCGCGGCCGACGCCGAGGCCTACACCGTCCAGATCCGCGGCGACGCCACCCCCCGCCAAGCCGACCAGTGGCTGCTGGTCGAGGGCCGCTGGCTCCCCCAGCCAGTCCCCGAGCAGACCGGCTCCTTCACCAAGCCGCCGGTCCTACTCGCCGACGCGGTCACCACCGTCCATCCGCCAGCCAACCGGTACGAGAACACCCAGTTCCCGTACTAGCCACTCGTCCGCTGTCATGGGTTGTGCGACCGCCTACGGCGCTGGACAGCTGCCAGAATGCTTGCGTCGCTGCCAACCTGCCGGCTCCTCGAGTTCGTCGGCCCCTTCGAGGTGCGCGGCTGGAAGCTGGCCGGCACCCTGGTCCCGTTTGCCTACGTCGAGCCGTAGGTGTCTTGGAGGATCGGCTTCATTGTGTGCACGCCGAGGTTCATGGGTCGTTCCTTTCGTGGTGTCCCAGAGATGGTTCAGCAGTCGCGGTCAGGCCGACCAGTTCGGCGCTCACCCGCCACAGCCGGGCCGCCGCGGCCTGGTCGTGGCTGGCCTTGGCGGACCGTTTGGGCTTGCGGTTGACGAAATAGCCTCCCGTCACCCGCTCGACATCGGGAGCCGACGCCAAGTAGATCGAGGTCTCGGCACCCTTGGCCGGGGACTGCATGAACGGCCGCAGCAAGGGGACCAACCGTTGCTGGACCCTGGCCGGGTCCTCGGCCCCGAACCCGGTGCGAGTCAGGCCGGGATGCAACGCATTGGCGGTCACCGAGCCGGCCGGCAGCCGCCGGGCCAGCTCGTAGGTGAACAGCACGTTGGCCAGCTTGGACTGGCCGTAGGCCCGCGCGCCGGAGTAGGACCGCTCCCCCTGGAGGTCGTCGAAGTCGATCCGCCCCTGGACATGGGCGTTGGAAGAGACTGTGAGCACCCGGGCCGGGCCGCTCTGGATGAGCCGGTCCCAGAGCAGGTTGGTGAGCAGGAACGGCGCCAGATGGTTGAGGGCAAAGGTCCGCTCCAGACCATCCGCGGTGACGTGGCGGGTGTCCCAGTACCCGCCGACGTTGTTGACCAGCACATCGATTCGAGGCAGGTGCTGAAGGACCTCGGCGGCCAGCCGCCGCACCTGCGCCTGGGAGGACAGGTCGGCGACGAACACCTCCACCCGCCCGCCCCCAGCGCCGCGGAGCTCGCCAGCCGCGCCCTCGGTGCCCTCGCGGTCCCGGCCGACGATGGCCAGGCGCGCCCCCATCGCGGCCAGGCCCAGGGCGGTCGCTCGACCAATGCCTGCGGTCCCGCCGGTGACCAGCACGGTCCTCCCGGCCATCGGCCCCTGGCGCTGTTCCATGTTCATGCTCACACGGAGATGGCGATCTTGCCGGCGCGTCCGCGGCCCTCGACCATCTGCCGCATCGCCTCGGGGACCTCGCCCAGCGGGTAGGTCCGGCCGACGCGTGGGGTGAGCTTGCCGGCCTCAAGCAGCTCCCGCAGGGTTTGAAGGTCTTCCGGCCGCTCCTTGGAGGCCAGCATACGCAGTCGCTGGCCCACGAACCGTGACAGCACCGGCGCCCGGAGGTTGCGGGTGAAGCCTCCCATCAACCGTCCAGCCCCTTCACCGCCGACAATCACCAGCGTCCCCTTGGGGGTGAGGGCACGGCGCAACTGCGACAACGAGCGGCGGCCAGCCGTGTCCAAGATGAGGTCCCACTGCCGGGTCCCGTCGGTGACGTCCTCGCGGGTGTAGTCGACGACCTCATCGGCGCCGATGGAGCGGACCAGCTCCAGCTGGGTAGTGCTGGCCACCCCGGTCACCTCCGCACCGAACGCCTTGGCCAGCTGGACCGCGAACGACCCCACCCCCCCGGCCGCCCCGATGACCAGGACCTTCTGTCCCGCCTGGATCTCGCCCACGTCGCGGAGCCCCTGGAGGGCGGCGAACCCACTGATGGGCACGACCGCCGCCTGCTCGAAGCTCAGGGCGGCCGGCTTGGCCGCCAGCTGGCCCTCGGGCGCCACCGCGTACTCGGCGAAGGCGCCGTCGCACCAGCCGAACACCGCATCACCGGGCTGGAACCGGGTCACGTTGGGCCCGACCGTCTCGACCGTCCCGGCGACGTCCATGCCCAGCACGGGGACCTTGGGTTGGCGCAGCCCGAGGGTTGGCACCACCAGGCGGATCATGTAGGGCAGGCCGGTCATGACGTGCCAGTCACCACGATGCAGGCCGGCCGCATGCACCTGCACCAGCACCTCGTTGCCCGTGGGCAGCGGCTGGTCGATGTCGCTGAACTCCAGCACGTCGACGTCGCCATAGCGGGCTTGGGTGATTGCCTTCATGGTGTCTCCTGCGGCGTCGTGGCTGTGGAAATCAGGTCCCGGTCGGCTTCGAACTCGGCGGCGAAGGACGTGTCGCTGGTGAGGCGGAGGATCTTGAACTGGCCGTCGGCGCGCTGGCCGCTCTCCACCATCCGCCGACGATACTGGTCGAACTCACCAGACCGTATGACTCGGATGATGGGGGCGCCGTAGCGCAACGACTTCCGCTTGGTCTGGTACTCCTCGTTGTGGTCCCCCAACGCCGCGTCGAGGCGGTCCACCAACGCCGAACCGTCCTGCTCGGCGATCGGGTCGTCGAACTCGGTCAAGAAGATGAGCCGAGGAGTGGTGCCGTCGACCAGCTCGGCCACGGCCGCGATGAAGTGGTAGCTGCCCCGCAGCGCCGCCAGAGCCGCTTCGACGGCGGCGATGACCTGGACCTCATACAGCTTCTCCCCGGTGAACGAGACGACCCCCTTGCCCTTCTGGATGAACCGGATCAGCGGCGTCTTCCCGTAGTGTCCGGCCACCTCGACGATGTCGTTCATGTCATAGCGGTACAGCCCCGAGGCGTTGGTGACATACACGAAATAGCGCTGTCCTTCCTCCAGCCGCTCGACCGGCAGGAGCTCACGACCCTCCGGGGCGCGGTCGTCGCCGGCGGGGTGGAACTCGAGCACGTTGGTGCCGACGGCGATCACCCCGGCGTCGCCCTGGTCGCTCAAGGGGACCGATCCGCGCAGCTCGGTGGCGTAGTAGCCGAAGTCCCTGACCGGCGGCCGCTGCGGGAACAGGGTGTCGAACCTCGCCAGATAGGCGCCGACGGTCCCGCCCTTCCAGCACCCGACCGCGGCCAGCTTTGGCCACGCCAGCCCCGGCCGCAGCACACCGCCGCCGGCGGCGGCCGCTCGCTCCAGGTGCCTGGCGCGCTCTGGATCCGGTCGCAGGTGCAGAGAGTCTCGAAGCTCCTGGGGCACCGAGAACTCGGAGGAGAGTGAGCCGTCGCGGACATCGCGGATGATCGATTCGGTGTGCTTCGCGAGCCGGTCGCCGAGCAGCAGGACGGTGCTGGGGTTGACGGTGGCGATGCAGCTGATGTCCTGGCCGGCGGCCAGCCGCAGCAGCGTGTAGTACTTGGCCTCGTAGTCCTCGACGGCGAACACCGGATAGGGGGCGGTGTACATCGACTTCACCGGTCCGGGCAAAGTCCGGTAGCCGTGCCCGGACTCGGCCCCGATCGGGACGCCACTGGGGGCATGGGACTCGACCTCGGGACTGACCACGCTGAGGATCCGGCCCCCGACGATCCCGGGGTGGTCGCGATACAGGCCGCAGAACCACAGCCAGGTCAGGTGCGACTTGGCCCGCTTCCCCTCGCGGGTCATCGGGATGTACTTGCGATTGCCCGTGGTCCCGCTGGTGGTGGTGAACAGCACCGGCGGTTCCTTGGTCAGCTGGTTGGGCCGCCCGTCCATCTCCGCGGTGATGTAGGGCTCCAGGTCCTCGTAGCTGGCGATGGGCACCCGCTCCTGGAAGTCCCGGAAGGTGGTGATGCCACCGAAGCCGTGCCGGCGGCCGAACTCGGTGTCGGCGTTGGTCTCCAGGATCTGGCGCAGCAGGCGATCCTGCGCCTGGACAGGAGTGCGGCAGAGCGTGTTGAAATGCCGCAGCGACCGTGGGGCCTTCACCCACAGCAGCAGCCGTCCGACTCGCGACATCGGTCGCCCCTTTCACGCGCTATACGATCATTGCCTGGTCGACCGCCCACCGCTGCAGCATCACCTGATCGACCCGGACCCCCAGCCCGGCTCCGGGGGGACGTGGCGGAGGACGGCCTCCGTAGCCGAACTGGATCAGCGGTGATGCAGGGTCCTCCCGGAGCAGGTGCCGGCCGAAGCAGCCTTCGGCGTACCGGACCCCGGGCCGCAACGGGGCGAGGGCCGACAGCAGCGACAGGTGCGCCGCCGACAGCAACGACGACTCGCCGACCTGGCAGCCGACCTGGAGGACGAGGCCGGCGTCCAGGGCCTCCCGGCACCGGGCGTAGGCGCCGACGAGACCGCCGCACTTGGAGATACGCACGTTGGCGCCCGTGCACGCCTGATGGCTGATGAGCGCCTGCAACGACTCGCGGTCGGTGAGGCCTTCGTCGACGACGATCCCCGCCGACGACTCGGCCACCAGCCGAGCCAGACCGGAGAGGTCGCCGGCGGCGATCGGCTGCTCGAAGGACCGGATCCCCACCGTGCGCAACTGCTGGATCACCTCCAGCGCCTGTTCGACCCCCCAGGCCATGTTGGCGTCGACCCGAAGGTCGACCCGCCGGCCGAGCAGCCGCCGCGCCGTCCTCGCCGCCTGCGGGGCGCCGTCCTGTCCGAGCTTGAGCTTTATATGGGGGAACCCGAAGGCGCGCATCTTGAGCAGCGACTTCGCATAGGGCCACCCTCGTCCGGCGGACACGACGCCGCTGTAGCGGTAGCGCTCCAGCGACCCTCGGGACGGCTGGCCGCCGGGCGAGGCCGGCTGGCCGGTCTCCCTGCCGAAGGTGTCGAGCAGGGCCAGGTCGACACAGCACCACGCCGACGTCTGGGGAACGTCGGGGCGCACCCACTCCGGCGGGGCCTTGCCATCGCACTTCTCGAGAAACGAGACGACCTCGGGGAGCGACTGGAAGGTCCGCCCGACCAGGGCCGGCAGGACCTGGTCGCGAAGCAGGGTGAAGGCGTCCTGGCGGCTCTCCCCAGAGACGTAGGCGCGGGGCAGCGCCTCTCCCCACCCGTCGACCCCGCTGTCCAGGACCACCCGGAGAAACAGGCTCTCGGAGGTCGTCCGCGCGGCGGCGGCATGGCGGAACGCGGTCTTGAACGGGAGGTCGACCGCGAACAGCTGCAGCTCGGTCACCGTCGGCATCTAGGGACCACCGCCCGTCGACCGGGACGACCCCGATGGGACCCGAGCCGACAGCCATCCGACCATGTCGGCCAAGTACCGGCTGCGATCCGGCTCGAAGTCCAAGGTGTGGCCGGCGCCGGGATAGGCCCGGTAGGTCTTGTCCTCGACGCCGAGCCCGGAGAACCAGCGGCGCGTGCCGGCCACGTCCATCATCGCGTCGTCCTCGCCTTGGAGCAGGAGCAGCGGGAGCCTCAGGCCGGCAGCGGCGCGCCGTCGGCCGCGGTCCAGCCGTCCGGTCTCCCAGAAGAAGCGCGTGGACGCCTTCAGCAGCCGCAGCCGATCGGCTCGGATAGCGTCGAGGTAGCGCGGATTGGAGGTGTACAGCTCCGGCGTCAGCGGGATGACCAGGCGGGCCGTCGGAGCGACGAGATGGCCGACGACGACCACGAGCTGTCGCGTCCGCGAGAGGCTCACTCTGGGCAGCAGCCCGGGGCCGAGCAGCAGCAGCCCGGACAGCGGCGCGGGTCGCAGGGCGGCGTAGACCACACCGAGCTTGGCCGCCCAGCTGGAGGCGGCCAGGAATACGGGCGTCCCGGGGTGCTTGGCCGAGACCAGCCGCACCACCATGTCGACGTCGTCCAGGGCGCGCTCGTAGCGGTTGAGGTGCCCGCGGGGGCCGCCGCTGCGGCCCGACCCGCGACGGTCGGGCGCATAGACGGCCACGCCCATAGTGTCGAGGTCGGCGGCGGTCTCGGCGAACCAGCCGCCGTGGCTGGCGATGCCATGCAAGAAGATGATGACCGCCCAGGATGGTGAGCGCCCGCTGCCCCAGCGGAGGTAGTGGAGCTCGACGCCGTCGCTGGCCCGCACGAGACCGCTCGCGGCGTCCCCGCCGCCCAGTGCATCCCGCTCCGCGTCGGCGGCCGGGCTGGTCATGGTTGCTCCCGTCGGTTGGTCCTTCTGTCTCGGACCAGCGGACCCAGGCGACCCGAGGGTTCCACGAGCAGTGTCACGACACTGCCGGCGAGTCGGATCAGCGAAGTCGCCAGTCTTCAGCGCTCGTCGCGGACGAGGTTGATGCTCAGGCGCTGCTCCCTGCCTCGGACCGGTCGGCGGCCGAGGTGCTCGCCCGCCCGTTCGGCCCTCGCCTGCCGATCCAGCGGGCCCCACGGGTCCGTGGACTGTGGAGCGGCACGCCGCCGCGGACGCGGTCACCGCCGGGTCGCTGCGCGGGCGCCGGCGGAGCGGCATGCGAATGCTCGGCCTTGATGCGCTCGGCCCGCTCCACCTCCAGGGTCCGGAGGTTCTGCTCGATGCCCGCCAGCTGCGCGGCGGTGGCGCTGGGCAGGCGGTAGGCGTCGCCCACGAACCCCGCCATGTCGGCGCGGTAGTCGTGGCCGAACGAGGTGAACTCGCCCGGCACCTTGAGCATCGCGTTCATCGCGTCCATCCCGGTCTGGAGGAACGTGACCAGCGGCAGCCAGCGCATCTGCTCGGGCACCCCCCGGCCCCGCTGCCCGTTGGCCAGCCACGCGGGCCGCTGCACCAACAGGTCGGGCCCGAACACGGCGATGGGGTCGTTGTCGTGGGAGACCACGACCGCCCGCAGCCGGGCCCGCTCGTCAATATCGAGCGCCGCCAGCTGATCGTGGCGGTCGAACACCTCGACGGTCCCCTGCGGGACGAGCGTGCTGCTGCCCCGGGTCATGCCGCTCCGGGACCACTTGGCCAGCCATGGCAGCCCCACCCACAGGGCACGGTCGATCCCGTAGTGATCGAAGCCGTCGATGCCCTGGTACATGACCACGTCGGAGCTGGTCCAGGCGCCCATGCTCTCGCCGAAGACCAGCACCCGCGGGCGCCCCTCGGGCGGCAGGCCGGCCAGCCGCTGCTTGACGCCCCACAGCAGCAGCCGGAACTGCCGGCGGCCCAGCGCCACCTTCTGGATCGACAGGAACGACGGGTACCGGGCGTACTGGATGCAACAGGTGGCGATGTCACCCCGGGTGAGGAACTCGGCCGCCTCGATCAGCGTCTGGTCGACCCAGCCGGTGCCGGTGGGCGAGACCAGTAACAGGTAGGACCGGTCGAACGCGCCGGCCCGCTCCAGCTCGGCCAGGGCCAGCTCCGCCCGGCCGGTCTGATAGAGCGGCTCGCTGTTGAACCCCACATACGCCCGGATCGGCTGGGCGACCGCCGGATCCCCCATGACCTCCTCGATCAGCTCGGGAGTGACCACGTCGGTGACGAAGCGGCGTCCCTGCTGACCGAGGTCGGCGAACGGCAGCAGGCTCTCGGGGCACCCCGACACCAGCGGGCTGGTGGGCGCGGTGGCATAGCCCGGCTCCACCTTCTGGTTTGCCCGCCCCACATACGCCACCCCGGCGTTGTAGACCGCCATCGCCGCCCCCGCCCATATCCCGGCGTTGACCAGCCGCGCGAGCACCCGCTTGGACGGCCCGGGCCCGAAGTAGGACTCGAGCGCCCCGCGTGACCAGACGAAGCCTCGGGCCAGCCCCGTCCCGACCGTCGTGACGGCGTACGAGGTCGCCAGCGCACCCGGCAACGTGGAGGTCGGGGGCCGCGGCCAGCGATCCACCCCGGCCTCCCGCGTAGGCAGCCGCCGACCTGCCCGGTACAGCAGTCCCGCGGTGTGGATGGCGCCGACGGCGACCGGCCGGACAGCCGGCTGACTCGGGTAACGCCGCTGCATCCAGCGGCCAAGATCGTGGGCCGCGGCCCCGGCGGCACCATCCCGGAGCAGCTGACCGGTGGACCGCAGCGACGCCACCCACAACCGTTGACAATGGCGCTCCGGAACCGCCGCCAGCGCCGCCCCGGCACCGCCGATCACCGCTCGGGCCACGAGCTGTGCGGGAAGCGGGGCGTCGGCCGGCACGGCCAGCCGCGTCAGCTTCTCGACCACGCCGGTGGTCGCCCGCGCCCCGAGCATCCCGAGCCCCATTGCGACCCCGTGCAGCCTCGCGGTGCGCGGCATCAACGACGGCCCGAAGGCGTCCACGGCCGCCACGGTCTCCCGGGGTGCCGCTGGAGATGCCGCCACCGGGTTCAGCCACCGTGCCAGCTCCTGCAGCTGGTTCGACCCACGGGCCTCGCCAAGCAGGGCATGTAGTTGCCGCATACCATCAGCCTCCCAACCCTGCTCTCTGGAGCGGCCCCACACGGGCCGAGGATGCTCCTCTGGTCCCGAACAGCTCGTCGCGGATCGCGACCGCGAGGTCCGGGTTGTCGCTGAACAGCCCGTCGACCCCGAGCTGGCGGAACTGCCGCAGCTCGGCCGGCAGATCGCCGACCCCCCGTAGGTAGGCCGGGTCGGCCGGGTCGCCCCGACGGAGGTCTTCGGGCAGGAAGGCGTTCTCGCGGCGGAACGTCCAGGGATGGACGAGCAGCCCGGCCCGGTGGGCGTCGTCGACAAGCACGTTCGGTGACCCACGCCGGTTGCTTGCGTCGCGGGGCACGATCAGGCCCTTGTTCGGTCCGATCCCCTGGACGTGGGCGGCGAGCGCGGCCAGGCCCGCCGGGGTGGCGAGGTCGGCGTAGGTGCGCGGGTCGCCGGAGGTAGCGAGGTCGTACGGCCGGCCGTGGTCGTCCAGCAGCTGGACCAGCGGGACCTCGGTCATCCGCCTGAGCCGCCGCAGGTTGCCGACCTCGAACGACTGGACGAAGACGGCGGCGTCCGGGCCGCGGTAGCCGCTGGCGTCCAGTGCCCGGACCAGCGGCTCCTCGAGCGGCAGCCCGATCGAGCGGAAGTAGGTGGGGTGCTTGGTCTCCGGGTAGATGCCGACCTGCCGCCGCTTTGCCAGGTCGATCACCTGCTGGAAGGTCGGGATGTGGTAGCGGTCGTCGAAGGCGGCGCCGGCCGGGCGGATGGCCGGGAGGCGCTCCCTGGCTCGGAGCGTCCCGAGCTCGGCGTGGGTGAAGTCCTCGGTGAACCAGCCAACGACGGGAACGCCGTCGATTGTCTTCATGGTCTCCCGGTCGGCGAACTCCCTGTGACCGGCGACGTCGGTGGTGCCTGAGATCTCGTTCTCGTGGCGGACCACCAGGACGTGGTCCTTGGTCGAGACGAGGTCGGGCTCGATATAGTCGGCGCCCAGCTCGATCGCGAGCTCGTAGGCGGCCAGGGTGTGCTCTGGGCGGTAGCCGCTGGCGCCCCGGTGGCCGATGACGATCATGTCGCCTCGAGGCCCACCGGGGTCGGCGCCTCCTTGCCCGGCACGACGAACGACCGCCGCCGCCACCACAGGTAGGTGCCGATGCCCACCGGTATCGGCAGCAGCCAGGTGAGCGCCCGGTAGACCAGCACGGCGGCGACGACCTGCGGCTTGGCGCCACCGGCGGCCACCAGCCCGCCGATCAGCACGGCCTCGACGAACCCGGCGCCACCGGGGGTGAGCGGGATGGCCGTGGCCAGGCGCGCGAAGGCGAACACGGCCAGCACCTCGGCCCAGGAGACCTCGGCGTCGCTGACTCCGACGTGGCGCAGGGTGACCAGCAGCACCAGGTACAGCGACAGGTGGCTGGCCAGCGAGGTGACCGTGATCGCAACCCAGCGACGCTGGACCAGGCCGACGGTCCGGGTGCGGAACTTGACCGTGGCCAGCTCCCAGCCAGCCACCGGCGGACGCCGCAGCAGCCCCAGCAGCCGTGAGGCGACCCGGCCGGCCAGCAGCCCGAACCGGCGTGCCGCCTCCTCACTGCGCAGCATGAGTGCGAACACCACGATCGCGGCGACCAGGCCGGCGATGCCAAGCAGGGCGGCGATGACCCGCCCCCCGGTGGCGCCGCCCTGGAGGGCGACCAGGGCCAGGGCCAGCACCGGCAGGCCAAGCTTGATGAAGCTGTTCCAGACGCCGGAGACCAGCACCGCCGTGGTGGCCCGGGACCGCGAGTAGCCCCACGACCCCAGCATCGTGTAGGTCATGCCGATGCCGATCGCCGCCCCGACACCGGCCGGGATGGTATTGGCCACCGCGGTGGTCGCCTGGGTCATCCCCATCGCCCGCCAGAACGACAGGCCCGGCGTAACCGCCATCCACACCCAGGCGTAGGTGCACAGATTCCAGCCGGCGATCGCCACCAGGGTGGCCATCTCCAGCCAGGTCAGGGCCTGAATCTCGGCCCACACCGTTGCCATGTCGATACCGCGGAGCAGGTAGTAGAAGATCCCCACGACCAGCACCAGCGACAGGGCGATCTGGACGATCCGGCGGGTAGGGGACGGCGGCCTCTGCTCGGTTGCCACGTGCTCGGTCATCGGAACAATCTCCTCATCTTGTGGTCGCGTCGAGCTCGAGCCGACCGCCGGAGTCGCGCCGGAGGGCGGCAGCCAGGGCGTCGCGGGTGGTGAAGTCCAATGCGAACGATGCCTCGCTGGCCAGCTGTTGCCGGCTGGCCTCGGGTGCGACCAGGCGCTCGGTGACGCAGCCGCCAGGGAAGGTGTAGGCGCGGGTCGTCGCGACCCCGGCGGCGTTGCGCTCGATCCGCAGGTAGCGTCGTGCCCCCGGCCGCTCGGAGGTCACCTCGACCGCCCCACGGAGGTCACACGAGGCGGTGAGCTCGGTGACCAGGACACCGCCGCGGTCGCTGGTCATCGTGAACCGGGACCTGTCGTTGCCGACCACCATCGCCTCCTCTTCCAGCGACCAGCCGGCCGGGAGGATCTCGATGCACGGCACCAATGAGGCGGTGGGCACCGACTGGGCCATGAGCAGGAGCGGCTCGTGGGGCTCACAGCGGAGCGCCTGCGCCCGGACGGGCGCGGTTTCCACCCCCCCGTCGCTGATGAGCACGGTTCCGGCGACGTTGAGGATGAAGGCGGCGAGCAGCAGAGTGAGCACGGCCAGCCCGACCCGCCGCATGCTCCAGCGCTGGATGGAGATCGGGCGGGGTCGCTCGGGCAGCAGGTCGAGGAACTCGGCGTGCAGATCGTGCCCCTTGGCCTTCATAAGGTTGCGGAGCTGGGACGGCATGGTCAGTCCGCGGGTGGCCGCGAACCCCTCGGTGACCTCCTCGACCGAGAACTGGCGAAGGGCCCGCTCGTAGACGGTCGCCGGGTCGCTGCGCAGGGCCAGGCACAGCATCATGTTGGCCAGGTCGACGGCCTGGCGCCACGGGCTCGGGTGGGCCTGGACGAAGGCGACGTCGATCAGCAGCATGCGGCCGTCGCGGACCAGCAGGTTGGCCGGCTTGATGTCGCGGTGGGCCAGCCCCGCGTCCCACAGCCTG
>Ga0190274_10001596_pt1 | contig 13268 bp, 14 predicted proteins | sample Popmic531T_FD_133002 | JGI IMG/M metagenome (GOLD analysis project Ga0190274, IMG submission 133002) | Populus adjacent soil microbial communities from riparian zone of Yellowstone River, Montana, USA - 531 T | ecosystem: Environmental > Terrestrial > Soil > Riparian zone | place: USA: Montana...
CCGGAACAGCCGCCGTTCGGCAACCGCTACATTTCTTCGCACGAACTGGGTTCGATCGGAATCACGCTGGTGGTGCTGGTGGCGTTGTACCTGTTTTTCCGTTTTACGCCGCTGGGCCTCGCCATGCGGGCGGCGGCGCAGAATCCGGTCTCGAGCCGGCTTGCCGGCATCCGCGTTGGCTGGATGCTGGCGCTGGGCTGGGGCCTGGCGGCCGCGGTGGGCGCAGTGGCCGGTGTGTTGATCGCACCCATCGTCTACCTCGAGCCCAACATGATGTCGGGTGTCCTGCTGTACGCCTTCGCTGCGGCGCTGGTGGGCGGCATCGACAATCCATTCGGCGCAGTTCTCGGCGGCTTCATGGTGGGAGTCCTGGAGAACCTGATCGGCGCCTATGTGATCGGTACCGAATTGAAGCTCACGGTGGCGCTGGTGCTGATCGTCGGCGTGTTGCTGTTCAAACCATCCGGCATGTTCGGAAAAGTGTTCGTGTCCAGGGTGTGAAGAAGCGAGAGACGAGAGAAAAGGGAAAAGAGAAAAGTGAATAGTGCTGTTACTACAGCCGAAGTGCTGGCCCCCCGCTATGCGGGCGTGTCTTTGCGCGCGTGGAAGGCGCTGGGGCTTGCTGCGCTGCTGATTGCGGCCGTGGCCTTGCCCTTTCTGGTCAGCAACTATCGCGTATTCCAGTTCAACATGGTTCTGGTCTACGCAATCGTGCTGCTCGGATTGAACATACTGACCGGTTACAACGGCCAGATTTCCCTGGGGCATGGCGCGTTCTATGCAATCGGCGCCTACGTCGCGGCGATCCTGATGGAGCACTTCGGCTGGCCGTACTGGGCCACGCTGCCGGTGGCCGGGTTGGTGTGCTTCGTCTTCGGTTTCCTGTTCGGGTTGCCGGCGCTGCGCCTGCGCGGCCACTACCTGGCCCTGGCAACGTTTGCGCTGGCGGTGGCGATGCCGCAACTCCTCAAGTACAAGCACATCGAGCATTGGACCGGCGGAGTGCAGGGCATCGTGATCGTCAAGCCGGAAGCGCCGTTTGGCCTGAAGATCACGCCCGACCAGTGGCTCTACCTGTTTACGCTCGCGATTCTGGTGCTGATGTTTGTCCTCGGCTGGAACCTGCTGCGCGGCCGCGTTGGCCGCGCCCTGGTCGCGATCCGGGACCATCCCGTCGCGGCGGAGGCGATGGGCGTCCACGGGGCGCTCTACAAGACGCTCGCCTTCGGCGTCAGTGCGTTGTTCACGGGTGTGGCGGGCGCGCTCGGCGCGATCGTGGTGCAGTTCGTCGCGCCGGACAGTTTCACGGCGGGCCTGTCCATCAACTTCCTGGTCGGCATCGTCATCGGCGGCGTTGCTTCGATCTCGGGAGCGTTCTATGGCGCGCTGTTCATCCAGTTCGTGCCGAACTTCGCCGACCAGATCTCCAAGGCTGCGCCCTGGGCGATCTATGGCGTATTCCTGCTGGCTTTCGTCTATCTGATGCCGGGCGGCGTGGCGGGCTTCGTGCGGCTTGCCTGGATGCGATTGACGGGCATGCGGGGAAAACAAAAATTAGCAACTGCGGCAAACGAATCACCGACCTGAGGAGGACGACATGCGTAGTCAATTGTTGTGGGTGCTGGGATTGGCAGTGGCGATGGTGTGCGGGCCTGACGCTCTGGCGCAGAAAAAGTATGGACCGGGGGCAAGCGATACGGAAATCAAGCTGGGGCAGACCATGCCCTACAGCGGCCCGGCATCAGCCTATGGTGCGATCGGCAAGGCCGAAGTGGCCTACTTCCAGATGATCAACGAACAGGGCGGCATCAATGGCCGCAAGATCAATCTCATCAGCCTGGACGATGCCTATTCGCCGCCGCGCGCGGTGGAGCAGGTGCGAAAATTGGTGGAGGAAGACCAGGTACTCGCGCTGTTCCAGAACCTCGGCACACCGTCCAACTCGGCGGTGCATAAATATGTAAACGCCAAGAAAATCCCCCATCTGTTCATTGCCACCGGCGCGACGAAATGGGGCGATCCGGCGGGTTTCCCATGGACCATCGGTTTTCAGCCGAGCTACCAGATCGAGTCGCAGATCTATGCCAAATACATCCTCAAGAACAAGCCCGCTGCAAAGATCGCCGTGCTCTACCAGAACGACGACTATGGCAAGGATTACCTGAAGGGGCTGAAGGATGGCCTGGGTGACAAGGTCGGCATGATCGTGGCTGAGGCCAGCTACGAGGTAAGCGATCCGACGGTGGATTCCCAGATCGTGACATTGAAATCCTCCGGCGCAGATGTCATGTTCACCATAGCGACGCCGAAATTCGCCGCGCAATCCATCCGCAAGGTTGCCGATATCGGCTGGAAGCCGCTGCACTTCGTCAACAATGTGGCGTCTTCGATAGGCGCCGTACTGACGCCTGCGGGACTGGACAAGTCCACTGGCCTGATCACCGCGCTTTACCTGAAGGATCCACTCGACCAGCAATGGGCGAAGGATGCCGGCATGCAGCGCTGGCGCGCATTCATGAACAAGTACATGCCCGAGGCCGACCAGGCGGACTTCAACTATGTCTACGGTTATGGCGCGGCACAGCTCATGGCTTATGTAATCAAGGCGTGCGGCGATGATCTTTCCCGCGAGAACCTCATGAAACAGGCGACCAGCATCAAGGATCTGACGCTCGACGTAATCTTGCCTGGCATCAAGTACGACACCGGGCCGAATGATTATTTTCTGGTGGAGCAACTGCAACTGGCCCGATTCGACGGCAAGCGCTGGGCATTGTTCGGGGATGTGCTCGCCAAATGAGGAATGCCGGGAAATGCAAAGGCGGGCAGTGATGATGGTGCGTGCGGTGCTGGTACTGGCCTGTGCACTGGCGATGCTGGCTTCGCAGGCTGCTCACGCGGAAAAAACCTATGGGCCCGGCGTAACGGACGCCGAGATCAGGATCGGCCAGACAATGCCCTATAGCGGTCCCCTATCTGCGTTCGGCACTATCGGGAAGGCGGAAGTCGCTTATTTCGAAATGATCAATTCGAAAGGGGGCGTCAACGGACGCAAAATCAGACTGCTGTCGCTTGATGACGGCTACAGTCCACCCAGGACCATCGAGCAGACCCGCAAGCTGGTGGAGTCCGACGAAGTCCTGCTGCTGTTCAGTTCTTTCGGTACTCCGCCGAATACCGCGGCAATGAAGTACCTGAACGCCAGGAAAGTGCCGCAACTGCTGATCGCCGCGACCGGCATGAAGTGGAGCGACCCGCGCAATTTCCCCTGGACCATGGCGTTTCTGCCGAGCCAGAAGACGGGTACCACAGGCTATGTCCGTTACCTGTTGAAAAACCGGCCCGGGGCGAAAATCGGCGTGCTCTACCAGAACGACGATTTCGGCAAGGACTACCTCAAGGCCTTGAGGGATCTGCTCGGCGACAGGGCCGGATCGATGATCGTCGCCGAAGCGTCGTACGAATCCACCGATCCGTCGGTGGATTCGCAGATCGCCACGCTGAAAGGATCCGGAGCAGATACATTCTTTGCCTTCGCCTCGCCCAAATTCGCGGCCCAGGCGATACGCAAGGCCTATGACATCGACTGGAAGCCACTGCTGTTCATTCCGTATAGCGCGACCTCGGTAAGCGCGGTGTTGCAGCCTGCCGGACTGCAGAAATCGGTGAATGTGATTTCATCGGCCTACGTCAAGGATCCGACCGATCCGCAGTGGAAAGCAGATGCCGCGACGAAGGAGTGGCTGGCATGGATGAAGACTTACTTCCCGGACGGTGACGTTGCAGAGATCTACAACGTGTACGCCTATGCCAACGCCCAATTGCTGGTCCAGGTGCTGAAGCAGTGCGGCGACGAACTCACGCGGGAAAACGTGATGAAGCAGGCGGCGAACCTGAAGAATCTGGAACTGCCGATGCTGCTGCCCGGGGTGCGCATCAACACCAGCGCGACCGACTACGATCCGGTCGAGCAGTTGCAACTGATGCGCTTCGACGGAAAAGAGTGGGTCAGGTTCGGGGAAGTCGTCGGGCCGTAATCGGGTCCCGTCCCCGGCCGGATTCAGAGGACGGCTGCGCCCGCCCGCGCAACGATTCCGTCCTGGAACGACTGCACCCCCGACACGCCGATCGCGCCGACGAATTGTCCGTCCTTGACGAGCGGGACGCCGCCTTCCAGCGGCACGGCGCCGGGAAGGCCCATCATCACGATGCGGCCTTCCGCCACGTTGTCTTCGATGGCTTTGGTGGGACGCTTCAACAAGATGGCGGCCCGGCCTTTTTCCTCCGCGATCCGGCTCGAGGCTTTCTGGGTGCCGTCGATGCGTTCGAGGTACATCAGGTGGCCGCCATCGTCCAGGATGGCAATCACCACAGCCCAGCCATTCTTTTCCGCCTCCGTGCGTGCGGCCGCAGCGATGCGTTTGGCGTCTTCGAGGGCAAGGATCGTTTGCTGGAGCATGGGGGTTTTCCGTTCAGTGCAGGGTATCGAAAAGATTCTTGTGGATGCGGCCGTCTTTCATGACCAGCTTTATGTTGCCGGCTGACTGGAGCAGCGTCACGTCGTTGTGCGGTTCTCCGGCCACTACCACCAGATCTGCCAGGAATCCTGGCGCCACTTCGCCGGCTCTACCTTCCAGCATCATCGCGGCGGCGCCAGTCCTGGTGGCGGCCATCAGGGCTTCTGCATCGGAATAACCGAAGAAGCGGACGAAATGCCCAATATCGCGCGCGTTGGTCCCATGGGGTGTCCAGGGGAAACCGTAGTCGCCGCCTACAAGGACGCGAACACCGCGCTTGCGCAGTTCCGCGAATACTTTCTGTGCGCATTCGAACTGGTGGACCACACCGGAAGCCTCCGCTTTTTGATAGGTGATGCCCCAGGGTTCGGCTTCATACATGAGATTGTGCAGAAGCCCGATGGCCGGCGCGACGAATATGCGGTCGCGCGCCGCTTCCAGCAGGTCCAGGCACTCCTCGTCGGCATACTCGCAATGATAGAGCAGGTCGATTCCATGCCTGAGCGCCAGCTTGATCGAGGTGGCTGCGCGCGCGTGGGCAGCGATGCGCTTGCCATGCGCATGTGCCGTTTGCGCGGCCGTGCGTATCTCGTCCTCGTTCATGACGTTCTGGTCTGAGCGCGAGTTCGGGATGGTCTGGTTGCCCGAAATGTTGAGCTTGATCGTGTCCACGCCTTCCCGCACCAGGAGTCTGCAGGTCCTTGCCATTTCGTCTGTACCGTCAACGACCATGGCAATCGATTCGCGGTAGATGTGCATGCGGCGCTCGTCGCCAAGGTTGCCTGTGCTGGTCAGTTCCGGACCAGCTGCCAGAAGTCGCGGCCCCGGAATGTGCCCGGCCGCGATTTCGTTGCGGATCACGACGTCGATACGCGGTTTTGCGGAACCCCCGCTGACACAGGACGTAAAGCCGGCCTCGAGCACAACCCGCGCATGCTCCGCCGTGCGCAGCGTGTGTTCTTCAGGAGGTACGTCGCCGGTATCGGCGATGTCCGCCTTGTGCATAAAGGGCAGGTGGGCGTGACCATCGACGAGTCCGGGAATGACGGTATGTCCCGGAATGTCGATGTGCCTCATGCCATCAGGGGCACGCGGACTTGCCGACCGGATTTCGGCAATGCGGTTGCCCGCGATGAGGACGTCGGCGGCAAACGCAGGTTTGCCACTGCCGTCCCAGACCCGGCCGCCGCGCAACAGCATCGATTCCATCGTCTCCACCATTCAAATTACCCTCAAAAATTGTACCCCCCGCCGGCCATGGCAAGCTTGCGTCATGGATATTGCGCCATGGATCAGGCGGCCGGCGATGCGACTGCGAGTGCGGGTTATACTCGCGCCACGCTCGAAAACAGAATTCAGGGGGGATCATGGAAGGAAAATTTTTGCAGGGCAAGGTCGCCGTCGTCACCGGTGCCAGCCGCGGCCTCGGCCGGGCCATGGCGCTGGCGCTGGGTGAAGCCGGTGCGAAACTGGCGTTGTCGGGTCGTAACCAGGAAAAACTGGCCGAGACGAAGAGCCTGGCGGCCGCCAAAGGCATCGAAAGCGAAATTTTCGTCGCCGACGTGCGCGACGAAGCCCAGGTCAAGAAACTGGAAAAGGACGTCATCGCCCGCTTTGGCGCGGCGCACATCCTCATCAACAATGCCGGTACGGCGATACGCAAGAATGTGGCCGATTTCTCGCTGGACGAATGGAAACTGGTATCGGATACCAACCTGACCGGTGTTTTTCTGGTGTCGAGGGCCTTCATCCCGCACATGAAGGCCGCGAAATGGGGCCGCATCATCAATATCACCTCGATCATGGCCCATGTCGGCAGCCCGGGTCGCGGCGCCTATTGCGCCACCAAATCGGGCGTCCTGGCGCTGACCAAGTGCCTTGCGCTCGAACTGGTGGGCGACGGCATCAATGTCGTCGCGATCAGCCCCGGGTTCTATGAAACCGACCTGACCGCGCCGCTGCGCGCCGATGCCCAGAAGAACGCGGCGCTCCTCGCAGCCACGCCCGCGGGCCGCTGGGGCAAGCCGGAAGAAATCGGCGGCCTGGCGCGCTACATTTGCACGGATGGCGCGTCGTTCATGACCGGCACGGACATCCTGATGGATGGTGGCTGGGTGGCGCAGTAAGGCCGTGACTGACGTGACTATCGTAACTATCGTGACTGTCGAAAGACCTTCTGTCGTCGCCCTTTACGAGCCACGGCAGTCACGACAGTCACGTAGTCACGCCACGTCCGCGTAGCAGACATGAAAATACTCATACTGGGAGCCGGAGTTGTCGGCGTCAGCAGTGCCTGGTACCTGGCGAAGGACGGCCACGAGGTGACGGTGGTCGACCGCCAGCCGGCGGCGGGGCTGGAAACCAGTTTCGCCAATGGCGGCCAGATATCGGTCAGTCATGCCGAGCCCTGGGCCAATCCCGCGGCGCCGATGAAGGTCCTGAAATGGCTGGGGCGGGAAGATGCGCCGCTGCTGTTTCGCTTGCGCGCCGATCCGAGACAGTGGGCCTGGGGAATGCGTTTCCTCATCGAATGCCTGCCGTCGCGCACCCGGCACAACACGCTGACCATCCTCCGGCTCGCGCTGTACAGCCGGGCGATGCTGCAGGCCCTGCGGCAGGAAACGGCCATCAGCTACGACCACCTCGAAAAAGGCATCCTGCACATCCACGGCAACGAGCAGGAACTGGAAACGGCGCACGGTCGCGTCGACCTGATGCGCAGCCACGGCTTTGACATGCGCATCAAGACGCCAGCCGAATGCTTTGAAATCGAACCCGCACTGCGCGCCTCCCGCGTCGGCATTGTCGGCGGCACTTTCGCGCCGGAGGACGAGTCGGGGGACGCGCAAAAATTCACTGCGAACCTGGCCGCGCTGTGTGCCGCGGCGGGCGTGCGATTCCGCTATGAGAATGCGATCGAGTCCCTGAGCGTGGCGGGTGGAACGGTCAATGGCGCTGCCGTTCGCGACGCGGATGGCCGGCGCGAACTGCTTTCCGCGGATGCCGTGCTCGTCGCGCTCGGCAGTTACAGCCCGTTCCTGCTGGCGCCGCTGGGAATCTCCATTCCGGTCTATCCGGTCAAGGGCTACTCGGTCACGATCCCCGTCCTGCAGCCGGACAAGGCGCCCATGGTCTGCCTCACGGACGAAAGCGCCAAGATCGCGATGACCCGGCTCGGCAACCGCCTCCGCGCCGCCGGTACCGCCGAACTTTCCGACTACGACACATCGCTGAACGAGGCGCGCTGCACTGCGATACTCGACCGTGTGCAACAGCATTTTCCGGGGGCGGGCGACTTTGCCGCCGCTTCCAGGTGGTCAGGGCTGCGGCCGGCCACGCCCAGCAATGTGCCCCTGATCGGGCATACCCGCATCCGCAACCTGCTCGTCAACACCGGACACGGGACCCTTGGATGGACCCTGGCCTGCGGTTCCGGGAAAGCGGCCGCCGACCTGATCGCCGGGCGCCAGCCGGACGTCGAATTCCCCTTCCTTCGACCCTGAAATAGCGGCGGGTTTGACGCTGGAGGAGGCCGCCTTGCACAATAGCGGCTCTCCCGCGCAGGCCCGGAGCAGGCATCGGGCGCGTGACCCCACGACCCTTACATCCCGAAAGAGCAGGACATGGCTATTTTTCTGAAGAAAGGCATTTCCGCGGAGCAGGATGCTGCGGATATCGTCAAGGTGCGCAACACCGTCGAAGGCATCCTCGCGGACATCGAAACGCGCGGGGACCAGGCCGTGCGCGAAATGTCGAAAAAATTCGACAACTGGTCGCCGGAGGACTTCCGTATGAGCAAGGGCGAGATCGAGGATTGCGTCCGCGCGCTGCCCAAGCAGGTGATCGAGGACATCAAGTTCGCGCAGGCGCAGATCCGCAACTTCGCGCAAATCCAGCGCGATGCCCTGCGCGACGTCGAAGTCGAGACCCTGCCCGGCGTGATACTCGGCCACAGGAACATCCCGGTGAACAGCGTCGGCTGTTACGTGCCCGGCGGCAAGTACCCGCTGGTGGCATCGGCGCACATGAGCATCGTCACCGCCCGCGTGGCCGGCGTGAAACGCATCATCGCCTGCGCGCCGCCTTACAAGGGCAGCCCGCATCCGGCGATCGTAACGGCCATGCACCTGGCCGGCGCGGATGAGATATTCACCATCGGCGGCGTGCAGGCCATCGGTGCCATGGCGCTGGGAACGGCGACGATCAAGCCCACCGATATGATCGCGGGCCCGGGCAATGCATACGTCGCGGAAGCCAAGCGCCAGTTGTCCGGCCGCGTCGGCATCGACCTGTTCGCCGGCCCGACCGAAACCCTGATCATCGCCGATGACACCTGCGACGCCGAGATGTGCGCGACGGACCTGCTGGGCCAGGCCGAACACGGGCCGAATTCACCCGCCATCCTGCTGACGAATTCACGCAAGCTGGCCGAAGACACGATGAAGGAAGTCGAGAAGCAGTTGCTGACCCTGTCGACAGCTGAAACGGCCGGCAAGGCCTGGGCGGACTACGGCCAGGTGATCGTGTGCAAGGACTACGCTGAAATGGTGAAGGAAGCGGATCGCATCGCCTCCGAGCACGTACAGGTGATGACGCGCGATCCGGATTACTTCCTGCGCAACATGACCAACTACGGCGCGTTGTTCCTGGGCCCTGAAACCAATGTTTCCTACGGCGACAAGGTCATCGGTACCAACCACACGCTGCCGACGCGCAAGGCCGCGCGCTACACCGGCGGCCTCTGGGTCGGCAAGTTCATCAAGACCTGCACCTACCAGAAGGTCAAGCCCGAAGCCTCGGCGATGATCGGTGACTACTGTTCGCGGCTGTGCGAGGTGGAAGGCTTTGCCGGCCACAAGGCGCAGGCGGATCTTCGCGTCAAGCGCTATGGGCGCTTGCGCGCCGCGTGACTGACGTGACGGTTGTGACTGTCGTGACTCGTAAAATCGACACGGCAGTCACGCAGTCACGATAGTCACGTAGTCACGATCAATCACACCAGGAACGACTTCGGCATGGAATCCCCGTTGCGCGGAAAAGTGGCAGTCATCATCGGCGGCTCCGGTGCCATCGGGTCCGCCATCTGCCGCCATTTCGCCAATGCCGGCGCCACCTGTGTCGTCACTTATAACAGCGGCGAGAAAGCGGCGAAGGACCTGGTTGCCGGATTGCCGGGCGGGGGCCACTGGGTCGCGCATGTTCCGGTCGATGACAGTGCAGCACTCGTGGCGCTGGCGGCTGACGTCGGCCAGAAACACGGCGAACTCGATGTTCTGGTGAATTGCGCGGGCATTACGCGATACGTGCCGCATCCGGAGCTCGACGCGCTCGACGACGCCCTGATCGACGACATTTTCCGCGTCAACGTCCGCGGCCCGTTTGCCGCGGTGCGTGCCTTCAGGAAGCTGCTGGTCGCCAGCGGCAATGGGCTGGTGATCAACATCTCCTCCATTGCCGGCGTGACGGCGATGGGCAGCAACATCGCCTATTGCGCTTCCAAGGCCGCGCTCGATTCCATGACCAAGTCCCTGGCGCGCGCGCTGGCGCCTGCCGTGCGCGTTGTTTCGGTCTCGCCTGGCCTGGTGGATACGGATTTCGTCAAGGGGCTCGACAAGGCGTGGCGCGACGAACAGGCTACGCGCACGCCTTTGCGGCGGCTGGCGAGCGCCGACGAGATCGGCGTCGCGGTCCTGGCGATGATCACGCACTTCCCCTATTCGACGGGCTGTATTTTCCCGGTCGATGGCGGCCGGCCGCTGGCCTGAAAGTCGAAACCGTGTCGCAGGCAAAAAGCCTCTACAACGAAGTGATCCTCGATCACATCAAGAATGCCCGCAATTTCCGCCAGCCCGCCGATGCCAACCACAGATCCCACGGCATCAACCCGCTGTGCGGCGATACGTTTGATGTGTATGTGCGCGTGGCGGAGGACAAAGTGCTGGACGCTGCATTCCAATGCGAGTGCTGCGGCATCTCCATGGCCTCGGCGTCGATCATGACCGAGGCGGTCAAGGGCAAGACGGTGGCGCATGCGCGGGCCCTCTATCGGCATTTCGAGCGCTTGTTGCGCAATCAGGAAGGGTCGGCGGAAGCGCCGGCGGGTGCCGGGGAGATCGCGATGCTGGAACTGATTGCCGAATTTCCCTCGCGGGTCAACTGCGCATTGCTGGGCTGGCACACGCTCGATGCCGCGCTCGACGGGCGCGAATCCACCACGCTTGGCGGCTGACGCCTATTTCGGCGCGCAGATCTTGCGCAGGTCCGGTCCCGGAAATATTGTGATGCTTTGGACGCTTCCCGTCCCATCCATCTCTACCGCGACTCCGTTCAGGTAGCAATACATGCCGGGCGTATCCGCTTGCGGCCGGAGCACGGATTGCGGTTTGCCGTAGCTTGCCCGGACCAGTGCTTCCGAAGAGCCGAAGCGCACCCCTTCCCGTGTCTGGTAAGACTCCATGCGGTCAATCCTTACGGAATAGACGGTCTCGTCGTTTTCGCGGACCAGCACCAGGATGCCGCCTTCGGCCGACGCTTCCGGGTCGGCATAGCGATACAGGAGGGCAGGGCGCCCGCCGGTGCCGGGAAGCCGTGAAGCCGTACTCGACACCGGTTCCCCCATTGCAGTGATTAACTCCCGCAGCGGCATGTGCAGGGTGATCGGGCCGACGCGCTCGCCGGGGATGATGAAACGGTCGCGAATCTGTTCCTCGGGTATTGCCTGGGATTCCGCCTTTGGTGTCGCGACCGGTTCGGGCGGCGGGTTGCGGGTGGCGCATCCTGCAATCGCCAGCAGGATCACGATGCAGAGGACGGGGCGCAAGGAGGCAGGCATGACGGGCTCGGCTCTGTTACTGGAGGTGCACGTAGATCGCCACGTGCGCGGGGTCGGAAAACAGCCAGTTGATCCCCTTGCCGTAAAACGAAGCTTCCGGCCTGTCCACCCGGGCGGCAACCGCGATGGGCACGTTCAGGCCCCATTTGCCCGAAGGGACGGCGGCGCCCGGCATGATGATCCCGATCTGGCCGCGGTCGTCGTTGTTCTGTACGGCAAGCACTGCCTTACCGCTGGCGGACAGTTCGCGCGCCTTGTCCAGCACGGCCTGGCTGTTTGCCGTGCCGAGCGCGCCCCACTTGTCAGGCGTGTTGCGCAGTTCCCATTCGATTTCCACCGCCTTCAGGCAGCGCGATTCGGTGCAGAAATCGCCGATCCCAAACAGCCGTACCAGCGCCTCGCCGGTGAAGTGCCGGCAAACGGTGCGGTCCGGTCCGGCGGCGGCGCAATCCTTTATCGCGCCCCGGAGGTAACTGTCGTTGCTGACCCAGGTATCTTCCGCCTGGGCGCAGAGCGGAAGCAGGGCCAGCAGGAGCAACTGCAGTCGGAGAATTCGCATCGGTTTTCCTCCGTATATCCGGAAAGGATTATCAAAGGTCGGTCTTGTAGCGTTCCCGCACGCCGCGGTCGAATTCCGGAGCGGCTTCCGGCGCCATGCCGCCGCGCGCCGCGATCTCCTCGCCGAAGGATATAGTCATTTTTTCCGGCCAGGTGTCCGGATTCCACAGGTCGCTGCGCAGGAAGGCCTTCGCGCAGTGGAAGTAGCATTCCGTCACGCTGACCCGGATTGCCAGCAATGCCTTGTTGCCGCGCATCGACAGTTTCTCGCATACCTCCGGATCGTCGAGCAGCTCCGCCAACCCCTGCACGCGCAGTGTTTCGCAGGTGCCCGGAACCAGGAAAATCAGGCCCACCTTCGGATTGGCGAGGATGTTCTGCAAGGTGAAGATGAGCTTGTTGCCCTTGCGTTCGGGAATCAGCAAGGTGCGATCGTTTTCCACGCGCACGAACCCCGCCGGGTCGCCCTTTGGAGAAACGGTCGCGTGGCCACCAGCGTCCGCGGTGGACAGCATCAGCATTGGCGACTTGCCGATGAACTCCATGGCGCGGGCGTTGAGTTCCCGGTGGATCTTGTAAGGCACCAGTTCGCTCGGCGAGCCGAGCAGTTTGCGCAATGCCGCTGTGGATTCGATTCTGGCCATGTCTGGAGGTGCCGGTCGAAAAGCCTACTTGCCCTGGGATTCCACTTCCTTGTCGCGTTCCTGCTTCTGCTGTTCCAGGCTGCCACCCATGTCCGCGGACTTGTTCATGGTGCGGGCGCCTTCCTGGATGGTGCCGGAGGGTAGCGACTCCACGTTCTTGACCGGATGACTGTCCGGCATGGCGGCCGATTGCGGCGCCGGCGGCTTGCTCTTTTCGCAGCCTGACAGGATTCCTGCAAGCAGCAGGATCGAAACGACTGCGTAAGGCCTCATCCGTTCACCCTTCTTTGTTCATTTGCCTTACTTCATCGTCGGCATGACGAATTCCGCACCCTTGCGGATGCCGGTGGGCCAGCGCGTCGTGACGGTCTTCAAGTGCGTGTAGAAGCGCACGCCTTCGGGACCATAGGCGTAGTGGTCGCCGAACAGCGACCGCTTCCAGCCGCCAAAACTGTGGAAGGCCATCGGGACCGGAATCGGCACGTTGATGCCGACCATGCCGATCTGCACGCGCGTGGAGAACTCCCGCGCGCAATCCCCGTCGCGCGTGAAAAGCGACACGCCATTGCCGAATTCGTGTTTGTTGACCAGGTCCAGGGCCGATTCGAAATCGGGCACCCGGACCACGGACAGCACCGGCCCGAAAATTTCTTCCTTGTAGATGGTCATGCCGGGCTTGACCTGGTCGAACAGGCAGCCGCCGATGAAGAAGCCGTC
>Ga0190274_10001597_pt1 | contig 13266 bp, 10 predicted proteins | sample Popmic531T_FD_133002 | JGI IMG/M metagenome (GOLD analysis project Ga0190274, IMG submission 133002) | Populus adjacent soil microbial communities from riparian zone of Yellowstone River, Montana, USA - 531 T | ecosystem: Environmental > Terrestrial > Soil > Riparian zone | place: USA: Montana...
GCGAGGAACTCGCGGCCCTGGAGGGCGAGGGCGCCGGTGCGGCCGGGGACCTCACCGGCGGCGATCTCGTGCCGCGGCAGGTCGTTGAAAACCAGCGACTCCATATAGTCCTTAAGGGAGACCACTTCGTAACCTTGTCCGCGCCAGCCCTCCAGCAAGCGCTCCAGGACGGGGGCCAGCCGTTCCCCCAACTCGGCGCGCAGCGTATACACGTGGCCCAGCGGCGGCGGCTCACGCGTCAGCGCAAGCGTGCGTTCCGCGAGGTTGTCGATGGTCACGTCCCCGGTGCCCAGGAGTTCGTCCAGTGTCGGCAGCGTCGTCGGCAATTGCGGGCAGGCCACGATTTCGGCCTTGTAGACCGGGATGAACGGGCCGCGTCCGCGCGTGTCGGAGCAGTAGCTGAAGCCCAATCGCTGGGTGAGGCGATAGGCGTGGCGATTCATCTGCCAGCCGGCTGCGCCATGCACCCGCGCCGGCTCGCCGAAAATTTCCTCGAATCGTGCACTGGCCAACTGCATTTGCTTTAACGTCCATTCGGCGCTGGCACCGGCGGCCCTGCGCTGCCAGGCAACGCGGTCATGGGCATGGATGCCCGCTTCAAACCCGGCGTCCCGCGCGTTGCGCATCACATCGGCGCATTCGGCGCCGATGTCCGGGGACGGCAGCAACGTGCCGTAGAAGAAAGTCCTGAAACCGTATTGGGAGAACAGGGGCTGGCGGCGCAACCTGGTCAAGGTGCCGGGGCGCAGCAGGCCCGGCAGTGCGCGGCCCGAATGGTCCGGACCGAGCGTGAACAGGAAGGTCGCGCCGGCGCCGAAGGTAGCAAGGGCGTCCATCAGCCATGGCACGCCCTCGCGGCATCCGCGCCATGTCCTTACGTCAATTTTCAGTGCCAGCTTCATGGAGCCAGTCTTGTCATCGCAATCGTGCAAAGGTACGCAAACGCGCGCCGGAATACAAACGCCGAAACAACGTCCGGGTGTTTACATTGTTGACAAACATTACCGCGGCGCGGCGCGCTATAGTGCCCTGCATCCGGGGTGCCGGCAGGTTGGCGTCGAATCCGCCCCAAATGCGCTTCGGTGAAGGCCAGATGAATCACGTGCCAGGGTGTTTGGCGCTAGCGGGGCCTCGGCAGCAGCAATGCGCGCAGCCGCTTGTAGATGTTATCGAGAATCCGCGGTTGCGCCTGCGCGGCGGGATGGATGCCGTCGGCCTGGAACAGGTCGCGCTTGTCGGCGAATCCCTCAAGCATGAAGGGAACGAGCGAAGCGTTCTGCTGCCGGGCCACCTCGGCGAACATGGCCTCGAAGCGCCGGGTGTAGACCGGCCCGTAGTTGGGCGGAATGCGCATCCCGACCAGCAGGACCTTTGCGCCGGCCTTGTGGCAGGCCACGACGATGGCGATGAGGTTGGCGCGGGTGGTTTCGACCGCATTGCCGCGAAGGCCGTCGTTGGCGCCGAGTTCGACGATGACGACGGCCGGCTTGTGCTCCTGCAATGCCGCTTCGATGCGGTTGCGGCCGCCCAGCGTGGTTTCGCCGCTGATGCTGGCATTGACGACGTCATAGGCGAGCTTCTCGCGCTGCAGCCGCTGGGCGAGCAGGTCGACCCAGCCCGCGCCCTGGGGCAGGCCGAATCCTGCCGACAGGCTGTCGCCGAAGACCAGGATGTTTTGCGCGGCCTGCGCCGGCGCGGCCAAGAATACGAATAACAGGACGATCCGAAAAAGCATGGCTGATATTCTCATGCCGCCCATTGTGAAGGCGGTTGGTTTGACCAAGCAAGTTTCTACCGGTGCCGCAACCCTCACGATCCTCGAGGACGTTTCCCTGGAGATCGCGGCGGGCGAGGCGGTTGCCATCCTCGGCGCATCGGGATCGGGCAAGACCACGCTGCTTGCCTTGCTTGCGGGACTCGATGTTCCGTCCGGGGGCACGGTGCAAATCAATGGCACCGACCTGTTCGGGCTGGACGAGGATGGGCGCGCGCGCCTGCGCCGCGACCAGGTCGGGTTCGTTTTCCAGTCGTTTCAGCTCCTGCCGGCGCTGACTGCGCTCGAAAACGTGATGCTGCCGCTGGAACTTGCCGGGCGGGCGGATGCACGCCAGGTAGCGGCGGAGTGGCTGCAGAAAGCGGGCCTTGCCGAGCGGGTGACGCACTATCCCCGGCAACTGTCCGGGGGCGAACAGCAGCGGGTCGCCGTGGCGCGGGCTTTCGCAACCCAACCGCGGCTGCTGTTCGCCGACGAACCCACCGGCAACCTCGATTCCGCGACCGGCGAAGAGATCATCGCCCTGATGTTCGAACTCAATCGTGCGGCGGGTACGACCCTGCTGCTCGTTACTCACGATGAATCCCTGGCGCGGCGCTGCCAGCGCCGGCTGCGCCTCGCAGCGGGCCGCGTGACTTCCGATGAACGATACTGAAATCGGGATCGGGTTTTTCGCCACGTTGCGTCTCGCGGGCCGCATGCTGGCGCGCGACTGGCGGGCGGGCGAACAGCGGGTGCTGGCGGTGGCCCTGATCGTGGCCGTCGCGAGCCTGACCACCGTCGCGTTCTTCGCAGATCGGGTAGGCCGCACCTTGACGCGCGAGGCGAGCCAGTTGCTGGGCGCCGACCTGGTGGTGGTTTCCGACATGCCGCTTGGCGCAAAGTATCGCGAGCGGGCGCAGGCGCTCGGGTTGAAAACTACCGAAGCCGTCCGCTTTCCGAGCATGGTCCAGTCCGGGGACCGCAGCATGCTGGCGGAAGTCAAGGCAGTGGCGCCCGGCTATCCGCTTCGGGGGCGCCTGCGTATCCGGCAGGCAGAATCCGGCCCCGATGCCGATCCCGGCGGTATTCCGGCCGTCGGTGATGCATGGGTGGACGACAGGCTCCTGCGCAGGCTCGACGTGAAGATCGGCGATCGCGTCCTGATTGGCAATCGGGATTTGGCCATCGCCGCCATGGTCAGCGAAGAGCCGGAATCGAGCGCCGGCTTTCTCAATCTGGGCCCGCGTGTGATGTTCAATGCGGATGACCTCGCGTCCACCGGGCTGATCCAGGTCGGCAGCCGGGTTTCCTACCGGCTGTTTGTGGCAGGTGCGAGCGACGCCGTCGCGGCCTTCCGGGAATTTGCCGCCGGTTCCGTCGGTCCAGGCCAGCGCGTCGAGGACATCCGCCAGGCCCGCCCTGAAATCAACTCCGCGCTCACGCGCGCCGAGCGTTTTCTCGGCCTTTCCTCGCTGCTTACCGTGATCCTCGCGGGCGTGGCGGTGGCCCTCGCCGCGCGTCGCTATCTCCAACGTCATCTCGATGCCTGCGCAATCATGCGCTGCCTCGGCGCAAGCCAGCGGGAGATCCTTTCCCTCCACGTGTTGCAATTCGCCATGGTGGGCCTGGCCGCCAGTGCGATTGGCTGCGCAGCCGGATTTCTCTGCCAGCACGTGCTGGCTTCCTTGCTGGCGCCCCTGCTGTCGGTGAGCCTGCCGGAGCCGGGATGGATGCCGGTGTGGCAGGGCATGATCGCCGGATTCGTGTTGCTGCTCGGATTCGCCGCACCACCGCTCATTGCATTGAGGAAGGTTCCCACCCTGCGGGTTCTTCGCCGCGACCTCGGCGTTCCGGATTCCTTTGGCTGGTCCGCTTATCTGCTCGGCGGCACGGCGATGGCCGGCCTGATCCTGTGGCAGGCACAAGATCCCAAGCTCGGTTTGGTCGTCCTTGGCGGCGTGATTGCAACGATGCTGGTGTCGGCGCTGTTCACCCTGCTCGTATTGCGCTCGCTGGCATTGTTCAGCCGGGGAGCCGGGCTCAACTGGAGATACGGACTGGCCAACCTGAAGCGGCGCACCTTCGGCAGCGTGATCCAGGTGGTCGGCCTGGGTCTGGGCTTGATGGCATTGACCCTGCTTACGCTGGTACGCGGCGATTTACTGGAGAGCTGGAAGAAAAGCCTGCCGGAGAATGCGCCCAATCGCTTCCTGGTCAACATCCAGCCCGACCAGGTACGCGCGATTCAGGACTTTTTCTCGGCCCATTCCATGACTTCCCCCGAGCTTTTCCCGATGGTGCGGGGGCGCCTGGTGGACGTGAACGGGCGTGCGGTCACGTCAAAGGACTACGTGGACGATCGGGCCCGCCGTCTGGTGGATCGCGAGTTCAATCTGTCGTGGGCACGGACCATGCAACCCGATAACGTAATCGTCGAGGGGCGCTGGTTCGCCGGCGATGATGCCGGCAAGCCGCTGGTTTCGATGGAGCAGGGCATTGCGGAAACGCTCGGACTGAGGCTGGGTGACAAGCTGACTTACGACATCGCCGGGACGCGCCTCACGGTGACCATCTCGTCGATTCGCAAGGTCGAATGGGATTCCTTCCGCGTTAACTTCTTCATCGTGGCGCCGCCGGGCGTGCTGGAAAAAGCGCCGGCAAGCTTCGTGACCAGCATGCACCTTCCTGCCACGCGCGCGACATTGATGGACGAACTGGTTCGAGATTTCCCCAATCTGCTCGTGATCGACGTCGCGGCGATCCTGACCCAGGTGCAGCGGATGATGGAGCAGGTGGTGAGGGCCGTGGAATTCGTCTTCCTGTTCAGCCTTGCAGCCGGCCTGCTGGTCCTGTTCGCCGCTGTCGCGACCACGCACGATGAACGCGTCTTCGATGCGGCCGTCCTGCGCACGCTTGGCGCTTCCTCGCGGCAGTTGCGCGCCGTGCAGGCCGCAGAATTCCTGCTCATCGGTGCTATGGCGGGCCTGCTCGCGGCGGTGGGAGCGAGCTCGATTGGCTATGTGCTCGCGAAGCAGGTTCTGAACGTGCCGTACGCGTTCAATGCGTGGACCTGGCTGGCCGGGCTGGGCGTCGGCGGCATCGGAGTCATGCTTGCCGGCCTCATCGGCACGGCGAAGGTGCTGCGCACTCCGCCCATGCAGGTTTTCAGGCAGGCAGCCTGAAAACCGTGACTGGTAACTGGTGATTGGTGACTGGCAAGATCAAAACCGGGAACCCAGGCGATCGAAAGTTCTAAATCCAATCACCAATCACCAATCACCAATCACCAATCACCAATCACCAATCACCAATCACCAATCACCAATCACCAATCACCGCTTCACCGCGCCGCGATCCCGCCAGTTGACGTCCCCGCACAGCACCAGCATTTCGCCGTTGAGATGGGTGCCGATGGATACCGTGATGCACTGGTTGGCGCCGGTGATCGACAGGTACGGGCGGGTAACCTGTACCTTGCCGGGATGATCGAGGGCGCGACGGAAGTAGTAGCGCCGCGACCAGTTGGCCCCATCGGCGTTGAGCAGGGGCGTGTAGCGCTTGTCGACCGTCGGGGGGTGGCGGTCGTTGATGATGTTGTGGCCGATCTGGCGGCCTTCACTGTCCAGCAAATAGCAGCGTTCGGCGCCCGGAAGCTGCAGGAAACCGCCTGCAGCCTGCGCCAGCGGAATACCGGACTCCAGCAGGCTGGCCGCATAGCCGATTGCATTGCGATAGGGGCCGATTTCCTGTTTCTGGCCGGAAACCTCCGGCAGCGTAACTTCCTTGAAATCCTGCCAGAGGTGGTCGAACAACTCGCGGCTGGCATCGGCGGCCGGCAGGTCCGCCTGCGGTCTGGCGAAATAGTAGCCCTGGACGAAATCGGCATCCGCATCCATGGCGATGAGTGCTTCGGATTCTGTTTCGACGCCTTCCATGAGCACCAGCGAGCCTGCCTCGTGCAGCAGGGACACCATCACCGGCATCATGCGGCGGATGCGCAGGTTGCTGCCGGCCCTCGCGATCATGGAACGGTCAAGCTTGACGATATCGGGCTGCAGGCTCCAGATGCGATCGAAGTTCGAATGCCCGGCCCCGAAGTCGTCCAGCGCGATCAGAAAGCCCTTGCTGCGGAAGAACTGCACGGCTTCGACCAGGCGCACTTCATCCTTCACGCCCTGTTCGAGGACTTCGGTGACGATGCGATGGGCGGGAAAACCGGTCGCCTTGAGCAATTCGTCGAAAAAGTCTCCCTGGTTCGCGCTTTCCAGGAAAACCTGGGCGTTGACGTTCAGGAACAGCCACCCGTCAGTCTGGTTCTGGCGCTGGAAATTCTGCACATGGACGGCGCCCGAAATCCGGTCCAGCATCAGGGTGCTGAAAAAGTCGCTGGCCTGGCCGAACACCTCGAGCGGAGGGATGGGCTTGCCCTGACTGTCCTGGGCGCGCATCAGGGCTTCATAGCCGACGATACGGCTGTGGGCGACGCTGAATATCGGCTGGAAGTGACTACCGAGGCGAAGATTGGCGTATTCGGCGGCAACGCGCCCGTTGTCGACCCGGATGCGGCTGCGGATCGATTCAAGACTGGCGGATGACAAGGGTGAAGCTGTGGGGCTGGTGCTCATCCGCGGATCGTTGTTATTGTTGGGTTTGCCAAGCGCCCGGCTGCTGTTTCCCGGCAGGAATATTCCGGTCGCCTTGGGACTGGAGCATTATACGGAAATTCAATGAATTGCAATGATTGCTGTGGTACACTGCGCGACCTTTTTTTCAGGCAGTGGAACTCATGAGCCGCAACGTTCGCAACATCGCCATCATCGCCCACGTCGACCATGGCAAGACGACCCTGGTTGACAAGCTTCTGCGCCAGGCGGGCACCTTTGCCGCCCACCAGCACATCGCCGAACGGGTGATGGACTCCAACGACCTGGAAAAAGAACGCGGCATCACCATCCTGGCCAAGAATTGCGCGGTCCAGTACGAAGGCACCCATATCAATATCGTCGACACCCCGGGCCATGCCGACTTCGGCGGCGAAGTGGAGCGCGTGCTGTCGATGGTCGACAGCGTGCTTCTGCTGGTGGATGCGGTCGAGGGCCCGATGCCCCAGACCCGTTTCGTTACCCGCAAGGCGCTCGCCCTGGGCCTGAAGCCGATCGTCGTGGTCAACAAGGTCGATCGCCCCGGCGCGCGAGCGGACTGGGTGGTCAACCAGACATTCGACCTGTTCGACAAGCTTGGTGCCACCGAAGAACAACTCGATTTCCCCGTCGTGTATGCCTCCGCCCTTAACGGCTATGCGACAACGGACTTGGCCAAGTCCAGCACGGACATGCGCCCGCTGTTCGATGCGATCCTGAAGAACGTTCCGGTGCGGGATGCGGACCCGGAAGGTCCGCTGCAATTGCAGATCTGCTCGCTCGATTACTCCAGCTTCGTCGGCCGTATCGGCATAGGCCGGGTGGCGCGCGGACGCATCCGTTCCGGCCAGCCGGTCGCCGTGATGCAGGGCCCCGACAGCGAACCGAAGATGGCGAAGGTGAACCAGGTCCTGGTGTTCAAGGGGCTGGAGCGCACGGTCGTCGAACAGGCCGAAGCCGGGGACATCGTCCTCATCAACGGTATCGACGAAGTCGGCATCGGTATCACCCTGTGCGATCCGGCCAAGCCCGAAGGCCTGCCCCTGCTGAAGGTGGATGAACCGACCCTCACCATGAACTTCCTGGTCAACACCTCGCCGCTCGCCGGCCGTGATGGCAAATACGTGACCAGCCGCCAGATCCGCGAACGCCTCGAACGCGAACTGCAATCCAACGTGGCCCTCAAGGTTGAATTCACCGCCGACTCGGATACGTTCGTCGTTTCCGGTCGTGGCGAGTTGCACCTGACGATCCTGCTGGAGAACATGCGCCGCGAAGGCTATGAGATGGCTGTCGGCCGCCCGCGCGTCGTGATGAAGATGGTAAACGGCGTGAAGCAGGAGCCGTATGAACTGCTGACCGTCGATGTCGAAGACGGCCACCAGGGTGCCGTGATGGAAGAACTGGGCCGCCGCCGCGGCGACCTGCAGGACATGCAGGCCGATGGCAAGGGCCGCACCCGGCTCGAGTACCGCATCCCGGCGCGGGGACTGATCGGGTTCCAGGGCGAATTCCTCAACCTTACCCGCGGCACGGGTCTGGCCAGCCACATATTCGACGACTATGGCCCGGTGAAGGGCGACATGGAAGAGCGCCGCAACGGCGTGTTGATCTCGCAGGACGACGGCGAGGCCGTGGCCTACGCGCTGTGGAAGCTGCAGGACCGCGGCCGCATGTTCGTTTCGCCCGGGGATGCCCTGTATGAAGGCATGATCATAGGCGTCCATTCCCGTGACAACGACCTCGTGGTCAATCCGATCAAGGGCAAGCAGCTCACCAACGTCCGTGCCTCTGGAACGGACGAAGCCGTGCGCCTGGTGCCCCCCATCGAACTCACGCTGGAGAAGGCGGTCGAATTCATCGCCGATGACGAATTGGTGGAGATCACGCCCAAGTCCATCCGTATCCGCAAGCGCTACCTGAAGGAACACGAGCGCAAGCGCGCGTCGAGGGACAGTACGGTAGCGGCGTAGTCCCCCTCTCCCGGGCCCTCTCCCACCGGGGGAGAGGAAGATCTGGTGCATGAACAAAGGCGAACAGTGTTCGCCTTTTTTATTAATGATCGTTTTAAGGCTCCCTCTCCCCCGCTGGGAGAGGGCCGGGGAGAGGGGGGTTATACTTACTTATGCCTGAACTATCTCTTGCACTGATTCTCTCCGCAGCGACGCTGCTTGCGGTGATCGTGGCGATATTCATCGTCCTCGGTGTGTCACGCCGCCAGGAGTCCGACCCGCGCAACATTGCGCAGGAACTGGACATGAAGCACCTGCTGATGATCAAGGACGTCAATGCGGGGCTGAATACGCTTGGGGACCGGCTATCGGCTTCGCAGACCGATCTCCTCGACCGCCTTCGCAACACGGTGTCCAGCGAGCTCACGCAGACCCGCAGCACGGTGGGGGCACTGCAGGTGAAACAGGTAGAGGAATTATCGGCGACCCGCGAGAACACGGCGATCAAATTGTCCGAGATGAGCGCCGAGCTGCAGGCCAAGCACGAGCTGTTGCGCAACGAGGTGATCACCCGCATCCTGCAGACGCTGGCGGAACAGAACCGTGCCGAGCAGGAGCTGATCCAGACAACGATGCGCAATGCTTCCGCACAGATCGCCACTTCCATGGAGCTGTTGGCCAAAAGCACCGAGTCGAGGCTGGAACAGATCAGCGGTAAGGTGACCGAGCGCCTCGATGAAGGCTTCAAGAAAACCAACGAGACCTTCGTCAGCGTGATGACGCGGCTGGCGACCATCGACGAGGCGCAGAAGAAGATCGACAGCCTGACCACCAATGTCGTCAGCCTGCATGAACTTCTGGGGGACAAGCGCTCGCGCGGGGCGTTCGGCGAGGTGCAGCTGGAGCACCTGGTGCGCAACATTCTTCCCGAGGATTCATACGAATTCCAGTACACGTTCAAGGGAAATGGGGTTCGCGCGGACTGCGTGCTGAAGCTTCCTGCGCCGACCGGCATGGTCGCTGTCGACGCAAAATTTCCACTGGAGAACTATCGCCGCATGTATGAAGTCGGGCTGCCGGAGTCGGAACGCGCGGCGGCACAACGACAGTTTCGCTCGGATGTGAAAAAGCACGTCGAAGACATTGCAGGCAAGTACATCATTGCCGGCGAGACTTCGGATGGTGCAGTGATGTTCGTGCCGGCAGAGGCGGTATTTGCCGAGATTCATGCCTACCACTCGGAAGTCGTCGACTATGCGATGCAACGCCGGGTGTGGATCGTGTCGCCGACCACATTGATGGCCGTGCTGAATACCGCTCGGGCAGTGATGAGGGACGTCAACACGCGGGAACAGGTTCACATCATCAAGGATGAATTGGGCAAGCTGGGCAAGGATTTCAATCTATTCGACCAGCGTTTGGGAAAGCTCGCAGACCATATCCGGCAGGCACACGAAGATACGGAGAAATTGCGTATCAGCGGCGACAAGCTCACACGTCGTTTCGGACGAATTGAGGCAGTAGAACTGGATCAGCCGGGGCAGATTCGCGCCCTGGAGCAGGCGTCTCTCGATTCGCTGCAGGACGACGATCCGGGCGCAGAGCAGTCCCAACCTTGATTCTTCGGTAGCCATGTTCGGTTTCGCGCGGTGGCGCAGGCGCCGCATCCTGCGGCAGGCCAGTCTCGACGAGGCCACCTGGTTGCGGGTTGCCAACCGGTTTTCCTTTTTCCAGCGCCTTGATGCAGCGGAGCGCACCCGGCTGCGCGAGCTGGTCATCCTGTTCCTGCACGGCAAGCAGATCTCGGGAGCGGGCGGCCTGGAACTCGACCTCGAGAAACTGCTCAGCATCGCCATCCAGGCCTGCATCGTCGTGCTCAATCTCGGCATCGAGCACTACGACGGCTGGGTGGAGATCGTCGTTTACCCGGATGAATTCATGCCGCGGCAGGAGATTCGCAACCAGGAAGGCTTGATAGAGACCGACGACATGTCCTATTCCGGCCAGGCGTGGCTCAACGGGCCCGTGCTGCTGTCCTGGGCCGATGTGGACAGCGCCGAAGAGGCCGATGGCGTGAACGTCGTGATTCACGAGTTCGCGCACAAGCTCGACATGCTCAATGGCGATGCGAACGGGTTCCCGCCTTTGCATGCCGGGATGAGCCGCGAAGCCTGGTCGAAGGATTTCACTGCGGCATTCGAGGATCTGCGTCGTCGCGTCGAGGCCGGCGAGGATACGGAAATCGACCCATATGCGACAGAGTCCCCGGCGGAGTTTTTTGCCGTGACCAGCGAGGCCTTTTTTGAGATTCCCGATCTGGTGCGAACGGTCTATCCTGAGGTATACGGACAGCTTGCACAGTTCTACCGCCAGGATCCGGCGACTCGCGATCTGCCACGGGAGTGGAGATTGAGAAGGGCGTGAGGCGCAAGCAGACAGGACTGAGGTCTGGGTGCTGCCCGACTTCGCTGGATACCGGGTTTCGCCCATAAGGACTGAGAAAGGGCCCAAGGCGTGAAACGGATACTGCTGATTCTTGTTGCGATGTTGACGCTGGCTCTTTCAGGGACGGGCCATACCCAGCAGACCGTGCTCGAGGTCATCACCTTGAAGTATCGCAATGCAGACCAGGTCATTCCCATCCTTCGGCCGCTGCTGGCACCGGGTGGCACGATCAGCGGGTTGCAGAACCGGGTGATCGTGCGCACCACTCCCGACAATCTGGCGGAACTGCAGAAGGTGCTTGGACAGATCGATGGTGCCCCGCGGCGGCTGCTGATTTCCGTGAAGCAGGATGCGGACGCATCGTCCAGCCTGGATGAAGCAGAGATCTCGGGGTCGATCGGCAGTGATCGCGCGCGGGCAACTGTTCCGGGCACGGGCAGCAACCAGGGGGGTACGGTCGTAATCAAGCGCGGCGACGACAAGGTAAAGGGAAGGGCGCTTGGTTCCCAATCCGCCGCAACGGATCGTAGCGTGCAGACCCTGCAAGTGCTGGAAGGCAACGAGGCCTATATCAGCGTTGGCCAGTCGGCGGAGTACAGGGATGTGGGAACTGGTTTCCGGGTTAGGCCCCGCCTCAATGGCAATAACGTGACACTGGAGATCAGCACCCAACGCGACAGCATGGCGGATCAGAATGGCCAGTCGATCAACGTCCAGCGCGTGGACACCGTTATCTCAGGGCGGTTGGGCCAGTGGATGGAACTGGGAGGCATCGGACAGCAAAGCGTGCAGCAGGACAGCGGCACGGTCTACCGGCGCAGCAACATCGGGGCGGATAACCGGAGGGTGTTGTTGAAAGTGGAAGAAATGCCGTAAATGCCGTGACTGACGTGACGATCGTGACTATCGTGAAAATCGGGGCCGCGGTGCGCGGGCCACGGGCCAAGTAAAGGCAAGTGCGATTTAGTGCATCTCACGCGGCCCGCGTACCGCGGCCCTCGGCCCCGCTTCTACGGCAGTTACGATAGTCACGTGCGCAGGCTCCACACCTGCCACCGTTCTTTCCCCGAAAATACGTCGATCGAGTCCGTGACCGGACTGTCTTCGATGCGCGCGAAGGCGAGGCCCAACAGGGCGTCAAGTTCGACCTGGCTGGTGCCGAAAGGTGGGCCCTTGGGAGATTCGGCGAAAAAGAAGAACCCGGCGATTACGCCGCCCGGTTTCAGGAGTTCGGCGCAGCGCCTCGCGTAGGCATCCCACATTTTTCGCGGCAGGGCGCACAGAAAGGCGCGCTCATAGATCGCGTCGAACGGCTTGCCCGGGTCGAAGGCGAAGAAATCGGCGAGTTGCACGACGTTGCCGAACTCGCCGAGATTCTTCTTCGCGAGCTCGACGGCTGCGGGGCTGAAATCTATCGCGAGGACATCGAATCCGTTCCCAGCCAGGTAGCGGGCTTCGTAGGCGGAACCGCAGCCCGGGACCAGGACGCGAGCTCCGGTCTCCAGCACCGGCAAGTACCGTCGCAGGGACTCTGGAACCTTGCCCGCATCCCAGGGGATGAACTTGTCCTGATAGCGGATCTCCCAGAAATCAGGCTTCGAACTGTCCTGTACCAAAGCAGGTTGACCTAGGGACGGGTTGCGGCCAGGACGGCGACCGGATAGGCGTAGTGCACCTGCGCGCCTTCCAGGCGGATAGGAATGCCCAGCCTGTCGTCCTGCGCGGAGGCACGGAAGATCCCGCGGATCCTGTCGTCGTCGCCGGGATTTGGAAATGAGCGGCCCAGCAGGTTCTCGAGTTCGTCGCGCAGTTCGTAATGGGCTTCCTTCACCTCCGTCAGGCCTGCCGCCGGGAATAGCGCCTTCAGCTCAGCGAGATGCAAGGCGCGCACATGGGAAGGGTCGCGCAGCAGTTCCATGTGATTGAACTCGTCGGCCTGCGACTGCTTTGTCGCGGTGTGCATGTCGGCAACCAGGACCTTGCCGCCCGGCGCGCAGACACGCTTCATTTCCCTGAGTACCGTGAGCGGGTCGGCAAAATGATGGAAGCTGAAGCGCGTAACCACGATGCTGAACACGCCATCCGGATAAGGCAGGGAATTCACATCGCCCTGGTCCCAGGTCACGTTCGACAGCCGCTTCTCCGCCGTCATGCGCGCCGCCCGTTCCAGCATGGCCGGTGTCATGTCGATGCCGGTCGCGTGGCGCACCACCCGGGCAAACGCACAGACGACATTGCCTCCGCCGCAGGCGACGTCGAGGACGGTGTCGTCCGATCCGGCGCCCGTAATGTCGAGCAACAACTGCAGCGCGTCTTCGTTCGCTATCGTCTTCGCCGTGGAGAACGGAACGGCCTGACGGGTAAACTGATCGACGATCAGATCCTGATGAGAAGTTTTTGGTGGCATTGATAAAATTTCAATCGGTGCGAACCATCTACGTGAATCGATTTCCCACCCAGTCCTCAGTCCTCA
>Ga0190274_10001598_pt1 | contig 13266 bp, 15 predicted proteins | sample Popmic531T_FD_133002 | JGI IMG/M metagenome (GOLD analysis project Ga0190274, IMG submission 133002) | Populus adjacent soil microbial communities from riparian zone of Yellowstone River, Montana, USA - 531 T | ecosystem: Environmental > Terrestrial > Soil > Riparian zone | place: USA: Montana...
CGAGCAGCTCCCGCCAGGCGCGCGCGGGATCTTCGTGCTCCACGACGTCGAGGGGCACACGCATCAGGAGATTGCCTCGCTGCTTGGCGTGTCGGTGGGAACGTCCAAGGCGCAGTTGCACCGGGCACGGATGCTGTTGAGGCGGTCACTTGGGTGATGACGAGGGGCAAGGTATGAGCGATACATGGACTGACCGGTTGTCGGAATACGTGGACGGCGACCTGACCGAGACCGACCGTCTCGAGCTCGAACGTCATCTCGAGAGTTGTTCGCCCTGCCGGACGATCGTGACTGAGCTGAAGGCGGTGGTCGCGCGCGCGCGAGCGCTCGAAGACCTGCCGCCCCGCCAGGATTTGTGGCCGGCCGTGGCCCGTTCGGCGAAGCGTCCATCGCGGCGCGTGTCGATCTCGTTCGTGGAGCTGATCGCGGCCAGCCTGTTCATTGCGTTCATTTCAGGTCTGACGGTGTGGGTTGTCACCGAACGTGACCGTGCGGTGGCGCCGAGTTCTGCCTCCGTGTCCAGCGGGCCAGCCGGCGCTGTCGTCGTGCCCGTCTCGTCCGGCGGGGCCACCTACGACCACGCGGTTGCGGACCTTCTTCAGGCGCTCGATGAAGGACGCAAGCAGCTCAGCCCCCGGACGATTGACGTGATGGAGCGGAGTCTGACCACCGTCGATCGAGCGATAGCCGAGGCCACGGCAGCCCTCGACCAGGATCCGGGCAACGTGTTTCTCAGTTTGCACCTCGCGCGCGAGCGGCAGCGGAAACTGGCGCTCCTCCGGCAGGTGCAGAGTCTCGCGGAGCGGTCGAACAGCGCCACGATTCAGTAGTACGAATTCTCGAGGAGTCACAATGACTGTTGGTTCGATGCTCGTTGCCCTCTCCCTGTTGGCGTCGCCCGGCGCGGCGACGCTGGATCAGTCTGCCGAACGCGTCGTGGGCGCCCGCACTCAGAGCGATCAGACCGTTCAGGTGCCGAAAGGGACCCGCGTCGAAGTGGACGACTGCTCGGGCGACACCATCGTGCGGACGTGGGACCGCGACGCAGTGAGGGTTCAGGCCCGCCACACCAGCCGGACGCGTGTCCGCGCGAACCTGGTCGGCAATCAGCTTCGGATCGACATCGACGCGGATCGCGGTCCTGGCAGCGCCGATCTCGAGCTGTCCGTACCGGCGTGGATCAACCTTCGGATTGATGGAAACAGCTGCTTTGTCGAGGTAGCTGGTGTGAGCGGAGCCGTGTCCGTGAAAACGGTCGAGGGAGACATCGTGCTCACTGGCTTGTCTGGGACGGTGGATGCCGAGTCGGTTGAGGGGAAAATCACGCTCGAGGGTGGCCGCGGGCGGGTTCAGCTCAGCACCGTGGAAGGCGACATTGCCATCAGCAAAGCCGGCGGCGAAATCGTGGCCGAGTCCGTGGACGGCGAGATCACGCTGACTGAGACTCAGGCGTCCGCGGTTGAGATTTCGACGGTTGACGGCAACGTTCTGTACAGCGGCGCCCTGCTGGCTACCGGCCGCTATCTCTTCACAACCCACGACGGCGACGTCACGATGGCGATTCCAGAGAACACCAGTGCCACGTTTTCGGTACGAACGTTTGGCGACAGCCGCGTGGAATCGACACTCCCATTGAAGCAGGGTACGGCTGGGCGCCGCGGACAGCGCGCGACCTACACGCTTGGTGGCGGAGCCGCTCAAGTCGATATCGAAGCATTCGATGGCTCGGTCCGGATCCGGCGGCCCGGAGAGACCCAGAAGGATTGAACCCGTCGAGTATGATCGTCGGGATGTTGCCGACGATCGAATGGCGGCCTGACGCCGTCGTGATGGTTGACCAGCGTAAGTTGCCCGCGCAGGAAGTCTACGTTCACTGCAAGACCCCTGTCGAAGTCGCCCGAGCGATCAAGACCATGGTGATTCGAGGCGCGCCCGCGATCGGTGTGGCGGCGGCGATGGGACTCGCCTTGTGTGCGCGGAAGTCGAAAGCGCAGGGAACGCGCCAGCTGACCGTTGACTTCACCAAGGCATGCGACCTCATGGCCGGAACACGGCCGACGGCGGTCAACTTGTTCTGGGCGATCGATCGCATGAAGCGGGCGTTTGCCGCCGGCGCGCAGGCAGGGGAGTCCGTGGCGGAGCTCGGTGATCGCCTGGAGCGCGAGGCCATCGCGATCCATGACGAGGATGTGGCGAGCTGCCGGAACATGGGTCGGTTCGGCGCGGAAGTCGTGCCCGACGGGGCCAGAATCCTGACGCACTGCAACGCCGGCGCTCTAGCCACCGCCGGCTACGGGACCGCCCTCGGAGTCGTTCGCGCAGCCGCCGAACGCGGCAAGGTCGTCCAGGTCTATGCGGACGAGACTCGTCCCTTCTTTCAGGGCGCGCGGCTGACCGCGTGGGAGCTCGTCAAGGACAACGTCCCGACCACGGTGATCGCCGAGGGCATGACCGGTCCGCTCATGCAGCGCGGCCAGGTCGATTTCGTCGTCGTCGGCGCCGATCGCATTGCGGCCAACGGGGACGTCGCCAACAAGATCGGGACGTACACCGTGGCGCTGCTGGCGAATGCGCACGGTGTGCCGTTCTACGTCGCCGCCCCGCTCTCGACGATCGACCTCGCCACACCGGACGGCGGTCACATTCCGATCGAGCAGCGCCCGTCACGCGAGATGACGCACGTCGGCGCCACGCGAATCGTGCCGGACGGTGCGGACGTCTGGAACCCGGCTTTCGACGTCACACCAGCCAGGCTCGTGACTGGCATCATCACGGAAAAAGGCATCGCACGGGCGCCGTTCAGCGAGACTCTGAAGGCGCTCTTTGACCAGCCCTGACCCTTGAGCCGTAAGCTCGACGCCTTGAGCCTCAACCCCCAAGCCTGTCCATGATCGTCCTCGGTATCGAGACCTCGTGCGATGAAACCGCGGCAGCGGTGGTCGAAACGACGGGTGACACGGACAAGCCGTGGCGCGTTCGCTCGAATGTCATCGCGTCGCAGGCAGAGATCCATCGCGAGTGGGGCGGTGTGGTTCCCGAGATCGCCTCGCGACAACATGTTCGTGACATCTGTGGTGTCGTCGATCGCGCCCTCGCCGATGCGGGCGCCTCGTGGAAGGACGTGGACGCTATCGGGGTAACGGAAGGTCCAGGCCTCGTCGGCTCGCTGCTCGTCGGTGTCTCGTTTGCCAAGGCGGCCGCGGCGATGCTGGGCCGGCCAGTCGTTGCTGTCCATCACCTGGCCGGACACATCGAATCGATCTTCCTCCAGCACGGTACCATTCCGCTCCCGGCCGCCGTGCTGGTCGTCTCCGGCGGTCATACCAGTCTGTACGTCGTGCCAGAGCCCGGAGTCTACGGTCTCGTTGGGCGCACGCGCGACGATGCGGCGGGCGAGGCCTACGACAAGGTCGCGAAGCTCATCGGGCTCGGCTATCCCGGTGGACCGGCGATAGACCGGATCGCGCGAGAAGGCGACGAGACCGCGGTCAATCTCCCGAAGCCCCGGTTCACCCACGCCGATCGGAAGCCACCGCCGCCCAATCTTGCGGCCTCGTCGTATCGGCACGCCGATCGGCCGCTGGTCGAGTTCAGTTTCTCCGGGCTCAAGACTGCGGTTCTTCGACACTTGCAACTGTCCGGTGCGTCGACGGCCGGGAATCTGGCGGCGCCGCTGGACACGAGCGCGCTGTCCGGGCAGGCGATTGCCGACATCGCGGCCAGCTTTCAGCGCGTCGTGGTGGAGTCACTGGTCGAGCGCACGTTCGAAGCCGCCCGTTCGCTCGGCGCGCGGAGCGTCGGTATCTCCGGCGGCGTCTCGGCGAACAGTCGACTGCGCCGGGATGCGGCGGCGCGCGGTGAGCGCGAGGGCCTGCCGGTGTTTCTCCCCGCACTCGCGCTGTCGACCGACAACGCCGCGATGATTGCTGCCGCCGCCCTCCGCCGGCTCGAGCGCGGTCAGGTCTCGACGCTCGATTTCAACGCCCAGGCCTCGCTCGAGATCCGGTGACTCCAGTCTCCCGTCGCTATCCCGCGTCGCCCGTAGTCGGGATCGGCGCCGTGATCCTCATGTCCGATACGTCCGTTGTTCTCGTCCGGCGGGCGCAGGAACCGCTCGCGGGGCGGTGGAGCCTTCCCGGCGGCGCCGTCGAGCTGGGCGAGACCCTGCGAGCCGCTGCCGCGCGCGAGGTCCTCGAGGAGACGGGACTGGTCGTTGACGTGGGTCCCGTCGTCGAGGCTGTCGATCACATTGATGTCGATTCGGAAGGCAAAACCACTTACCACTTTGTAATTGTGGACTATCTCTGCTTGCCACTCCGCGGAACGCTCAGGCCGGGCGATGATGTAGATGACGCGGTCATCGCCGATGTCGGCGCGCTCGAGCCATATGAACTCACGGCGCCTGCGCGCGTTGTAATCGGTCGAGCGATCGACCTGTACGTCGAGCATAGGAGACGTTCATGATGCGGCGCGTGGGGGCCATCGTTCTGGCCATCAACTGTTCGCTGGTTTCGCTGTCTGCGGACCTCAAGTACACGATGACGGTGGTGGCCCGGCCCTCAACGGTCCCCGCGTCGACACCAGCCAATCCGATACTGGGCATCCTGGGACCCATGGTGGTCAACACGATCGCGCCGCCCGGCGGCGTACACGTGACGACCACGATCGGAGAGGCCGGTTCGCGTTTCGAGTACGACAAGGCGTACACGATCATTCCGGCTGGTGGGGTCATGATCGTGACGCCGGACGGAATGATTACTGTCCTCAATTCCACCGAGCGGACCTACTGGAAGATGGCCAAGCCGGCGGGGCTCGGGGCGAACGGCATTGCGCCTGTCGTCAAAGTCGATCGCACCGGCTCGTTCGAGACGATCGCGGGTGTGCGCTCAGAGCGCGCGACGATCAATATCCGGGTTCCGCTTCCCTTGCCCCCGGGCACGCAAATGCCCGGATTGCCCTCGGAGGTCACCGTCACCGGGGAGACGTGGCTCGCCGAACAGTTCAAGAAGTACGCGGCGATGTCGGCTGGAGTGACCTCGATGATGGGCTCACTCGGTCCGGACTCTCTCACGGCCGCCGGATTCCCGATGCGGTCGATCATGCGCAGCGAGCTCTTCGGCAGTCAGGAAATTGAGTCGGTCGTGACGACGATTGCAGAGACGGCCGCGCCGGCCGGCGCGTTCGAGGTGCCTGCTGGCTTCAAGGAAGTGCCCGCGCCGGCATTCGGGATGCCGGGGATCGGTCCGGTCCGCTAGCGCGGCCCGCGCTCGTTCTGAACCCACCTCCGCCTGACTTCGTATATCGTGTGACGCCCGAGCAGTCCGGGTGTCGCTGTCCATGGCTTCGGCTTCAGTCGTTCTCGACCACGTCAGTGTCTCGTACGGCCGGCAGGCCGCGCTTCGTGACGTCAGCGCCCTGTTTCCATCGGGTGCCGTCGGGTTGCTCGGCCCCAACGGCGCTGGGAAGAGCACGATGCTCAAGTCTCTTCTCGGGTTCATCAAGCCAACCACCGGCCGGCTCGAGGTGCTTGGTCTCGACGTCGCGCACCGGGCGATGGACATCCGCACACGCCTTGGGTACATGCCTGAGACCGACGGTCATGTCCCGGGCATGAACGCCGTGACCTTCGTCGGCTATTGTGGCGAGCTCGCCGGACTACCGAAGGCCGATGCGATGCAGCGCGCCCACGAGGTGCTGTACTACGTTGGGCTCGGCGAAGCGCGCTACCGGAACGTCGAAACCTACTCGACCGGGATGAAGCAGCGCATCAAGCTCGCGCAGGCCCTCGTGCACGACCCGGATCTGCTGTTCCTCGATGAGCCAACGAACGGCATGGATCCGAAGGGCCGCGAAGAGATGCTCGACCTCATTCGCGATCTTTCGCACAACAAGGGCGTCAGTTTGATTCTGTCGTCGCATCTTTTGCCCGACGTCGAGTACACGTGCGATCACGTCGTCGTGCTCGACCGCGGCGCGATCGCCGCCTCGGGACCGATCGACGATCTCAAGGGCCCTGCGGGGCGCGTGTACGAAGTGCGTGTCAAAGGCGACGCCGCGTTGTTTCTGGCTCGACTCCGCCAGGCCGGGTTGGAATGTCACGAAACGGACGACGACTTCTTGCGCGTGTTCGTGCTCGGTGATCCAGGCGAGCCGGGCGAGGATCAGCGCCGAATCTCCGCGCTCGCCCGTGAGTGTCATGCGCAGATTCGCCACCTCCGGCCCAGCCTTCCGACGCTCGAAGACGTGTTTGCGCGCGCTGTGGGCGAGCGATGAGTCCGGTCCACGACCAGAGCTATCGCCGCTACCAGGGCAAACGGGAGCCTCACGGCCGCGGGTGGCTCGTCATCGCTGGCGCTGGCATGCGCGCGGTGCTGGCGAAGAAAGTATTCCTGGGGCTGCTGCTCCTGGCGTGGCTGCCGTTTCTGGTCCGGACCGTCCAGATCTACGCGGTGACGATGTACCCGCAAACCAGTGAAGTCCTGCCGGTCAATGCCCGGATGTTCCAGAGCTTCGTCGAAGGACAGGGATTGTTCGCGTTTTTCGTGACGATCTACGTGGGCGCGGGTCTCATTGCCAACGACCGGCGCGCGAATGCTCTGCAGGTCTACCTCTCGAAACCGATCCTCCGAATCGAGTACATCGCGGGAAAACTGGCGGTCCTGGCCACGTTTCTTCTTGGCGTGACGCTCCTCCCGGCGGTCCTGCTGGTCATCATGCAGGTCGTTCTTTCCGGAAGCATGACCCTGCTGAGGGAGCACCCGACGCTCATCCCTGCCGTGGTCCTCGCGTCGCTGGTCCGAGTGATCGTGGCGTCCGCGACCATGCTCGCCTTGTCGTCGATCTCGCGAAGCGCCCGCTATGTCGCCGTCATGTACACCGGTGTCATCTTTTTCGCGGAGGCGATGTACGGCGTGTTGTCGTTTGTCACCGGCTCCACCCGGGTCGCGTGGGTCTCGATCACGGGCAACTTCGACGTCGTGACCGATGCGATCTTTCGTGAGGCGCCACGGTACGACACGCCCGCGGTCGTGTCGTTCATCGTGCTGATGGGTCTTGTCGCCGTCTCCGTGTCCGTGCTCGAACGCTCCGTCCGGGGCGTGGAGATCGTGTCGTGAGCACGCCGGTGCTCGTGGCCGATCACGTGTCGAAGTGGTACGGACAGGTGATCGGCCTGAACGACGTCACGGTCAGCGTGCCGCCGGGAATCACCGGTTTGCTCGGACCGAACGGCGCGGGCAAAAGCACGTTCATGAAGCTCATTACAGGACAACTGCGACCCAGCAAGGGCTCCGTCACCGTGCTCGGCGAGCCCGTCTGGAACAATCCGGCGCAGTACTTCCGCATTGGCTTCTGTCCGGAGCAGGACGCCTTCTACGATCGGATGACCGGACTGGAATGGGTCGCCGCGCTCGCGCGGCTCAACGGCGTGACGACGAGTGAGGCGCGTGACGCCGCGATGCGCGCGCTCGAAGCGGTCGATCTGGTCGACGCCGCCGGCAAGCGTATCGGCGCGTACAGCAAGGGCATGCGTCAGCGTGTGAAGCTGGCGCAGGCCATCGTGCACGATCCGGAGCTGCTGATTCTCGACGAACCGCTGTCAGGCATGGATCCGGTCGCGCGTCGCCGGACGATTCGCTTGATTCGTGACTGGGCGAAGCTGGGCCGCAGCATCATCGTCTCGAGCCACATCCTGCACGAGATCGAGTCGATGACGACCAACATCCTGCTCATCAACCAGGGCCGGATCCTCGCGGAAGGCAACGTGCATCAGATTCGGGATCTCATCGACGAGCATCCGCACACGGTCTACATCCGCGCGGCGGATCCACGCCGCCTTGCGCGCGAGTTCCTGGCCCGCGCCGATGTCATCAGTCTTCGCTTCGAACCGGGAGCCCTCGTCATCGAGACCGGGACGCCCGACGACTTCTACGCGAATCTCACGGAGCTCGTGGCGACGGGGAATTCGGGGCCCGTCGAGGCCCTGACGTCACCCGACGACAACCTGCAGGCCGTCTTCAAGTACCTGGTGAAGAACTGAGGGGCGCGTGAACAAGACAGCTGCCAACTCGCCGCCGGGCCTCATCTACGCCGCCGTCAGGATTTTCGACCTGTCGCTGAGCGAGATGCTGTGGTCCCGGCGCACGGTGTTCATGGCGCTCGTCGTTGGGCTGCCAGTCGTCATCGCGTTAGTGGTTCGACTTCTCGTGGAAGTCGGTGCGCCACTTCCGCGCGTGGAGCGGATGGAAGTCACCGGGCCGATGATTTTCGGTCTGATGATCTGGGCGTTCTTCGTCCGCTTCAGCGTGCCGGTCCTGGCGGTGTTTTACGGCACGTCGCTCATTGCCGACGAGGTTGAGGATCGGACGATCACGTACCTCTTTACCCGGCCGATTCCTCGCGAGGCTGTGCTCATCGGCAAGTACTTGGCATATCTGGTCTGCACCGCCTGCGTGGTCCTTCCGGCCGTCGTGGTGGTCTGGTTGCTCATTGTGCCCATTGGGGGCCGGCTGGCGGACAGCTTCGTCGATTTGACCAAGGACCTGGCCCTGCTGGTGATGGGCCTGGCGGTGTACGGCGCCGTGTTCGCACTCGTCGGCGCCCGGTTCAAGCGCCCTTTGCTGGCAGGCCTGTTCTTCATCTTCGGTTGGGAGGTCCTCGTGATGGCCCTTCCCGGGTCATTCAGACTGTTCACGGTGGCCCACTACCTCCACGGCCTCGTGCCTCACGCGATGCCGGGCGACTCGACCCTCTCATTGCTCCAGTCGCTCTTCCGAGAGGTCCCCAGCCTGGCCGAGAGCCTCATCTCGCTGGCCGTCATTGAGGTGGCCTGTCTGTTGCTGGCTGCTCGGAGCGTGGCCCGCAGGGAATACGTGCTCGAGCAATGAAGAGCGTTCGTGAACCTTCGAGTACCAGACTCGTATAATTCTTTTGGGGATTTACCTTTATGAGCCGTCGGACTCGATATTTCCTGCTGATTTCTGGCCTGATCGTGGTCGGTGGCCTCGGCACGGGGCTCGTCGCCGTATATTCCGGCGGTCTGTCAGCCCTCCGCACGCAAAATCCCTCAGAGTTTGCCTATATTCCTGCTGATGCCACGGCCGTGGCGTACGCCGACGTGCGGCACATCATGGACTCCGAGTTCCGCCAGCGGTTGCGGGCGGCCCTTTCTGAGGACAAGGCCAAGGCCAAGGAAGCGTTTCTCACCGAGACGGGAATCGACATCGAACGCGACATTGACACCGTGATCGCCGGACTCACGCCACAGGCCATGGCCGGTGGTGGCCCCGTCGTCCTGCTTCGCGGGCGCTTCGATGCGTCCCGCGTCGAGCAGGCGGCCGTGAAGCATGGAGCGACGACCGAGGAATACAAAGGCAAGCGGCTGCTTCGCGCACCCGAGGGGCACGGAGACAGCCAGACGGGCATCGCGTTTCTGGAGTCCGGCCTGGTCGCACTCGGCCCGATGGACCGTATCAAGCAAGCCATTGACTCCGCCGAGCGCCGCGAGAGCATCACGTCGAACGCCGAGCTGATGAAGCTCATCACCGAGGTGGATCGTTCCAGTGATGCCTGGGTGGCGGGACGGCTCGAGAACATGCCCGGCCATCAGGGCTGGCCAGATGCGGTCAAGGACCAGCTCGGCGCCGTTCAGTGGTTCGCGCTGAGCGCGGGAGTGGATCGCGCCGTCACGGCGAAGTTGCGGGCCGAGGCCCGCGATGTCAAGGCCGCCGATGATCTGCGAGGCGTCGTCAACGGGGCCATTTCCATGGCCCGGATGATGGCGGGCAAAGACGCCAAACTCGGCGGACTTCTTGATTCGATTCAGGCCACCGGCAGCGGGACGGAACTGGAAGTCTCGTTCACCGTGCCGCCCGACGTGATCGACCTGATGGCGACGCAGGGTGGCCTGCCGTTGCACGCCCAATAGGTCCGCCCGTGGTCTAGCGGCCGCCGAGCGTTGCCAGACGCGCGGCGGCTTTTTTCTTGAAGTCCTGATCCTCTGGCGTCCAGTCCGGATCGAGCGGAGCATCGATGACGCGCTGCAGCATCGTGCGCGCCTCGGTGCGTTTGTCGCGTTCGAGGAGCACCTCACCGAGGAAGTAAAGGGTCGCCGTGCTGACCTGATTGTAGGTCAACGCCTGCCGCAGGTGCGTTTCGGCGCTGGACTCACTGCCTCCGAATAGACCCGGCACCCGGTGGTACCACCATCCGAGGGCGCGATCGGCCGAGCCCTGTTGCCAGGCCGGATCGATCGCGAGCGCGCGTTCGAGTGCGTCCTTGATCCGGCCCCGATACTTGAGTCCTTGCATGGCGCCAAATGACTCCGCGAGCGCGCCCATGTTCGCGGCCAGCCAGAAGTGACCTTCCGGCCTGGTCGGCGTAATTTTGGCCGCCTGGTCGCCCGCCGCGAGGCCCCGCTCGAGAGCGGCCCGCCGGCCGGCCTCTGGCCCCTGGGTCCCGATCCAGTAGTAGGCGCGCGCCAGTTTCCAGGCCGCCTCGAAGTCCTGCCCACGCGCCAACCGCGCCGCCCAAATCTCGGCCGCCTCCGTGGCCCGCCCCGCTTCCTCCCGCTGCCGGTAGAGCGCGTCCGGATCCGCCCGGGCCTGCGCGTTCGCCGTCACCGGAGCGAGCAAGTAAAATGCGAGGATGAGGGAGACGATTCGCCGTCTGTTGACGGACCTGGGCGAGGACCCCGACCGGGACGGGTTGCGTGAGACGCCGCGTCGCGTCGAGCAGTCGCTCCAATTTCTTACGGGCGGATACTCGGCCGATATCGACGGCGTCATCAACGGCGCACTCTTTCCCGTCGAGTATAACGAGATGGTTCTCGTGCGGGACATCGACTTCTACAGCCTCTGCGAGCACCATCTGCTTCCGTTCTTTGGCAAATGCCACATCGCTTATCTTCCGGACGGCAAGGTGATCGGCTTGAGCAAGATTCCGCGGCTCGTCGACGTGTTCGCCCGGCGCCTGCAGGTGCAGGAACGCCTGACGTCGCAAATCGCCGAGACGTTTCTCAGTCAGGTCCATCCACTGGGCGTGGCCGTCGTCATGGAGGCCACGCATCTCTGCATGGCCATGCGCGGCGTGCAGAAGCAGAACGCGGTCACGACGACGAGCGCGATGCTCGGTGTGTTCCGCAGCGATGCACGGACGCGCCATGAGTTCCTCGAGCTCATTCGTCACCGCGGGCCCCTCAACGATGTCGGGGCCGTGCCCGCCAGCGTTGGGTGCGACTCGTGATCCGTCTTGGCGTCGTCGCGGCGCTCGTGGTGTTCGTCGTTGTTGGCGGGGTCGGCGGGGGCGTGCCGGTGACGGCTCAGCGCGGCGTTCGCGTCGTCACGGCCGCCGAATGTGCGGCGCCCCTCGGGGCTGGCGTGAAGACCAAGCGCGCGTTCTGTGATGTGTTGATCGCGACCGCGGCGGGCGACAGCGTCTCGATTGCCATTCCGCCGCACAGCGGCAGCCCCACGCTCCGATTCGATCTGCACAACCGGTTTACCGTACCGGCGATTGTCGTGCCCGGAGCGCTGACGTTTGCGCGGCACGAGGCGATCGTGTCGGTCGTTCGGCCGACCGGTTCGGTGATCAGCAAGGCGGCCGTCGTGCGGGAATTTCGCGCGATCGCGGACTTGTTCGACCAGATCGGCGGCGGTGCGAATCCGGGCGGCGTCAAGGCGGTCGCCCCGGGACCGGGCGAGCCGGTACGTGTCACAGTTCCGACGGGACTCACGTCGGTGGGCATTGTCGGCACGCGCCTGGCCGTGCTCATGCGCTCCAGTCAGGAAGTGTTCGACACGCCGGGGCGGCCTGTCGCCATCGTAAGCAACGTGCGCCTCGAGTACCGCCCAAGGTGACCGACCAATCATGAGTGTGCTTGATGTTCTGATCATCGGAGGAGGGCCCGCGGGCCTTGCCGCGGGCATTGCCGCCAAGAAGCGCGGTTTGCGCTATCTCGTCGTCGAGAAAGGTGCGCTCGTCAATTCGCTCCTGCACTATCCGACGGACATGGTGTTCTTCACCACGCCAGAGCTTCTCGAGATTGGCGGCATGCCGTTCGTGAGTCCCTACGAAAAACCGACCCGGCAGGAAGCGCTGCGCTACTACCGCCGCGTGACGGACGCGCATGGTCTCGAGATCGCGTTCGGCGAGACGGTGACCTCCGTTCGCCGCGCCGGCGATGGCATCTTCCGCGCGACGTCGCAGCCAGCGGCTGGCGAGCCGCGACTTCGTACGGCTGCAGCCGTGGTCGTGGCGACCGGCGCGTACGATCTGCCGAATCGCTTGAACGTGCCCGGCGAAGATCTCCCGCACGTCACGCATTATTTCCTCGAGCCTCACCCGTACTACCGGCGCCGGGTCGTGATCGTCGGAGGTAAGAACTCAGCCGCCGAGGCGGCGCTCGTCCTTTACCGCTCAGGCGTGTCAGTGATGCTCGTCCATCGTGGTGAGACGCTCGGCGACTCCATCAAATACTGGGTCAAGCCCGACATCGAGAACCGCATCAAGGAAGGCTCGGTCGCCGCGCGGTTCTCGACGCACGTCGTCGAAATCACCGGCGACCATATCGTCCTCGAAGGACCGGCAGGGCGGACCATCGAGCCGGCGGACGCGGTGCTCCTCATGACGGGCTACCGATCGGACACCGCGCTCCTCAAGACGGCCGGCGCGGAGATCGACGCTGAGCTCGGCGCGCCGTTTCATCACCCCGACACGTTCGAAACGAGCGTGCCCGGGCTGTTCGTCGTGGGCGCATGCGTGGCCGGCAGTCAGAGCGGCCGCATCTTCATCGAGAACGGCCGCTTCCACGGCGAAGTCGCCGTGAAGACGATCGCGGATCGAGTCGCGGCGCTGAGCCCGAAGCCGTGAGCGCGGAGCCCCGTCGTTAGTGGACCGTGCGCGTCTTGTTGGTCAGGTAGTCCTGCAGCACGTACTGCCCTAGCGTGTACGGCGTCGTGAAGTACGCCTTCCCGCGGCAGATCCGAGCCACGCGCCTGACGAACGCGACGAGGTCGTAGTCGCGCGCCAGCATGAACGTGTTGATCAGGATGCCGGCTCGGCGGCACGCGGCGACTTCAGCGAACGTCTCTCCGAGGACAAAGGGGTCCAGTCCAAACGCGTTGCGGTAAATCCGTCCGTCCGGACGAGTCACGGCAGACGGCTTGCCGTCCGTGATCATGATGATCTGGCGCATGTCCTTGCGCTGGCGATCGAGGATCCGCCGAGCCAGCCGGAGTCCCTCGCGCGTGTTCGTGTAGTAGGGGCCGA
>Ga0190274_10001599_pt1 | contig 13262 bp, 7 predicted proteins | sample Popmic531T_FD_133002 | JGI IMG/M metagenome (GOLD analysis project Ga0190274, IMG submission 133002) | Populus adjacent soil microbial communities from riparian zone of Yellowstone River, Montana, USA - 531 T | ecosystem: Environmental > Terrestrial > Soil > Riparian zone | place: USA: Montana...
GGAAACCGTAAAGCAGCGGCAGGCCGAGCGGAATCAGGAACATTGACTCGAGGATAAACAACAGGGTGAAGATGCCGCTCGCACCCTGGGCAAACAGCAGCGCGACCCCGATCATCACCAACCCTACGCCGAGAGAGGTTAACCGGCTGGCCGTTAACATGTGACGGTCGGATGCATCCTTGCGCAAGTAGCCTTGATAGATGTCCTTGGCGAAGATCCCGGTGATGATGTGGTTGTGGGCCGACAACGAAGCCATTGATGAAGCCAGCATGGCAGCCAGAAGCACTCCGATCATTCCCGGCGGGAGTACCCGGATACCCATGGCGATGTAAGCCGCTTCCGAAGGTTGCTTTAAGCCATTGGCGACCGTGCCTAGTTCAGGTAGAGCAACCCGGGCGATCAAGGGCGGCAAATAGAAAATGACGCTGCCGATGGTAAAAAGGACCATGCAAAGAATGGCGATCCGTTTTGCAGACTGTTCCGTGTCAGCACAGAAATATCGTTGCGCATTACCAAAATTGTTGTAGCCGGCCGTTTGAGAAATCGTGTAGACAATGAGAAACAACCAGCCATACTCTCCGGCGAGTGGGTTGAAGAATCCCTGCGGAGCTGCCGCGACGAAGTTGCTGAAGCCGCCAACGTTGGAAAGAGACAACACCATCAGGATGCAGGCGATGGGAAACAGAAACATGAACTGAAACATGTCGGTGAAGCAGACCGCCCAATATCCACCGAGTGAGGTATAGGCGAGGACCACCAGGCCGCAGATGACTACGAGGTATTCGACCGGCACTCCCAACGCCACCGACATGAAACTGGAGAGCGCGAAAAGTCTGACTGAACCGAACATGAGTTGACTTGGACCAGTCAACCAGGAAAACGTTTTATGGGTGCCATCACCGAAGCGACTGCGAATGTATTCAACTACGGTGGTAACGCGCGAGCGTCTCCAGGCCGTGGCAAAAACAATGTAGCCGAAGAAAAATGCCGGCACCGCGAGGAACATGAGGAAGACACCGATGACGCCCTGGCGATACGCAAAGCCGGCCCCACCGGTGAAAGTCCAAACCGAGAAGCCGGACATGAAGGAAGCCATTCCCGCCACCCACCACTCGACCCGGTTCCCGCCTTTGAGAAAATCGGTTCCCACCCGCATGAAGCGCATGAAAAATGCGCCGACCCCGGCCATCAAGAGCAGATAGCAGACCAACACGACGAAGTCTATGGTCTGGACTGATGAGCGCATTTGGTTTCCCTCTGATGGACTTGGTCTGGGTCTTTGGTCTTGGGTCTTATCGGTCCAATAGGTCCTATTGGTCCTATTTTCGTGAGAGCAACGATGCCGAATCGCGATCAATAAAGAGATGTGCATCCGGATGACGCTGCAAAATCGAAGCGGGGCAGGTCGTCGAGACCGGGCCTTCGATAGTATTCTTAATCGCCTCTCTCTTTGCGGGTCCCGGCACGATGGCAAACAAACGGGGCCGGGCCATGATGGTTGGAATCGTGAGCGACAAAGCGTGGCGCGGTACATCTTCGATTGTCGCGAATGCGCCGTCATTTACTTGTTGCGCCCGGCATACTTCATCAAGCTCTACTACCTTCACAGGCTGCGGGTCCGCGAAATCGCAGAACGGCGGATCAATGAAAGCCAGGTGACCATTCTCGCCGATACCGAGTACTGCGAAGTCCGGAGGATCAGCAGCGAGCAGTTCGCCATAACGTTTGCTTTCCGCAGTTCCATCCTCCAGTTCACCTCGCAGCCCGTGAAATTTACTCAGAGCCACTTTGCTGGTCAGACGATCGATGAGAAAACGCCGAAACGATTGTGGCGCCTGGTCGTTCATGCCGAGATATTCATCGAGATGGAAACCAACCACCTGCGACCAATCGATGCCGGGAGTTTCGGCAAGCGTCGCCAGAAACTCATTCTGCGACGGCGCCGACGCGAGGATGGCGACAGCTCGACCGCGCGCTTCGATTAACCCGCGTAGTTCAGCTGCGACCACGGCTGCCGCAGCCGCTCCCATTTTTGGCCTTGATTCGTAAACGTAAACATTGAGCTGGTCAGCGCGAAAACTATCGACCAGTCCGTCCGCTTTGGTTGCTAATCCAGTTGCTGATTCCATATATGTTCCTACTAGTTCTCCATTGTCATTTAACTTTCGTGAAGCTTAGTTCGTGACCATTCGTGTGATTTCGTGGATCGTTCTTCACCCCGCAAGCCAACAAACGATCCACGAAATCACACTAACGGTCACGAACGAAACCCATTTCAGCCAACCTCAGGCCCGGCGATGGCGAAGACACTCGGGGACGAACCGGCCTTACTTTCTTTCCCATAAGACATGCGAATTAGATCGCGTTGTTTTGTGAAACCACGCGCAGTCAGGATTTCCCACCCTCCCGCAAACGCAGTATTCAAATCGATGTAGGCACGCTGGCCCGGCACTTGACTGAGCAGCCCATCCAACAGCGTCATACTCGCTTCCCTGCCCTTTGCTATTAACGGACCCACGTAAACCGCGGCGGTACCTGGTCGCGCCAGCCCGTATCCCGTCAACCGTCCTTCACCGTCCCTGGCGACAAGAGGTGTGACATGACAGTCATCAACCAGCATCTCCATCAGCTTCGACCTATCGACGCCAAAAGCATCGCGGTCCAGAACGAGTGCATCCTCCCGGATTGTGCGATCCAAAGGCAGCGACGAAAGGCCACCAGAACCGGCAGTCCCTTCCCAGCGTTCGACCAACGACTCCTCTATAAAACCGAGTTTTTCATAGAGCGGACGGCCAGCCTGCGTGGCGTCAAGCTTGATCGTGGCAACCCCGGCTTTCGACAAGTATTCCAACGCGACCTGCATCAACTTTGTCCCGATTCCAAGTTTGCGGCGCTGTGGCTCAACCAGGACCATACCGATCCAGGCGAGATCATGGCCGTAAGTCGTCGTCGTCGTCGTTCCCACTACTTCATCGTCGATTGTGGCGCAGAAGCAGCCACCCGGTTCCAAACGAAGCAGGCGCCGCCAGTCGTTCTCAGTCTGGTTCCACTGGGCCAGCTCCTTGAGTCGCAAGGCTGCGGGGATATCCGGCTCGCGGAGCAAACGAATTTCAATGTGCATCTCTTCAACGAAGGACCGCTTCAGTTGCCGATGTCCAGACACGATTTGCCGGGTCCACGCAAAATTCCGCCATCTGCTTAACGTTCCAGTCAGTTGGCCAGTCGAAGGCCCGGCGCAAATGCAGCAGCCACGCGAGCAGTCCCAACTCCGGGTGGAAATACAACTCGTGCAATGCTCGAGCAGTCTTGCCGCCGGTCTTCATCTTGTACTCACTGCTGGGCAGCTGAAAATATGTGTGCATTTGGAAACTGCTGGCGCCGCGTAAGAGATACTCCGCTGCGATCCTTCCGGTCACGATGTTTCCAGTGCCACTGATAGGCAATGAACAGACTGGAATCTCCCCAACTTGCTCAAGAGCTCGCATGTTTCCCAATACTTCAAGGTTGAGGTCACTCAAATCCGGTCCGCCATAAGCGATTCCTCTGACACCGTCAAACTCTCGATCCGGATCGAAAAGCCGGTTGCCATAGACCAAAAAATCCGGCGCGTCGACACCCTCGCAGCCCTCGTTGATCGCTCGCAACATCTCCAGTTGAAACGCGTCGTCGAATATGGCGTTAAAAACCTTCAGCCCAACTTTGATAGGTAACGGGTCGGCGGCTCCGCGAATCAATCCGGTCACGCGCCTCAACCACTGCAGGATGATGTGCTTTTGGGCCGCCCGGTCGGAGCCGGCGAGGGTGGGGCTAAAATCTTTCTCGATCGGCATCGCCAGTCCATTCGGTCCGTGTTCCCGCCAGACATCGAGTAGCCGCCGCGTCGTGTATTCGTATTCACCGAGTTTCCACTCGCCTTCGCCGTTGCGTGGCAGGTGATACTTGCAGGAGGGTACGACCGGCATGCCGCCCTCGCGGCCAATTCGCAACGACTCACCGAAAAACTCCAGATACTCAGCAAACGTGTCGTACCATCCTCGACCCTTCCACGTTACGGTCCAGCCCTCATCGCCATTCCTTCCCTTGATCCGTTCAACGATCATTCTGGTCTCGTGAATCGCCCACTCACTCATAGACTGAGCACCATGCTCGTCTTCGGCAATGATCGTCTTCAGGATGACAAAACCGAGCCCCTCCTCAGCGTCGCGGCGCACCTGGGCCACATTGAGTGACAACTGACCGGACGCTTTGCCGAAAGGGTTCTTGATTGGCAATCCGCCATACTCGCTGCTCAAATCAATCCCGTACCGGTCACGCACATATTCTTCAAGCGGGTGCGGTAATCCGTTTGCGAAACGTTCGTAGTCTTCCGCCAGCGCTGAACGCGAGGAGGAATCGATTTCCAGTTCATTTAGCAGAGACGACAACACTTTCTTCAGCATTCCTGGGTTTCAAATTTCAGGGCCTTCAACGCCTTCAGCGCCTGCAAGGTTCTCCCCATCTTGTCAAACTCATCCGGAGACAGCTTCGGTCCCCAGGGATCGTTAGCTGCCTCCAAAGGAATAACACCCAGATGGACCAGCGACCACAGTAGCCGCCTGATGTAGCCCTCCATCGGTTGCACAAAGATGCTTTGAGCCAGCAGGTCAACTTTGTCGGACTGTTTCAGAAAACGCGGCGCATCGCCGGACGTATGGGCCCGTATCAAGTCCGATTGCAAGTTGCAGCAAATTGCACCCATTCCGATTAAAGCGGACCGCGCGCCAAGTCGCAGGCTGTAGCCGAGAAATCGATCCTCGCCCGTTATCAACAGCTTTTCCGGGTGCCGCTGTCGTAGTTGGCGCGCGACGTCCTGGTAAGTCATCACGCTGTCGAGTGTGGCCATCTTGATTCCCAACACTCCCGGCAGAGCCAGTAGCTCATCCAGCAATTGTGGGCTATACGCGATACCACCGGCTGCCTCATAGAGATAAAAAAGAATGACTGGCAAGCCCACGCCGGCGACTTGCCTGTGATGTTCTAAGATTAATTGGTCGGGGGACGAATGCCCGATCAACCACGTCGGGGGATAAACCAGTAGAGCATCGGCCCCGGCGCTGGCGGCCCGCTCGGCCATTGCCACAGTGTCTGCCGTGGCGCGCTGCGGGTCCGAATTCCGTGAGCCCGCTCCGGCGATAATCACTGCCTCCGGTAACGTCTGGCGCCAATCGCCCAGCACCCGCTGCGCAGTATCCTCGTCGAGCATGAGTCCGCGCCCGGTATGGGCCCAGACAGCAACTCCGGCAATCGACTGGCGAGCCATATAACTGAGATACGATTCGTGACCCGCTTCATGGAGCTTGCCGTTTGCGTCGAAAGGCACCGGGGTCGCTGGAATCAAACCGTCTGCTAAACGAGTAGCAATGCTGTTCGAGGTTGATCGAGTCATTGGCCATTCATGAGCAGCATAAAGTCACGCGGTCGATCCAGTTCGCGGCTACGCCGCCCGATGTGTGGAAGGGCTATGCCCTTCCAGCCAGACTTAAGAATCTCGGGGCTTCGCCCCAAATCAAGGGGCGCAGCCCCAAATAATTATGGACCGCGTTCGGCGGGGCGGAGCCACCGCCGCACATCGGGCGGCAGAGCCGCGAACCGTCTTTCACCAACAAGCGTTCAGCCAACATGCGGCACCGATAAAAGGTCTTTCTGGATTAACGTAAGTGCACCTTTCAGACTCGGTCTGACCTCGAAGGCTGAACGCCGGATAGCAACTCCATGCGCGCGAGGAGCAAGCAGACTGCGTTTAGTCTCCTCAACAATGATCGGCTCGATATGTCCCCATGCCTTCGTGATCTCACCCCCAATCACCACTACCTCCGGGTCGAGACCATTAAGTAGACCGGTGATTCCAATCCCCAGGTAGCGCGCCGTTTGGCGGACCGCCTCTGTCGCTGCCTGATCGCCGGCGTCCACCAGTTCCATAAGCTTCCGCATCGTCATCTGGCGCTTTCCCGAAGCTCCACGCAATTTGTTGTACCGTGCGAGGGTCGCCTTATCCGACGCGTAAAGGTCCCAACACCCGCGCTGTCCGCAACGGCATTCAGGCCCGTTAATGTCAATCGGGATATGGCCGAATTGTCCCGCGGTGTTGTTGCCGCCGCGATACAGGCCGCCATCAATTACTACTCCACAAGCGAGGCCGGTGCTTACCCCGACATAAAGTAAATTGCGCACGTGCGCATACTGGGCCTTGCTGTGCCAGATTTCCGCCAGCGCGGCGCAACGCGCAGAGTTGTCAATGACGACCGGCAGGCGCGTAGCCTTTTCCAGTAGTTGGACCACCGGCACGTCGTGCCACGGGAGGACCACGGAAATCAAAAACTTGCCGCTGTGGCTGTCAACCAAACCCGGAAGACTGACGCCGATGCCGGCAAACTCAATGAAGTCGCTGTGTTTGGTCCGCAGCTTCGTGATCTCCTTGCCGATTTTCGCGAGAAACGTGCCGGCATCATTGGCAGTCTCGAAGCTCAGCCGGGCAACCAGACGATTGTTGAAGTCACTCAACGCCAGAATGGTCTCTTCAGCACGAATATCCAGACCAAACAAACCATAACGCAAAGCATTCAAGCGCAAAGGCGTTGGCGGCTTACCACCAATTGGGGTCGTTCTTCCCGAACCCTCTTCGACGATGCATCGGTCCTTGAGCAGTTCACTGGTGATAGTGGAGATGGTGGCTTTGTTGAGACCGCTGATTTTTGCGATTTCCGCGCGAGAAATCGGCTGCCGGTCCGAAAGAATGCTAAGCAGGATACGACGGTTCACCAGCCTGAGCATGTCATGGCCCGCGGCCCTGACATTGGCCAGGTTTGCTTTCCGGGTGAAGTGATGGGACGAACGAGCAGCGATGGTCATAGCCTGGGGTTACGCTTTCAGCAAAGCTTTCAACTATCCGACTTGTCGGCACAAGAAGAAAGGCTAAAGGAGTAAAGACTGTTTACTCCTTTGCCTTTCACTCAGGTGAATCAAAACGTGAAGCGCAGTTTCAGACGAATAGACCGGCGATTGTCTATTCCTTCCTGGCTGACACTGAGGTTCTTGCGACCAAAGTCAGAATTTGGAAAAACATGATCGGCGTCATTGATGATGGTAGGCTGGCCGGCGGCATTTAAGCTAATCAGGAAATTTCCCAGATTGGCAAAGCCGGAGTTAACAGGTGAAAGTAGAGGATGGTTAAAGACATTGTTAAAGTCTGCTCCAACTTCCAGCCGCGTGGTCTCTGAAAACCTAAAGTACTTGCGCAAACCAAGGTTCGCGCCCCACGTACTTGGACCAATGAGAAAGTTCCGCTTCGCAACCGCGGGATTATCAAAGACATCCGCTCCGGTTGGTGGCAGTCCAAAGGCAGCGCGATTAAAGGTTTGATCGCCAGAAACGCCCTGGTAGGGATTTCCCGTGACAAGTGGACGGAAATTGGGTCCGAAGTTGAAATCACCTACCGCGTCGACGAAACCGCTGGCGATGTTTCCCGGATAAACTGGCCCGCAGTTGTCGCAGATCCAGAATGGCGTAAAGCCGGTACCGCTTTTGGCGAACATATTCCAGGTCATCTGGAACCCGCCTACGGCGCCATCAGCCCACTTTGACATCGTACTGCCGAACTTCCGGCCACGACCAAAGGGCAGATCATATGCGCCGTAAGTCACCAGGCGGTGTCGCGACACAAAGGAATCACGAGAGAGATCCTGCTCGGGGTGAAATTGATTATAGATAGCCCCACCCAGGCTGGAATTTCCAACATCGAGGCCGCTCGATTTTTGATCGAGGAGGGTGTACGAGACATTGAACATGAGTCCGCTGGAAAACCTGCGGTTAACTTCAGCCTGCAGCGCGTGCGTGCGACCGTTTCCGATATTCCCGTAGCTCGCAAGGAAATCTCCAAGCCCATTGGGAAATGGACGCCGCGCTTCGTCGGCTGCAGATTCTTCGCAGTCTCCCAAATCCACGGGATCACAACGAAGTCCATCGGCATTCGTGATACCGAAAGGCGTATTGTTTGGTGGCAACTCATTTAAATCAAACCCACCAATAAGGCCGTGTTGGCGCGCTCCGATATATGAGATGCGAATGCCTGTATTGGCCATAAATTCATGCTCGATCGTCGCATTATATTGCTCGATGCGAGGGTCCTGCAGATCAAACGGAATGGCGTTAGCGGCGATTCCCTGGGTGGCTATCCTCCCGCCGGTAAAGGGGGTAATGCCTCTCGGATAAGTGCCGCTGGTCGGGGTGATGCCGCCCGGCAGGCCTGACAGGAAGACACCTGACGCTGCGTTCGACGTCTTAGTTACCCGCTGATTGAATGTGTTAGTCGCGATTGCGTCGCGGATGCCCTGCGCCGCGGAAAGGGGATAGTAAAATCCATAGCCGCCTCTAATGACCGTCTTCTCGGTCACGCGCCAGGCAATACCGAAGCGTGGCGAGAAGTTGTTCTTATCGGTATTGATCAGTCCGCGACCAACGCCCGCCTCCTTAGCCGTGACTGTCCCAAAATCTAAAAAGAAGGGATGGACCTTCGCTTTGACCTCCTCAGTGGGCACGACAAATCGACCTTTTCGACCACCATTGCCGGTGCCATTCGGATCGAAATTGACCATCAAATCGTTTCGGTCCACGAAAGGAGTGTGCACCTCGTAGCGCAGGCCCAGATTGAGCGTCACTCGCGGGTGTATCCTAAAATCGTCCTGGACGAACACACCATACTCCAGATTGGAGACGTCGAGCGCAGGACGCACGTCACGCACATAGGTGACATTGGTGGTCGGCGCCATGCCAAGCAGGAACTGAGCGTAACCGTTGAAGGAAGTTCCGTAGTTGACAGTTCCACGCGGATTGTTTCGGTTGAGAGCAAATCCATCGACAGCCTGGTTACGTACGAGGTCGCCGCCCGCCTTGATTGAATGATTTCCCACGTTCCAGGTTATGGTGTCGCCAAAGGTGCTTAGCTTCTGGTCCATCGGACGGTCGGTATTGCGGCCCCCGGCCTGGATTCCCGCAAAGGGTCCGATGGTGAAAGCGACCTGCCCCGGAGTCTCGATAAGGCCCGGTCCGACGACGGCGCCGTAGGCTGCAACCTCATCTGCATTAAAGCCTACGCTCGACAGAAATTGGCCCGTAGTCTGATTGGCGCGTCGATAGAGAAACTGGTAGTTGATCCCGCCGCGCAACTCATTAACTATTCGGTCTGAGATTAGCCGCGTATAAGAGAGCGAGAGTGTGTGATTCTCCTGGCGCTGCGAAAGCGTGCCAAAAGCAGGAAGGGGGCTGGCAACCAGACCGCGATTGCCGCTCCGGGTTTGAAAGTTGTAGACCCCATAAAACTTGTCCTTATCGGAAAAATCATGATCAACGCGCAAGGTGGATAGATCGCGCGTCAACAGTCCACTGAACGTTTGTACGAAGTCCGTCAACCGTCCAGTCGTGGGGCTAAATGGAGCAGCCGGACTCGACTGCGGGTAATACGACCTGAGAATGTTCAGGGCGATGGGATTCAGCAACCGCGTTGGGATGCTGATGAAACGCTGGGTTGCTCCGGTACCGGTGGTGTTGTTGGCTATTTCAGAAGCCGTCAATAATGGCTTAACGGGGTTGGGTACTAATGGTCTGCTGTTGAGAGCAATCGCTGTGAAATCGCCACCAAGAATTCGGGAAGTCGGAATGTTATTAGCCCTGAGTTGAACCGGGGCAAGGTCCCAGCGTCGTTCATACGACAGCAGGAAGAAGGTGTTCTTTCCGGCCAACGGGACTGGACCACCGAAGGATCCTCCGGTTTCATTAAGGTTAAAATAGGGCTCCGGGTATTCGGGCAGAGCAGCGGTAGGCAGAAAATTTGCCTTCGCAACTTTGTCCTGTGTGACCCAGGCAGCCAGCGCCGAATTCTTGTTGTTGTAGAAAAGCGAACCATGATACTGGTTGCCGCCACGCTTCGTCTCAATACGAATATTAGCGATGCCGGAATATTCAGCGGTAAAATTCTTTGAGAGCACAATCAGCTCGCCAACCGTTTCGAGCGAGGGTTGACTCGCGGTTGGTTCACCGAAGATGCCGCCATTCGTGCGCTGACCATCAAGCGAAAAACTTGCTCCATAGCTTTGCGCGCCGAGGAACTTAAAACTTCCATCGCCAGTTGGTCCTTGCGTGATATCCGGATTCAAATACAGAAATTCAAGAATCTCACGACTGTCCCGAGGGATCTCCAGGATTTGGCGGTTGTTGAGCGTGCTGGAAATCACTCCCTGTTCATTCTCAATCAGTCCGGCTTCCGAAATAACACTGACGGTTTCACTAGTCGTACCTATTTCAGTTCTTACATCAGCACGGACAACATCGGAGCCAGAGATGACCGCATCAACGACTGACGATTTGAATCCGCCGGCAGTTACAGTAACTTTGTAAGTACCAGGCTTCAGCGCAGCCGCTTCATAATTACCCTCGCTGTTCGTGGTGAGATCTCTGGAGATACCAGTGCTTTGATCTGTTATCTGCACCGCGGCGTTCGGAATAATAGCCCCATTCGGGTCAGTCACCGTGCCGCGAATCGTTCCCAGGTTGGTGCCCTGAGCAAACACCGAGATTGCGCAACAGAGAAAACAAAGGGCGACTAGCAGACTGGCAAGGGTCTTATGGTTACCGTTCATAACTACTCCTTCTATTTTCAACAAGATAAGGTTGACGGGCGCAGGCGTCTTTCGGACCTGCTTCCGCATGCACGGCTGTCAGTCAGGAGGTTAGTTGAATACGACAACAAACCTTTTCTTGCAAAAGCCGAAAAATGAGAAATCAGCATAAACCTTCGCCTAATGGGACTACCTTTCCCGGAGCGGGTTAGTTGCTGGCCCTTACTAACCCCGAAAAGCTTTTCCTTCACGTGCGGCATCGGTTCGTCTGTTTGCTTGAACTTGGATCGGGGAGTATCAATATTGGACGCGCGATTTATATCATTGGATCTAAATCAAACGCAAGACCATTCAACGAATTATTTTGCTCCTTAGGCTGGCGAGCGCCTCATTGCCTGAGACGACGATCCACGAATTCACACGAAATCACACCGACAAACACGAAATAGAAGCTGGTGCCGATCAATCTAATTAGCAGCACTCTACTCAACAGTAATCGCTCCCAGGTTGTACCAACCGTCCGCTTCGCGACCTTTAATAGCGAGACGCACAGCGGGTTGATTTGTCCGAGGATCCAGGACCGCAAGGCGCACTCGATAGCTTCCTGGTCTCAGCAAGTCTGGCACGTAGACCAGTTGGTCCACTACCGCATCGCCGGGCAACCATCTGGTAAGATCCGCGGTCAAGGGCACGGTCCGAGTTTCTGCTGCCGACTGAAATTGGAGCGTCAGCGCATACTGACGATAGATCGGCGCGACACCCGAGTTTAGCCACCACATATGGACCGGCATCATCTGACCCGCCTTCACTGCCGACGGATACTCGAGCCGTCTCAGCACAAATCGGTATCCCATTCGTTTCTGAAACTGCTCGAACTTTCGCTGCCACTCAAGAGGAATTGCGGACGATTTTACGTTCAACGAGCTGATGTGCCACCTGAGCGCTTGATCAAGAATGTAGTCTACGTCCCAGCCCTTTTCTTTCCAGAAGCCGGGAACCCAACAAGTTTCCAGCGAAACCGGACTTCGCTGCCAAACATCCTGGATCCTCATGCGCGCGATCTGCTGCGGATAAAAGTCGAGCATGTGGGAAAAAGTCGGTCTGTCCTTCCATTGGCCGCCCATATCACCGAGACAGTCGAGACGCCAACCGGCGCCGCGTCCGGTGCCGTAAGCAAGTGCGCGCGGCTCGTCGAAATTCATTAGTAAGTGAGTGCGTTTGAAAGCATCGAAGTAGATATCAATGAGTTCCTTTTGAAACTGGAATGCGACCATGTAGTCGCTCCAGCCCTCACCCCAATAGCCGACAGACGAGATGTCGACAGTGTCAAGAAAAGGATGCCCATCGTAGCGAGCACCAGCCTCACTGATGAAAGCGCTCCAGAATTTCAGGTAGAGATGGTCACTAAAATCAGGTTGCCAGATGACACCGTCTTTGTCGGTTGCCTTATTAGCCCGCCGCGCGCCTGAGTTGCGATACCATTCCGGCAACGGATGCTCCTCATCGTAAGGCATGAGACGGATGGCCAAAGATTGATGATGCCGGCGCGCTTCGTCGAGGGCGGCATCAATGATCTCCCAACGGATGCGATTAGCGGTAGGCTGAAGCTCATTCCAGAACCAGCGACAATAGGAAATAGACGTGTCAGGAAACACTGAGCCGCCGGACACGACTGGCTGTTTCGATGTTGGACCTTCCTCCGACCAACGGAGACCCTGATTCAACGGTTGACCGTTAAACCGTTGAAAGGTGGTGATCCCCATGCCGGGATTAACGAGTACCTCATCACTGGGTTCAGGCCTAACGACGACTGTTGCGCCCGTTTGCGCCAAAGCGCAGAGATGAAGTGAGATCAGTAGAACCGTCAGCAACAGAATTCTGCGAAACATAGTTTTCTCTCTAACGGTAAATCGAAGAGGGACCTGCGTTGAACTTGTAGGGGTGGCACTCCGTGGCCACCCCATTCGTAGGGTTAGCGATATCTTCAAGGTCGAGGAACCCCGAGCGAGGGGCGGCCACGGAGTGCCGCCCCTACAATCAGCCCCCTTCCTTGTGCTGCATGAAATAAATGAGTTGGCTCGAGAATTGAAACGCCCAGTTAAACGCTCGGCCGGGACGGTTCACGTCCAGCTTTACTGCCCGTGGAAAGAGATCATTGAAACGCTTCCTATAAACCGCTACGCGTTTCGGATCTTTGCTGAAGAATGAGCCGAGAGCAAAGGTGTAGGCCATCTCCGTGTTATGCATTTCCATATCGGGACCAGGCGCACTGGCTTCCTCTTTGGGATCGAGTCCGGCAAAACAGTTGATCACGTAGTAAGCCTTTGATCCGTCAGGCAGCATGCCTTGCCGATCGAGAAAGTCGCACCATTTGATCACGATCTCAGCCACGCGTCGATCGCCGGTCAGAGTCCAATAATGGAAAAGCGGATCGAGCAGCAGGGCCATCATCCAGGCGGAAGTCGCGCCCTTAAAAGTCGCCTCACTCGGATCGTAAAGCGTCCAATCTTGCCTCAAGGAACCGTCTGGTGGTCGTCCATCCGGCGGATGCTGCTGGTGCCGGTAGTATGCGTCAACGCACTCGCGCGCCTTCACCCAATAGGCACGCTTTCC
>Ga0190274_10001600_pt1 | contig 13260 bp, 11 predicted proteins | sample Popmic531T_FD_133002 | JGI IMG/M metagenome (GOLD analysis project Ga0190274, IMG submission 133002) | Populus adjacent soil microbial communities from riparian zone of Yellowstone River, Montana, USA - 531 T | ecosystem: Environmental > Terrestrial > Soil > Riparian zone | place: USA: Montana...
AGGGCGCCGCGCGAGGCCATCGAGCGGATGAAGACGCCCGGATCGAGGAAGTGATCGGAGAGCCGGATCCGGTCGCCGAGCAGGGCCCCATGGGTGAAGGGGCTCGAGGGATCGATCGAGAGCACCGCGACCTGGCGCTCGGCCTTGCGCAGCTCCGCCGTCAGCGCTCCGATCAGGGTGCTCTTGCCGACGCCGGGAGGACCGGTGAAGCCGACGATCCGCGCCTTGCCGGTGCGCGGGTAGACCTCGCGGACCAGATCCCAGCCGGCGGGGTCGTCGGACTCGATCAGGGTGATCGCCCTTGCCAGGGCGCGCTTGTCCCCAGCGACGAGGCGCTCGGAGAGCGAGGCTGTCTTGGCGGTGTCGGCCACGGGTGGGTGAGTCTAGATCTAGAGTGCCCGGCCGTGATCCATTCGATCCGCTTCCTCGCCCGCAACGGGATGCTCAACCATCGCTACGGGCAGCTGCTGTGGCGCTACCTCTGGCGGCGCTACCTCACCAGCGCCGGCCGACGCTGGCGCACCGCGGGAATGCTTTTCCTCGGACGCGGCCTGGAACTGGAGGTCGGCCGCAGGGGAACGATCGACTTCGGCCGCTTCGTCTGGATCGGCGACGGGACCAAGATCCGCTGCCACGAGGGCAGGGTCGAGATCGGCCAGAAAACCGTGATGGGGCAGGAGTGCACGATCTCCGCCTACCAGCGGGTGCGGATCGGCGAGCAGTGCGTGATCGCCGACCGGGCGATGTTCATCGACTTCGACCACGGCGTGGTCGAAGTCGAGCGATCGATCCGCGTCCAGGGCATCTACAAGCGCGACGTCGTCGTCGGCTCCAACGTCTGGATCGGCTACGGCGCCTGCATCCTGCGCGGCGTCAGCGTCGGCGACAACTCGATCGTCGGCACCAACTGCGTGGTGACCAAGGACGTGCCCGCGAACGCGATTGTCGCCGGCATCCCGGCCCGGGTGATCAGGATGAGGGAGGCGCCGCGAGAGCTGCACTGGCCCGATCCCGTCGAGCCCGACCCCTCGGCCTGGACGACGCTGCAGCCTCCGGAGTCATCCGGCTGAGCCTTCTGACCGAAACTTGTTGTCTGCAATCTGATAGCGTCGGAGCCGGAGCATCCGGCGGAGTGGCCTACGGCGGTGCGGCTTCCAGTTTGAGCACCGACGATACTTTTCTAGGAAACAATCTGCCCCGTGGACATCGCCGCCCATTTCGGCCAGAACCTGAGCCGCTGCCGCAAACGCGCCGACCTCTCGCAGGAGGAGCTCAGCGTCCGCGCTTCGCTGCATCGCACGGAGATCAGTCAGCTCGAGCGCGGGCTCCGCATCGCCCGCATCGACACTCTGATCAAGCTGGCCGGCTCGCTCGAAGTCTCCGCCGACGAGCTGCTCGTCGGCATGGGCTGGAACCCGGGCGGCACCCGGGTCGGCACCTTCAAAGCCGACCCGAAAGAGCCGGCGCCGGGCTGCTAGGCCGCGCTCGTCTCGCCGACCAGGTCGGCGTAGACGGCGGCGGTCTGCTCGGCGACGTCCCCCCAGTCGAAGCGGCGCAGGTGCTCGTAGGCTTCGGCGACGAGGCTGCGGCCGAGCTCGTCGTCGGAGAGGACGCGGATCGCGACCTCGGCGAGGGCTTCGGGGTCGTGGGCGCGGAAGCGCAGGCCGGCCTCCTCGTGCGGGACGACCTCGCGCAGGCCGCCGGTGTCGGCGACGATGCAGGGGCAGCCAGAGGCCATCGCCTCCAGCGCGACCAGGCCGAAGGGCTCGTAGATCGAAGGGACCACGGTCAGGTCGGCGATCCGGTAGAGCGAGTGCAGGACGTCGTCGCCGATCCAGCCGAGGAAGGTGCCGTGCTCCATCAGCCCCAGCTCCTCGGCCTGCTTGTGCAGCTCCGCCTCGTGGGTGCCGGAGCCGGCGATCAGGAAGCGGGTCCCGGGAACCTCTTCGATCAGCCGCGGCATCGCCTCGAGGGCGAGCTGGAAGCCCTTCTCGTAGACGAGCCGGCCGATCAGCAGGACCAGCTTCTCGTCGGGGGCGGCGAACTCCGATCGCAGCCGGGTCAACTCGTCGGGATCCTGTGGCTGCAGGTCGTCGGGGTCGATGCCGTTTGGAATGACCGAGACGCGGTCCTCTTCGACCCCGAAGATGTCGGCGATCTGCTCGCGCATGTAGTGGGAGCAAGCCACCACGCGGTCGGACCGGTTGGTGATCCAGCGCTCGACACCGTGGATGTAGGTCTGCGGGTGCTTGTCGACCCAACCCTGGTGGCGGCCGTGCTCGGTGGCGTGGATCGTTGTCACCAGTGGCGCGTCGAAGCGCTTGGCGAGGTGGTCGCAGGCGTTGGCGACGAGCCAGTCGTGACCGTGCACGAGGTCGAAGCTGTAGCGGTCGCCGAGCTCAACCCCGGCGGCGAGCATGTCGGAGTTCATCCGCTCGACCCAGGCGACGAACTCGCCGAGGTCGGTGGGCCGCTTCGGCTCACGGATGCGGTGGATGAAGACTCCGCCGCGCTGCTCCTCGGCCGGCGACTCCTCGCCGCCGCGGGTGAGGACGTGGACCTCGACGTCGCGCTCGACCAGCGCCTCTGAGAGCTTGCGAACGTGCCGGGCCAGACCGCCCTCGATCAGGGGGGGGTACTCCCAGGAGAGAATCAGAGCGCGGGTCACGGCTGAAGCAGCGGCGCGAGGCTGAGGTCAGGGGCGAGTGCGCGTAGACGCGGGGCGGCGATGGTCGGGGAGTCTATGGCCTGCAGGGCCGCTTCGGAATGGGAAACCGCTCGCTGGTAGGCGTAGTCGCCCGCCTGGCCCCGTTTGTCGAGGAAGGCCCAGTCGCTCGCTTGGGTGGCGAGGAGCTCGCGCGTCGCCCTCATCGCGGCGTCGCCACGCAGACCGGCCGAGAGCGCCCGCAGCACTCGCAGTTCCAGACGTCGCGTTCCCCAGGCGAGATCGGCGACCGGCGGCGAGTCCCAGGTGAGCAGGTTCTTCTCCTCCCCCCAGGTCGAAGCCGAGAGCGGGCGCTCGACCGGCTCGTGCTCGGCCAGCGCCTCGGGGACCGTCAGCAGCCGCACGCCGGCGGCGGCGGCGCTGACCAGCACCTCGCGCAACCAGATCGCGCCCTCCGACCACCAGTGGCCGAGCAGCTCGGTGTCGATCGCGAAGACGAGCAGGCCGCGACGGCCGCGCGAGGCGGCGAACTCGCGCAGGCGAGCGGCGGCGGCGGCGAGGAACTCGCCGGCCTGGCGCCGCGCCGCCGCGGCAGCGGCGGCGGGGTCGTAGCCCCCACCTCCCACCTTCCAGATCCGCACCCCGCGCAGCGACTCGCCGGCGAACTGGGCATGGGCCGGGTCGGAGGGATAGCCGTCGAGCGACCAGAGCCACTGGATCGCCTCCCAGTCGATCGGCAGGGCCGTCGGCCCGGCCTCGGTGGCGACCGGGCTCAGCGCATCCAGGGGCGCCTCGTGAGCGCTCTGATCGACGCAGAACCAGCGCACCCCCTGATCCGCCAGCCTCCACTCCAGCCCCGGCACGTAGGCGCACTCCGGCAGCCAGAACCCCCCGTCCCAGCCGAATCGGCGCCGGTGCGAGCGGATCCCCGCGTCGAGCTGCAGCCGCACCCCCTCGCGGGTCGCGAGGAGCGGCAGGACCGCGTGCGTCGCCGCCGAGGTCGCGAGCGCGATCCGACCTTCCTCCGCGGCCGCCCGAAAGGCGCGCAGCGGATCGCCACCGTTCCCGTCGAGCAGCTCCAGCGCGTGCTGGTAGCGGGCCAGCTCGCCCTCGCAGGCATCGCGACATTCGGCCGCCACCTCTCCCGCCTCGACCTCGGCCGCGGCGGCACCAATCCGCCAGTCGACCAGGAACCGTCGCAGCCGCTCCCGCACGCCACCGTCCTCGAGCTGGTCCGCCAGCACGGGGGTGATCGTCATCGTCAGCCGCTCCGCCACCTCCAGCACCGGCAGGTAGGAGCGGATCACCGCGTCGAACAGCCACTCCTCGCCGAAGGGGTAGGTCCCGAAACCCTCGACGTAGGGCATGTGGGAGTGGAGGACGATCGCCAGGTCGCCGGCGGTCTCCTCAGGGTGCATGGCAGACGGCGAGGAAGTCCAACGCCCGGTCGAGATCGCCCTCCTTCAGCGCGAAGTCGGAGGCGGCGATCGCGGGCGTGAAGCGGTCGTAGAAGGGCTTGGTCAGGCGCATCGCCTTGTGGACGCGGTCCCAGCCGAGCTTGATCGCGAGCTCGTGGGCGCGCAGCTTGCGCGCGTGGAAGAGGCCGAGCATCTCGACCCGGGGGAAGTGGGCCTCGCAGAGCTGGCGGAACTCGGCCGCGCGGTACTCGTGCACGTGCCAGGGGTTGTCGGACTTCTCCGCCTCCGGCGGCGCCAGGGTCAGCAGGTTGGGGGTCGACACGTAGGCGACGCCGCCAGGGGTAAGCATCGACCTGAAGTGCTCGAGGATCGCGCCGGCGTCCTGCACGTGCTCGATCGTCTGCAGGAAGACGACGGCGTCGCAGGGCTCGGCGAAGCTCTCGACCAGGTCGCGCTCGAAGCGCAAATTGGGCCGCACATAGCGCAGCCTCGCGTGCTCATGGGCCTCGGGGTTGGCGTCGACGCCGACGACGCTCGCCGCTCCCCCGGCCAGGACGCCGGAGCCGTAGCCCTCGCCGCAGGCCATGTCGACGACCCGCTTGCCGCCCACCCGCGCGGCGATCCACTCGTAGACGACCAGGTGGCGCCGGTACCAGTAGTTCTCCTCCGGCACATCGGGCAGCGTGCGCTCGCCGGTCAGCGGCAGCGGCGGAACCCCCTGGGGCTGGTTGAGCTGGACGTAGTTTCGTGCCACGAACCGGGACCGTATTGTTCCCGGCCCAATGTCGGCCGCCTCTATCCCATTTTTCAGCGTCCATCACGAAGCTCCGCGTGTGCGGCTGGCGAGCGCCGGACCAAGCGGGGCAAGGACGCAGGGAGGCCGAATAGCAGCGCTATTTGGCCGACTGAGGACGCCGCTCCGCGCAGCGTCCGCCGCCGCCAGACGTGCGCGGGGAGTTTCGTGATGGACGCGGCATACATCAAGGACGTCAACACCCGCTACCACGACGCGGCCGCCGAGGAGTACGACGCCAAGTGGGGCATCGACTTCGGCGACACCGGCCAGGAGCAGGTGCGCCAGAAGCTGATCAAGGCGCTGGGCGGGCGCGACGGGCAGAGCTTCGGCGCGGGACTCGAGATCGGCTCGGGCACCGGCTACTTCTCGCTCAACCTGCTGCAGCTCGGGGCGATCGAGACGCTGACCGCGACCGATATCTCGCCGGGGATGCTGAAGCGCCTGGCCAACACGGCCGAGGGCCTGGGGCTCGAGGTCGAGACGGTGCGGACCGAGGCCGAGGAGCTGCCCTTCGAGGACGAGAGCTTCGACCTCGTCTTCGGCCACGCCGTCCTGCACCACATACCCGACCTCGACAGGGCCTTCGCCGAATTCCGCCGCGTGCTGCGCCCCGGCGGCGCGATCGCCTTCGCCGGCGAGCCCTCCCGCTACGGCGACCGGCTGGCGGCGCTGCCGAAGCGCGCCGGCCTGCTGGTGGCGCCGGCCTGGCGCCGCGCCATTCGGGCTCAGCCCCGGGCCGTCGCCGAGGCCGAGCAGTCCGACGGCCACGCGCTCGAGGGCGAGGTCGACGTCCATGCCTTCGCCCCCGCCGACCTGCGCCGCCTGCTGCGCGGCAGCGGCTTCGAGCAGCGCCACGTCGGCGGCGAGGAGCTGCTCGCCAACGCCTGGGGCTGGGGCCTGCGCACGGTCGAGGCCAGCGCCGAGCCCGAATCTGTCTCCTGGGGCTGGCGCCGCTTCGCCTTCCGCAGCTACCTCGCCCTGCAGAAGGTCGACACCCGCCTGCTCGAGCCGCACCTCCCCGCCGAGCTCTTCTACAACCTGCTCGTCTCCGCTCGCAAGCCCGCTTAGCGGCCCTCGATAAGGCGTCCCGCTCGTCGTCGGCATAGCTCGGCGATCCGGTCGATCACCGGGCGGTGCCAGCCCTCCGCCTGGGCTCGGTGCCGAAGTTTCTCCACCTCGGAGACGACCTCTTCCGCCCATTCGCGGACGAACCTCCCAAGCTGCCCGCCCAGCCCACACTCGGTCGCGAGCCGCTCCCAGGCCGCGAGCCCCACATCGGCCGGATCGTCGACACCACCGATCCGCATCGCGAGCCGGCTCGTCACCTCCGGATAAACCGCGGTGGAGACCACGTCGTAGAGCGGCGCGAGCCGCACGGCTGCGGTCGGCTCGTAGAGCAGGGCGAAGTTCTTGCCGTGGGCATCGCTGTTGCCGAGCAGGAAGCTGACCAGCACCGCCTTGACGAACGCATTGATGTCGAGCGCCGCGCGGGGACTGCCGAGCGCCCTGAGCAGTCCGACGACGTCCGCCACAGAAGGGCCCCCGTTCTCCTCATACTTGGCGGCCGGAAGCAGGCCGAGGCCCTGGCACATGTCCTCTTGATGAATGCGCGAGATCAAACCGTCGCGGGTGACCGATCGATCGAACCGCTCCACGTACAGGCAGGGCGTCCGGCCGACCTCCAGCAACTCGGTTACGGCCACATCGAGGCCGGCCGCCGCCGCGACCCTCATGCAGAATGCCTCGTTGGCGGCAATGTCCTCGTAATGTCCGTAGTCGGGCTTGAGCAGGCAGGTGCTCGGCCAACCCCCTCTTGGCAGGCCGAATCGACCATCGGCAGTACGGACCAGGACCAGCTTGTCCTGGACGCCTCCGAGGCTGAGCCGAACCCCATCTGGATCGGCACTCACCCCGAGCGGTCGGCGCGGCAATTCGCCCACCAAAGCCTCGAGGTCTGCAGCGCTGAGCGACTTCGTCCCCGATTGCTCTGGCGAAGGGGAACGATCGGCCGGCAGCACCACCACCGCGCCGGCGCAATCGGCTCCAAGCGCCGATAGGAGTCCGAAACCGTCGGCCTCGCTGAGCCCGAATCGACGGGCGACGCCCACCCGTGCGGTCGCCTCAGGCAGAAGGCCCTCGAAGAAAGGCGCCGACCGACTGGGCGAGAACGAGCCCGCCCGAACCGGCAACGAGGCCGAGAGCAGGATGCTCCCCTCGCCGTGCCTCGCCAGAACGTTGTCCGAGTAGGCAAAGCGATAGCGGGCCGGCCCCCGCCTCTCGACGACTCCCAGCATCTCCTCGTTCAGGTAGACAAGAAGCCTGGTGCCGGCGCGCTCGCTCATCGCTCTCGAACACTGAGCTCCAGCCCCAGCACCTCGAGCACCGGAGCGACGCTGTCGAGTCGGCTGGTCGGCTTGCCGTTCTCGATCTGATGGATCACGCGGGTGCTGACCCCTGCGGCAAGGGCAAGCTGATCCTGCCGCAATCCGAGAGCGCGCCGAGCGCGGAGAACCGCTGCTCCGATGGCCTCGGCATTTCGTTGCGCTGGGTCCAGCTTGGAATGCACGATCATGCAATATAGCATGACAAGGGCTTCAAAAAAGACTTATATGCACGATCACACACAAAATCTTTCCTGCACGGCTCTATTCAGAGATATGCATGATCACATATCGACTGATCGGCGCCGCACGCGGTAGAGGCGGCTGCGCGTTTCGAAGCCCTTGAGGCGGCGCTCGCCGGCGAAGGAGTAGCCGAAGGCGTCAGGCGCCGCTAGCTTCGTCTCCTGGTCGACGAGGACGCTGCCCGGCTTGGCGATGCCGGTGACGCGGCTCGCCAGGTTGACCGAGCGGCCGTAGTAGTCGCCTGACTGGACCAGAGCCGGACCGCGGGCGACGCCGGCGCGCAGGCGAGGGAATGCCTCGCCCTCCTCCTCTGATGCTTCGACGAGGCGCAGAGCAGCGTCGGTCATCGCCTCGGCATCGGTGGAAACCAGCATCGCCGCGTCGCCGATCGTCTTCACCAGCCGCACCGGCGGCTCGGCGACGGCGGTCGCCATCTCCTCCAGCCGGCCGGCGACGAGGCCGAGCTCCTCGGGCGCGATCTCCTCGCCGAGCTTGGTGAAGCCGACCATATCGGCGAAGCAGATCGAAACCTCGGTGGTCGCCCCGAGCTCACCCGAGGCGAGGTCGGAGGCGCCGATCACGTCGCGGCGCACCTGCTCGAGCAGGTGCGCGCGAGCCGCGTAGATCAGGATCGGCTCGAAGATCGGGAGCATGTGCTCCGCCGAGGCCGCGAAGCGCAGCGCCAGGTCCCGCTCGGTGTCGCCGGGCTGCATCAGCGTCCGCACCATCAGCTCCCGGTTGGCCTCGGCGATGCGCGCCGTCGCCATCCCGATCGTCCGCGTCACCTGCAGGATCCCGTCTTCCGGCAGGCCCGCATCGACGAATGCCTTCACCCGCCGCGCCGAGTCCAGGTCGGCCTCGGTGAGCGAGCGCTCGTCCGGATCCGGATAAGGGATGCCGAGCGCCGCGGTCGTGCGCTGCAGGAGGTTGAAGTCGGCACCGGAGATCTCGGCGATCTCGCGCGGGGTGTAGCGAGGCCCGGCGCCGGCCAGGCGGCGCTCGACAGGCAGCAACGTCAGCCGTCCCGCGGCGACCGCCTCGCGCAGCTCCTCCAGCGGCACGCCTTCTCCAGCCAGCTGCTCGAGCAGGGCGATGCGATCGTCGCGAACCTCGCCCTCGACACCGTCGAGCAGCCCCTCGGCCTCAAAGTCGATCGTCGCCACGCGGCCATTCTCTCGGTTGTGGCGAGTTACCGGTCCTATAGACCAGGTAAGTCGCCACATCAAGCGATCGCGACGGCCCCGCCACGGCGGGGATCACCACCGCCGCTCAAGGCCCCCGTCCCGTGCTCCCGCGCGACCGCCTGCGTGCCACCGAAGAAGAGATTGATCTCCGGCCGGCGCAGGACGGGGGTGCCGCGGGCCTCGATCCGCGCCAGCGCCTCCTCGTCGATTCCCGGCTCGGCCTGGACGACGCCCTGCTCGAAGTGCAGGCGCGGCGCCCGCACCGCCTCGTCCGCGCCCATCCCCTGCTCGACCGCGCGCGCGATCGTCTGCAGGATCGCCGAGCGGATCCGGTTGGAGCCGGCGCTGCCGAGGCCCATCTCGATCTCGCCGCCGCGCAGGACCACGGTCGGCGCCATCATCGACGGCACCCGCCGCCCCGGTGCGATCGCGTGGAAGCCGAGCGGGTTGAGGTCCTCCTCGCCGAGCATGTTGTTGAGGATCACACCGGTGCCGGGAACGAGGACGCCGGAGCCGGAGCCGTTGGAGCAGGTGACGTTGGCGCACATCCCGTCGGCGTCGAGGACCGAGATGTGGGTGGTCGAGCCGAGCAGGTCGCCGGCGGTGAGATCGAGGGCGGCGGAGTCGAGCAGGCTGGCCTCGAGGCCCTCGCCGTAGAGCGCCTCGGCGAAGGCCTCGCCCCGGGCCTCGTTGGCGGCGCCCATCGCGGCGACCAGCTGCTCGGGGCCGCTGGTCTCCCCCAGCCGCTCGAGCAGGCCGAGGCAGTAGGCGATCAGGATCCCGCCCGAGGACGGCGGAGGATTGGTCAGCACCTCGGTCCCGCGGAAGCCGGTGCGGATCGGCTGCCGCTCGATCACCTCGTACTCCGCCAGGTCGGTGGGCCCGAGCGTGCCGCCGTGCTCGACGACGTGATCGCTCAGCGCCGCGGCGATCTCGCCGCTGCAGAACGGCTCGGCGCCCTCGGCACCGAAGCGCTCCAGCGCCTCGGCGAGTTCGGCGAAGCGGAAGACCTCGCCCTCGCGCAGGGTCTTACCCTCGGGCGCGTAGAGCTCCCGCGTCCCCTCCAGCCGCGCGTGGATCGGCTCGAGGATGTCGAGGATGTAGGCCTGCTCGGCATTTACCGGCGCCCCCTCGCGAGCGAGGCGCACACCTGGCTCGACCAGGGTGGAGAGCGGCACCGAGCCGAAGCGGCGAAGCGCCTCCTCCAGCCCCGCCGCAGTACCCGGGGCACCGCACGAGGCCGGACCAACGTAGAACGTCTGCACGGTCTCGGCGTCGAAGTGGACCGGCACCGGTGCCAGCTCGGCGCCACGCTCGATTCCGTCGCGGCCGGGAGCGGCGACGAAAAAGTCGAGCAGGACGGTCTCATCGCCGCGGTGGACCATCATGAAGCCGCCGGCGCCAAACCCGGTCAGCGGGCTCTCGACGGTAAAGGAGGCGAGCACGGCGCAGACCGCGGCGTCGACCGCGTTGCCGCCTTCGCGCAGGACCTTCGCCCCCGCCTCGGCGGTCAGTGGGTGACCCGCCGCGACGACTCCGCTCATCGGCAGAGTCTCGAGCTAGCCGGGGAGAAACTCTGGGACGTCGATGCCGAGCTCGCCGGAACGCTCGGGCCGGCGCGACGAGCGTGGCGCGTCTTTGGTGCGCCGGATCATCGGCTCGGCAACCCGGCGCGGCGGGCTCGCCTGACCGTCGAAGCGGGTCGCGACGACTGTCACCCAAACCTGATCGTTGAGCTCCTCGTCGACGTTGGCGCCGAAGATGATGTTGGCGTCGGGGTGAGCGGCGTCCCCGACCAGTTTCGCCGCCTCGCTGACCTCGACCAGGGAGAGGTCGGCGCCACCGGTGATCGAGAGCAGGATCGCCCGCGCGCCCTCCATCGAGGTCTCGAGCAGGGGCGAGGAGATCGCTTTTTCGGCCGCCAGCACGGCGCGCTCGTTGCCGTGGCCCATGCCGATGCCGAGCAGTGCACGGCCGGCCTCCGACATGATCGTGCGCACGTCGGCAAAGTCGAGGTTGATCACGGCGGGCAGGGTGACGAGGTCGGAGATGCCCTGTACGCCCTGGCGCAGCACGTCGTCGGCCACCTGGAAGGCCTCGACCATCGACGTCTGCTGATCGAGCACCTCGAGCAGGCGATCGTTGGGAACGACGATCAGCGTGTCGACCTCGGCGGCCAGCTCCTCGATGCCCTTGTTCGCCTGGTTGCCGCGGCGGCTGCCCTCGAAGCTGAACGGCTTGGTCACGATCCCGACGGTCAGCGCACCGACCTCACGAGCGAGGCGGGCGATCACCGGAGCGGCGCCCGTACCGGTGCCGCCGCCGGCGCCGGCGGCGACGAAGACCATGTCCGACCCCTTCAGCAGCCGCTTGATCTTGTCCTGTTCCTCAAAGGCCGAGCGGTGGCCGAGCTCGGGATCCGCCCCGGCTCCAAGCCCACGCGTCTGCTCTTCACCAATGTGCACGGTGACGTCTGCCATACAAAGTTGCAACGACTGAAGATCCGTATTGACGGCCATGAACTCGACACCTGGAATCCGCGCCTCAACCATCCGGTTGACCGCATTCACACCACCGCCACCCACACCCACAACCCGAATCACAGGCTGGTGCGGCTCCCCACTCCCCGGCGGCTCATAAGCAGGCTCCTCCCGCCCATACCGGGGCATCTCCACCACCGGCTCAATCTCCCGCCTTCCGCCTTGCTTAGGCTCCTCGGAGAAAACTCGCTTCAACCTCTCGGGAGGAGTCTCCTGTGAGCCTTCGAGAGCCGGCTCGGCTGGCTCTGGCGGTCGGTCCTCAGACGTCTCACCCGCGGGTGGCGTGGATGATGGGGGGGTCGAGGACGGGTCCGAAGGGCCCGCCCGCAGCGCCCCCCCTTCGTCCGCGACAGGACCCGCGGCCGAGCCGCTTGAGTCCTCCTCAGGAGTGTCCTCAGACGTCGACCGAAAAAGATCGGACAGCGGCCCCTCACGCATGCTGGCGCGTTTGCTACGCCGACTCATTGTTCGCCAGGACCTCCTTCGCCAGCTCGCGGTAGTAGTTCGCGGCGCTGCTGCCGGAATCGTACTTGAGCACGCTGGCGCCCTTGACCGGCGCCTCGGCGAATTTGATCGCCTTGCGAATGCGGGACTTGAAGACGAGGTCGCCGAAGTTCTCTTCGAGGATCTCCACCGCCTCCTTGGCGTGGACGGTCCGCGCGTCGAGCATCGTCGGCAGGATCCCCTCGATCTTCACGTCCGGATTGAGGTTCTCCTGGATCATCTTCAGCGTGTTCTGGAGCTGGACCAGTCCGCGCATCGACAAATACTCGCACTGAACGGGGACGATCACCTTGTTCGCCGCGGTCAGCGCGTTGATCGTCAGCAGCCCGAGGCTGGGCGGCGTGTCGATGCAGACGAAGTCGTAATAGCCGGACACTTCTTTCAGCGCCTTCTCCAGCGAGCGCTCGCGGCCGATCTTGGTGCTCATCGCAATCTCGGCCCCGGCCAGGTCGATCGAGGCAACCGCGATGTCGATCTCGCGCTCGACGATGATCTCGCTGATCGGCATGTCGTTGACCAGCACGTCGTAGAGGCTCTTCTCGACCTTGTCCGGATCGATCCCCTGGCTCATCGTCAGGTTCCCCTGCGGATCGAGATCGATGCAGAGCACTTTGTAGCCGGACTCGGCAAAGGCAACGGCAAGATTCAAGGTGGTGGTGGTCTTGGCCACCCCACCCTTCTGATTGGCAAAGGCAATGACGTCAGCGTGCTTGACCGGCGTCTCCGACTCAACCCGCTCCACCACAACCTCGTGCCGCGAAGGCGCAAGCAGATCCCGAGGCAAAAACCGCTCGGGCTCATCGTCAACCACCTCGGCTACAGCCACCCGCGCGCTTGGTCCCTCAGAAGCTTCAACCTCAGCGGCCGGGGCCGGTGGCTCAGCCGTCTCGACGGCCGGGGCCAGCGGCTCAAACGCCTCGCCCGCGGGTGGCGTGGATGACGGGGGGGTCGAGGACGGGTCCGAAGGGCCCGCCCGCAGCGCCCCCCCTTCGTCCGCGACAGGACCCGCGGCCGAGCGCTCTGAACCCTCGTCGTCCCGGCTGTCCTCCCAGCGCTCCTCCCTCTCGGGCACAGCCTCCTCCATCTGCTGCAGCTCCTCGACAATCGGGTGCGGCTCTTCGACGGCAACGGTCGCGTTCTTCTTCTTGCGGCTAAGGAATCCCATTGCGCGGGTATTCGCATGACCCCCCGCTTTTCCTGCCGGCCCCCGAAATTGCTAGGAATTGCCCGTCACCAATCTTCTGGACAAGCGACTGGTCTTCGTCACCGGCAAGGGGGGCGTCGGCAAGACCACGGTCGCGGTCGCGCTTGGCCTGCGCGCCGCCGCCGAAGGAAAGCGGACGATCGTCTGCGAGGTTTCCGCGCAGGAGAACGCCTCGCGCATCTTCGAGCACACCGAAATCGGCTTCCACGAGGTCGAGGTGGCGGAGAACCTCTGGTCGATCTCGATCGACCCCGACGAGTCGATGCGCGAGTACGTGCTGCTGCAGCTGAAGGTGCGGGCGATGCGCGACATGCTCTTCCGCAGC
>Ga0190274_10001601_pt1 | contig 13259 bp, 11 predicted proteins | sample Popmic531T_FD_133002 | JGI IMG/M metagenome (GOLD analysis project Ga0190274, IMG submission 133002) | Populus adjacent soil microbial communities from riparian zone of Yellowstone River, Montana, USA - 531 T | ecosystem: Environmental > Terrestrial > Soil > Riparian zone | place: USA: Montana...
CGCCGTCGATGCGTTATCAGACCAAGCACGATGATCCATCGAAAGAGCAGTCGAGATCGCCCCGAGCAGGCTTTTGCTTTTGGCGTTTCCGGGGCGCGGGCTGGCTAGCATGAGGGTGCACTTGCCCGCTCTCAAATCGTGTCTGTGGTCGTTTGCGAAGGAAGTGCCGATGGTAGGGCAGGCGGCGGCTAGACCGACGCGGACTTCCAATTACCTAACGGCGTCAGATAGTTACGGCGGGGAATGGTGGAGCCGAGGGGATTTGAACCCCTGACCTCCTCATTGCGAACGAGGCGCTCTCCCAACTGAGCTACGGCCCCCGCCAGAAACGCAACGGCAACAGCCTTGTCGATGCGCAGAGATGGGCGAGAGCGGCCATTTAGGACGCAGCCCGCGGCAAGTCAAGGCAAGGCAAGTCAGGTCCGAAAACGGCCGCGAGCATCGGACGGCGCCATCTTGTGGCGATGCAGCGCCAAGGTTAGAACCTGTGCGCCGACCTCGCGAGACTTCCGATGCGCTCCATTCTCTGGCTGATCGATACGGTTATCTGGCTCTATGTCTGGCTGCTGATCGCGAGCGCGGTGCTGTCCTGGCTCGTGGCGTTCAATGTGGTCAACACCCGCCATCCGATCGTCGCAACCATTGGCAATTTCCTCTATCAGGTTACCGAGCCGCTGCTGCGGCCGATCCGCTCGATCCTGCCCAACCTTGGCGGCATCGACATCTCACCGGTGATCCTGATCATCATCCTGTTCTTCATCCGCAATCTGCTGTCCGAATATTTTCCGCGCTGACCTGCGATGGCGGACCGTCCCTGGATCGTCAGTCCAACTGGACTCGTCGTGACGGTGAGGCTGACGCCGAAAGGTGGGCGGGACGAAGTGGGCGGCGTCGAGACGCTCGCTGATGGGCGCGTGGTGCTGAAAGCGCGAGTGCGCGCCGCACCCACCGAAGGCGAGGCGAACACGGCCGTGATCGTCCTTGTTGCCAAGACGCTTGACGTTGCGCGCTCCAGAGTGACATTGACCGCCGGGCAAATCTCGCGGATCAAACGCATTGAGATTGAAGGTGACGGCGCCGCGTTCGCGGCGCGGCTTGAGCAGCTATTGGCAGAAGAGACATGAGCGCAACTATCATCGACGGAAAGGCAATCGCGCAGGAAGTGCGCGCCAAGATCGCAACAGCAGCAGCGGCTCTTTCAAAGGAGCATGGCATCGTGCCGGGTCTGGCCGTGGTGCTGGTCGGCAGCGATCCGGCGAGCGAAGTTTATGTGCGCTCGAAATCGAAAGCGGTGATTGAGGCCGGCATGCGCTCCTTCGACCACAAGCTCTCCGCCGATACCTCACAGGCCGATCTGCTTGCGCTGATCGCACAGCTGAATGCCGACGAGACCGTGCACGGCATCCTCGTACAATTGCCGCTGCCCTCACACATCGATTCCACCTTGGTGCTGAATTCGGTCGATCCGGGCAAGGACGTCGACGGCTTTCATCCGGTCAATGCCGGACGGCTTGCCACTGGTCAGCGTGCCCTGGTGCCATGTACGCCGGTCGGCAGCGTGATCCTGGCGAAGACAATCCATCCCTCGCTATCCGGCATGGACGCGGTGGTGATCGGCCGCTCCAACATCGTCGGCAAGCCGCTGGCGCAGTTGCTGCTCGGCGAAAACTGCACGGTCACCGTCGCGCATTCGAAGACCAAGGACCTGGCCGATGTGTGCCGGCGCGCCGATCTCTTGTTCGCCGCGGTCGGCCGGCCGGAAATGGTCAAGGGCAGCTGGATCAAGCCGGGTGCGACGGTGATCGACGTCGGCATCAATCGTGTGCCGGGCGAAGCCGGCAAGACGCGCCTCGTCGGCGATGTCGACTACAAGGAGGCGCTGGCGGTTGCAGGGGCGATAACGCCGGTGCCGGGTGGCGTCGGCCCGATGACCATCGCATGCGTTATCCTCAATACGCTGCGCGCGGCCTGCGCGTCCGCAGGCTTGCCGGAACCGAAGATTTAAGCGAGCTTTTTCTTCCGTGATGGCGACACATAAAAACGCCTGATCGGAGGAATGATGAAACGAGTCGTTCTCGCAGCATTGGTTGCACTAATTCCGCTTGCAGCGGTGACCTCCGCACAGCCTCAAGAGATTTTCAGCGCTTATAGTTCCTTCGACGCCGACAAGAGCTGCAAGCATACGCCCGGCCGCGAGGTCGAGGATTACGGCTCCTGGGTATGTCCGGGCCATAGCGGATTGATCGTGCGGCTCTCCGCAGGCGACCAGCGCATGCAGGTGAGCTTTGGTCGTACCGCCCGCGCCGCCGCAAACGAGGAGGCGGCGTCTCAGACCTTCCCCGGTTTCAACAGCGTCTATCAAGGCAATGTCGAATGGCGCATCGAGAAATTGCCGAACGGCAAGACCCGACCGTTCGCCACCATCCTGCGCTGGAACACGCGAACCGAAAAGGACGCGGAACGCGAGGACGGCAAATCAACCGGACAGACGCTGGTGGTGACGAGGCTCGACCCTGGCGGCGTCTGCCATGTCGGCTACATCGACGGGCGCAGCGAAGGTGCAAACGAAGCAGCACGCAAGCTTGCCGACGAAAAGGCGCGCGCCTTCAAATGCGGAAAAGACGATCCGAAGCAATAGGCCGCAAGATTTGCAGCGCCGCCTACGACTGCCAGGAGAACGCGACCTTATCCAGAACGCGGGTGCCGAACCGTTCCGACGAGCGCGCCACCGCGCGTCCACCGAGCGCGCGATAGAATTCCACCGCCGGATCGTTGTCTGACAGCGCCCAGATTACCAGACTCTTCAGCCCGCTTTGCGCAAGATCGCGGCGGGCGGCGGTGAACAGGCGACGGCCGAAGCCCAGCCCCTGAAATTCCGGCTTCAGATAGAGCTCGTATATCTCGCCATCGTAATACAGGCTGCGCGCACGATTACGGCCGTAATTGGCGTAGCCCGCAATTGTATCGCCAAACTGCATGAGGGCGATACGGCTGCCCTTGCGGATTGCGGAATGCCACCATTCCGGGCCGCGGCGGCTGATGAGTTTTTCGAGTTCCGTACCCGGAATAATGCCCTGATAGGCCGCGCGCCAAGCCTCGTCATGGGCCAGAGCGACATCGCCTGCGTCTGCGGGTTTCGCGCGTCGAATCTCGATTAGGGTCGTGCTCATGGGCATCATAAGAGCAAGCTGCGACTCGGCCTTCAAGCCCCGTGATTAACGATCGGTAAAGGGTGTGGACTTTTTGCACCGGTCAGTTCCCCGGTTAGAACGGTTTCGAACTATCGGAATTTGCGACGGGACATTCGCAAGTGCACCCAAGTGCTTGTTCGCCTTGATTTGGCTGCGATTTTGCAGTTTCCCGCATGCGCGCATTTAGCACGGTTCACCCGCAAGCCCATAAAAAGAGGCATGCCCTTGGCAGCACTTTTTTGTGCCAAGTCAGGACAATGCGACGCCCGATCGTACTGTCATATTCCACCTGCGCGGAACGGGAATGGCGAGCGCCGCTACGTGCCTCGCGATGCTGAAATAGCGTTAGGGCGCGCGCAGATACACGTTGCCGACCAGCGAGGAATGGCCCCACGGCACCTGCTTCTCGCGCGTCGCCGAGATCACATCGATGCGCACCTGCTTCATCATCGATTCCACCTCGAGACCGGGCGTCACCATGTGCTTGAGCAGCGCGGTGGTGAACGGGCTGTTGCGGCCGTCGCCATCGAGCGCAACGTTATTCGGCTGCGTCGCATAGGCAATCAGCGTCCCGGCCGCACTTTGCACCGGCGCCAGCCCCATGCCGACCGCGGTGGAGCGGGTCCCGCCGCCTGAATTTCGCGCAAGGCTGCGCGTCAGCGGATTGTCGCGGCACGCGTCGAGAAAGATCAGGTTGACGCGCTTCTCGGCTTCCATCTGATCGAGAATGCGCTGCACGTCGAACGCATCGAGATTGAGATCTGCCGCGCGTTCGATCTTGGCGTCGATCGGGATCAGGTAATTCTTTTCACCCACCTGCACGCCGTGGCCTGAGTAGAACAGGATGGCGAGGCCGGCGCCGTCGAGTTTGCGCGCAAAATTGCGGATCGCGTCATCCATTCCGCGACGATCGAGATCGCGGCCTTCCACCACCTCGAAGCCGAGTGCGCGAAGCGTACTGGAAATATCCTGCGCGTCGTTGCCCGGATTGGCGAGCCTGGAAGAAAATTGATAGCCGCCATTGCCGATCACGAGTGCGACGCGCTTGCCACCTTGCGATGTGCCGGGAGCCTGTGCCTGCGGCAGGTTTGCCAGGGTTTGCGGCAGCGAAGCGGCCACCTGCGCGGGCGATTGCTGCTGCGGCCGCTGTTGCGGTTGCTGCTGTGGTTTTGGCGGGGCGCTTGCAAGCATCGATTCAGCGCGGGAGAGAGCATCGCGCGCTTCGCGGCTCTGCGGGTCAAGCTCGACCGACCTGCGCAGGTCGGCAACGGCAAGATCGGTGGCGCCGGCGCGCGAATGCAGCATGCCGCGGTTGTAATAGGCCCGCCCATATTTCGGATCGAAGCGGATCGCTTCGTTGAAATCCGACATCGCGAGCTGGAACTCGCCCTTATTGCGATAGGCGACGCCTCGGCTGTTATGCGTGATCTCGTCGGCCGAAGTCCGGATCGACACCGTGAAGTCCTCGATCGCCGCGTCATAATCGCCGCGGCCGAGCTTGATCATGCCGCGATTGTGGCGTGCGCTGCCATGCCCGTCATCGATGGAGATCGCCTTATTGTAATCGGCTAGCGCCAGATCGAGATTGTCGAGCCGTTCATGGCTCAGTCCGCGATAGAACCAAGTCGGCGCATAGTTCGGATCGAGCTTGGTGGATTGGGTGAAATCCGGGATCGCGGATTTGTATTCTTTCTTCAGAAAGTAGCTGCGGCCGCGGTAATAATACGCCTCGTCATATTTCGGATCGATCCTGATGGCCTGAGCGAATTCCGGGATGGCGCGGTCGTAATTGTCCTGATCGTAGAAGATCAGCCCGCGGATATAGTAGTTGCGACGGTTCTTCGGATCGAGCTGGACCGCCTTGTTGATATCCGTGATGGCGCGGTCCCATTCCTTCTTGTTGCGGTAGCTGTCCGCGCGATTGCCGAACAGGACGTTGTCCTGCGGATTGAGCCGGATCGCCTCGTTGAAATCGACGATGGCCAGATCCCATTCTTTCTTGCGGAAATATCCAACGCCGCGCTCGTTGGAGAATTTCTCGCGGTCCTTCGCCGACAGCGAGCGGTCGTTCAGCAGCCGCGTACAAGCCGCGATCTTGCCATCGGACTTGTCGTCCTCGCAGGTGGTCCGGTCGCTGCCGCTTTGGGCGAAAACCGGTGGCGCCCCAAAAAGTACCAGTCCCGCGAAGGCTCCGGCGAGTACGGCGTGAAGACGCATGGAAAACCCCGTTAATCCAGCCCGGCAACGATTTGCAGGCTATCATAACGCGTGCGGGGCGGGGACAGGCAAGCGCCGCGAGAGCGCGCGTTTCCTGCTCAAATCGTTGTTATGTGCCGACAAATCCTGCCGGCGGCCGCGGCGTCAGACCGTCTCGGCTTCCTTGCGCCGTTCTTCCCGCTTGCGGTCGTTCGGATCCAGCAACTTCTTGCGAAGCCTGACCGATTTTGGCGTCACCTCGACCAGTTCGTCTTCCTGGATATAGGCCAGCGCCTTTTCCAGCGTCATGCGGATCGGCGGGGTGAGGCGGACCGCCTCGTCCTTGGAGGTGGTGCGGATATTGGTGAGCTGCTTTCCCTTGAGCACGTTGATTTCGAGGTCGTTGTCGCGGGTATGTTCGCCGACAATCATGCCGCGATAGACCTTCCAGCCCGGCTCGATCATCATCGGCCCGCGGTCTTCCAGCTTCCACATCGCATAGGCGACGGCGTCGCCCTGTTCGTTCGAGATCAGAACGCCATTGCGGCGGCCGGCGATCTCTCCCTTGAACGCAGCGTATTCATGGAAGATGCGGTTCATGATCGCGGTGCCGCGCGTGTCGGTCAGCAGTTCGCCCTGATAGCCGATCAGGCCGCGGGTCGGCGCGTAGAACACAAGTCGAATTCGTCCGCCGCCGGACGGCTTCATCTCGATCATGTCGGCTTTGCGCTCCGACATTTTCTGCACAACTACGCCGGAATGTTCCTCGTCGACGTCGATGACGACTTCCTCGATTGGCTCTTCCAGTTCGCCTGCTTCGTTGCGGCGGAGCAGCACCTTCGGCCGCGACACCGAGAGCTCGAAGCCTTCGCGCCGCATGGTCTCGATCAGGATGCCGAGCTGCAATTCGCCGCGGCCGGCCACTTCCATCGAATCCTTGTCGCTCGCTTCCGAGACCCGCAAGGCGACATTGCCTTCGGCTTCGCGCAGCAGCCGATCGCGGATCATGCGGCTCGTGACCTTGGACCCTTCGGTGCCGGCGAGGGGAGAATCGTTGACGCGGAAGGTCATCGCCAGTGTCGGCGGATCGATCGGCTGTGCCGGCAGCGGTTCCATCACTTCGGGCGCGCAGATCGTGTGCGCAACCGTTGCTTCCGGCAGACCCGCGATCGAGACGATGTCGCCAGCGAAGGCTTCGTCGAGCGCGGTGCGCTCAAGTCCGCGAAAAGCCAGCACCTTTGAGACGCGGCCCTGTTCGACGATGTTGCCGTTCGCGTCCAAAACTTTTGCCGGCTGGTTCGGCTTCACCGATCCGGAGATGATACGGCCGGTGACCACGCGTCCGAGATAGGGATTGGCTTCCAGAATAGTGCCGAGCAGACGGAACGGGCCTTCCTCGACTGTCGGCGCCGGCACATGGCGCAGCACCAGTTCGAACAGCGGCTTCATGCCGTCTTCCTGCGAACCTTCGAGGCTGTTCGCCATCCAGCCCTGTTTGGCCGAGCCGTAGAGGATCGGAAAATCGAGCTGATCGTCGGTGGCGTCGAGTGCTCCGAACAAATCGAATACTTCATTCGCGACTTCGGTTGCGCGGGCGTCCGGCCGGTCGACCTTGTTGATGACGACGATCGGCTTCAGCCCAAGCTTGAGCGCCTTGGCAACCACGAATTTGGTTTGCGGCAGCGGACCTTCGGCGGCGTCGACCAGCACCAATGCGCCATCGACCATGTGCAGGATGCGCTCCACCTCACCGCCGAAATCGGCGTGGCCCGGTGTGTCGACGATGTTGATGCGCGTGTCGTTCCAAAGGATCGATGTCGCCTTGGCCAGAATGGTGATGCCGCGCTCGCGTTCCAGATCGTTGGAATCCATCGCGCGTTCGGTCACGCGCTGATTCTCGCGGAAGGTGCCCGACTGCTGCAGGAGGCGATCGACCAGGGTGGTCTTGCCATGGTCGACATGCGCGATGATCGCGACGTTGCGGAGTTTCATTACAGGGTCCGGAGAATGGGATCGCGGCCCGGAATTCCGGGGGCGTGTTGCGGCGCAATATAGTCAGGAACGTCCCGGAAGCAACCGGGCAGGCTCCGCCATCCCTATTCTTTGGGCGGCGCGGGGTACGCCGTAGGCGAAAGGTGAGGGGGAATGCTGCGCCGAAAGACGCAGGGTATTCCTGTTGATGCCGCGCTCCGGAAGGGAGCACGGCCGCCTTTCGGCGCAGCACACCCGCACAAGCTTACGCTGTGCGGGCTTATTTGCGGCGGTTCGCCTGCATGGGGCCGCGCTTTGCGCCGCGCCTCCGTTCAACGGAGATGCGTGTCAGCCAGCTCCTGGCGGGAGGCCCTAGTGCCTCCGGGCGGAGTTCCCATGCAGCCCGGGAACGCGGCGAACGAAGCCGCGCGCGCAGGCGCCGCACCCCGCTCCATCAATCGGCGTCACCGGTTGACGCCCCTCATTGAGCGAGGTGTGGCGATATAGACATATATTCCTATCAATGTCAAGGCCGTCATTCCTTGACGTGCGCAAATGCGCGCCGCCGGAATGACCAGCATGAAGATATGGATCGGCTGGCGAGGACTACGCCTTCAACGTCGCGCGGCGCCCGGAGATGGCGTGACGCGCCTGATCGACCGCAAGACGGACTGCCGATGACCGATTGCCTTCGAGATTGCCGGATTCGATGTGGCGGATCGCGCGCTCCATGATGCCATCGATCTCCGCGCCCATCAGGTCGAGCTCGTCCGCGGAAACGGCGGTACGCGCGCGCGGCACGATTGCGATCAGGGCTTCCAGGTCGTGCGTTTCGCCGTTGCTGTCGGATTTTGCATAGCTTGCAAGCCAGGCAGCGCCGGAGCCGAAGAAGGATAACAGCATCAAGCCCCAGTAAAGCGGCTCGCTGTAACGCTCGAAGAAGGTCTTCTGCTCGCCCTCCAGATAAGCGAGCGCGCCGGGATGCACGGCGAGCGTCGCGGCCTTGTCGGTATCCGGACTTTCGATCTTGGTGAAGGAGGGCTGATCGCTGCCGAGCGATTGTTTGGCAGCGAACAGGAGCTTGGTGAAATCGCCTGCGACCTTGTCGTCAAGATCGCGGTGCGCGACGATGTAGTGCGAAACTCCGATCGTCTCTACGCTCTCGGCCGGACGCGAGAGGCCGAAGGCGCCGCCGGGAATCTCGGTCGATTGATAGACCGGGTTCTGCTGCTCGATTGCTTCCGAGGAACCGACTTCCAGAAATGTCGGCGGCTCCTTGCCGCGCGCGGCTGCAACAGCGACGGCTTCGGCGGTGATCTTGCTTCCGATCGGACCGATCGCGAGCAGCGCGTCATAGGCCAACGGCTTCAGCTGCGCGGTCAGGTCATCAGTCGAGACCTGAATTTTGTTCACCTTGTCGGGCGCGACGCCATATTGCGCGAGGATGGTGTTGAGCAAGGTCACATTGGCAGGCGTGCGGCCGATGATCACGACCGTCTTGCCGGCCAGGTCATCGACCTTTTCGATCGGTTTGGCCGCTCCCTTGACCGCACCTTTGGCGGCCTTGCCTTTGACTTTTGCCTTAGCCTTGCCCTTGGCGGCCAGTGCGGGCGGCAGCGGTGGCACGATCAGCGCCGCGACATTGCGGCGGTGAATCGCGATCACCTGGCCGTTCTTCGGCATCCCGACGTCGCGCCGGACCACCGCAAGGTCGGTTTCACCCTTCTCCAGCGCCTCCGAGCTTTCCATCCCGGTATTCTTTTGGATCACACGCAGCCGAATCTTGGACCGCTCGCGTGACAGATACTGCGCAAGCTGATTTGCCAGCCGCTGATCTTCGCTTCCGCGCGGCCCAACCGCGATTTTGAGATAGGTCGGCCGCGACTGGATATAGAGCACCGCAGCAACCAGGCCGGCCGTCAGCAGCACTACTGCGACGGCGACCAGATAGCGATGCCGCAGCATCCGCTCCAAACGCTCCGCGAGGTCGCGCGGCGGCGGCTGCTTCGCTTTCGCGAGCTGTTCCCGGTTCTGGATATTCATGGCCGCAGGGGCTTGGCCTTCCGAAGGATTTCGACCAACGCAATTCCCGGTCAAACCGATCCGTGTCAATTGTGACTATATCATGCTGCGGGCGCCGGTTCATCGCCGAAAGTCGAGGGCGGTTAACCACGCATTCCCGCCCGGCGGCTCCCGTAGCAGGCCTTTGGCCCCGGCCGGATGCTGCGCCGCGCCTGCACACCGCCTCGTCGGAGGCCCAGGGCCCGGTTCTGATTCAATCACGACCGAAAAGGTTCTAGCTTTCGCGAGGACCCGCGGTCCCGGACCGGCGTCACAGGAGAAGTGAAAATGGCTGCGAAACTGACCGGAGATGCCCGCAAGGCGGCGCTCGCCGCCTTGCCCAGCTGGAGCGAGTTGATGGAGCGCGACGCCATCTTCCGCAAATTCGTGTTCCGCGATTTCAACGAAGCCTTCGGCTTCATGACGCGCGCGGCGCTGATCGCCGAAAAGCGCGATCACCATCCGGAATGGTTCAACGTCTACAAGACCGTCGAGGTAACACTCTCCACCCACGATGCGGGCGGGCTGACAGAGAAGGACATCGCGCTCGCGCAGGCGATGGACAAGCTTTCGGGCTCGTGATCCCGCTTTGGCACTAGTGTACTTAAGGTCAATACTGGACCACGCTCCCCCGCGCCATGAGCGAACCATTTCAGGGAGGGTCCAATCGTGACCATTTTGGCTAGTCTACGCGGCAGCCTTTTGGCTGCGACATTCATCTTGCCGATGAGTATGCCGGCAGAGGCGCAGCAGCCGGCACAACAAGCGCGACCCAACGTTGTCGTCATCATGGGCGACGATATCGGCATCTGGAATATCGGCGCCTATCACCGCGGCATGATGGCGGGCCGCACTCCGAACCTCGACCAGCTTGCGTCAGAAGGCATGATCTTCACCGATTATTATGCCGAGGCGAGCTGCACGGCCGGACGCGCCAACTTCATCACCGGCGAATTGCCGATCCGCACCGGCTTGACCACTGTTGGCCAGGCGGGCTCCCCGATCGGGATGCCGGCCGAGGCGCCGACGATCGCGACCGCGCTGAAGAGCATGGGCTACGCCACCGGCCAGTTCGGCAAGAATCATCTCGGCGATCTCAACGAATTTCTGCCGACGGTGCATGGCTTCGACGAATTCTACGGCTATCTCTACCATCTCGATGCGATGGAAGACCCGTGCCATGTGAACTATCCGCAACAACTCAAGGCCACGGTCGGTCCGCGCAATATCGTCCACAGCTGGGCTACCAATGTCGACGATCCGACAGTGCAGCCGCGATGGGGCAAGGTCGGCAAGCAGCGCATCGAAGACGATGGCGAGCTTTGCCCGAAACGCATGGAAACGGTGGACGACGAGATTCTCGGCCACACGATAAAATTCTTGGACAAGGCCAGGGCCGACAAGAAGCCATTTTTTCTTTGGTTGAACCCGACCCGGATGCATGTCGTCACGCATCTTTCGGACAAGTACAACAAGATGCGCAATTCCGAGAATGGCTGGTCGGAGCAGGAAGCCGGCATGGCCCAACTCGACGACATCGTCGGTTCGGTGATGAAGTATCTGAAGGATAACGGCCTCGACCAGAACACCATCATCGCCTTCACCACCGACAACGGTACCGAAAACTTCACCTGGCCCGATGGCGGTCAGACCCCGTTTGCGGGTGGCAAGGGTACGGCGATGGAAGGTGGCTTCCGGGCGCCGATGATCATGCGCTGGCCTGGCCGGGTACCGGCGGGCAAGGTCGAGAACGGCATCGTGTCGGGCCTCGACTGGTTCCCCACCTTCGTCGCGGCCGCCGGCAATCCGAACATCGTCGACGAGCTGAAAAAGGGAAAGCAACTCGGCGAACGGAGCTACAAAGTCCATCTCGATGGCTACAACCAGCTTGACCTGATCACCGGCAAGGGTCCGTCGAAGCGCAATGAAATCTTCTACTTCACCGAGAGCACGCTCTCGGCAGTGCGGATCAACGACTACAAGTATCGCTTCACGGATCAGCCGAATGGCTGGCTCGGCTCCACCCTCAAGGTGGATTGGCCGATCCTGGTCAATCTCCGTCTCGATCCGTTCGAGCGCACCGGCATGTTCAACGGCAAGGACAACGGCTCGATCAGTTACTACAACTGGTTCGTGTATCAGTTCTGGCGCTTCCAGTTCGTCCAGAAGGAAGTGGCCGTGATGGCGCAGACTGCGATCGAGTTTCCGCCGATGCAGAAGGGCGCAAGCTTTAATCTCGAGGCCGTAAAGGCCCAGATCGAGAAAGCGATAGCCAGCAGGCCGTCGCAGTAAGTACGTCACGACAGATTTCATGGCGGGCGATTTTCGTCCGCCATGAATTTTCACCGGCCGCATCCGCTCTTGTTTCAAACAGAAAGGGAACGTGAATGCGTGCTTATTTGAAGAGCCTGGCGGCGCTCGTCCTCGGCTTGTCGGCCCTGCTCGGGAGGGCAGACATGTCTACCGCACAACAAAATCCGGTCACCGCCATCGACGTTGCGCTAAGGCCAGACGCAACGATGATCCAGCGCGCCAGCGCCAGCAACGCGCGCCTGCTCAAGGTCTATCCGACCGGCTTTGCTCTGGATGCCACGCACAATCCGCACATCACGATGCTGCAACAATTCGTCCGCACGGCAGACCTCGACAAGGTTTATGCCGCAGTGAGCAACGTCCTTGTCGGGGAGACGCCGACGCGCTGGAAGCTGAAAGCTTTCAAATATTACTACATCCCCGTTCCGCCCACCGGGCTTGCCGGGATTGTCATCGAGCCGACGGAAGATCTGCTGAGGCTGCAGCAAAAAATAATCGATGCTGTGTTGCCGTTCACGGTGAGGACCGGGACCGCCGCTGCGTTCGTAAGCACCGAGGACGGCCGCGACATCCAGCCATTCCTGATCGATTACGTCACCAATTTTATACCGACCGGATCGGGCAAAAAATTTAACCCGCACGTCACGATCGGCGTCGCGATGGAAAGCTATCTGAAAGTGATGCTGGCGGAGCCGTTCGAGTCATTCACGTTCTCGCCTGTGGGCGCTGCGGTTTTTCACCTTGGCACCTTCGGCACCGCTCGCAAGGAACTTAAAGCGCTGCCGCTCAAGTCCTGAGGACGGTGGGCCCCGAACCCTCCCCCGCGTGCGGGGAAGGGAGTCCGCGCAAGCGGGCGAAGGGAGAGGGGAAAGCAGCGCTCAGCTGTACATCACCTGCACGTTGGTGTTTTCGAACAGGCCTTCCTCGCCGAATTCGACCCCGATGCCGGAGCCCTTCACGCCGCCGAAGGGCGCATTCGGCTGGATCGCGCCGTGCTTGTTGATCCAGACTGTGCCGGATTGCAGTTGCGCGGCGATCTCGCGTGCGCGCTGGACGTCCTTCGACCATACCGAACCGCCGAGGCCGTTCGGATTGTCGTTGGCGCGCACGATCACCTCTTCGATGTCGGAATAGCGGATGATCGGCAGCGCCGGTCCGAACTGCTCCTCGTCGACCAGCGGATTGCCGTTGTCGAGCCCGCCGATGACGGTGATCGGGTAGAACAGGCTGCCCTTCTGCGGCTCGCCGCCCATCAGCACCTTGCCGCCGCCGCGCTTGGCGTCTTCGACCAGACGCGCGACCTTGTCGAACTGCATGCGGTTTTGAACCGGGCCGAGCTGGCTGTCGTCCTTCAGGCCGTCGCCCATCGGGATGGTCCTGGCGAACGCGACCAGCTCTTTGCACACATCGTCATAGACGTCGTCATGCACATAGAGCCGCTTCAGCGCGGCGCAGGTCTGGCCGTTATTGATGAAGCCGCCCCAGAACAGGCCGGGCGCGATCTGCTTCGGATCGACATCCGGCAGC
>Ga0190274_10001602_pt1 | contig 13259 bp, 15 predicted proteins | sample Popmic531T_FD_133002 | JGI IMG/M metagenome (GOLD analysis project Ga0190274, IMG submission 133002) | Populus adjacent soil microbial communities from riparian zone of Yellowstone River, Montana, USA - 531 T | ecosystem: Environmental > Terrestrial > Soil > Riparian zone | place: USA: Montana...
TCATAGAAAAAAAGCCACCCTTTTTTGAAGAATGGCTTTGTGATCCCGCTGGATTTCGGCATTTTTTAAATGTACTTGACCCCGTATTTTATTACTTTTTAAATCAAAATAACACAATATTTGGGTTATTTTTCAATGATTTTTGCTAATCTTTTTGACTGCTTTTCTTGGTCGTTTGACTGCTTTTGACTTCCTTTAAAGGAACAAAGTCAAACAGAAATCTAATCTAATACCCAATACCCCCATGAAAGCACCATCAGCCAACATTACTGTCAGTTACAGGCTCTCCATGTCAACCAATCGTACCCACCCTATGCAAGTTATGGTTGGGTTCGGAGGTCTCAAAGATGAACAAGGTAAGTACCTGAGATTGCACACCAACACAGGCATTACATTACCTGAAACTGAATGGAATGAAACAAGAAGGTTACCCAAGGATTCCACATTGGTTCACAAACTGGTGAAATTGGAACAGGCTATTGAACATGACTTTAAAAAACTATCCGTCAAACAAATTCAGGATGGATATAAGCAAGAATACCTGAAACAAGACTTGAAAGATTTGATTGATGTATACATATATAATAAGACTAAGCAAGAGCTGATTCATCTTAGGGCAATGGAAGACCCGATGAATGTCTATATCAAGCATAGGATGGAACGAAACCTGGAAGAAAGCCCCAATCATTATATAGCACCAGAACTAGAAAGGAAATACACAAAAGATTGGTTAGAGAGATTTAAAGAATTCAATTATAGAGTTATTGATCCCAAAGGGAGAGATATTAATTTGGAAAGGTTCTTTGATATGACTTATACCATAGATGATAAAGAACTTATGGTTAAAACAGATGCAGAAGTAAGAGTTGAACAAGAATTTGTGGACAACTACCCTGTTCTCTTTTATGAATACATTTTAAAAGTTGCTGGGTACAAGCAAAAGCAGATCAAAAACAAACTTACTGATCCCAGATTGTATAAAAATCTATCAAATAAGTTTCAAGACTTTGACCCCAATATGACTTTGGGAAGAATGACTGATAGCATATCCTTAGAGTTTACCCAGTTTGTAAAAGATAATTATGAAATTAAAAAGCAAAATTCAATTGGTTCAATTATTAAGTGTCTTAGAGCTGTGTTGACTTACGCTAAGAAAAAAGACAAGTTCAGTTTTCCGAAAGGTGAAAAAGCCGTTCTACCAAGGATAGATGTTGATGATGAAGACATTTATGGCAAAATTGAAGAGGATGTTTCTGCTGTCTATCTTTCAGAAAAAAGAATAGATCAACTTGCAGCATATAAATCAAAGAATTCAACCAGAGAATATGTTGCACACCTTGCTGCAATTAATGCTGTTGGTTTTGGTGCTAGATTCTCTGATATACATAAGATGTTCAATGTTGAGCAAGGAACAGATACAAAGGGCAACCAAGTTTGGTTGGTTAATTACAAAGACAACAAGACAGGTAAAGAAGGTGCTGTACCTATTTCAAATGAAGTGAAAACCCTCATTGATCGGTATGAAACCTTTGAAGATATTACCAGCAAAACATTCAATGAAGAGATCAAAGAAGTTTGTAAAGAATTGGGATTTATTGAAGATGTAACACACTCTTGGGAGAATCTAAAACCCACTAATGATAAAGATAAAATCTTAACTGAAACCAGACCATTCCATGATTGGGTGTCCAGCCATACATTTAGGCGCTCATTCTGTACAAACAACTGGTTAAAGGGTACGCCCAACTGGGTTATCATGCAGTTTTCAAAACACAAAGAGGAAGAGACATTTTTAAAGTATGTCAAAGCAGCCAAACTTGCTGGAATGCAGTCTTACATAGATACATTCAAAAAGTAGATTGAAATTTCTCTTTTTGAAAGAACCCTTGCTGAAAAGTAGGGGTTTTTTATTTGCACAAAACTAATTGCCTTTTGGCAATTACATTCATAAATGTTGCCCTTAATATTGTCATAGATAATCCTCCTTATGTATTAGATTGCAATAAAGCAACTATATGTAAGATCGTTAGAAGTAATATTGTAAATACTTCTAACAACACTGCTCAAGAAGACGATGAACTGCTGAACCATAACACCCAAAAACATTGTATATATGATCTAGCATCTCCATAAATTAGAAATAATTTCACTCTTATCTTACTTTTACTGCCATGATAAATTCCATTTCTATCACAATCTTACTACTGCCTATCCCCTTTCTTTTGCGCTATTACTTTGCAGTAAGGCTGCACAGTCAAAAAAAGATTTCCAAAAAAACCTTCAACAAAATTATTTTGACCCTTTTTAGGGTAAAGGATCTTTAATTATCTTTATTGTGCTAAACTAAAACTAATACACAATGGTAGATCAAACCCCCGACACCCAAGCAGCAACAGCCCCAAAAAAGACTGTAAGAAGGAAAAAGAAGAAAACCCAGACAAAGAAACTTGCTGAAAAGAAACCAACGGCCAAGAAAAGAGGCAGAAAGCCCGGAAGCAAAAACAAACTTTCCACAAAGAAAAGAGGTAGACCTGCTGGAGTGAAAAATAAAAAGACTCCGAAAGCCAAAAAGCAAAAGAGGACTTATAACAAGAAACAGCCCTCATTTTCAGACAACATCGAGACTTTGACCATGAAACGAGTTGGTTCAGTTTTAATTATTGACGCATATGATGGGGAAGTCAAAAAAATCCTGATTCAAGGAAGCAAAATTAAACCTAAGGTGGAATTGGTGTAAGAACTTTTGCAACCCTCCGATCCTGAAAGCCCTTGGTCTATTTACCCAAGGGTTTTTTTATTATATTATCTGAAACAAATTTGATTGTATGGCAACCCTGAAAGGAGAAATCGAACGTAGTCAGAAAAAGTATTTCTACCAAATTGAAGTTGGTTCAGAGGATGAAGACCATAGCGAATTTCAAGCTCATTCATTATATGTAGAACTTCAGGATGAAAAGGGCTTGCATTACCAATGTATATGGTTCTATAAAAAACATTCGTTAACAGAAGCAATTCATAATATGCTTGACTCGCAACCAATAAAAAGATACTCCCCAACATGAAAAAGAAAATCCACACCCTGGAAGAATTAAGACCTGTTGACCCTGCCCATGTTAAAAATGTAGCCCAGGCTTGGAAGAAACTACATTCAGGGACAATCCCTGAAATAACTAAAACCCTTAATTTAGAAATTAATGTTCTTGCTGGACTGGTTGAAGCAGTTGCAGATGCTAAGATTAAGATTGAACCCTGGCAATATTTTAGTCAGACCTTGATAGGGAAGATTATTTACACTTCTCAATCACTTACCAAACTCTGTGAGGGGCATGTTTATGAACCTTATCTTGATAAAAGAGAGAAATTAAAAATTGTCGACATCAATTCCATCTTTGTTCTTGTTAGGTCGCTGATCGAATGTTATACTACCTTGTATTATATCTATAATAAAGACCTACCAAAAGAAGATCAATTATTTAGGTTCAGACTGCTTCAACATGCCGAGTTGAAATCCAGCAGAAATATGTCTGACCATTTTGATAGTTATCCCAAAGAAATGGTTGACCTCTTAGCCAGAGAGAAAATTCAACTAGATGAAATTGAAAAGGAAATCAGAAAAATGCCTCATTTTGATAAGTTGACCTCAGACCAGAAAAGGAAGTTCAATGGGAATTATGGACTGGCAAGATTATTCTCTTGGGCAAAGATGATTGAAAACAGCAACCTGAAAAATGATATATACCAAACTCTGCATTCTCTATATTCAAACCATGCACATTCGGAATATATTTCACTAGCACAACTTAGTCAACTGTCCATGAACTCTGGAAACACTGATTTAATCCGATTCACAAGAACTTCTTTAATGTTCGTAAAAATGATTCTAAGCCTCAGTATTGAATATGTTACTGAAAATTATACCAGTGCCGAAATAACCTTCAATAGCTATCCCTCAGAAATACGGTCTGAAATTTGGCTTTGGCAAATCGCTGGTAGAAAAACCAAATAGGTATTATGTCCACTCCGAAAAAGCATCATATTATCCCAAAAGTCTATTTGAAGCAGTTTCAAATTGACAATGATAAGAACAAGAATTTTGTTTTCTGCTGTGATTTCAGTTATAAACATAATCAGAAACCGGTAAGAATAGGTATAGATCATAAGATATTCAAACAAAAGAATTTCTACTTTGATAAAAGGTTAGAAGACCCCTATTCTATTGAAAAATTTCTCGGTCAAACATTTGAATCCACTTACAATAATTTAATTGAAGCCATTTCAGAAGAAGTTAGTCCTCCAGAAAAAGCAGTTACTGGCTTTATGGGTTGGCTTTTTCAAACTAAATTAAGAAGCCCAGCACTTAGAAAAAGAATTATTGGCCAATTGACTGTTATGTATGATGTTGTTATTAATAACGATAGGATTGAATTAAATGATGGCGAAAGGGATGCCTTAAATAAACATATTGAACAAAGGGCAAAAGAGATTCAACTAGAACCATTTTCAGATATGGAAAAAGCTCATAAAATTCTAGGTTTATATATAACAGGCACAAATGTCAAACAATGGAGAGTTCTTAAATCATCACCTGAACTGAGATTTTGGACGAATGACAATCCTGGGTTTTCACCAAATTTTGATACGAAATTTGCAAACGACTTTCCGTATCATGATGTTCAGTTTAACTTTCAATCCTTTATTTACTTTGTCCTCTCTCCAAAGTACTGCCTGGAAATCAGTCCCTTTTTTGCCGGTACACCCTTGACAGTAAATGCACTTAATATGAAAATCGAGTTTGAACAGGCATCGTCTGAGCTTATTCATTTCATCAACAAAGGTGTATTCCATACCAAGGATAATTTGCTAATCTCAAATTCTTTAAAGTCTTTGAATGAAAACTTGGTATGGGATTCTTGACTGCTGGGAGTTTTACTTTGTCTTGGGTTCGTAATATAATAAGCCACGCTATTATGTCCTACGGAAATGTGCAGGGAGCCTCCCTCCCATCTTGAATTTTACCTGCCAGAAACTTATTGGCTTTAAAAGTGTCCTTTAGTGGCACCAGCGATTGAAGGAGTCTGGGAGATTTGCTTCTGGCCGATGAACGATCCTTAGCGCCCTCTGAATTATTTACAAATTATAAATAATTGCGTACCCTGTTTGGTAATAACATTGGACTCTTTTTTTGTCGTTTATAATTTATAATCGTTGCGACAATTATATTTTAAAATTCTTTTTGCCGGGTATTTTGGTTATTGCAATATTGCAATTTTGAATTTATGCTACATTATGAATATTCCATCGAATAATTTCATTATTCATAATCCAACAAGAACCATTTTGGAAACCCAGTTCTACAAGGTTTTTTACTTGTCTATTATTCAGTGGCACAAGATTTAATTCCTGAAAATGATTAAAGCTACGAGCTATCTGCAATTTCTCGGCAACTTCTTCTATATCTTCGTTGGTAAATCTAATTTTATCATTGTACTTTATATCCTGGTTTTCTTCCATATACAAATCATTCTTTACCAGGCCCCAGAGAACACCATCCTGAATACCACCAATGCAGGCCCAAAAATGTTCATGGTTCATACAAATCTTTACCAAATCACCTTTTTCTAGCACAATGCCATGTTTAAATTTTTGAAACACCCATGATGCAACTATTCTTTTATTATGTTTCAACTCAACATTTTCTGTAGTGACCATCTTTAATCTTTTCGATTTACTTCTTACATTCTTCTTTTTCATTGTGATAATAAGTTATAGTTTATAATTAATTCAGGAATCCATTTCCTGTTCTGAAAATATAGTAAATTATTTTTAATTTTTAAATGTAAAAATCAAATTACTTTCTTTGAATTTGAAATATTTTTGTTGGTTGAAATGCCGTTGGCGATCACTACCCATTTTAAAATATCGTATTTATCAAAGTAGGCCATAATTGTCAATCAAGAAATTAATTATAAATATTCAGAACCTATCGGATTTATGCTACCAAGACATTATTTCATAATATGATTACTAATAAATAAATGACTACATCTTTTCATCCAGGCATTGTCATTACTGATTATTAGTTCTATGCGCTTTGTGTTTGGATTATTTATTTTCCTGTAACGAAAACCATATTTTTTTATCAATTTATAAATTAATGGATGCTCATAATACGTCATGATCCAATTCCCTTTCAATTTAGAAACCTGCTGAAATATTTCATGATGGTTCACGTCAAATGTTTTATAACAATACTTACCTTCTTCGACATATGGCGGGTCAATCAACCAATAACCATTTGTTTTACCAAATAATTGGAAAAAATCATTTGCATCAAAACCGCCATTGAGACTGCATTTGGAATCCAAGTGAACAATACCTTTCTTTCCCAACTGATGAGAAATCACAATGCGCTCTTCTATCAGGTCTGGATTATATCTCGCAGATAGATTCTTTCTTAGGCCTCCAGTCCTGATTCCATTATGTCTCATCCGGGTATGCAGTACTTCATTGAACGCTATGTCCTCTTTAGTTTCTGTTTTAGACATCTGCAATAAGACATTCTGCTTAGATACTTCCAAATCAAATACCTTATCAATTAAGAGTTTATGCTTTTTACTAAAAACTATTTCCCAGAATGCTGTAACATCAGGGTCTAAGTCTCCGATGATGGCCATCATCACTAGATTATCATTTATTAAATTTAATGATATGTTTCCCCCTCCAAGAAATGGTTCATAAAACCATTTGTTTTCTTCAGGGTAGAATTCTAACCATTTGCGAATTACTGGCAAGAGCCATTCCTTTCCACCAGAATAAATTAAAGGGCTTAGATTTGCATAAAACATAATTTATATTTTTTTTAAAGGTTAATACGCTTTCACTCCCAGAATTTTCGAATTCTGAAATATTGAATCTAATTAAAATGAAGGGGGCCGCTTGCTTGTTGTTAGAACTCCGGCATCTTCAAGCAGCAAATGGAGTTGTGCAGCGCTCTACTCTCGGATAATTCGATGGATTCTCTTGGTTCCTTGCCGGGTCCACTCATTTTTAGAATTTTGTGCCATGTTATAATTGTTTTATAGTTTACTTTTTATCATTGACTTCTTGCCCCACATCTATATTGGGGATTGGCTCCGATGCAATTTATTGCATTTAAAATGCCTTTTTCAGCATTAAAAATTCATATTCATTTATTCAATGAAGTTTTTGACATCTAGAATGTAATAAACAACATTAGTCATTGAACTGACTCATGAATTGCGAACGCCCGGACTTGATGACTATGGTCTGGTCTTCCAGGTAATCAAGCAATATATCCCAATCCAGGTCGTATACTGTTTCCCCTTCATCACTTCTATACCTCTTAATGATATCCTTCTCCAATAGCTGTAATAGTGCCTTATCACAACACTGCCTTTTAACGTTCGCTGTTCTCTGGAATATATTCTTCTGGAATTGACTCATTGGGTTATGCCCATGTTCACTTATTATATAACAGATTAAAATCTTGCTCTCAGCGTGGAGCTTAGGATGGAGTATCAATTTTGAGAAGACTTGGTCCAATTGAGGCATTGCTTGTTCTGAGGTTCTGGTTATTTTATACATGTTGTCGATTGCTCTAACCTTATGCTATTAATGATTAATTTCTTTTTAAACGAACTGGTGCCTAAAAGGTATCAATTAGTGTTATAACAATTAAAAATTATTCCTATATATAATTGATTTTCAACGCTTTCATTTTTGTATAATAATGAATCTTATTATACTTAATAGGCGTAGTAAAGGGTCCTAAGCGCTTTTTCAAAACGCAATTTGCTTAGAAAAAGGAAGTTTTTTGTCGGCCAATTATCCCACTTCCGTAAAAACCTTTTTCCCTTTACAATGACCATGTCTGGACTCTCCATGAGCTGGAAATAATTGCTCTTTAAACCAAGCAACATGAATGTGTGGCCATTATTTATATTTTCTAAATAATTCGAAAATTTATTTTAAAAAATAATTATGGTTTCTCAGAGCACTATTGTCGCAGCTCAGAATTTAAAGCGCAGGTTCATTGGCATAGAGAAGGATCGGAAGTATTTTAAAATTGCAAAAAAGAAATTGTTCCTATAATGCCAGGATTAATTCTTAACCTCAAATCGAGTTATCATAAATCGACTCGCCTTGTTTTTAATTGCAGATTTTTATTTAATAAATTACCGTTTTCGTAAAGCCAACCTGAATTTAATTTGGAAAATCCAAAAAAGGGGTTATATTTGAAATAATAATATTAACTTAAATAAATTATGACAGATATTGATTTTGAGACCCTTCCAATAGAAGAAATATATGATTTTATTCCTGAGGATGAATTTGTAATTCTTAACCTTGGCAAATTAGGTTTAGAAGCCCAACCAATGTTTTCGCTCCTTAACGACAAGCATCTCATAAAATCAGTAATCCGAAAATCTATTTCAGAAAATTATTTTGGAGGTATGTATTACTATGACTTAAACTTTGAGTTTTGGTATAATTGGCTTTTCCCAAAAAATGAAAATAAATATTTGAAAATAGAAACCTTGCTTAAATCGTTTCAAACATTTTCAAAAAGAAACATTTATTCCACATTAAACAAGTATGATATTGAAAAAATTCAAATACAAAAAAACAGGACAGCAATTACATACGAACTTGCTGAATATATTTTTAAAACTGAATTTCCAAAAGTTAAATATGTGTGCCACAGAGATTATCTATATTCTTCAACCATTCAAGAAGCTTTAGCCTATGCATTTTATCATTTATATTATGGTACTTTCCCTATTTCTGGTTACAATAGAATGTATATTTTGGCACTTATTGACCTCCTTAATAAATATGATCTAAAATATAAATTTGTTGATCTGGGTGGGCGTTACTGTTTGAAGTTATTTCATGTTTTGATTGAATTTGATGGTGTTGAACAAGAAAGATATTACGGAATTAATTAATTTAATACTCACCGATCCAAAACTCCAGGCCTTGGTTATCCCAACAGCGATCGACAAGAAAAAACCAATTCCAAAAAGATCAAATAAATCCGGGAGTTTCCTCCCTTGCCGAATTCTGAATAGTAATTTTACGCATAAGAAAGGCGATTTTTTGGAAATATGAAGCACTATCCTTCAGGAAGGGAAGAATTGATCCTCGTAAGAATAACCATCCGGGATTGTTTTTCTTAGCAGACTTCAATTGATGTAATGATCACTCTGCCATTTTGAGACCATCCCCGATCCACCGCAACTTGAACATTTTCCGTTTTCTCCTGTGAGATTATTAATTCTCTGTCCTGTTCCGTTGCAATGAGGGCAAAATACAGTCTTGGGGTCATTTGCATGCGACTCCCAGCCATTTTCATCCACTGCTTTAAAAGGTTTTTCTCCTGGATAGCTTCCATCAGCATTTGGTTTCGGGCTATCTACTGTTATACTGAGTGACATAAGAATCAATGCTATCATTGCGAAATGTTTGAATTTTAGCTCCCATTTGTTATCAATATGCAAAAGCTTTGAACAAACAATATAATATACCAATACAGACACGAAGCCTAAAACAATCGCACTAAAGGAGATCATAAACACGGCCGCAATAGGGTAATCTCTATTGTGCTGTCTAAGGAAAATTGCTGCTACAGCAATTATAGCAATTAATGGAAGTGCTTTTCTTAACTTGTTCATGGGGTGGTGATTTGGATGGTAGCTAATATAACAATATAACCGTATACGGTTACTATTGAAGCGTTAAAAATCTTGAGTTTGGCTATTCAAATGAAAAAGCCAGATCAAAACAAGAAATTCGATGCCAAATTCGGGTTATTTATAAAGAAAAAGCGACTTCAAAAGGGCTGGTCTCAATCTGAATTGGCAAGCAAAATCGGTAACAACTACCAGAATATATCCAGGCTTGAACGTGGTGAAATCACTCCCACTCTATTTTGGTGCTATAAGTTGGCCGAGGCTTTTGAAGTTGATCTCCCGATATTTTTAAAGAGTTTCAAGCTCAATTAAAAAGTGATTTTTATTGCTTTAGTCTGATGTCGCCTTTCCATACTGAGAAAGAAAATAATAATTTACCCGTTCCAAATACTCAAAACAGAACATGGAACAGATCGAAGACCTATTAAAAAGCGGAATATTAGCCCAGGCATTTAATGCAGAATACAATCTAGCAATTCATAAATCCATTTCCGATGAATTTGAATTTCTATCTGAACAATCGCAAGATATTCAAAGCCTATATGGCTTCATTCAACAATCAGCAAAGGATAATGTCATACTTGCATTGTCACGATTATTTGACAAGGCCAATCGAAACTTCCCAACAAAGTGCTTCCAACAGTTTCTCAATGCTGTGAAAGCAAATTGCAATAGTATGAAAAAGGTTGTTGAAACGCATCAGACGATTAATTTTCTAAAAGAGTACAATTGTCCACAAAACATGATTGACGCTGTCCGTTCGGAAAACCCTTCGGATTTTTACATCTCTTTCTGTGATTATTATCAGGCCAAATATAATTCTCCTTCCTTTCAGGCTGATATTAAATCTTTAAAACAATTCAGAAACAAAGCCATTGCCCATAATGAAACAATTGATGTTTCAATCACAAATGAAGCAATTCAGAGATTACTACGATTTGCAGAAGAAGTTAATGTGATTTTTGGTATGGCTTTCAATTCTACTGCCTGGAAACTCGGAGATTTGGTGATCACGAAAAGAGATGCCGAACATAATGCCTATTTTGTTCAGGCAAGTATTAATAAGATGAAAGAGAAATTTGCGGTTTCAACAGGCATAAAGTCTCTTGGGGCTCTGTAAATATTACCTTTACAATTAACCTTTAGATTCTTTCGGGTCTGCTGATCCAGGATAAGTTCTCTCCTCCTGGAATCTTCCATTTACCTTTTGAATTTTTACTGAGCCTCCTTCCAAGCCAACGGCCTTTTCCAAAACCCCTGCTTTGGTAGCCTCTTCCTTCGTTTCAAATGACTTAATAACCCTTCCAGATTTGTCGGCTTCGAGCTCCCAGGCTTCCTTCTTTTCGTTGTACTCTAATGTGTACTTAGGTATTTTTTTTGACATGCTAATTTAGTTTATGATTGTAATACAATAGAATTACTTCGATAAATATAAGGAATAACATCTTAAATATTAGGCACCTCCTCGGATAACCAGGTAAGTGCCAATATCCTCATAAATCATCTGCTTGAGGTCAACGGTCGCAGGTTCCTTCCAGTCGAACCCCAACTGGCAGAAATAACCCTGATGCTCTGGCTGTCGAACCACCAACTGGACTGCGTGATCCAAAGCGGCGAGAGCGGTCCCCAAAAGAGTCCATTTGAAACTACTTGAACTAGGGAACTTAGGGAAAGCAAAGCCGCCAATACCACCTCTTTTTTCATTAACCAGATTGACAAAAGACGGGTGATACCCAGCGACCTGAGAATACTGAAGTTTCCTCCCTTACTTCCTATGGGACGGCTTGCAACAAGATGTGCATAACAAATAGAGTTATACCCTGCTTTAAAGCCTCACTTGTGTGAGCTTATAATCATAATGCCGCATCCAAATAGCAACTAATAAGGAGGGATTATAAATACTGGCAGATTATCGTCAGACTTTATACGTTGGGTAAACGTGGATTCATTTGGTTGTCAATTTTATTATTTTTTCTACGAATGCGCACATTTTTAGATGTATACGACTTTTACATTCAACTCATATTTGTTGTTCTACTATTCTTTGCTGCAAAAGAAACAACCGAGCTATTTCAATGGAAACGTAAAATATTTCCTTTTGTATTAATAATTATTGCATCATTGGCCTGTACAACAATAGCACCTGAGGAATCAGCATTGAAATGGTTTGTTATGTCCTTAATTCCAATTTCGGCGGGTGTTTACATTGCCTATCGAAATAAAGATAACATGTAGAACAAACTCTGGTAATTTAATCATCCTCCAAGATCAAATAAATCAAGGTGTCACCTGACTTACATCAAATTGATGGCTCTCGGCGGAAGAATGGTTGAATAAATGGAGTTTTAATTTCTTTAATATATTACTGACTTGCTACGCCTACAAAAAGGGAAAGTTTAAAAAGCCGCACAAATTGTATCTTTGAATCAATTAATGACCAAAATTGATATTAATGCCTACGAATACGCCAACTGATTTCAAAGAACATTTAAAAGAACAGCTTTACTTTTTGGAAAAATCTATTCAAGACTTTGATAAAAATGAGATTGAAGCTAAAAGGTCTGCATCTACATTAAGGACTCTACTTCATGACACTTCTAATTCGACATCTTTATTGAAACACTTGAATAGCAAATCAATAAAGTTCATTGATACTTCTGCACCAGAAGGAGGATTTTCCAATTTCGATCTTGCTAATATTAGATTAGACTTAGATTTTATTGCTTTTATCAATAACACTCCTTACGCTGGCCTTGTAGCAAAAGAAGTTAAGCCCCATAATGGAAATCTGTTAATGAAATTTAAGCCATTATATAAACATCATAATAACAGTAGTGCAAGGATGTATAAAGACTTAGATTTTGATGTCTGGTGGAATTCAAAAATATTTGATAGCAAAACTGGTTATGTACTAACTCGGAAGGACTTAATACTTGCTCTGGCAAATAAAGACGGGGGCGCACATATTGACGACAAAATTGATGAAAGATATAAATACTTTAAGAGTGGAGACTTAATTATCATGAATGTAAATGGGGTGCCTCAAGGTTTCCAAAACATTCCTTCATATTCGTCAGCTTTGCAAATTGCATGGGAAACACTTCATTCTATTAAGCGAGCAAACTTACTCTTGTAGTAGTTAAACTATCTTTTCTTTCACAAATGTTCTGTACTGATTGGGCAAGGAAATGGACAGATAAATGCCAGGCAATCAATACTTCCTACTTCTTCAAACAAATCAACAAGAAACAACCGATCCTAAAGGATCTGATGATCCGGGAGTTTCCTGTCTTGCAACGTATATAATTCGGAAGCTATAAACTGTTTTCAGATGCTTTAAAGATTCAATAAAAGCTAAAAACGGGCATTACAAAGGATCGAAAAAATAGGTTATTTTTAGGCCTGAAAGAATAAATTCATATACCGGATAGAGGGATCAAATTTTAATCTTGTATCGGACATCGTTCTTTGGAATTGGAAATTTGCAATCAATTTGAAGATTTACTTTTCAAATGGAGGATAAACCTGCTAAAGCTTCGGATTTAA
>Ga0190274_10001603_pt1 | contig 13252 bp, 8 predicted proteins | sample Popmic531T_FD_133002 | JGI IMG/M metagenome (GOLD analysis project Ga0190274, IMG submission 133002) | Populus adjacent soil microbial communities from riparian zone of Yellowstone River, Montana, USA - 531 T | ecosystem: Environmental > Terrestrial > Soil > Riparian zone | place: USA: Montana...
AATTTCCTTGTCAAGTTCGCCCTTCAACGCAGACGCAAACCAGCGCAATTCTCCCAGGGGATGTTTGTTTGTGCGGTTGATCAGGTATTCAAAGGCCTGAGCATTTCCGCGTAGCGCGACTTGCCCGAGAGTGGACATGGGGAGCAGGCCCCGAAGAGTATCAAAGGCCTTTTTTTCGAGAATGCTGTCCTTCTCGTCGAAGTTTCCTTTCAGCCAATCCTGCAGCGGCCCCAGAAGCCGAATGTACGTATCGAACAGGTGATCCATCGTATGCGTGTACTCGCCGAGCAGGCCACAGCGTTCGAGGTCCGGGCGGGGAATGTAGTACAGATAGCGGCCGCCAACCTTCGAGCCGAAGTTCACGTATCGAGTAGATTTTTCAATGGGTTCAAGGCCAAGTCGCTGATCTTCGATGAACTTCATCGCAACCTGCGAAATTCCCCAGACGATAACGTGCGTCCCGGTAATCTGGGCAATGGAATCGTCGCCGTATTGCGACAACCACTTGGAGTAAAACGCCTGAGCGCGCTGGTTATTAAGAATGTTCTTGAACCCACGGTCCTTCAGAAACGCGACGGTATCTTCCAGCTCCTGCGCCACGGACACGTCGTCTCCATTCACGATCGGATAGAGGTACTCCTTGAGCAGAACCTCGAAAAGCGAACCCGAAGCGCGCGATGCCCGCGAGCAAAGTGCGCCGGTGATCTCGGGAGGAAGATTGCGCAGAACCGAGATAATACCCTCGGGATTACTGGCGAACGCCTCCAGGAAATGCAGGTCTCGCTCGGACCAGTTGCCGGGAGAAAAATCCGGTCGATATGGGGAAAGATCTTCGTCAGACATGCAGAAGGAATATACGGCAAAAAAGAGCGGTTTGGGGACACGTGACTCACCTTCACCCCGGAGGGGTGAAGACTACTTCCTCTTCAGCGCCTTCAGGAACCCGGAAATATCCTGCCTGTCGCTCAGCACCGGTTCGAACAAATCTCCATACTTTTCCAGCCGATCGAAAACCGTCACGATTGTGTAATCCCGCGGATTAAGAGGCTTCTTAAATTCGGGCCATTTCAGCGGCGTTGAAACGCAGGCGCCGGGCACAGCGCGCGGCGAATAAACGGAAGCCACCGTCTTCCCCTTTACGTTCTGCAGGTAGTCCACGTAAACCGACCCCGTCTTCCGTTTGCGCACGACGCGCTCCACCGTGGCGATCTCCGGGAGTTGTTGGACGACAACTCGCGCCACGGCCTCCGCAAAGACCCGCACATCCTCATACGTAAAACGATTCTCCAAAATCGGCAGATACACGTGAATACCCGAGGCGCCCGACGTCTTCGGATACGCGCGCAGGTGTAATTCGTCCAGGATGGCTTTCAGCACGATGGCCACCTCCTGGACGGCGGCATAGGGCGCATCCATCGGATCAAGATCGAAGATCACATAGTCTGGGTATTCGATGAACTGCACGCGCGAACTCCAGGGATTCTGAAAGATTGCTCCCATGTTCGCGATGTAAAGCAATTGATCGCGATCCGCTCCGACGAAGTACCGAATATAGCGGTCTGTATCCGACGACCAGAGCTCCTGCGTACGGATCCACTCGGGCGTGTAGTCATGAGCGTCCTTCTGGTAGAAATGCTCGCCGTGAATTCCGTTGGGATAGCGGTCGAAGACGAGCGGCCTGTCCATTAGATGAGGGATCAAATAGGGTGCGATGCGATCGTAGAAACGAATCAGATCCCCTTTAGTGAAACCGTCTTCCGGCCAGTAAACTTTATCCTGGTTGGTCAACTCCACGCGGGTGACGATAGATTGCGGCGAAGACTTCGTCGCCTTGCTCGACGAACTGGGCGGACTTGAAGCCTGTGTTGGGACCGAGTCCTCGAGCGTGCAATCCTCAGCATCGATGTCATCCCGCAACCCCTCAAAGATCGGTGCGCGCAATTGGTGAGCGCTCGTCCATTCGTTGAAACGTACTTCGCAAACAAGTTGTGGTCGAACCCACGTGGATTTGCGAATCTCGGCCGGGATCTCCTTGAGTGCGGGCTTCGGTATGACGAGCGGCTTGAGCTCCTGCCAGACTTCTTTCAAGGTCTTGTCGTCAAAGCCGCCGCCGGCCCTGCCGACATGGATGAGATCACCATTGCGGTCATACAATCCGAGCAACAGCGCTCCAAAGTATTTGCGTGACCCTTCGGGCGGCGTGAAGCCGGCGATGACAAAGTGGTCCGTGTGCTGGGTCTTTATCTTCAGCCAGTACCGCGAGCGGGCCTGCTGGTATGGGCTTTCGCGATGCTTCGCAACAATGCCTTCGAGCTGGTGTTTCGAGACGGCATCGAAGAAATCCTTGCCGCGCGCCTCGACGTGGTCGTTGTAACGTACCCAGCCGCTGTCGGCCGGAATCAGTTTGCGAAGAACGGTCTTGCGGTGCTCGAGAGGAAGGCCGCGAAGATCGTAGCCGTTCACATACAGCAGATCGAACGCATAGTAGTACACGGAAATTCGCTCATCGGCTTCGGCAATGTCATGAGCGCGTGAAAGGTGGATACGCGGTTGAATCAATCCAAAGTGCGAATGCCCCTTCTCGTCGAGGGCTACGATCTCACCGTCGATGATGGCGGAATCTGCTGGCAGTTCCTTGAGCGCAGCGGCCAGCGTGGGAAAACGATCGGTGAGAGGCCTGTCGTTTCGAGTCTTCATCTGAAATTTGTCGCCGTCCTTGACGGTCAAGGCGCGCACTCCATCCATCTTCAACTCGAAAAGCCAGTCCGGGCTGTCGAACGGTTTATCGGAAAGCGTCGCCAGCATCGGCTCGATATCTTTCGGCATCGGCGTCCTGGCGGACGCCTTCACACCCAGGCGTTCTAGCTCGCTTTCAACCGGAGTAAACCAGTGCCGGGTCTGCTTTGAACTTTTTTTTTAGTGGAACCGCCGGTTCCCTCGCCGATCTCTTCCACGATGCTCCCGGAGAGAATCGATTCAGGACGATCCTCGGTGATGTCTCCCTCGGCGGTGGCAAACTTGTCGCGGACCTTGAAGAAAATCCACTCGTTGGGACTGCGCGATCCCCGGACAAGCACCCACTCCCCTTTCATCTTCTTGCCCTTGAGGATGAAGTGAAGTTTCTTTTTCTCCCAACCCTTTTCCGGTGTCTCAGGATCGACCATCTCATAGGTGCCGTTGTCCCACACGATCACTTTTCCAGCACCATAGTTGCCTTTGGGAATCACTCCTTCGAACCCCCCGTAGTCCATGGGGTGGTCTTCGGTCATGACAGCAAGACGTTTGATAGCGGGATCGAAAGATGGTCCTTTTGGAATTGCCCAGGATCGCAGCACGCCCTCCATCTCGAGACGGAAATCGTAGTGCAGCCGGGTAGCTCGATGCTTCTGGATGACAAAGGTGTTTCCGGAAACCTTCTTGATCTTGCCTTCTGGTTCGGGGGTTTCGTTAAAGCGCCGTTTGCGTTTGTACTCCTCGAGGCCCATGTTTGACATAATACCGGCCATGGGACGCTTGAGAGTCAAAAAGAAGGAATCCGTTATTCCCTTTCGCGAAACGCTCGCTTACCGGCTGCTGCTGGCTGCGGGCTCCGTATTTCTCTTCCTTGTCACGGTGTACTTCCTGATTAAGTACTCAGGGTCCGGCAATAACGTCGGGATGATTGCATCGGCATTATCGGCGGTGATGGCCGGAACAGCAGTCTTCTACAACCTCGGTCAGGTTCGAAACGCCCGCGTGCCCGCGAGCGCCCTCAAGAGAGCAAAACGAAGATCATGAGCGGCTGCGAATCCCGACAGGGCGCAGCCATTAAGAAAAAGACTACCTGAAGGTTTCGCGAGAACGCCCGTTCCGGCGCCTGTTCGAAGGGGAATGGCGATCGTCGTGGAGAAGGGTTTCCTTGCCTGGCTGCGATTGCGAAAGTGATTCCCGCACACCGAAAAACGTCAGGATCGCGGCGACAGGTTGCACCAGGAACCAGAAGGGCGCAAACCACGTTGCGGCGTGAAGTTTTTTTGCGTAGAGGAAGTAACTGATCGTCATGAGCGTGTAGCTCACGGTAGAGAAGGCAAGGATGCCGGCCTCCCAGAGAGTCGCCATGGGCACTAGAAACACGTAGGCCAGACCAGCCATGGGAATCAGCGACGCCAGAGTCGCACCGATCATCAAGCTTCCGGAGTGACGCGCAATTCGCCGGTCGAGATCTGCAAAATCCGGCCATGAGCCCAATCCTGTTTCGCACCAGAGCCAGCGCGAACCGTCGCCGTCAAACGTCCGAAGCCCCTCAGTTTGGTAACTCCAGAGATTCCACCCGGCCTCATTCAGGATGCCGGGCATGCGGTTGATACGATGCACGACTTCGAAGGCCTCGCGATTAAGAAGCAGGTAGGGCACATCGAGATTTATTTGCCGCGAGCGCACGCGCCGCCGTTCCACGACTCGCATGATCTGAAAGAGAGATTCCATGGATGGCGCCAGCACGCGGTGCGTCATTGACGACGCTTGCGTTCCGGGCCTCAGCGCGAGCGCGCTAACCTCGCCCGATCCCGCGAACTCCATCGATGCTTCAACCGCGAAGCGGTCCAGCAGAACGCCGCTATCCACAACGACATACCAGCGGCCCCGGGCAGAGGGCTGGGCATGTTCCAGCGCACGGACACGATCGGCCGGAAGTTCCACCGGATGAGATACCGGGATTAGTCTCACGGCAGCGTGTGTCCGGGTGGCTCGCAATTCCCGGGCGAGGGCGGACCGAACGTCATCGTCTTCCGGGTAGATCAGGAAAAGTTCCACAAACGGATAAGATTGCCCGAAGATCGACCGAACAGTCCCTTCGACCTCTCTGGCCGAACCCCGCATGATCAGAAAAACGGAGCAGACTCCATAGGCTCCGGACGCCCGACGCGCCACGAAACGATTGCGCTCCGTGACACCGAACCAGCTTTCGAGGAAAATCGCGAGAATCGCAAGCGAAGCGATCCAGCAGAAGGACAGCAGAAGTATCGATGGCAGCGACGCCGGCATAGATCATTTCTAACACTTCTTACCGGCAGATCAAACGGCTAACGATAGTAATTCTTCAGCTTCATGTAGAGCTCGCCAGTGGCCTTGCAATCGCCGATGCAGTACCTGGCTATTTCGTCGAGTTTGCCGGCCTTGAAGTACTCGCCCACGTTCTTTCCATTGATGCCGTTCTTGGGCGACGGTACGCCGAAAATTTCGCAGAAGAACTCGAGGGTGCCTTTCCGGTAGCGTTCGTAGTTTGTGACGACTTCGCGGACATCAAAGTGGCGATCGGTAGAAAAGCGACGGGTATCCAGAACAATATCGCGTGGTATGGGGACCCCGTGGATAGCGCTGCGAATATTGATATAGGGAAAATCGAAAGACTTGCCGTTGAAGGTGACATAGCGCTGCGGCCGGATCTGGCCGATGTCATTCCAGAAGTTGGCGAGAAGTTCCCTCTCGTCGGGCTGGCAATAGGCGCGGGAGCGGTCGAGTTCAATCCAGTGGACACCGATACAAATGATCCTGCCAGTACACGGGTCTAATCCCAGGCAATCGAGAACTTTCTGACGATCTTCGTCAGTCTCGACGTCCATGAGAATCTCCCGTGCCCTGGCAGGAATGGATTCCTGATCCTGTCCGACGGTTTCAATATCGACCACAAGCGTTGCTGGCTGTCCCATTTCAATATCCTCTCGTGGGGATCAGCCTAACTGAAACCGTGGACAGTTCCGGGGCTCTTACTTTTTTGTCAGCTTGAAGTCGCCTTTGGTGGCGTCGTGGTTCCAGGAGCCGGTCATCGAAGTACCGGCAACGGTGCCTTCGATAATGTATTTGACCGTCTGTCCGCTTCGAGGATTCTTTGCTTCCGCTTCCAGATGAACCTTGTTGCCTGCGGCCGTGTACGTTCCCTTTGTAATGGCAACGTCATCCCGCTTCGGCGTAACGGAGTGAACGGTTCCCGTCACGGCGCCCGCGTCCAGCTTCAGATCAACACTGACTTGGTTGCGGTCCGCGGCATTAGGACCCCAATCCCCCGTCCAGGTTCCACTCAACGGATCGGCGGCAGCACTCTTCTGCTGCGCGATCATCGGAAGAGCGATCGCGACACAGGCCAATAGGCAAATTACACTTAACGTTCTTCTCATCTAACCTCCATAGAGTTGGTTTCGAATGCGTAGACTATACCAGACTTCCCGCAAACCTAATTGATTGCTTGACATAGGAAGGCCTCGTTGTAATATAGGCCTCGTTTAAAGGGCTTTTCTCAATGGGAAAACGCGGAGGATCGCGCGGGAGAAAAAGCCCGGAACTATCAAAAGAAAAAGGCAGGAGCCTCCCCAATTGTTCCCAGGCAGTCAGACTTCTAGTCCCGGTCAACGACGCTCGCCAGAAGATCGCCTCAAAAGGCTAACCTCTACTTCAATGGATGCCGATCGGTAGTTTCGGAGGATTTTGTATGCCCGGAGTTTGCAGGAAGCTAATGTTTAAGGTGACCCTCACCCTCACTCTGCTCGCCGTTGTATCAATTGGTGGCGTAGCACAGTCACTGCGTGGATCCATAACAGGAACGGTTGTCGATGCCCAGCAGGCGGTAATTGGCGAAGTCGCGGTAAAGATAACGAATCAGGGAACTGGCATTTCAACGACGGCAACAACCAACGAACTCGGATTCTATCGGGCGGGCGCCTTAGATCCAGGATTCTATACAGTCGCGTTCCAGAAGGGTGGCTTTGAATCAAAGGTTGTTAAAGACATTCAGATCAGCGCTTCGCAGGAAAAAACAATAACTGTTTCGTTAGGCCTCTCGGCCGTGACGACGACGATTGACGTCAAAGACATACCCGGCGCCGATCTTGCCAAGACAGATCCTACGATACAGATAACCCTTCCAGGCGAAACTCTGGACAACATCCCAATGACGACCACTAGTCTGGTACCTGGGGGTGCACGCAATTTTCTCCGATTCCCTCTGACGGCGCCGAACGTAGCCCGAGTTCCCGGGCAGAACGAAACCGCTGCAAACGGTCATAATGGCCGGCAAAACAACTACATGCTCGACGGTGTCAACAACAATGACAGCACGGTAACGTTACCTGCCCTGTTTACACCGCCTGAAGCAATCCAGGAACTTCACGTCCAGGTCGCTCCCTTCTCGGCAGAGTTCGGGAAGAACATCGGTGCGCAGGTCAATGTCGTTACGAGGAGCGGCAGCAACTCCTTCCATGGAGAGGGCTGGGATTTCTTCCGAAGCAACGCGCTTGAGCCCCTGTCCCTGCAAAGAAGAAAAGCTGGAATCACACGCAATCCCAAAGTCGTTGATCACCAGTTCGGCGGCTCTGTCGGCGGCCCGGTTATAAAAAATCGTACGTTCTTCTTCGGCATGGTTCAGGGAATGACCGCTCGCGAAGCGGGCGTTGCTCAGCCTGCGGTCACGATTCCGACTGCAGCAGGCTACGCGGCACTGCAGACTGTTCCGTTGCGCTCAGGCCAATCTGCTGCCAGCCGTCAATCCATTCTCGAGGCGATAGCATTCCTTCCCGAGGTGTATCCTACGATTAAAAACTTCGACTCAACGTCCACGGTCGTGGTCAATACAGTACCGATCGAAGTCGGGACCTTCGTGCCTGTCATCCCCCAAAATCAGGATGGATGGTATTCCGTGCTCCGCATGGACCATCGCCTGTCGTCGAGCGACCAAATCTCCTACCGAGTCCATCTTGACGACAGAAACAAGCCGCTGAATACCGGAAACCTTTCCTTCGGAGAAAGATTCGCGACGGACGCCTTAGCTTCCGGGCAGAATCATGGATTGAGCTACATCAGGACCGTTAACAATAGCTTTGTAAACGAGTCGCGCCTTGCCTATACCCGGCTGCATGCCGGGTTCGAGAACCGCGATAACGTCCGGCCCACTATAGTCATTACCAGTTTCAACAACGTCAGATTCGGCAGTAACGAAAACTTTCCCCAGGCGCGGCTCGAACAGAACTACCAGTTTCAGAACACGAGCACTTATGCACTTGGGAGGCAATCGATCCGATTTGGCCTCGACATATCCCGCATAAAGCTTTTCAACAACATCGCGGCAGGGGCTCTGGGACGCTGGATATTCCCAAATCTCCCCGATTTCATGAACAATTCGGCCTCGGGGGCCCTCCAGATCCCCCCAGCCAGCCGCTATAGCCTGACTCAAACGCGGCAGGCCTACTTTGTTCAGGACGACTTGAAACTCACACGGAATCTCACGGTAAACCTGGGACTTCGATATGAGACGGCCAGCGTACCGCTGGGATACTTTGGCGCGACGGATCCCGCGGTGCAGGCGGCTATCGTTCCGGGACCGGGAAAACGCGATAGTAACAACTGGGCACCCCGAGTGGGCTTCGGTTACAATTCCGACTTCTCCAAGGGTTTCCTTTCCACAATCCTTCCCGCAGGAAAATCCGCAATTCGTGGCGGTTTTGGAATGGCGTACGATCAATTGTTTTTGAACGTGCTGCTAACGCCGTCCGGCAACTACCCTCGGAATAGCCGTACCTCGATAACCACCCAGTCGCAGTTGGTAGACGTCTACCCTAATTTTCCGGCTCCCTCGGGGACGCTGAATTCATCGACACCTTTCACCAACATTCCCTCAGATGCTCAGGTGCCGACGACAGCGTTCTGGACTCTCTCGGTGCAGCGGCAGATCGAGAGAAATTATTCCCTTGAAGTGGGCTACAGCGGCAGCAGCACGTATCACCTGTTGAGACTCGGTGACGCTAATCCTGGAATACTCTCCGACGCGAAGGCGGCAGCAGTCGTGGCAGGATGCACAACTGCAGCGGCGGTGTCGGCCGGTTGCGAAAACCCTGCAGGCTTCCCGCGTTCGCCCTCGAATGCGGTGGCAACAGACTCCGGCCATCTCAATCCGCTCTGGGCCAGCAGAGCGCTATACGAAACAAGCGGTAGATCGGAATACCACGCCGGGTACGCCCGCCTGGAAAGGAAACTGTCACAGGGACTGAACTTCGCGCTCAACTACACCTGGAGTGCGAATCTCAGCGACAGCGAAGACATCCTGATCACCGATTCGCTGCTGACAGGTTCAAGCCCGCTCAGTCCACAGAACTATCTCAACCGAGACAACGAGTGGGGCCGATCTGTGCTCGACCGCCCCCACCGCTTAAGTCTCACGTATGGCTATGCTATTCCCGGTTTTAGCAACTCGAACGCTGTTCTGCGGAACGTGCTATCGGGCTGGCAGTTTAATGGGTTCACCGAGGTTCAGTCAGGCCAACCCTACACAATCATCGTCGGAGTCGATACGCTGGGGACCGGCACTATAGTGTCGGCACGACCGAACTACAACCCGGCCGGCGTACTGAATGTGGACTACTACGGAAAGGACACTTTTCAAATCCCGACCGATGGCACTGGCATCGTTAACGCGCCATCAGTTGTTGCTAATGCAGCGACGGGGGCAGTGACATACCTGAAGAACTCCATGCCTCGGGGCGGAACTCTGGGTAGAAATACGTTCCGAGGGCCGGCGTACTCCAGCACGAATCTAAGCCTGCAAAAGAGTTTCCGGTTACCCCGGGAAATGAGTTTCCGAGTTCGTGGCGATTTCATTAACGTCTTCAACCACGACAACTTCGCGAATCCCGACTCAAATATGAGCAGCACTACTTTTGGCAGACAGACACTGAACCCGCTTTCAGACGCACGCCAGGTTCTGATCGGGCTCAAACTCGTGTATTAGGAAGGGATTCGAGTAGCACGGCCACGAATTACATCTTCAGGCTGAGTCCGCCGTCGACGGTCAACACCTGGCCTGTAATGTAATTATCCGGCTCCAGCAGGAACAGCATCGCGCGAGCAATATCTTCCGGCTTGCCGAACCGGGGAATGATCTTCCGTTCCAGAAAGGAATCGTACTTCCCGCTGCGCACGCTCTGCTCGGCCATGCCGGCGTTGTTCACACCCGGTGCGACGACGTTTACCCGAACCTTCCACTGCTTCGCCAGGATCTTCGCTGTGTGTACGAGAGCGGCCTTCGGCGCGGCGTAGACGGTGCTGCCAGGGAAAACACCGACGCCCTGCATCGTCGACGTCAGCATAATGCTGCCATCCTGCTCGCCCAGCGCTGAAGCAAAGTCTCGCGCCATCAGGACCGGACCGGCGAAGTTTACGCGCATGGAAGCCAGCAAATCGTCCGCGGACGCTTTTTCTATTGGCACGCGCGCCGGCTCTCCCGACAGGACCGCCAGGCCATACAACTCGCCGGCGCCGCGAGCCGCCTCAATCAGCTTCAAGCGAACCGATTCTTCGGCGATGTCCCCGGCTACTTTGGGAACATTCAACTCTTCAGCAAGCTTGCGGGCGCGCTCGTGATTTCCCAGGTACCCGATCACGGGCTTGTAGCCGCGCTCCACTGCCAACCGCGCCAGCACCGAGCCAAGGCCGCCCGAGCCGCCGGCCAGGATGAGCGTCTTCATAACTCCACCAGAATGACCTGAACGAAACGGGGATCGATTCGCTTCCCAGCCAGCGGGGCAAGCTCCGCTTCAAGTTCAGCCCACCATCGCAGGGCAAAGGGCCGCAGGTCTGCAGGAACCTCAATGTCCGGCTGCTGAAATCCGTTTTTGAGCCAGGCCTCCAGATCCCGAAGCTCCTGGGAACGGAGCGGCGTCGTCTCGAACTTGCTGTAGAGGATCGCCCTGACGGTGGCCGTGTTGAAAGCGCGGGCAAAGGTCGAACCGCTCGGTATGACCTGGGCCAGGAAGGCCTTCGCCATTTTCGTCAGTGCCTGCAGCCGCGCATTTGCCTTATCAACGTCCACAATGGAGCGAAAACTACGGTAGCGGCCATCCGCAATCGACAAGGGCTTAAATCGGCGCAGCGCCTCGATGAACTCCTGGTCGGTCGAATCCAGCAATTCAACTCCAAACCCCGGCAGGCTGAGGAGCGCATCCGCGTCCCTTCTCAGCTTCGCGATCTGATCGAAGCCAATTTTGAAGATCGTCTGAACGTAGCTCTTGCGCAGAACATCGGCGGCCTTGTCCGTTTGTCCGCCAGTGAGGTGCTCGAGGCCAATCGTGAGCATGTCTCGCATTTCCTCGAGAGCGGGCCGAACGCCTTCAAGCTCGCCGAGATTTACCAGGTTCGCGGAAAGAATCCGGTTGCCGAGGGCGGTTAACTCCTGCGCCACGCGTTCCGACTCTTTCGGATCGGAAACAGACTCCAGCGCTTTGAGCAGCAGACTGGCGCCGGACAGCGAAGCCACAAATACCGATGGCAGGTTCCCCGTTGTCTCTTCGCCGGGAACCGCTTCAACCGCGGCGTCGCGATCCGCCGACTTCTCCCCGGAAGTCACCCCGGCATAGATCGACATCGCTTCGTAATAATCGACGAACCCGTGAATCTCCAATCGGCGGTTCTTGTTGTCGTAAGCCGTCTCTTCAAGCTCGAGCCGCGTGGTGTAGCGGACGAGCGTCAGGATGCGCGTTCCCAGGTGCGGGTTGTACTTGAACAGGGCGTCGAGGATCAACATTCCGACAGTTGTGGGCTCTCCCTCTTCGATGGGTTGCACGCCGAACCGGCTATCCGGAGTCATCGTCATTTCCGTGTTGTCTGGGGGATCGTCGCGATCCACTTCGTACACGTGCACGAGTTCCTTCAGAAAGAGCGCAATCACGTATTCATCGACGCCGAGCAGTGCCTTCGCCGTGTCTTCCGGTCCGGACTGAATAAACGCGACGATCCACTCCATGAAGGGCTTGCGCACGAATTGATCCTTGCGCCAGCAATCCAGGTCGATGAATCCACGAACCTGCCGCCCGGTAACCAGCGGCAGCAGATCCATGCTGTCGGCCAATCCGACAGCCTTCACGGTGAAGAAAACTTCCTCAAACGATGCGGCCTTGACGAGACGGGTGGCGTCGTCCCGCGAGAGAAACTCCTCGAGCTGCGTCCTGTTTTCGATTCTAAGTCCCGAACCCGTTAGCGGGCTCAGCATGGGGTTTGACATAATCTCTTTTCGTATCGGAGATGAAATCTTCTCATGTTCCTTGAAGGTCAGATCATTGAATTCCTCGACGCGGACGAACTGCGGCCGGGCTACGTCCGGAAACAGGAGCGAGATCGCCTTCAGGTTATCGATCCCCGAGGACGGCACTTGAGCGTTAATGGCGATCGTGTCGCTATCGTCCACTGCCCGGCGTCGGAGAGCGATTTCCCAACGCGCGCCAAAGGAATACTGGAAAGGGTCCGGTCCCGCCAGTCGGAAGTGGATATCGAGCTGTTGTGGCAGTCGCTGGGTCCGCATGCCCGAGAGTTTCTTCCCATCGAGCTCTCCGAACTCTTTTTCTCGGAGTCCACTCCTGAAGCGGCATCGGCAGTTTTTCACGCTCTGTCCGAAGACACTCTGTTCTTTAAACGGAACGGCCTGCGCTTCGCGCCAAGGTCGGCAGAGCAGGTGGCTACAGAGCAGACTCGTCGAATCCGGCAACGGGAACGCGAAGAATCCCGGGAAAAGCTTGCAGCCGCAGTACACCGGCTTCTGAGGGGAAAAGGCGAAATCGCGCCGGATATGGAGCCTGTCATCGACCGGATACAAGGGTGGATGCGGCACAAAACCGGCGACGAAGTCGGGGCAATCCTGGAACAATCCGCCGGCGCCAACCACGCGCGCGACGCGGCTTATGAAATTCTGCTCCGCGCGGGGCGGATCGATCCTTCGGCTGACCGGTTCCTGACGATCGCAGGGGTTGGAGAGAGTTTTCCTCGAGCGCAAATCGAAGCGGCTGCCGCACTCGTGCCTGCGGTGCACGCCTCTCCACGCATCGACTTGAGAGACCTTCCTGCCGTCACCATTGACGACGAAGACACCGTCGAAGTCGACGACGCGCTTACGATCAGGCAGGAAAACGGCGAATACATCGTGGGCATTCACATCGCCGATGCCTCGGCGTTCGTATCCAAGGGAGATCTCCTCGACACAGAGGCGCGCAATCGCACATCCACTATCTATTTACCGACCGTTGCGGCTCGTATGTTACCCGAGCGCTTGTCGACAGATCTGGCCAGCCTCAGAGAGGGTGTGGATCGTCCGGCCTTTACGGCTGAGGTGCGCTTCGATGCCGGCTTCAATCGCATCAGCCCTGTGGGACAACACCTCGTTCTCAGCACGATTCATGTCGGCCGCCGCCTCACTTACGAAGCTGCGGATACACTGATCGAAAACGGAGATCCAACGCTCACG
>Ga0190274_10001604_pt1 | contig 13245 bp, 8 predicted proteins | sample Popmic531T_FD_133002 | JGI IMG/M metagenome (GOLD analysis project Ga0190274, IMG submission 133002) | Populus adjacent soil microbial communities from riparian zone of Yellowstone River, Montana, USA - 531 T | ecosystem: Environmental > Terrestrial > Soil > Riparian zone | place: USA: Montana...
ATCCTGGCCGGCCACCTGGCCAACGCGCGCCGGACTGGGCTATTGCGCTACCTTCGCATGAAAAATTTCATCCACAGGAATACCGACGGACCGTTCAACCCCTATTCGAGCGTCTATGACTTGAGGAAGGTCAGGAGGGACTTCCCCGCCTTCGAGGTGATTCGCTCCTACAAGAGATTCATGTACGCCCCGCCCCTCCCGGTTCGAGCGTTGCCGCTGGAACGCTCGCTGGGCTGGCATCTGTGGGTGCACATGCGACCGAAGTAGAGCCCGGTCAACGGGAATCTTTGGTACACGCATCACGGGCGAGGCGGGAATCCCGGCGCGAGCTGACGGCGCCCCGGACGGGACGCCGTGTGGTGCATGCCCTCAGTCGATCACGTTTTCAAGCGGCCGCGACGACACGGCGGCGGCACTGGTTCCCCTCAGCACCCGGTCATGGATCACCGAAACCGGCAATCCGAGGGGCGAATGATAATTCGCGAGCTTCAGGTAGCACGCCTGCCCCGTATACAAGGTTGGGCCGTGATAGTCCATCTTGAGATCACCGTTGACCCAGGCGCGAACGAACCCGTCGGAACCGGCTGACCAGCGCACGTTATAGACGAAGTCATACCAGGTATTACGGACCACCGGGCCGATCGCGGCCTGCTTGAAGCCGGGGTCTTTCGGGCCGTGGACTATGGAAGGCCCGCCCGCCACCCAGATGGCGAGACCGCTCGGCAGGGAGACGATCTGCAGGTTGGCCTGCCCGCTGGACCCCGTGTGGTGGAAGTCGAACACGACACCCCAATGCCAGACGCCGCCGGACGGCGGAATCACATAGTCGTCCGGAAAACGGATCGAGTGGGCCCACCACTGCTGCGCACCCTGGTAACAACCGGTCTCGACCTGGGACAGCGAGAGGTCGGCGCGCTCGCTCGAGCCGCTGCCGAATACATGGACGTCTCCCGGCTGGGTATTGAGGCGGATCGCGGTGGTGCCGTCCCGGGCCACATTGGTCAGCGTGGCGCGTCCGGAAGGCCCGGCGCGCCCGAGAACGCCCGGCCGGGACTGCTCCTCGAATCCACACTGGCTCGGTGGGCCGGAAAAGTCGCATTGATAAGTGACGCCGGTCGCCCCGATGACACCGGTTGCCGCCATTGCGGCGGCGGCAGCAGTCGAAATCAATAGTATTGCCAGCAAATTTTTATTTGGCATGTCAACCCCCGTACTGTTTGCACGATTGGAAGAATGCCGCGGCCCGCGCCGTGCTACGCGGGCCGCGACTCGGACTTCAACGGGCTTTGGCGCCGCGGGCGGGAGCCGCAACTGAAGAACTGCGCCAGAGCGCCTGGTACGCAGCAAGGAGCTTGGGCGCCTCGTGGCGCCACTCGAGTTCATTCTGGACCCGCTCCCTGCCAATCCTGCCCATGGCCTTGCAGCGCTCGGGATCGTCGAGGAGCTGCACAATCCTGTTGGCAAAATCCACGGGGTCGTTGCGCCGGGCATAGAGCGAGGCTTCACGCGCGGAGAACCGCCCCTCGACCAGGTCGAACTGCACGATCGGCTTGCCGATGGCCATGTATTCCATGATCTTGTTCATGGTCGACTTGTCGTTCATGTCGTTGGCCACGTCGGGGTTCACGCACACGGTGGCGGTATTGAGCATGGCCAGCATTTCGCTGTCCGGAACGCGACCGGTGAATGTGACGAAGCCGCTGATGTCGAGCTCGGCGGCAAGCGCCTTCATCGCGGCCAGCGAGGTCCCACCGCCGACCAGGCCGAAATGAACATCGGTACGCCCGAGGATGCGGACGATGTGGTGCACCGCGCACAGCAGGTAGCCGATTCCTTCCTGGGCCCCCATCACGCCGACGTAACCAACCAGGTGCCTGCGGCCGTGCTTGAGGCGTTCATCCGCGGGAACGATGCGCATGCGCTCGAGGCTGGGGCCGCTGCGTACGACGAAAACGCGCTCCGGCCGCATTCCGCCACGCTCGATCGCAATGCGTTCATAGGAGTGGTTGGTCGCAATGGAAATGTCGGCCGTACGGAAAGTGAGGTATTCCAGCTTCAGCAGCAGCTGATAGAAGAAATCGCGCCGCCCGAATTTGGCCAGGTAGAGTTCAGGATTGATGTCGTGATGGTCGAAGACGAACTTCCTGCCAAACAGCTTGAAGAAGACGCCTATCAGGAAAAACAGGTCCGGCGGATTGCACGCATGAATCACGTCGAAGCCCCGGGTCAGGAAGACCCGCCACGAGAGCAGGAAAGTCCAGAGCATTGCGATGCTGTACTCGACGGCGTAGCCGATCGGGCCGCGCGCCTCGAGCGGCACCGCATAGCGCCAGATATGGATGCCGCCGATGTCCTCGAATCTTTTTTCGCAACCGGGTCCCGTCGGACAGATGATGGAGACCGTGTTGCCGGCATCTCGCAGCGTCATCGCCTCCTGCCAGACCCGCCGGTCGAACGGACTGGGAAGATTTTCGACGAGGAAAAGTATTCTCTTTGCCGGTGGCACGAATTTCCTTCGGGCTGCGACGCGGGCTGGGGCTACCAGCAGATGCCTTCGTAGACGCCGGACACGGTGCGGGAATCCGTCACGCGCACGAAATCGATCAACGTCTGCCCATCGCTGAGGCGCTGGGGCACGGTGCGGAATTCCGGGTCGGCGTTGCCGATCACGATGGTGCCGGCGTGATCGATCACTTCGTCAATGCTGGAGACCATCAATCTAGATATGTGCGGAATGTGGTTGAGGATGTAATCGCGATTGGCCCCGTGGATACGGGCCAGGTTCACATTCCTGTCATAGATCCGCAAGTCGTATCCTTTCCCTATCAGGCGCTCCGTCATCTCCACTATCGGACTTTCCCGCAGGTCATCAGTTCCCGCCTTGAAGCTGAATCCGAGAATTCCGATACGCCTGTTGTTTTTTTCCATCACTGCCCGCACACCGCGCTCGATCTGCTTTTCGTTGCTAGGCAAGATCGAGGCCAGGATCGGCAACGCCACGTCCAGCGTCTTGGCCTTGTAGAGCAGCGCGCGAAGGTCCTTGGGCAGGCAGGAGCCGCCGAAGGCAAACCCAGGCTTCATGTAATAGGGCGAGAGGTTGAGTTTGGTGTCCTGGCAGAAGATGTCCATCACCCGGTGGCTGTCCACCTCGAGTTCCTTGCAAAGATTACCGATTTCATTGGCGAAGCCCACTTTCAGCGCATGCCACGCGTTATCCGCGTACTTGACCATCTCGGCGGTCTCGATATCGGTACGGATCAGCGGGGCGGAAAGTTTTGAATACAGGCCGACCAGCAGGTCGCCGCTCGCCCGGTTCAGTTCCCCGATGACGGTCTTCGGCGGATTGAAATAGTCATGCACGGCCGTGCTTTCGCGGAGGAATTCCGGGTTGATGCAGACGCCAAACTCGATGCCGGCATGGCGACCCGAAGCCGCCTCCAGGGCCGGGATGACGACGTCGCGCATGGTCCCCGGCAGCATGGTGCTGCGGAAGACGACCGCCGGCGCGCCATAGTGATGGCGCATTGCAGCGCCGATCTCTTCGCACACCCGCCGTATGTACTTGAGATCGATGTCGCCGTTGCTCTTGCTGGGTGTCCCGACGCAGACCAGGGCCAGATCGGTATGCTGGATTGCAGCAGCGACATCGGTGGTCGCGGTCAGCCGGCCCGCCGCCACCTGGCGCTCGATGATCCCGCCGATATCCTTTTCGATGATCGGCGTACGGCCGGCATTGATCAATCCCACTTTTCTCGGCTCGGGATCAACGCCGATGACTTCATGGCCATCCATCGCCAGGCAACCGGCCGAGACCGCACCGACATATCCCAGGCCAAGCACGCAAATTTTCATGACGCCTCCGGTTCCGTAGCAAATGAGGGCGCAGCCCTGCCTGTAGCGGCCGCGCGGGGACTGCCCTGGAGAGATTCAGATTTCTGCGTAGGGTACTGGCCCGACCCTCTCCGGCTTATCGCAAGGTTCGGAAAATTCGTAGTCCGGTTGGATCAGCAGGCTATTTTGGTGCGTAGCACCGTCGGACCAGCGAGGCGGGCGCGCCAGACGATGGTGGGCGCGGGGGACTTGTGGTCAAAACGCCTCGACACCCATCCGCCCATGGGCGCAATGCTTCCGCAGAGCACATTCGACGAACCGCCGGGCTCGCGCGGAAGATCGAGCGATATGGCCCCGCCCTCCCGGCCCACGCGATATCCATCCTTCCCCGGTTCCACCTCGCAGTGTTCGCTGCAATGGAAAAACAGCTCGACGTCGTGCTCACCGATCATGTCCAGGCTGTCCTCGATCAGCAGCGTCCGGTTCCTCTTGTTCAGCGTGATCCGGCGCGTATGCATCACGGGGTCGGGCAGGCTCATGTAGCCGTCCTGCCAGCCTTCGAACACGTCCTTCCCTGAAGTGCTTGACCAGGCGGTGCAGCCTGCGCGCGCTTTTCTTAGCCATATGAAATTTCCTCCTGGCTGCGATTGATCGGTGGCGTCGATGCGGATGGTGTTGTGCGCGGCGGTGCCGCGGAAATAGCTGCGCCAGTCGCCCTGGGTGTGATAGGCAAAGGTGCCCGTATCCACCAGGAATTCCAGCCCGCCCACGGACAGGGTGCAAGCCAGCGCGTCGGCGTGCCCGTGGGCCGCGATCGCCTGGTAGCCCAGCGGACCGGCATCGACGACCATGCGTATCTCGCTGCTGCTTTCGAAGTCGCAGCCCAGGATGTAATAGCCGCCGTGCTTGAACGCACGCCGGATCGGCAGCCGCGCCCCGGTCGTTTTCTGCGTTTCGAACGCTTCGTCAGCCCGCCGCCCGAGCAACCACCGGGTCTTGTCATCGACCGAACCGGCCTTGAGCTTGAAGTCGCCGCGCCCGAACAGCACCGCGCCGGTCGCGAGCAGGGAGCGGTAACTGGAATCGCCGGCATGGCCCAGTCCGACGACGCGCGCGTCGTCTGCATCGCCAATCATCGGCACATTGCCGCCTGCGTCCATGATCGATGCCAGGTATTCGAGCATCGCTTCCACGCGGGATTCATAGGTCACTGAAAACCATTGGCGGTTCGCCTTGCCGGCGAGCAATGCCAGCAGCAGCAGGTCGAGCACGAACTGCTGGTAGGAGACGGCTTGTTCGAGGTTCACGCCGTCTGCGGCAGTCTGCAGCGGCACTTCCCGTTCGAGCATGGCCCTGGATGCCTTGCGCCAGGCGCGGGCGCGCGGCCAGCAGGGCCAGGTGTTCGATGCGATGAAGAGGCCCGTGGCCTCGCCCAGGAGATGGTTGTTTGCCGACGAGTAGAGGGAAAAGTTACCGCATATGAACTGCGCATGCCGGTAGATCGATTCGAGCCAGCGCTGCCGCAACCCCGCGCCCTGCGGCGTAGCGAACACTGCGGAAGCATGCCCGCCGAGCAGTTGCCATGCGGCGGACCAGTTGATCAGCCGCAGCGCGGACTCCAGCGCGCTGCTCCAGTTGGGTCCGACCGGATACGGGCAGGCTTCGAACCAGCTCTCGAGGTGCGTGCGCAGAACTTCGAAATACCGGGTGTCGCCGCTCAGGCTGTAGGCCTGGGCTAGCGTTACCAGGTGAAGGTGACGGTTTATTTCCCAAAGATACTTGATGTCCCCTACCAGTCCCGGATCGCGATAATCCAGCGTCCTGCCATAGCGCCGGGGCGCCTGCACGCCCGTTTTCGGATCATGGTTCCAGCGCGGTGGCGTGCCAATGTCGATGTCATGGAGCGCAAAAACGTCGAGGCGGCCGGCCGCTATGCGATCCGCGGCATTCAGGTAAGGTAGCGGGTCGACCAGCACGCCATCGGCATGTACCCAGGGGCGCGGTCGGGCGCGGAAGTCGGGGGGAGGAACGGGCCGCAGAACGACCATGCCGCTGCGCTCTGCGCCGGCTGACACCGCGCGTACCACGCGATGCGCCACTTCCGAAGGCGTCATGCAGCGCAACCGGTTCAGCCGCCAGCGCAGTTTCCCGGTGCTGCCGATGACGCCACCGCCGAGGATCAAGGCATGCGCGGCTTTCATCGAATCACGGCCGGACATAGTGGCGATGCCAGATTTCGAGGTTCAGCAGGGTCCACAGCAGCTTCTCGTGGTTCTGCCGGCCTTGGCAGTGGCTGGACAGTACCCGGTCCAGGATCCGGGCATCGTAGTAGTGGCGCGTCATCGAAGATGGGCCCTGCAGGTGATCGAGGAGGAAGGCGCGCATCCTGCCGCGGAACCATTCGTTGACGGGAACGCGAAAACCGACTTTGCGCCGCGTCAGGATTTGCTGTGGCAGCAACTGCCGGCAGGCTTCGCGCAGGATCCATTTGGTCTTCCAGCCGCGGATGCGATAGGCATCCGGCAACGACGACACAAAGCCGGCCAGTTCATGATCGAGGAACGGGACACGCGCCTCGATCGAGGCCGCCATCGTCATGCGATCCGCACGCTCGAGGAGATTGTCGGGAAGCCAGCTGGTCTGGTCGAAGTAGAGCAGGCGCCTGAGGCGGCCGCCCCCCGGAAGCGCATCGAACGGCGGCCCCTCGCGCGCGTGATTCTGCTCCGGCCCCAGCTTCGCAAGCGTGCGGCGCTCGGTGCTGTTCATGGCGCCGAACCACCTCACATACCGCTCCCGCCAGTCCTCTATGTTGAGCGTCGCGACTGCGGTCTTGATCCGTCGGAAGCCATAGGGTAACGCCTGCGCCAGGGGCGCGATCAGCCCATGGCGAAGCGACGCCGGAAGCCACTGGTACCCCGATGCATAGCGTTCCACCACATGCTTGGGGTAGCCGCCCAGAATCTCGTCGCTGCCCTCCCCGGTGAGGACCATCTTCACCGACTTCGCGGCTTCGCATGCGAGCATGTGGATCGGGATGTCCGAGGGCTCGGAAACCGGCGCATCGCGATAGCCTATGAGCTTCGGCAGCCGGTCGATCACGTCATCGTCGCGGACGATAAGCTCGTGGTGACGGGTACCGAAGTGGCGCGCGACCACGGCCGCGTATTCGAGTTCGCTATAGCCGCCCTCTCCGAACCCCACCGAGAACGTCGTCACCTGTGAATTGTGCCGGCTCATGAGCGCGACGATCGTGGAAGAATCCAGCCCGCCGGAAAGGAATGCGCCGAACGGCACGTCGCTTACCATCTGCATCCGGACCGACTGGTCGAGGCGTTCGAGGAATTCCCCGACGACACCCGCGCGCGGCTCGACCGTGTCCCGCGGGGCGTGGTCCGGCGCCGTCCAGTAACGGAACTCGCGCAAGGCCCCGCGCTCCCAGATCGCGCAGGTCCCGGGCATCAGCTTGCGGATGTTCCTGAACAACGTGGAAGGACCGGGAACGTAGCGGTAAGCCAGGTATTGCCAGACGGCCTCGGGGGCAACTTCCGCCCGGATCCCCGGCACCTGCAGCAGGGCCTTGATCTCGGAGGCGAAGTAAAGACCGCCGCCGAGTTCGCAAAGGTACAACGGCTTCTCGCCGAACCTGTCACGGGCCATGAACAGGCGTTCGGCGCGCGAATCCCAGACCACAAACGCGAACATGCCTCGCAGATGGGCGACCACTTCGGTGCCCCAGTGCTGGTAGGCCCGCAGCAGCACTTCCGTGTCCGAGTCGCGTTGAAAAAGGTAGCCCAGGGCCTGCAACTGTTCGCGCAATTCGCGGAAGTTGTAAATCTCGCCGTTGAAGATGAGCGCGAGCCCCGCGGCCGCATCGCACATCGGCTGTGCCGCTCCGACGGGGTCGATGATCGCGAGGCGCCGGTGCCCGAGAAAAACGTGCCCGTCACGGCCGCCAAAATGGAAGGCGCTCACGCCCTGGCCATCCGGTCCACGATGCGAAAGGGCATCCAGCATCGCGACCAGGGTCTCTTCCCCAGCCGCCTGCGCAGTTCCTGCAATCCATCCAGCGATTCCGCACATGTTGCTTTGGCTGCCTTCCTACGATTGCCGGGGCGACTTTGCCGAACCGGCGCCGCGCGAAAGCGGGGTGCAAAGCTCGTCATAGAGGCTGCCGAAGTCGGCGATGACACGGTTGACGGAAAAAGCGGCGCGGATGCGCGAGCGGCAGGCTTCGCCCATTCGCGCCCTGCGTCCCGAATCCGCGAGCAGGCGAATCGCGCTGGCGATCGCCGCAGGATCGCGGCACGGAACCAGGTAGCCATGGGTTCCATCGGTCATGACATCCGGTATTGCGCCGACTCGTGTGGAGATGGCGGGCAGGCCGGCCGCCATTGCCTCGAGCAAGGCGTAGGGCAAGCCCTCGCCATGGCTGGGGAGGACGAACGCATCCGCGGACCGGAGGAGCTCCATTTTCTCTGGTCCGAAAACCGGCCCGAGGATCGTGACCATTGGGGCAAGGCCCAGTTCCTTGATGCGCCGTCGCACGCCCCCGCTCTCGCTGCCCTCGCCCGCGATCAACAGGTGCAGCCGCTGGCCGCGCACATGGGCCAGCCTCACTGCTTCGAGAATCTCATAGATTCCTTTTTCACGTGCCAGCCGCCCGAGATAGAGAAGGGTCAGGCCGGCATCCGTTGCCGCGCCCGACCGCCGGATGGCGCCATAAGTCCCGACATCGATGCCATTGGCGATGCGCCGCAGGCGCAATCCCGGGGAGAATGACCTGTATGCATCCAGCTCCGCTTGCGCCAGCACCACGACCACGTCGGGCCAGGAAAGGCTGGCGCGCAGGAAGGCTGTCAGCAACCGGCTGCCGGAAAAAAAGGACTGCGGCAAGGCGCCGCCGTGCACCTGATAGATCACCCGGGCGCCGCATATTTTGGCAATCAGCAGATATGCCAGGTCGCGCCAGTAGGCGCCGCGGTTCAGGGACGTGTTCAGATGCACGAGTCCGGCGTCATGCCGCAGAATGAGGATGGCCAGCAGGAACGGGCTCAGCAGTTGTCGAATGACGCGCTGTCCGGGTGTTTCGGTTCTTCCTTCGCTGCCGACCTGAAAATGGACCAGCGTGAAACGCTGCGCCAGTCCCGAATGCCAAAGAATTTCCAGGTGCGTGCTGACGCCGCTGACGGCGCCACGGTCCGGCCCCGCCAGGATCAATACCGGGCGCGGATTGCCGCTGCGACTGTCCGACGGCCCGCGATGCCGGTCCGGTTGCAGCTCCCGCGATCCGTCAGGAGGAACCGGATCCCGCACAAAGGCAGCCGCCACGTTCTCCTCAGGATTCATGTAGCTCCATCTGCCCGCGGCGGGGTCGCAGCACCTCGCCGCGCGGCAGCCGCCCGACATACCAGTCCATGGTTCGTGCCAGGCCGTCGCTGGCGCGCCACGCCGGCTGGTAGGACAGCAGCGCGCAGGCCTTGGCGATATCGGCGCGCGACAGGCGCACATCCCCGGGGGCAAAGTCGCGATAGACCGGGCACAGTTCGTTCAAGTGCGGAAAATGCGGGGCCAGCAATGCCCGCATAGTTTCGAACAGCTGGTTCAGTGTGGTGCCCTCGTTCAGCGCGATGTTGTAGACCTGGTTGACCGCTTCGGCGTTCTCCACCGTTGCCGCCAGCAGGTTCGCCTGCACGACGTTCTCGACATAGCAGAAATCGCGCATCGTCTCGCCGTCGCCGTTGATATGGACCGGCTCGTTGCGGATCATGGCGGCCGCCCACTTTGGGATGACGGCGGCGTAGGCACCCGCCGGGTCCTGGCGCGGGCCGAACACGTTGAAATAACGCAGGCCGATGGATTGCATCCCGTAGCACCGGGCGAAGATGTCCGCGTACAGCTCATTGACGTGCTTGCTGACCGCGTAGGGAGACAAGGCGCGGCCGATATGGGTTTCCACCTGGGGCAGACCGGGGTGATCGCCGTACGTCGCGCTGGAGCTCGCATAGACGAAGCGGGAAACGCCCGCCTCGCGCGCGCCCATCAGCATGTTGAGGAATCCGTTGACGTTGGACGCGTGGCATGCAACCGGGTCCGCAAGGGACTGGGGCACGCTGCCCAGCGCCGCATGATGAAGGACGAAGTCCGCGCTGGCGCAAACCTGACGGCAGGTGCCGGCAGACCGGATGTCTCCTTCGACGAACCGCAGCCGCCACCATTGCTTGTGCGTCACGGCCTGCTGCACCTGTTCCAGGTTGGCATGGTGCCCGGTGGAAAAATTGTCCAGGCCAATCACCCGCTGGTTGAGCTTGAGCAACGCTTCCGCGAGGTTGGAGCCGATGAATCCCGCGATGCCGGTGATGAGCCAGGTGCGCGGGGAGTCCTGCAGTTTTTGCGTCGTTTCTTCGAATGTCGTCATCTTCCTGTACTCCGTGCCGGCCTGGCGCGGGGCGCGCCAGCGTGCCGGAAGAAAAGGCGTTGCATGAGCATGCCCAGCAGATCCAGCGAGGCACGAGCGAAGGGATGGGGGTCGAACCAGTTGAACCATGCGTGGGAGCGGGCGCGCGCGATCGACAACAGCCATGAAAGCAGCGGCATGGCGGCGCTGCGGCGCGTGCGAAGGAACCAGCCGAAATCGAGCTTGAGGCTCAGCCAGTAGACGCCGTTGTTCTGCATTGCCCGGGGCACCGGCAACGCGCCGCCGGTCAGATCCAGATAGGCGAGGTGCGCGAGGTTCACGCCGGCAGTGGCAAACAACTGGTTGTACCAGGGCAGCCGCGGATTCATCTCGATGAAATGGAAGGTGCCGTCCGCCGGACGGTATTTGAATTCCAGCGAAGCGAGGCCGCGGTACTGCAACTGCTCCAGCATTCTCAGCGTCATCGACTCGACCATGGGGTTGCTCTCGCTGCGCCCGAAGCACATTACGCCGTATCCCGGCGGGTACTGGTGCAGCTTGCGGGTGGAGAACAGCACGGGCGTTCCTGCAGACCGCCCGGCCAGTACGGTGCATTGAAAGATATCGCCGTCCCCGCCCGCGATGACCTCCTGGCAGATCGTCGCACCCAGCAAATGGGGTTGGCTGCGGTAGAACCCCACGAGCTGGTCGCGCGTGGCAGCGACGAAATTCTTGAGCCCGGCCGGAAACGGCGTGCGGAAACTGCGGTTGGGCTTGATGAGGCAGGGATAGACCATTTCGCGCGCGAGGCTGGCGGGATCGTCGTTCGCAACGGTCACGCGCGTGCGCGGAACCGGAACGCCCGCCAGTTCGCAAATGCGCAGGATGCGCGCCTTGTCGATGATGTCTGCAAGGCAGTCCTCGTCCACCCAGTGGAAGAGGAAGTGCGGAGCGAGAAGACTCGCCCGCGATGCCAGCAGTGCGGCGTATTCATCCGACGTGGGCACCAGCACCGGCCTGCCGCCGCAGCGACGCGCCTGCGCGACCAGTTCGCGGCAGATCGCTGCATCGTCCAGCGACGGCGCGAGGAAGCGCGCCTCGCAGAGCCTCGAATAGCGGCCGAATTCCGCGTGTTCCCGGTGGAAACCCACCAGCGCAACGCCCCGCTCCGCCAGCGCCCGCACCACGCCATAGCCGTTTTCTCCCAGCCCGAGGACAAATGCGTACTGCGGCGGCGCATCAGGTATCCCCGATCGTGGCTGGTTGCCGCCGGCAGGACTGCCGGGCTCGTGCGTCCATGGAGACATCATTTCCCCATGGCATCGGATATTGACGGCGCTTCCGGAATCGCCGCGCGGCCGGCACCCGCATGCCGGGACGGACCTTCGACCTTGTTGCGCGGAACGCGGACCGACATGCCGGCCCTTCCTGCGCGCAAGCGCCGCATGAATCCGTCAATCACGCAAAGGTCCCCGGTCCTGTTGAGCGTGTGGACGCCGAGCAGCTTGCCCGGGCGCGTCGGGAGGATGCGCTGGCATTCGCTCTCGGCGTAGGCGTCCGCGGACAGTTCCAGCACGCGGTTCAACGCCACCCCGCTGCCGTAAATTGGCGCACAGATCTGCGCCGGCCGGAGCAGGACGCCGTCACGCTGGTAAACGCGGCCGGCCGGCCTCGCCGAGCGCACATCCGACTTCACCGGATTGCGGGGATGCGGTTTCCACGGCCCGAGGATGCCGGGCGCGGAATAGAGGTGCAGTTCGTCATGGGCCTCTCCGCCCTCGATGCCGACGTTCACGAACATCCACCAGTTGGCGCCGCTGCCATGCAGCGTCGCATCCGTGAACCAGCGGCCGGCGAGCAGGATCTTTTCCAGTTGCCAGCGATGCGGGAATTCGACGCAGCGATAGAGTTCGACGGTACGGTTGTCGCCGCTTTCCGGGATCATGTACAACTCGCCGCCCTGTTCCAGGATGAAGGGATAGGAAAGGTGATAGTCCTTTTCCAGAACCCGCATGGGGCCGCTTCGCAATCCCGTCCGGTCCACCTCGACGACGCTGATGTGGCCCTTGCCCTCCGTGAATACCAGCTCCTCGAAGAAGATGTAGTTCCGCCCGTTGCGCATGACCGGGAAGGGATCGGCCCAGAAGCGGTCCTTTGGCGGCATCAGGCAGATGTACTTGCAAAGGTCGGCATGCCAGCCTTCTTCCGCCGTGAACCGGTAGGCGATGAACCATTGGTCGCGGTACAGCAGCTTCTGCACGCTGCGCGATGCGATCCGGCGAGCAATGGCGGCAATGTCGCGCGCCGCGCCGGCAGCCACGGGGACGTCCAACGGCGCGCCAAGGGACGCGGCGGGCCGGCTATGCCAATCACGCAGCCAATCCTGTTCGGACCGGTACAGGTCGCCAAGCGCGCGGCGGGCGAAATGAGCGGTCTTGCACAGCATGTTGCTTCGCGTGCGGTTCAGCGAGAACGCAAAGGTGCGCGACCATGAGCGGTAGACCAGCCGCTCCGTGTAGCCCCTGCCAAGCCTCACGCTGATTCCGGACAGGATGACGCCCGCACCGCCGGCCGTTTCCCTGATGGCGGCGGCCGCCTCGCGCGAACGCCGCTTGTCGCCGAAGAAGAATCGCCAGACGCCGTAAGTGGCAGTGCCGTCGAGGATCTCGTCCGGCACGCGGCCGGTGGCGAATGCGACGTCCAGTCCGAGTTTCTTGATGCTCGCGCGCCATGCGGCGACCTGCAGGGGATCCGCGTCGGCGTGCGGCAGGGAAAGCGAATGCGCATGCGGAATGCCCGTCTTCAGATGCAGCAGCTGGGAGGGATCCTGCGGCGCACCGAACACGAGCGCGTCGAAGAATCCGTAAATGCGCCACAGCAGGGGAAGCACCTCTGGAACCTGGCCGCCGTCCGCGATGAGGACGAACTCGACGAAACCTGCACCGAGCGCATACAGCATCGCATCGAGGAACCAGCGCGGTTGAAAGGCGGCATCCGCAAATAGTCCGACTCGCAGCTTG
>Ga0190274_10001605_pt1 | contig 13243 bp, 11 predicted proteins | sample Popmic531T_FD_133002 | JGI IMG/M metagenome (GOLD analysis project Ga0190274, IMG submission 133002) | Populus adjacent soil microbial communities from riparian zone of Yellowstone River, Montana, USA - 531 T | ecosystem: Environmental > Terrestrial > Soil > Riparian zone | place: USA: Montana...
CAAAATACTTGATAACGGCGATATGCTCCAGATCGAGATCATTAGCTCGGGAATGAGCGCATTGGAAAAAATAAAAAATAACGACTACGATTGTATCATCGTGGATTATATGTTACCGGATATCGGCGGTATGGAACTCGTTACGGAGATCGGCAAAATGAAAAAGACACAAATGACACCGGTCGTGGTCTATTCTGCCAGGGATTTTTCACCAAAGGAAAGGACACAACTGAAACAGTACGCCAACAGGATACTGCTGAAGGATGTAAATTCGCTGGACCTTTTACTGGAAGAAGCCGTCCTGTTGCTCCATATTGATCATAAGGACCTGCTGCCGAAGAAGAAAAAACTGATCGAGAACCTGCGGTCGAAGAACGATGTGCTGACCAATAAGAAGGTGCTGGTGGTGGATGATGATGTGCGGAATTTGTTCGCTCTTACCACTGCGTTCGAACGTTATGCGATCCAGACCATCACGGCGGAGAGCGGGCAGGAGGCCATGAATATCCTCGAAGAAAAACATGATATAGATATCGTCCTGATGGATATCATGATGCCGGAAATGGATGGTTATGAAACGACCCAGAAGATCCGGAGGGAGCACAAAAATACCGCCTTACCGATCATTGCCGTTACAGCCAAAGCGATGAAAGGGGACCGGGAAAAATGTATCGAAGCAGGCGCCTCTGATTATATTACTAAACCAGTAAAGATCGACCAATTGCTTTCGCTGATGAGAGTGTGGTTATACAAATAAGGGTCCAGCATGCAAACAGGTGATCAACATAGCCCCGTTCCTAAATCTGATATCAAGATATTGCTGGTGGATGACCGGGAGGATAATCTTTTCTCCATCGAAGCGATCCTGGAGAAGGATAACTACACGATCGTCAAAGCCAATTCGGGCCGGGCTGCTTTAAAGATCCTCCTGAATGAACATGATTTTTCACTGATCCTGATGGATGTGCAGATGCCGGACCTGAACGGTTTTGAAACAGCCACCATCATTTACGAGAGGGATAAGCTGAAGAGCATACCTATCATTTTTATCACGGCTTACAGCAACGACGAGGACCATGTTTTCAGGGGTTATAAAATGGGGGGCGTTGACTATATCTATAAACCTATTAACCCGGACCTGCTGCGGGTCAAAGTGAGTGTATTCGTAGAGCTTTACCGGAAAAATCACCAGTTACAACTACAGGAAATAAGGTTGTTATCTACCAACCGTTCTTTACAAAGGGAGATTGAGGAGCGTAAGATATCCGAAGAGAAAGTACAGCAACTGAACCAGCAATTGACGGAGAATAATGCGCATTTAAAACAGATGAATGAAGAGCTGGACCAGTTTGCCTACATGGCATCGCATGATCTCCAGGAACCGTTGCGGAAGATCCAGATGTTCAGCGATAAGATCCTGGTAAAAAAAGAACACAGCGAAGAATCAGAGAAATTTTTTTCCAAGATCATCAATGCTTCCCGGCGGATGCAGTCCCTGATCAATAACCTGCTTGACTTTTCCCGCCATTCAGTGAGATCCTCTGATTTCAAAAGAACCGACCTGAACCTGCTCCTTAAAGAGACGCTGAATGAACTGGAAATGGACATTGATAAAAGCGCTGCCACGATCCATTTCAGCGATCTCCCTGTTATTGCTGCTGTGCCCGGTCTTATGCAACAGCTTTTTTATAATCTCCTGAGCAATGCGATCAAGTTCCGGAAAAAAACTGTTGCCCCGGTGGTGGACATAACGGCGGAGAAAATACGGCCGGAGGAACTTTCAAAATTTATCCCTCACCCTAATGGCACACCTTATTATAAGATCACCGTTTCTGATAACGGGATCGGGTTTGATGAGAAGCACAGCGAAGATATCTTCAAAGTGTTTAAACGGCTCCATAGTTACCAGCAATACGAAGGAAGCGGCGTGGGATTATCCATCTGTAAAAAGATCGTGGAGCAACACGGTGGCTTCATCCGGGCAAAAAGCACTGTTGATGAAGGATCTGTTTTTATCATTGGCCTTCCGGTCACCCAGGGAGAGAGAAGATCAGAAAACCCGGTAGATCAGCCAACCGGCCACCAGCACGGATAAAGCGCCTGCCAGTAATCCCCCGTACACTTCCTGCTGTGTATGATCAGAAACAATAAAACGGGACGTGCAAACCAGACCGGCTATCAGGAGAGCGATAGATATATAACTGCCAAACTGGAGTGGCTGTGATAAGCCCAGCGAAAACATAAAAGCTACCAGCACCCCCATGGAGATAGCATGCAGGCTTACTTTTATTTTTATATTCACCATCAGCCCGATCCAGGAACTGATAAAAGTGGCGAGTGCCAATTGAACGGCTTCCCGTGGTATGGCCAGCGAGTCGTCCATTTTATTACTGTTCCACCAGATATAAGTGATCCAGAAATACCAGACCCCGCAGGCGATCAGCGGGATGATACGGTCCCTTTTATTATGCAGGTAAACAGAGTTAATAAAATCAAGTGCTTTTAAGAGAAGCACGGTGATCACCGGGAAAAAAGTGAACATGAGGCCAGCCATCATTACGACCCTTGTTTTATCCCAGGCAGTCATCCCGGTGAAAAAATAGGGATGGATATACACCATGAATAAAACAATATACAGCGGAACAAAAACGGGGTGAAAAAGATAAGAGAGGATCTTTGCCAGCACCCTGATAAGCGGCGGTTGTTGCGGGAATTCTCTTTCCCTGATCTCCTGTAACTGGTTTTGCTCATCCACCATCATTCTTGTGCTCATAATCATGCGCTATTTACTGCAAAGTAAAGGAATCTGTAAAAAGGGCCTCTTTTTGTATCTTTATGAATGTATCATTTTGAAAATAGCCGGAAAGACGGGAAGGATTTATTTCTGGAAGCTATCTCAAAAATGCTTTTAACACAGAGAAACGGAGAAACAGAGAATCACAGAGTCTTAACTTTCCTTTAATCTCTCTGTGAAGCTCAAAAACTCTGTGGCTCTGTGTTGAAGTTTATGATCCGATGACCCGTGGGTTTGTGCTCAGCAGTTTACCATTGTTCACCAAAAAAAATTGCATGAAAAAACTATTGTTAGTTCTTTTCCTAACTGTTTTTTTCCAGCAGGGATTCTCCCAGAAAATAGATAAAGCGAAGATGCAGGCGATGTATGATGCCATCAAAGCAGAGGGTATTTTGCATCCTGATTTCGTCATGGCCCAGTGCATGCAGGAAACCGGGAACCTGGGTTGCAAAAACTGTTGTCTCCGCTACCACAACCTGTTCGGCTTTTATGTAAAAGGCTATAAATGCAAGAAATTCGACTCCGATGAGGAATGTATCGAGTATTATAAGAAATGGCAGGATAAACGCTACCCCAAATGGCGCAAGAAAAACCCACAGGCAGATTATTACCACTTTCTCAAGAGCGTAGGCTATGCCACGGGTGATAAATACACGAAAGAATTAAAGCCGAAAGTAATTTGGGTGCAAAAACATCTTAGTTTATAGTTTATTGTTTTTGGTTTATAGTTAGTGTCCGCATTTTGAAAAGACCTTCCAGCTTTAGAGAACCATAAACAAAAAACCATAAACCATAAACTCCAATTATGGATGCGATTTAGGCGCCCCTTTTATCATCAGGCCCTTTATGTCGTTAATATGGAAAGGAGTATGGGCTGCGAAGATATTATTGATAAACAGCAACTCATTAATCCCTTCTGCTTTTAACATGGCAATAAAATCGCCCCTGTATTCACGCTGGTCCACCACGATCACTTTTTCATAATTATTGATAAGAAAAGGAGCGAATGCATTGCCATAAGATTCCTTTACAAGAGCTATTTTCCGGCCATTCTTATGTTGTGTTTCTATTTTGCAGATGGGCAGGTCTCCCTGCAGGAAAACAGAATAGCTGTTATCTCCACTGGCGGTTTCGGCATACATATGTGACTTTGCCCAATAGCCAATACTGCTGGCGCCGATATAAAAATCCACCGAATCGCGAAAAAGATAATACCTCACCGAATCAGGGTTGTTTTTCAACACAGCCGACCTGGTAAGCCGATGAAAGAAACCCAGGAAATTCGGCTTTACTTTCGATGGGACAGTGTCTAATGAAACAGGGATAAGTCCCGCCGATTTACAAAAGCTTTTGTAAGCATAATAAGCGCCCAGGCTGGTCCAGTGGTGGTCCGTATTGAAATAAATGTATTCCGTGCGGTGTTTTCTTATTTCGTCAACCGGGTTCACCTTAATAATAGCAGCATCTTCCGCAGCAAAAACAGCGTCGATAGCTTCTTTGGCGGGCTTTACTTTGTCCTTGTACCTTTCCGTTACCTCGAATTCAAAACCATTCGGGACGATCATATTATAGATCTTCAGGCCGGGTAACTTCAACCGGCTATAGGCATTGATCACATCTGCATAGGCTTTGCCCATACTCGCCCCGCCACTGAATAATTCAAAGCCGCGGTTCTTATATATAAATACGGCGCCCTTTTTCACACCTATTTGCCCGTCATCCGGAAGAATTCTGTCCGGAACAAGGTCTTCCGTTTTTTTTGTGACGGCAGCACTCGTATCTGAATTGCCCGCCTTTTTGGTTTTCGTTGAATTGTTGCAGGATACCAATAGGATCATGCCGGTCAGCAAAAAATGGTGGAACCTCATAGTTGGGTTTAATTATGGCTTGTTACTTCTTCAATCCTTTTATCTTATCAATATGAAACGGGGTGTGCGCCGCGAAAATATTATTGATGAAAAGCAGTTCATTGATGCCTTCCGCTTTTAACATCGCAATGAAATCACCGGTATAATAACGCTGGTCCACCACCACCACTTTTTCATAATTATTGATGAGGAAACAGGAGAAGGCATTACCGTAGGATTCTTTTACGACAGCGATCTTTCTTCCGTTCTTGTGCATGGTCTCCATTTTTACAACAGGTTGGTCGCCCTGCAGGAACACGGAATAAGCATTTGAGCCGCTCGCACCTTCGCTATACATTTTTGATTTGACCCACTTACCGATCGTGGCGCTGCCGAGATAAAAGTTCATCGAGTCTTTAAAGAGATAGTACCGGACCGAATCAGGATTACTTTGCAGGCCCGGGTCACGGGTAAGACGATAAAGGGAGCCCAGGAAACCGGGTTTTACTTTTGACTGAACCGTATCTAATGAAACGGGCGCCAGGCCGGCCGTTTCACAAAAAGCACGATACGCATAATAGGCGCCGAGACTTGTCCAGTGATGGTCGGTACTGAAATAGATATATTCAGTCCGGTGTTTTCTTATTTCATCAATGGCCCAAACTTTTTTGATCTCAGGATCTTCTGAATTATAAATGTTTTCGATAGCCGGCCGGTTCGGTTTTTGCAATTTGGCATATTTCTCCGTGACCTCGAACTCCAGGTGCACCGGCACGATCAGGTTATATACCTGTATCCCCTGGTCTTTCAATAAACGATTATAGGAATTAATAACATCCGCGTAAGATTTTCCCATTTGTGGTCCGCCACCGAAGATCTCAAATGCCATATTCTTGAAAACGAACACACCTTTTTTCTTTTCACCGGTTGCCCCGTCATCGGGTAAGGGACCGTCATTGACCACGTCCTGTTTTTTTGTCGTATCTGTTTCGTTAGCTTCTGCATCATTGGTAGTGGTGTACATTTTTATCTCGCTCGACTGAAAACCAAATTTCTTGTGTGCAGTTGTTGAGAAGCTGATGAAATTGTCCCGGGAAGGGAAATTATCAGCGTACCAAAGATTGATATCCCGGAAATATTTTCCTTTCCAGAAAGTACTATCTGTAAATTTTGGAAATTTTGCCAATGTCCTGTTCTCCATTTCCGATATGCCGGTCTTCTTTTCGGTGAAGAATAAGAGGCCACCGCCGAATAAGATAGCGCAGAACGTGATCACGTTCATCAGGTGTAATTTTTTATTCGTTCCAATCGTACTCATCACAGCATATTTTTATCGACCGGTTTAAAACCGGAAATAAATAAAAGGATTATAGCTCCCCCCTACCAACTCCGCTACACTCACATAAAGCAGGCCAATATTGAAAAGGATGAGCCCTGTATCATAGACTGTAACACGTTGTTGTTTTTTTTCGATCCAACCCATCACTTTTCCATACACCGGCATACACAATATCAGCGCCAGGATCATCCAGAATAAATGAGTGCTGATCGTATTCACCAGGTCATCATTGCCCGTCTCACTCCTGCTAAAGGAAAAGAGTTTTTGAACATAAGCTCCCAGCTTGGCGGTATCGGTGAAATAAAAGATCACCCAACCAGGAATGATAATGATCAAAGCATAAAAATGTGAAAGGAAGGCAGGTATTTTTTCCAGGATCTTCAGCAGGAAGGCTCTCTCCAGGGCAATAAAGATGAAAAAGTATAATCCCCAGAAAATAAAATTCCAGCTTGGGCCGTGCCACATCCCGGTAAGGAACCAAACCACGAATAGATTGCGGTATACATATTTTTTATTACCACCTAAAGGAATGTATACGTAGTCACGGAAAATACTCCCGAGCGAAATATGCCATCGTCTCCAGAACTCACCGATCGATTTGGAAATATACGGATAGTTGAAGTTCTCCCGGAAATGGAAACCGAACATGCGTCCGAGTCCTATTGCCATATCGGAATAACCTGAAAAGTCAAAATAGATCTGGATCGCAAACATGATCAATCCCAACCAGGCTTCACCACTTGACATATTGGCGAGTGTTGCAAAGTCAACGCCTGTTTTGGAATCGCCCATATATTTTAGAACCAGCACACCGGCTACATTGGCGATCATCACTTTTTTGAACAGGCCGATGCAAAAACGGGAAAGACCCGCACTGAAATCAGAAATGGTTTCTTTTCTTCCATAGATCTCGTGTTCCACGTGCGCATAACGGATAATGGGACCGGCGACCAGCGAAGAAAATAATGACACATACATAAGGAAATTAGGAAAGGAACGTTGTGCCTTTATATCACCGCGGTAGACGTCTACTACGTAAGATATAGTATGAAAAGTATAGAATGAAATACCGATCGGCAATCCATAACCCGGTGCTTTCAACGATGTTCCCAGTATTGCATTTACCTGGTCAACCAAAAAAACGTCGTACTTGAAAGTGGCCAGCAAACCAAGGTTGAATACGACCGTAAACACTACTCCCACTCTTGCCCACTTGGTACCCCGGTGATTTTCGATGAATATAGAGTTCGCCCAGTCAATGGCCGACGAAAGGACCAATAAAACGATCCAGATAGGTTCTCCCCATGCATAAAATATCAATGAAAAAATGATCAATACCCAGTTCCTGAATTTTGGGCTTTTTTTCAAATAATAAAATACAAGACATAGTGGAAGAAAGAGAAAGAGAAATAACAGGTCGGCAAATACCATGGGGGGTGTTGGAAGGGTTTAGCTGTGTAAAATACTACTTTGCTTATTCTTTCAAAATGAATAAGCCGTATTTTTTGAAAAATACCATACAGTGGTAGTACAAAGATTATCAAACGGCAATTTGTACCTTCACGGCCTAATAATTTTCACATGCAATTAACGGCAAAACTCATCCAGGTCCTTCCACTCCAAACCGGGAGCGGTAAGAACGGGCAATGGAAAAAACAAGACATAATCGTAGAAACAGAAGGGCAATATCCCAAGAAGGTCTGTGTATCTATCTGGGGTGATAAGATCAATGAAAGCCAGTTACAGGTGGGGGCGCAGCTAAGTATCTCTTTTGATGTGGAAAGCCGGGAATACAATGGCCGCTGGTACACCGATGTCAAAGCCTGGAAGCTTGAACCCGCCGGTGCTGCACAAGCCGGAGCGGCTGCCAATGACGATCACCAGTATTTTGATGAAGGGCCAGGAGAGAATAAGGATGATCTGCCTTTTTGACCTCACCCCCACTTGCATTCGACTTCGAATTGAAAAACGAATTCAAAATCCCCCTCTCCCGTGGGAGAGGGGGATTTTGGGAATAATGCTTTTTATGAAACGAAATGTCAGTGGGGGGTGAGGTGTGGAGGGTGAGGCTACAACTCTTTCCTCAACCTCGCTACCGGGATATTCAACTGCTCCCTGTACTTAGCAACTGTCCGGCGGGCAATATTGTATCCTTTTTCCTGGAGTAATTCTGTTAAGCGTTCATCGCTGAGGGGACGTTTCTTGTCTTCTGCTTCTATCATGTCACTGAGTATTTTCTTTACCTCTCTTGTAGAAACTTCTTCGCCGCTGTCGGTGCTTAAGGATTCACTAAAGAAGAACTTGAGACGATAGGTCCCGAATTCGGTCTGTACGAATTTGCTGTTGGCCACCCGGCTGACTGTCGAAATATCCAGTCCTGTTTTTTCGGCGATATCTTTTAATATCATCGGTTTCAGTTCGGTTTCATCACCGGTCAGGAAGAAACTGTACTGGTGTTCCATGATCGCATTCATGGTGCTGAGGAGGGTATGCTGCCGTTGTTTGATCGCGTCAATGAACCATTTGGCTGCATCTATCTTTTGTTTGATGAAAAGCACGGCTTCTTTTTGCCGTTTATCTTTTTTGGCGCCCCGGTCATAGTCCTTCAGCATATCGCGGTAGCCCTCACTGATCCGGAGTTCAGGTGCGTTGCGGCTGTTTAAGGTCAGTTCCAGTTTACCGGCATTGTTCATGATGAAGAAGTCAGGCACCACGTAGCTTTCAGCTTTGTTGATCTCTCCCACAATGCCGCCTGGCTTGGGATTCAGCCGGATGATCTGCTGCATCACTTCCCTTAACTGGTCATCATCCAGGTTCAGTCCTCTTTGAATTTTTTCGTAATGTTTTTTGGTGAACTCATCAAAATATCTTGAAATGGCTTTCATGGCAACATCAACAGGTTTGCCTTCATCTTTCTGGCGTTGCAATTGGATCAGCAAGCATTCCTGGAGATCTCTCGCGGCAACTCCCGGTGGCTCAAATTGCTGGATGCGTTTGATCAGGGCTTCCACCTCTTCGTTGGTAGTAATGATATTTTGGCGGAAGGCGAGGTCATCCACGATAGCCGGAGTCTCTCTTCGCAAATAACCATCCTCATCAATACTTCCGACGATCTGTTCGGCGATCACCTGTTCTTTTTCTTCCAGCTTCAGCATGCCAAGCTGGTTGATCAGGAGTTCATAGAAACTTGCTTCTGTTTTAAACGGGAGCTGGCGGCCTTCATCCTCTTCGGGGTAGTTGTCATCCCTCAATTTATAATCTCCCACTTCATCATCCCCGTCCTGCACGTATTCACTTACGTCAATATTATCGTATTCATCTTCGCTGCCGTCCTTTTCTTCGTATTCCTCTTCGCCGGGTTCGCTGAATTCGTCCTTTACCTCATCCGCGTCCTCGTGTTTTTCTTCGTCCAGCTCGAGGGCGGGGTTTTCTTCCAGCTCCTCTTTGATCCGTATCTCGAGACTTGCCGTAGGTACCTGCAGCAGTTTCATCAGTTGAATCTGCTGGGGCGATAATTTTTGGAGTAGTTTCTGTTGTAAGCTCTGGCTAAGGGCCATGGTCCGATCGGTTTTAGTGGCTGGGCTTTTTTTTCAAAAATCCGGCCAATCATCAAAAATAATGCCGTAAATTTAAAGATAAATAGATTAAAGATGCCGCAACGGCTTTGTTATTTTCTTGTTGTGTTCCTGCTGATCTTTAACGGGGAAATTTTTGGACAAAAAAATGGAGGCGATATCCTTAGCTTTCAACGAGTTCCGAAGAACAGTAATTTATCGCCCCAACCCGGGTTAAATTATCCATTGCCAGGCCAATTAAAATTTAAAAATTTTTCCCATAACTCCCTTATTGAAGCTGATCGACCGGGTACCGGGAGTTTTTCGCTGGGCTCCAATTTGTCGATCAATCCCTCTTATTATGCGAATTGCCTGGGCTTTTTCTGTAAGAAGGAATTACAATTGGAGAAGGTCACCACCATTCCGCTCCGCTTCCGGCTGGGCTCGCTCGATTATGTCAATTACCTGGAGCAGAAACCGAATGCGGTGAAACCTGGTTTCTGATCTATGCGTTCACTGCAGAAGCACTCAACACTTTTCTTATCGCCCCCAGCATTTTTTCTCCTTTTTCTTTGACCTGCTCTTCTGTCCACAGCAAACTGATGGAAGTGGAGATACAACGACTCATCACTGCATCACTGGCTGCAAAATCTTTTGTAGCCTGCTGCATAACGGCTGTCCTGAGGTCAGGATGCAGGGCGTTCAGCGTAGTTGAATTCTTCAGGTGATCCCATTTGCGGATATAATGCCAGTTATTATCATACCAGTAAAAATTACCCGGTAAAATATTCTGTGCTTTTAATTCATTGACAACGGCTCTTGTAATTTCTTCGGTGGGCAGGAACCAACTGATGAATGTGCAGCTATCACCTTCCGGGTCCGGTATGCGGCGAAAGGAAACCTCCGGTATTTGAGCCAGTATATTCTTAAGCTGTGTGTGATTCTTTTTTTGAATGCCGAGAAATTCCGGCAACCTTTTTATTTGGGCCAGGCCAACGGCCGCATGTAATTCAGAGATACGGTAGTTGTAACCGATGAAAGGATGCAGGTCAGCGCCACGGTCCGCTCCCTTATGATCATGTCCATGATCAGTATAGCCATCCGATCTTATATAAAGGTCTTCCCGGTTGGTCATTACCACACCGCCTTCCGCGCAGGTCATTGTTTTTACGAAATCAAAACTGAAGGTTCCTGCATCACCGATCGTTCCCACTGCTCTTCCCTTATAAGTAGCACCGATGCTCTGGCAGGCATCTTCGAGCAATATCAATTTATGTTCTTTGCAGATAGCGGCCAGCGCGTCCATATCGGCCATGCTGCCGCACATGTGCACGGGCATGATGGCTTTTGTTTTTGGTGTAATGGCTTTTCGTACAGCAGCAGGATCAAGGGTCAGTGTATCATCCACATCCACCAGTACGGGCACAGCGCCGACACTTAAGATCGCTTCGAAGGAAGCGACGAATGTAAAACAAGGGCTGATCACTTCATCCCCATAACCGATACCCAATGTACTCATCGCTGTGGTCAGTGCAGAGGTGCCGCTGGAGGTCAGTTGGGCATATTGGCAACTAAAGGTTTTGCAAATGGCTTCTTCGAGTTCTTTGCTTTTCCAGATCCCTTTCCTGGGTCCGTCAAACCCGTATCGCATCAGGATACCGGTTTCCAGTACATCATTGACTTCTTTTCTTTCTTTATCGCTCCAGAGTTCGTAACCGGGCATGGGAGAAAATTAAAAATGAATAATTAAGAATTAGTAATAGGCAAAGTTAAGACCTCACTACCAGACCTTCCCCAACACCTCACCCCACAGGCATTGGTTTTCATAAAAAGCATTATCCCAAATCCCCCCTCTCCCTTGGGAGAGGGGGGATTTGATTTCGTTTTTCAATTCGAAGTCGGATGCTTTTGGGGGTGAGGTGAGGTCAGGTCAGGGTCTATAGAAATTCCACTTCCCTCCCGGCTGCACCAAAATAGCGATCTCGCTCAGGTCGCTTTCATTATTGTTCTTTCCTACGGCCGTAACCACATAGCGGTAAGAAAAATGCTGCGAGGAAAGCGATTCTTTTAAAGTAAAACCTTCCGGCTTCGTTACGATCCGGGAAATATATTTGGGAACATTCCCAAATGTTTCGCTGTGCGAATCGGTTGCATATTGATAAACGACATAATATTTTATGTCAATATGATTCCTGGGGTCCGGTCTTACCACTAATTGTATCACCGAGTCGTCGGTTATACTCCTGTCAACGATCGGCGGCCAGGGTTTTTCATTGCTGATCCAGCGCATGGGAGGGACCAGGGCAGGATATTTATAGTAATTGTCTCTCAGGCTGTCATTCCAGCCGTTAGGATTGCGGTCAAATACCCGGCTGCTGTAATAGATGCTTCCCTGTACCGTAGGGTAGCGGCGCAGCAGTTTTATCTGGTCAGGTAACTCTTCGGGTCTTTTCCAGCGGGGATAATTCTCATCCACTTTATAAATACCATGACCGATATAGACATGGCGGCCATAACTATGACGGCTCCACCAGTCGAGCATTTTTTCATAGGCCACTTTATCATGACCGATCTCGAAATAGATCTGGGGGGTCACATAGTCGATCCAGCCATTCTTTAACCACAACAGGATATCGGCATAGAGATCATCATAATTGGTCTGGCCGCCTTTACTGTCACTTCCTTCGGGGTCGTCTTTTTTATTGCGCCATACACTGAAAGGCGAGATACCCAGCTTGCAACCTCTTTTTTCCTGTTTGATGACAGTGTTAAGGGCCTGGATGATCGAATCGGTATTGCTTCTTCTCCAGTCATCTTTTTTTAGCGGGCTGCCGGAATTACGGTAAGTCTGTTCATCTGGAAATTCTTTCCCGGGTATGCGATAAGGATAAAAATAATCGTCCATGTGGATCGCATCCACGTCATAACGCTTTACAATATCACGCACAACATTCACGACGAATTTTTGCGCCTCCTTATTACCCGGATCAAAATATTTTTTATCACCGTAGGTCAGGAACCATTCGGGGTGAATACGGGTGATATGATTGGGGGCGATGGAAGAAGTACCCAAATTATGGATAGCCCGGTAAGGATTCAGCCAGGCATGAAATTCCATTCCTCTTTTATGAGTTTCTTTGATCATCCATTGAAGGGGATCCCAATACGGAGAAGGAGGTTGACCCTGTACCCCTGTAAGCCACTGGCTCCAGGGCTCGTAGGGCGAAGGGTAGAAAGCATCCGCGGAAGGCCGCACTTGCACGATCATCACATTCATCCCGTTCCGCTGGTGCATATCCAGCAAGCGGATATAATCGGCTTTTTGACTTTCGGGATCTGTTACACCCGCTTTGGGCCAGTCAATATTATTGACTGTGGCTACCCAAACACCGCGAAATTCATACTTGGGTTGAGCGGTAAGTAATTGAAAGGAGAACAGGGTTGCTAATAACCAGGCGGATCTCTTCATGTTTTCAGATTCGGGATAAAAATTCGGTTCGGTGGTCGGCCTGCCTTCGCCAAGGCTTCAGCAGGCAAGCAAAAATACATCATTCACGGCCATCCCGTATCTTATCGAGCAGGTCGCTGAGAATATTAGCATCTTTTTCTGAAAGATTACCCATCACGCCATCGATCTCGTCCTGGCGGGTATCCAAACGTTCGAGGAGTTTTTTCCCTTTATCGCTGATAATGACATCCACCAGGCGGC
>Ga0190274_10001606_pt1 | contig 13240 bp, 7 predicted proteins | sample Popmic531T_FD_133002 | JGI IMG/M metagenome (GOLD analysis project Ga0190274, IMG submission 133002) | Populus adjacent soil microbial communities from riparian zone of Yellowstone River, Montana, USA - 531 T | ecosystem: Environmental > Terrestrial > Soil > Riparian zone | place: USA: Montana...
CCATTGAAGCAAACCTTTTGAAGGAGACAGTCATGAAACAGCAACGCGTGTTTGGTACCAAGTGGATCGCAGTCGCAACGCTGGCCCTGGCATCCGCGGGCGCCCTTGCCGCGGGAGCAGGCAATGTGAGCTCCGGCGACGGCATGGTCAATGAAGTGCAAGGCCGTGCCGCAGGCGCTTCGTCTGGCGGACAAGGCAAAGCAGTCCACATCGCCGGCAAGGCCACGGTGTCCGACGTAAGCGGACGTGGCAGCCAGATCTCGAATGCATCTCCGATTCGGGTCGATGCCTCTTCGACTGATGTCGGCCATTTCGGTCGCGGTTCGGCCCCCATGGCCAAGACGCGGCAGCTCCAGCCCGAAACGCTTGCCCAGACCCGATAGGGTCGGATGGCCTTGCGCGGCGGGCGCATGGAAACGGTGAAAATGCAGGTCGTGCGATTCAGGGACTCCGGGTGCGATGCACCCGGAGCGCCTTTCACTGAACCCATCCGGCCTGGAACCGGTGTGGGATCGAAGGACGAATGGCAAACGCAATCGCCGTCAGTTCCCGACACGTGTTGCACACCAGCCATGAAACGTGATAACACGCTGGAAGCTTCAAGGAGTCCTCGGGGAGATTTCGTGAAGATTCTGCTGGCGGCACCCACTGGCTGGACGACCGACGCGATGTGCGGCCTGCTTCGAAAGCTGGCACCGGACGGGGACATCCGCGTCGTGCCCGATGCAAGATCACCAGACTGGACGGGCGGCTCGCCAGATCTCATGCTGCTCGATCTGGATGTTGCCCCCGCAAAAGCTTCCTCGATCGTCTCGAATGCTGCGCGCAAACATGGTTCTACCCGCATCGTGGCCATGGGCAGTCAGGAAGACAAGCGGCACCTGGAATCGCTCATTGCCGCGGGAACGTTGACATACCTGCCCCGCAGTTTTTCCGAAACCGTGATCATGGGGACGTTGCGCCTGATCATCGACAATCTGAAAGACCCGGCCGCGGACACGATGGCTGCACCTTCCAACGCGACTCCGCGTGAAGACAGCGGAGATGCCACTACACATACAGATGAATTCGGACTGACACCCCGCCAGACCGATGTCCTGGCGCTGGTATGCGAGGGCAAAGCCAATCGTGCGATTGCGCAGTCGCTGGGGATCACCGAAGGTGTGGTGAAGCTGCACGTGACGGCGATCTACAAAGGCCTCCAGGTACGCAGCCGCGCCGAGGCCATATTGGTGGCTTCCCGTTCGCAGAGCGTGAATTTCAGCCAGCTGAAAAAGGCGGAGGGCGGCAAGCTGGACCTCGACTGGCTGCTCGGACACATGACGCACGAGCGCCTGCCACGAGACAGCGTTTTGTTCCGGATCGGCGATCCTGCAAGCGAACTGTACTACCTGCAAAGGGGGACGATACGCCTGGAAGAAATCAACACGGATCTGCCCGTCGGAACCATGTTCGGCGAGATCGGTATCTTTTCTCCAAGCCAGAAACGTACCTGCTCGGCTATCTGCACGAGCGCCGCGGATGTATTCAAGCTCACGTCCGACCAGGTGAAGCGGCTCTATTTGCTGAATCCCCAGTTTGCGCTCTACATTGTTCACCTGATCTCGAAACGACTCATGGCGGATCGTGTGCGCGTGACCTGATCGCGATCCGGAAGGTGCGTCGTTGCGCACAGGAGGCGGCTCGTGCCGGCACGGAGATCGTTGATTACCGCAATCGGGGCAGGCGTGCTCGTGGGGACGCTTTGCACCGCGGTGACACTCGTTCCCTGGTTTGGCGAGCTCGAACAGGAAATCGGATTGCCATGGCTGTTTCGCCTCCGCGGACCGGTGATCCCTCCCGAGGATGTCGTCATCGTTGCGATGAACCGGCGGTCGGCTTCCAACATCTATCTGCCGCGGGATCCCGACCGGTTTCACCACTGCCGCGATGTCCTGATCGGGTCCGATCCCGCGTCGCATATCAATCTTCCGGAATTGCCGGCACGCTGGCCGCGTTGCCTGCATGCGAATCTTGTACAGCGACTCACAGAGGCAGGCGCGCGAGTCGTTGTCTTCGACGTGCTGTTCCGGCAGCGTCCTCCGCTGGCTGGAAATGGCGGGGATGTGCAGACATGGCAGGATGAAACCCTGGCGAAGGCGTTTTCGTCCAGCCGCGTGGTCATCGCGCAGAAACTCGAAGTCCTCGAGGACCGGCAAAGGCCTATCGAACTGAGTCCGGTCATTGCCGATGCCGCTCTGGGAGCGGCGCCTTTCCCCGTGCTGATCGGCAAGTATGCAAGAGTGGACAGATTCATGGCGTTCCTGGATTCGGGATGGGCAACCCCCACCTTGCCGGCGCTGGCACTCCAGGCATCCGCACTTGATACCTATCCGATCCTGGCGGACCTTGTCGCAAGAACCACGTCTGATGATGGCCTTCTCCGGCAGGTCGGTCCAGGCAGCGCGCCGCATCCTCAAGCGTTGCAGGTTTCCTGCCTTTTGGTCCGGCATTTATTCCGCAGTGATCCGGCACGGGTCAAAAAAGCGCTGGACGAAGCTCACAGGACCCGGCTTGAAGGACTTTCGCCTGATGCGGCGCGGCGCTTTCGCTCCGTCCTTTCCATGTATGAAAGCGGGTCCGAAAGGCTGCTGAACTTCTACGGACCGGCCGGTACATTTTCCACAGTGGACTACGACCAGGCCCTTGCAGCCGCGCCGGACCGCATGCGTGAAATCTTTTGGGACCGGGTGGTATTCGTCGGCTACGCGGAGCCTTCGCAGCACGAGCAGGTCGAGCATTTCGCCACTGCGTTTTCATCCGCGGCCGGGACCGACCTGAGCGGTGTCGAAATCGCCGCCACCGCATTCTCCAATTTGCTAAATGACAATGCGATCCGGCAGTTGCCGGCGCCTTACTGGGTCTTGCTGGTTTTCGCCGTCGGATTTGCAACGACAGTGACATGCCGGGCATTGCCCTTACGGCACGTACTTCCCGGGATGGCGCTGGCGATCGGCACGTTCGCGGGCATGACCCTGTACCTGTTCGCGAGCAGGATGATCTGGATCCCGTTCATGAATTCTTTGTTCATTGCCGCGCCCGTCGGAATGCTGACGGCCTTCACTTGGAATTTCCAGACAACCCGCAGGCAACAGGAAAATCTTCGCCGTGCGATCAGCAATTTCATCCCGAAAGAGGTCGTTGATCAATTCGAAGGCAATTCAAAGGACATTGCCCCGACAAGGCAGAAACTGGAATGCGGCTGCGTTGCAACCGACGCCGCGAACTACACGCCCCTGGCGGAAACAATGGAATCGGATGAACTCACCGATTTCCTGAACCAGTACTTCGACGCCCTGTTCCGGCCCGTCGGCAGCCATGGCGGTTTCGTATCGGACATCGTGGGTGATGCCATGCTGGCCCTGTGGCCGCTTCGATCGGACGATACACGGGTCCAGATGCTGGACGCACTACTTCAGATGCGCGATGCTGCGCGGCATTTCAACCAGCGTTTTGCGCAGAACAGATTGATGACCCGCTTCGGGGTGGATTGGGGTCCTGTAACGCTGGGCACCGTGGGTGCACACCGGCACTACGAGTACCGAGCTGTGGGTGACACGGTGAACACCGCTTCGCGCATCCAGGAACTGAACAAGAAGCTCGGCACCACCCTGCTCGTTTCGCAACGCTCTATCGGGGCGTCGGGCGATGGATACCTGGTGCGTAGCGTGGGCCGCTTCATGCTTCGAGGAAAAAGAGTGCCGGTCGATGTGTGCGAAGTGATCGACCGTAGTGCCGATGCAACGCCGGACCAACTTGAAATCTGCTCCCGGTTCGCGGAATCCCTCGAGGCCGCTTACCACGGAAGCCGCCCGGCCGCGCTTTCGGCATTCCGCAAACTGCATGCCGCCCATCCCCTTGATGGCCCCACCTCCTTCTACCTGCAGAGTCTCGAAGGGAGGCACGGCCCGGTCGACGGAGCGTTCAAGATCAACTGACGTCCGGCTTACCTATTGCCAAAGGCATATTGCGCTCTGTACCGCAAACGTTTACTTTGAATTGGCAGTCGATCACGGCATCCCAGATTCGCTTAAGCCCAGAGGGGAAGGAAGGGGTTAACGATGGGGTCGTTCGGCAGTGTCGCGCTGCAGGGGAGCATCAGGGGACTTTTTCCCCACCTGCTGCTATTTTTTCTTTTCTATACAAACACAAGCGGATCATCCGCTGAAGCCGCAGACGGCGCTGCCGCCTGCCGGAACCCTGTTGCCCGCGTAGTCTCGATCCAGGGTGCGGTCGAGATGCAGGCAGCTGGCCAGGCCAACTGGTCGCCGATCACCCGACTCGATACCGTCCTGTGCGATGGCGACAAGTTGCGTACGGGCCCGCTCGGCCGGAGCGCCTTGTTCGTCCAGCCCGAGTCCCTCGTCAGGGTGGACCGCAGTACCACCATCTCGGTAACCCAGTTGCCGGATGAAACGCTGATCGAATTCTTCCAGAGTGATTTGAGACCTGTCGCCTCCAATTCCTGCGGCGCGGGGTACTTTATCAGCCGTTTCCCGAAGAAATTCAAGGTCAAGGCACCGCATCTGAGTGCGGCTGTTGAAGGGACGGAATTCCTCGTGGCCTTGAGCTGCGACATGGATCGCGTCTCGGTGTTCGAGGGGAAAGTGCTGGCATCCCAAACCGGCGGCAACGGTCAATCCGTTTTGCTCGAGGCGGGCCAGACCGCAAGTGCCGGACCGGGTGAAGCGCCTGTCATCAAGCTGAACATCAAACCGGAGGATGCAGTGCAGTGGGTGGTGTACTACCCGCCCATTAACCCGCCCGACGCAAACATCGAAGAGGATTGCCGCGCTGTTTCTTCCGAGCGGCGCGCCCCCTGCCTGGTTGCCCGCGCCGAGCGCCTGCTTCGCGCCGGCCATGTCGATGAAGCCCGCAACCAGATCAACGATGCGATCGCAGTGGCACCGCTGAGCAGCGATGCCAAGGCCCTGCAGTCAATCATCAGCCTGGTGCGCAATGAAAAATCGGAAGCGTTGAGATTGGCCAATGAGGCCGTGGCAGCCGATCCGAAATCGGCTCCGGCCTGGCTCGCGCTTTCTTACGCGCAGCAGTCGGACTTCAAGCTGGAGGCGGCGTTGACGAGCGCGCACAAAGCGGTCGAAATTACGCCCAACAACGCGCTTGCCCTTGCGCGCGTCGCGGAGTTGCAACTATCGCTCGGTTGGAATCGCGAGGCTGAGAAGACCGCCCAGCAGGCGGTCGCTGCAAATGACTCGGAGAGCCGCGCACATATGATTCTCGGCTTCGTTCATTTGTCGCAAGTCAAGGTCAAGGAGGCGCGGGAAAACTTCGAGCGGGCGATCGAACTGGACTCGGCCGAGCCCCTATCGAGATTGGGTCTTGGTTTGGCCATCATAAGGAAGGGGAACTTGGCGGAGGGACGGGAACAGATCGAAATTGCCGTTGCCCTCGATCCCACCAATTCACTTCTTCGCAGCTATGTCGGGAAAGCCTACTACGAGGAGAACACCAAGGAGCGTGATCTAGTTGCCGCGACGCAGTTTGGGCTGGCAAAGGAACTCGACCCGAAAGATCCGACGCCGTGGTTTTATGACGCCCTGCGCAAGCAAGGCCAAAGTCAGCCGGTAGAGGCGCTTGCCGATCTGCAGCGATCTATCGATCTGAATGATAGCCGCGCTGTCTATCGCTCCAGTCTACTTCTAGATCAGGACTTGGCCTCGCGTAGCGCGGACCTGGCGAACATTTACACTGAGCTAGGCTTTTCGGATCTCGCGGTCGCTAAAGCCAGTACGTCCCTCGCGCTCGATCCGTCCAATTACTCTGCTCATCGTTTCCTCTCGGACATTTATGCCACCCGACCGCGGCACGAAATCGCTCGATCGAGCGAACTACTACAAGCACAACTTCGGCAACCGCTAAAACCCGTACCCATCCAATCGGAAGTCGCAAATGACGCATTCTTCAGTGCGACGCCTGGCCTCGGCCCACTGCGAGCAGGAATCAATGAATTCAATCCCCTCTTCGAGCGCGATAAATTTGATCTCTCGCTATACGGGGTAAGCGACGGAAACAACACACGTGGAGAACAGGCCGTTGCAACAGGAGTGTTCAATTCTGCCGCGGCAGGTTTCAGTTACTTTAATTACGAAACCGACGGATTCCGAGAAAACGCGGATGAGAAAAAAAATGTCTGGACAGCATATCTCGGTGCTCAAACCACTCCGGACAGCAGTTTCCAAGCGGAATTTACACATAGCAATCGTGATTTCGGTAGCCTGGTGACCGCTTTCGATTCAACTCGTGTCGATCCAACACGTAATTTAGAGACAATCGACAGCGCGCGTTTTGGCGGAAGAACCATACTAGGCTCGCGCTCCGAATTATTATTCTCATTTATCGGACAAGAGTCGATTAATTCCTCAATCGACCCGTCTCTCGGCGAGGCAACAGTGACGAATAACTCGACGAAATTGGAGCTTCAGCATGTCTATTCCATGCCCTCTGCGAAATACGTCACCGGCATGGGCGCCTTTACGGGAGAGACACACGAAGACATCTTCGGCTTCCTGCAATTCGACTCCAACCCGACCCACTTCAATGCGTATGGATACGGATATTTTTCATTGCCAAATAAAAAGTTGTCCCTACAACTTGGTGCTGCATTCGACCGCTTAAATACTCGCGATTCCGGGCTCCAGGAACAAGTAAGTCCAAAATTAGGCCTGGTTTGGGAACCCATTCCGCGCACCACCGTCCGAGCAGCATATTTTGAGGTACTCAAGCGAAGAGTTAACTCCGACCAAGGTCTCGAACCCACACAGGTTGCCGGTTTCAATCAGTTCTATGATGACGTGAACGGAACAGAATCCAGGCGAGCCGCTTTTGCCGTCGATTCCCGAATTACTGACAATTTTTATGTCGGTGCAGAAGCAAGTAGAAGGGAACTATTCCTTCCGCTTACTAACATAGATGGCACCATCGAATTTCTCCCTTGGAATGAAGAAGAACAGCGTGCCTATGCACACTATGTCATGAACAAATTCGCCGTAGCATCGATTGCTGTGACGCATGAGGTGCACTCCCGTTTACCTGGTCTTCGTGGCGCGGAAAATTTCATCAACCTGGAGCAGTTTTATGTTCCCTTGTCACTAAGATTCTTCTTGGCCGGCGGTGTATCAGCAATCTTTTCTGTTAACTATCTCAGCCAGAAAGGAACGTTTCCAGATGCATTGGGCTCCTCCTTTGAAGACGAAGAGAGCACTTGGTTAAGCGACCTTGCAATTCAATTCCAGCTTCCAAGGCGAGTTGGCACGCTGTCATTCGAGGGCAGAAACATATTCGACGAACAGTTTAGATATCAATCCGTAAGTATTGGGGCGGTCCCATTTGCGCTCGAACGCACTTGGATGCTGCGATTGGCGTTGCGCCTTTAGTGCGAATTAGTGCTCTGTACTTGCTTGACATACAAGACATGGGGAGCCAATCGTTTATTGTGCAATTTGTCGAATTGGGATTCGCGATGCGACGAGCGCTATCACTCGCATAGTGAATGACCCAAAAGCGCGGTACCCGTACTTCAACTACCTCTTGTAACGGAGAGAAAAATGAAATCAATATTTATACTACTGTTAAGCATCATTCTAATGAGTGCAGTGAATGCAATGAGCGCCGACTGTGTCAAGACAAAGCTCAAGGACGGAACGACACATGCAATCTACTACGACGTGAATGGCAATGTAGTTCAGGTCTTGGATACAACAACAGAAAAAGATCGCAAGGTCTGCGAAATTCCGCCAGGAAATGAAGACTGCCCTTGCCCCAATAAGAAATTGAAACCCGTGGGCGCCCAATTCTATTGTGTTGTACAGCATTGCTGACGCGTATTCGGGTCTCGCGGTCCATGGCCGCGAGACAACTCGATTGACCGTTACTGTGATGAGAGGTCTCCCAATGGGATCGCCAACATCAGTGTATAGCCTTAGGCGCCTTGGACCGAAGCTTGGCGCACTCGCGGCGATCGCATTCGCCGGTCTTTTATCGGGCGAGGCATTGGCCCAGGAATGCAGCAAGGTGTTCGACGATAGCGAGATATATCCCGCATCGGGAGGAATACTTGATCGAAAATTAACGATGTCACCTACTGACAAAGTGTATGTGAAGGTACCCCTTCTGCCCGTCGACTCCACTTCCTATTCGGGAACCTTTTTGGTGCAGTTCATGAAACCTGGTTCTGCTTCTGTCGTTCTTGAATTCAAAACCAAGGAGGACATATTTGAAGGAAATGTCCCCGCGGGTCGCTATGAGCTTGTAGTTACTCATTCAACTCACAAGCTTGTAGCGCCGCGGCGTTTCATTACGGTGCAGAAACCCGAAGACGGCTCTGGTGTTCTTACCATTCCGACCTACATTTCCAGGACACCGATTCCCTATTTTCGAATGGATCGCAGCTTGATCCCCTTCAAGACTGAGGAAGATCTAATTGCAGTTGTGTTTCAGGCTGAGCCTCCCGACGACCTCCCGAACGCTGACGATCCGATCATCACGCCCGAAGCAAAGAAATTGGCGGACAAAATTAGCGGCAATCCGTTTGGACTTGAACCGATAGATCCTGCTCATCCTGACAGTAAATTGCGCAAGCTTCGTTACGTTAGCGCACACGGTACGGTGTGGATGTTCAAGCTAGATAACGCCTCTATGCGACTACAGGCTATGGCGTATCTTCGAACGCAGCTCCCGCGGCCCGCGAGGATGGGAATACCTATCAACCTAAGAGATGGCAATTTTCATGTACTGGATAATTTTTTCGTGGTATCCGCCGATGAAAGTGTTGTGACAAATAGTAATAAGTTTGTTGCCACTTTTATTGAGAATGCCTCTCCAGTTCAGTGGCTAACTCCGAAGAAGCTGAGAAAGAAGCTGGACAATCGCGGTCTTCTGCTCATCAAGTTTGACGAAAGCAGAAACCTTTGTGAAAACATCCATGCAATTGAGAAAGCACATGGACAAAGTATGTATGGCGAACCGGATCTGCTGGCTTTGCTTTCAGATGCAGATCCTTCACTTCCAGTAAATTGGCCAGGTGATAAAGACTATGCGGATGCTCAGATAAAATTGCACCAGGCTCATGAATTGCAGCACATACGACAGGCATGGGAGGCGATTGACGCTCGCAATGCGGCCGGCAAAGTGATTATCACCTCGGCGGACGTTCATGTCGCAACGGTAGATATGGGAATTGATCCAAAGGACGAAGATATCGATTGCGATTCTTCCTCGCCAGGATCCAGGCAACTGGCAATTTGTTACGACTATCCAAAGGGCATAGCATGCAAGAGACAATCGAAGCATTCTCATGGGATGAGTGTCTTCGGGATAGTCTCTGCATGCGCGGAAAATGGCGTCGGACCGGCAGGCATTGCTCCTGGCGCCCATCACATTGCTATCTCGCGACCGTTCTACACTGCTACAACTACTTATGCCGACGCTCTCAGATACGTCGGAGGAATCGCACCTTCTTGCTGGGAGAGTCTTAACACCCAAGCGAGCAACCCTTGCCCAAAAAGTCCACTTGCCAAGCCAGCAGATATCATCAGCAATTCACATAGCTTTTCTTGGGATCCGGTTTCGTCAACGCCTGTCTTTTCCCCCGCCACTGGATACGAGCTTCCGGTAGCAACCAGTACAGCATTTGAACTGCTTGTTACGGAGGGAAGATCCGGCAGAGGCACTGTTTTGGTTTATGCAGCAGCTAATTCACCACCAGGCATTTCACCGCGGTCGGCTGATCTTCACGAACCATTGGCAAGAGACCCAAGAGCGATAGGGGTTGCCAACTGCTGGTGGAGCAGTGTTAACAATTCGGTCGCACCTCATCCAACTTCCAACTTTGGGACAAGCCTTGACGTCTGCGGGATTGGGAATGGATCAGTCACGATTCGCGGGGCCTGCGATTCTCAAGTGAATCCGTGCCCGTTCGGCGGAACCTCCGCAGCGACACCAACGGTCGCAGGCGTTGTGGCCCTCATGCTGTCAGTAAACAGATGCCTAAAATGGGATGATATTCGGAATGCTATTGTCTTGAACGTTACTCCTGTCCTCAATGGGAGCGGATACGGGACTGGACTGATCAAAGCTGAAGCAGCTGTTGCGGCTGCATTGAATGTACCGGCCAATGGAAATTGCCTGCCATGATCTACCCATGTGCAGGGCTGTGAATTGAAAAGCGAACAATCAAGGATAAGCACGAGCAATCGACAAATCGTTTGCTTGCTTTGATTCACGAAGCTCGGATGTTAGTACGTACGTCGGCCAGTAATACGGTGCGAATTTGAGCGTGTGACTGCATTCGACGTGGCCTCTCTGAATCCATTCTATTACTGATCCAAAGTTATGGCCCTTGCGACCCCATTTCCTCCTGGCAGTTTCAGTTCTTTGCCTAGTAGTTCTGGCATCCGGATGTGCCAGTCGTCGAATGAATGCGACCGATGCAATGGAATACTACATGGCGCTGGAGAACGCTCAAAATGAAGCTTTGATACTGAACATACATCGGGCACGGGACGGTCGGCCGCCTTACTTTACAAATCTTATTTCGTTTACTGGACGTTCAACAGCAAGTGTTTCGCTGTCGCTCTCCAATCAAAAGACTTTTGGCTTGACAGTGGACCGCGTTACTACGTGGGGGCCATCGACAACCGTCGGCGCAATTACGCGTGACGATCGTGCCCTTCACTTTGCCTTGATCTCAAAGTTCAGATTGAGTTACCAGGCGCTTGATTTTCAGCTTTTACCGATTCGCAATCCGAACTCCCTGATCGAGGGCGAGGCATTCATATCCCTCCCACCTTGAGATTATTGGACATTCGTCAGCACAACTGGCTGCCTATGACCTTTGGTATATGGCCCGTCCAGCCTTTTCTTCCCAGAATCGTCCTCAAGATGGCGCAGGTGCTGGGTCATATTCCAGGGTTCCCGGAAACTACCGGGAGGCCGATTGCCCGGTCTGCACGCATCTCCGTGCAATGGAGGGCGAAAATGAAAGCCGAAAAGCAGCTGAAAATCCGTCTGATCGATCCCGGTGTTTTGGCGGAGAAACCCGGGAACATCGGAATGCCACGCAATGCAGAGGAAGCTGGATTGGCCAATTCCGCGTGCACGCTTCCCATCCGGATTCAAACCTTCGGCCGTTTCAGCATCTCGGTGCCTGCCCGCTCGGACTGCCCGAGCGGAAAGGCCCAGCAGCGGCCGCTGGCCCTGTTAAAAGCCCTTGCCGCGAAAGGTGGCCACGACGTCTGCTGCAGCCTGCTCTGGGAGTGCCTGTGGCCAGACTCCGACGGCGATCTCGGCGCAAGGAATCTGACCATCACCTTGCACCGGCTGCGGCAGTTACTGGGTCACAACGCGGCCGTGCTCTGCCACGATGGCAAGCTGTCCCTCAATGAACGCCTGTGCTGGCTCGACGTGTGGCAGTTCGAGCGCATCGTCAATGACGGACTTCACCTGGCGGTCCAGTCGCGAAACAAGGAGTGGGAGGCATCACTTCGCGCGGCACTCCATCTCTACTCAGGCCATTTTCTGGCCCTTGAGGCGGAAGAATCCTGGATGCTGACGCCGCGCGCACGCTGGAAGATCAAGTTCGAGCGGGCAGTGAACGCCCTGTACTCGTATTTGGAGATCGAAGGCCGCATGGATGGCGCGGTGGATCTCTGCCTGCAGGCGCTGGAATTGGACCCGTTGAATGAATTGTTCTATCGCCGGCTGATGGGCTGCTACCTGAAACGCGGTGAGGCCTCCGCAGTCGCCCGGATCTACGGCAACTGTCGGGACGCGCTGGCCACGGGACTATCGGCGAGGCCTTCGGACGAAACGGACCATCTGTATCGCCAGGCAGTGGGCGGGTCGCCGGGTACCGAACGCCGTCCCGGCGTCGAGACTAAATTTCCCCTGCGCCGGCTTTGCAATCGCTTGTGAGAATTTCGGCACGCTGAATGGTCAACGTATGAAGTGACGCACCGCATCCTGCCCGGGTACCTTACATCTTGCCCGAGCGTTCCAGTACTGCCCGGAGGAGGACGTTGCCGCCCGCCTCCAGATGCGCCGGCTCCGCATTCTCGATCTCGTTGTGCGAGATACCCGATTCGCAGGGCACGAATATCATCGCGGTCGGCGCGACGCGGGCCACATAACACGCGTCGTGCCCTGCCCCGCTGACGATGTCCATGTGTGAATAGCCGAGTTGCTGCGTGGACGTCCGGATACCAGCGACCAGCGCGTTATCGAACGCGAGGGGCGGATAATCTGTCACGCAGTTTATTTCGATTTGCACGGCACCGCGCTCGCCGATCTGCGCGCAAGCGTTGCGTAGCGCCGCCTCCATGGAGTCGAGTTGCGATTTGTCGGCGTGGCGCAAATCCACGGATAACCTCACCTCGCCCGGAACGACGTTCCTGGAGTTGGGCTTGACCTGCATGAAGCCGACGGTGCCCCGACCGGCGGGTTGGTGCGCCAGGGCAATACGGTTGACGTCTTCGACGATTCTCGCAGCGGCCAGCATCGCGTCCTTGCGCAGGCGCATCGGCGTCGGGCCGGCATGGGCGTCCTGCCCGGTGAAAATGACGTCGTACCAGCGCAAACCCAGTGCGCCGGTCACCACGCCGATCGTGTTTCCCGCATCCTCGAGGATCGGTCCCTGCTCGATGTGCGCCTCGAAGTACGCGGCAAAAGGCCTGCCCGCCGGCATGTCGCCCGCGTATCCGATGCGCTGTAATTCTTCACCAACGGTCTTGCCGTCGATGTCTTTTTGCGCGAGCACATGATCGAGTGTAAATGCGCCGGCGAAAACGCCTGAACCCATCATCACCGGCGTGAAGCGCGTGCCTTCCTCATTGGTCCAGATCGCCACCTCGAAAGGATGCTCGGTCTCGATGTTGTGGTCGTTCAGCGTGCGCACCACTTCCAATGCGGCGAGCACCCCGTAGTTGCCGTCGAATTTCCCGCCGGTCGGTTGGGTGTCGATATGGCTGCCGGACACTACGGGCGGCAGACCGTTATTCTGTCCGGGCCTTCGCGCAAAAATATTACCGATTGCATCGACACTGATCGAGCAGCCCGCGTCCCGCAACCATCTGCAGACCAGGTCGCGCCCTTCGCGGTCGCGGTCCGTTAATGCAATCCGGCATACGCCGCCCTTTGGCGTGGCACCGATCGTGGCGAGATCCATCAGGGACTGCCAGAGCCG
>Ga0190274_10001607_pt1 | contig 13239 bp, 11 predicted proteins | sample Popmic531T_FD_133002 | JGI IMG/M metagenome (GOLD analysis project Ga0190274, IMG submission 133002) | Populus adjacent soil microbial communities from riparian zone of Yellowstone River, Montana, USA - 531 T | ecosystem: Environmental > Terrestrial > Soil > Riparian zone | place: USA: Montana...
CCACGTCGGGTCGTCCGCGAGCAGGATCGTGACCTGCGTGATCGCAAAGACGAAGACCAGGTCGAAGAAGAGCTCGAGCGGGGTGACCTGGTGCTCGTCGTTGCCCTCGAGCTCGCGCTCGGCATCGGACACGCGCGGACCCTAGCCGTCTACAGCTGCCGTGCGATGAGGGTGCCGGCAGCGGTAGCCGTTGCCGCTCTCCGGCTAGACCGGTTCGCGCGGAACGTCCCAGACGACCCGCTGCTTACGGGGGCCGCTCACGAAGGCAGGAAGCTGGTCGCGGATCGCGGCCGCCGCCGAGATCACCCAGTAGCCGAGCGAATAGAGCGGGCCGAGCAGAAAGACGAGCAGCGCAGGGCGGTCGTACCGCGCCTCGATCCCCACTGCGAACGCGAGCTGGAGCATGCAGACGAACGAGATGGCCACCCCCCATGCCAGGCCGAAGCCGAAGATCGTCGGACCATCGGCAAAGAGGAAGGCGAGCGTGGCGGCGATCAGCGCGACCACGAGGCCGACGACCCACGCCAGCGAGAGAAAGGTTTCGAGCGGGACGGTCCAGATCCGCCACAGGCGCAGGTGGAGGATCGTGCCGAAGTGCTCGTGCAGGGCCTCGCCCTGCCCTCGCGCCCACCGACGACGCTGCTTCCAGAGCGAGGACAGCGTCGACGGTACCTGCATCCCGACCAGGGCGTTCGGCTCGTACGAGGTCAGCCACCCCGCGATGAGCAGCCGCCAGGTGAGCTCGATGTCCTCCGTGGCCATCCGCCCGTCGAACCCGCCCACGCCGAGCACGGCCGGCTTTCGAAAAATCCCGAGAACGCCCGCGACGATGCGAACGTGTCCGCCGAGAGCCTGCGTGCGGCGGGTCAGGCCGATGATCGACGCCGCCTCGAGAGACTGCATCGCGCCCAGGAGGGTCCGTCGGTTCGTCACGTGCGGCGCGCCCGCGACCGCGGCGATCCGCGGCGAGTGCGCGATGCGGGCAACCAGCAGCTTGACGGCCAGCGGATGGAGATGGGGGTCGGCGTCGCTGACGAGCACGAGCTCGTGCGAGGCACGCACAAAGCCGACGTTCAGCCGCTCCGCCTTGCCGCGGTTGACCGGGTCGCGGATCACCTCGACCCTCGCATCGCCCTCGGCCGCCGTCTGGGCCACTTCCACGGTCTCGTCCGTCGAGCCGTCGTCGAGGACGATGATCTCGAGCTCCGGATAGTCGACGGCGCGGGCGGCCTGAACGTTGGCGGGGATCACGCTCTCCTCGTTGTAGGCCGGCACGAGAATCGTGACGCCGGGCCAGCCGCCCTCCGGCTCGCTCGGCTCCGCTCCTCCTCGAGCAGACGGAAGAGAAAGCCGCCGCTCACCCACAGGCCTGCCATCACGACCGGATAGAGCGCGACGAACGCGAGCAGGATGTCAGCGACGAGGCGCAGGCTCTCGCTCCTCTTTCAGGCGGTGCGCCCGTGCGAGCAGGAGGAAAACGGCCGCCAGCAGGAACGAGCCTCCCGCGATGACGAGACCGAGCCAGATGAGGTCGGTCTCGCCGGCAACGATCGCCACGATCACGAGCGCGGCGAGCCAGAGCAGCGGGCCGGCAAGCAGGACGGCGACGCGGCCGGCCCTCGTTGGCGGGCGAAGCGGGCGGAAGCGGGCGCGGGTCTCGCTCGTCACGACGGCCTCGGCAGTATCCCCGAGGTCGCCTGCCTGCTGATCGACAGACTTCGGCGAGACGAAGAGCTACAGTCGCCGCGTCAGCGACGAAAGGGAGACATGGCCGCGGAGCGACACGCTGAGGTCACCTGGCGGGGAAGTCTGATCGACGGAAGCGGGCGAATTGAGCGCGTCGGGAGCGGCGCGTTCGGGCCGCTCGACGTGACGTGGGCGTCGCGCACCGAGGAGCCGGGCGGGCGGACGAGCCCCGAGGAGCTGATCGCCGCGGCCCACGCCTCCTGCTTCTCCATGGCGCTCTCACACGCGCTCGCGGAGGGCGGCAACCCGCCCGAGGAGCTCCAGACCAGCGCCGACGTCGCCTTCGTCCCGGGCACGGGCATCACGAAGATCAGGCTCGCCGTGCGCGGTCGCGTTCCGGGCATCGACGAGGCGGCGTTCCGCGAGGCCGCCGAGGGCGCGAGGGACGACTGTCCGGTTTCCCAGGCCCTGGCCGCCGTCGGCGACATCTCGGTCGAGGCCACGTTCGAGGGCTAGCGCTCAGACGTCGCGCCGCTGGATCAGCCAGGCGGCGAGGACGAGCCTTCCTAGCGCACGCGGGCCCGATCGGCGACGCGAGCGTGTTCCTCACCCTGCTCGCCGGCGAGGCGGTCTACGCCGATCCCGGGCTCGGCTGGTAGGCCTGCTCCTTCAGGAGCCAGTCGGCGAAGAACGGCTCGATGATCCTGTAGGCGCCGTCGGGGTCGCGGCCCGCGATCTCCTTCGTCAATAGCGCGCCGATCGCGCGCTGGAGCGCCGGCTTCGGCGGCAGGTCGCGCCGCTCGGCGTAGTCGGCCGCGTAGAGCGAGCGCGTCGGCTCCTCGGCGAGCGCCAACATGAGGAGCCGCTGCGCGTACGGCGCATCGTCCCAGAGCTTGGCGAAGTGGTTGTGCTCGGAGCGGAGCGCCTGCTCGAGCGCCGCCTCGACGTCGGCGAGCCGGGCGAAGTGCCCGCGCGGAACGAGCTCCCAGACGAAGTAGGCGAGCTCCTGTGTCCCATACGGATGCCCGCCGGTCGCGGAAAGCAGTCGCCCCACCGCCTCGTCGTCGATCCCCTTCTCGGTCTCGTCGAAGCGCCTCCGCAGGAAGCGGGCGAACTCGGCCGGCTCGATCGGGCCCAGCTCGAGGCGCTTCGCGCTCCGCCAGAACGGCTCGTTGCTGTCCTCGAAGATCCGCTCGAGCACGTGCTGCTTGCTCCCGAGGTAGACGTGCGCGACCTCCGGCTGCTCCTGGAAGACCGCGCGCATGAGGTTCGGAAACTGGCTGTCGAGCGAGACGATCTCCTGGAACTCGTCGAAGACGAGCACGACGCGGCGGCCGCGCTCGGCCGCGATCCGGCCCGGGAGCTCGAGCAGGGCCTCGATCGTGTCGTCGATGGCCGCCTGCTGCCGCCCTGCATGAAAGACGAAGCGCAGGCTGCCGTCGCTCGGGTCGACCTCCATCGTCGGCGTGATGCGGAGGCCGCGGAAAAGGCTCGCGGCCCGCTCGAGCGCCTGGCCGGCCGTCGACTCGAGGTCGCTGTAGATCGTCTTCGCCAGCGCGGCGGCAAAACGCTCCTTCGTCGGCGTGCGCATGAGGTCGCAGTACGCGACGAGGATCCTCTTGCGAATTGCCCGCTGGGCCGAGCGGAGGACCAGTGACGACTTTCCGTACCGTCGCGGCGCGTAGAGGAGCACGTCCTGGCCGTTCTCCATGTCGCGGACGAGCTCGCGGATCTCGCGCTCCCGGTTGGTGAACGCCTTGTCGAGAGCGAGGGCGCCGAAGGTGAACGGATTTGTATGCGGCATTGCCTTACGCAGTATTGCATACGCTATGTATGCACGTTTGCGTGATGCATCGCTGCATACAGCCGATAGGGCCGCCTAACTTGGTAGATGGCGGTGCGCGCGTAGCGCACCGTCTGGCGTCCGACAGGTGGAGCCAGGTGTACTCGATCGCCCTGACTGGGCGGGAAAGTCCGTCCTGACCGTCACGCGTGCGATCTGGCCCGTTCGAGCACGAGCCGCTCGCGCTTGGCAGGCAACGCAAGCGCCGGCTTCTCCCCGTCGATCTCGCGTGCGAGCCGGTGCCCGTCGAAGATCGCCTCGGCCGGGATGCGCGGGGCGACGCAGTCTCCGATCCGGTACACGGCTTCGATCTGCTCGGCGCGCAGCGCGTCCTCGTCCGCGGCCAGCTCGAGGTAGAGCTCCTCGTTGGACAGGCGCTGGGTGGCGATGACGACGCCGTCGGCCTCGAGCTCGAACTGCTCGCCGTGCTCGTCGTGGCCTCGCACCCCGCCCTCGTGGATCTCCGCCACGAAGGAGCCCGAGCGCTGGCGGATGCCCAGGTCGTGGAGGTGCTGCCGGAGAAGGGGGCCCTCGAGGGACTCGTCGGCCACGCGGGCGACGCGCTCGTGGAGGGTGACGAGCTCGACGTCGAGCCCCTCGCCGGCCAGGAGCTCCGCGAGCCCGGCGGCGACGAAGTAGCCCTCGCCGTCGAAGACGACGACGCGCGACCCCGGTGGACGCTTGCCCTCGAGCATCACCTGCTCGGGCGTGAGGACGTGGGCCTGCGAGGCGTCGGCGCCGGGGATGGGATCGTGGGTGACCCCGTTCACGCCGTCGGACGACCAGCGGGCGCCTGCGGCCACGACGACGATCTCGGCGCCGTACTCGCGGACGTCTTTGGCCTGGAGCCTGCTGCCGGTGATCACCTCGACGTTCGCCAGCTTGTCGAGCTGGATCCGCCGCCAGTTGACGACGCGCGCCCACTCGCCGAGCCCGGGGAGCTGCGTCACCCAGCGGAAGTGCCCGCCGACCTCGGCCTCGGCGTCGACCAGGTGGACGCGCCGAAAGCCGCGCTTGCCGAGGACGATCGCGCACTCCATTCCGGCCGGGCCCGCACCGACCACGAGGACGTCGCGGTCCGCGTTCGCGGCCGGCTCGAACAGCTCGGGGTGCCATCCGCGACGGTACTCCTCACCCGCGGTCGCGTTCTGCGTGCAGCCGAGGTGGTGACCTGTCTCGCTCTTCGAGATGCACGTGTTGATCCCGATGCACTCGCGGATCTCGCCGTAGCGTCCCTCCTCGATCTTCCTGGGCAGGAACGGGTCGGCGATCGACGGCCGAGCCGCGCCGATCAGGTCCCAGACGCCGCTGGAGACGATCTCCGCCATGCGGTCGGGGTTCGTCAGCCGCGCGACGCCGACGATCGGCTTCGCGGTCGCCTCGCGCACGCGGCCGGTCCACTCGAGCTGGTAGCCCTCCTTGAAGAACCGCGACGCACCGGAGTCCTTCGACCACTCGGCGATCGAGCCGACGTTGACGTCCCAGAGGTCGACGAGGTGGTCGGCGGCGCGGACGAACTCGAGCCCTTCGTCCAGGTCGACGCCGGCCGGCCCGAGAGCCTCCACGCAGGTGCGCACGGCGATCGCGCAGTCGTCGCCGACCGCCTCGCGCACGGCCTCGATGGTCTCGAGCCAGAACCGCGCGCGGTTCTCGAAAGAGCCGCCGTAGGCGTCGGTGCGCCTGTTGTAGAACGGCGAGAGGAACTGGAGCGGGAGGTAGCTGTGCCCGCCGTAGACGTAGACGATGTCGAACCCTGCCTCGCGCGAGCGAGTCGCTGCACGCACCCAGTCCTCGCGGACGCGCCGGATGTCGGCGAGCTCCATCGCCTTGGGCACGAGGTGCGGGTCGTAGTCGCTCGCGAGCTGGGACGGGCCCACCGAGGGAAGCCGCGACTGGCGGTTGATCGCGTGCCCGCCGGAGTGGGTGAGCTCGATCCCGGCGAGGGCGCCGTGCTCATGCACGCGCTCGCACATGACGGCCAGGTTGGCCAGGTCCTCGTCGTCCCAGAGACGGGCGGAGACGTAGGGAGACTCGTCCGAGTCCCAGGAGACGGGCGCGTACTCGGTGCAGACCGCCGCCCAGCCGCCCTCGGCCTTCATGGCGCGGAACCACGCCTGGGAACCGGGCTTCTCCGTCCCGTAGCCGGTGCAGTGCGGCACGGCGTAGAAGCGGTTCCGCAGCGTCTTCGGGCCGATCTGAAGCGGCTCGAAGAGGACGTCATGGCGGGGATCGCGGGACATTCGCCTGGATAGGATCGCGGCTGTGGCGCAGACGGTCAAAGTGCGTACAGGCGGACGGCTCGTCGCCGAGTGCCTCGAGGGCGCCGGCGCCGAGGTCGCCTTCGGCGTGCCCGGGATCCACGCTCTGGCGATCTGGGACGGGCTGCGCACGAGCCCGGTCCGCGCGATCGGGCTCCGCACGGAGCTCTCCGCCGGCTTCGCTGCCGACGGCTACGCGCGGACGAGCGGGAAGCCTGCGCCGCTCCTCCTCTCCACCGGGCCGGGCGCGCTCATCTCGCTCGCAGCGCTCATGGAGGCCGCGAGCGCTCACGTCCCGGTGGTCGCGATCGCGAGCCAGATCCCGCGCGAGCTGATCGGCGCGGGCCGTGGTTTCCTCCACGAGCTCCCCGATCAGAAGGCGTCCTTCGAGCCCGTGGTCAAGTGGGCGGCGCGCGCGGAGACCGCCTCGGAGATCCCCGAGCTCGTCGCGGAGGCCTGGCGCCGCGCCCTCACGCCTCCGAGCGGCCCTGTCTTCCTCGAGATCCCTGTCGACGTGCTGTCCGGAGAAACCGACGCTCCGGTGGGCGATCTCGACACGGCGCCCGTGCTGCCGCCGCTGCCGCCCGAGAGCGACATGGTGGCGGCAGGGCGCGTGCTTGCAGGCGCCGAGCGGCCGGTCATCTGGGCAGGCGGAGGCGTCCTGCGCTCGGGCGCCTGGGGGGAGCTACGGGCCGTCGCTGAGCGCCTCGGCGCACCCGTCGTGTCGACGTACATGGGCAAGGGCGCCTTCCCCGAGGACCACCCGCTCGCAGCCGGCACGGCCTCCGACGAGCCCGCCGTCCAGGAGCTGCTCGGCCAAGCGGACGCGATCCTCGCAGTGGGAACGGAGCTCGGCGCGGAGACGACAGGCCACTACTCGCTGGAGCTCCGCGGCCGGCTCGTCCACGTCGACGCCGACCCGAGGCGGATCGGCGCGACGTACGACGCGTTGGGGCTCGTGGGTGACGCGCGAGGCGTCCTGGCGGCGCTGCTCGAGGGCCTGCCGGCGGCCGCGAGCGCGGCCGGCGAGGAGCGGGTCGCCGACGTTCGCAGGCGTGTCGAGGAGCGGCTGGACGGCCAGGAACGCGGGCTCGAGCGCGGGCTCGTGCGCGCCGTCCGCGAGGCGCTCCCGCGCGACGCCGTCAGCTCCTGGGACATGACGATCCTGGCCTACTGGGCGGCGGCGCACTTCCCGGCGTACGAGCCTCGGAGCTTCCTCTACCCGCTCGGGTCGGGGACGCTCGGCTATTCCTGGCCGGCCGCGCTCGGCGCCTCGCTCGCCGTGCCGGGCCGGCCCGTGCTCGGCGTGGTCGGCGACGGCGGGTTCAACTACGGGCTCGCCGAGCTCGCTCCGGCGCGCCAGTACGGGCTCGACGCGAAGCTGCTGCTGGTCGACGACGGCGGCTACGGGATCCTGCGGGAATACCAGCGCGACCAGTTCGGCGAGACGTTCAGCGTCGACCTCGTGGAACCGGACTTCCGCGCGGCCATCGAAGCGTTCGGCGTTCCCGTCGTCTCCGTCGAGCCGGACGAGCTCGGAGAGGCACTGGCCGCGGCGCTGGCCGAGGAGGGCCCCGCCGTGGTTCACGTGCCGGCGCTCCTGGAGATGTGGACGTGACCGACTGGAACAGCATCGTTCGCGGCTCGTTGATCGGCCTCGAGCCCTATCGGCCCGGGGCGAGCCTCGACGAGCTGAAGGAGGCCTACGGCCTCGACGAGATCGTGAAGCTGAACTGGAACGAAGGCCTGGAAGGCCCGTTCCCGGGCGTCGAGGAGGAGGTCATCGCGGAGCTCGACCGCGCCTGGATCTACCCGGCGGAGGCGTACTCGGACCTGCGCGAGAGCGTGGCCGCCTGGCTGGGGACGTCGCCCGAGCGGATCGTGCCAAGCCACGGCATCCAGGCGCTGATCGCCACGGTCGCGCACGCCTTCCTCGAGCCCGGCGACTCCGTCGTGCTGACGGCCCCGACCTACGGCCTCTACGCCACGACCTGTGCCGCCGTAGGCGCCCGGGTCGTCGAGGTGCCCAGCCGCGAGCTCCGCCACGACGTCGACGCGCTCGCCGCAGCCGCGCGGGAGACGAGCGCGAGGCTGGTCTGGCTGTGCGACCCGAACAACCCGACGGGCGCGCTCGTCGAGCGGGACGAGTGGGAGCGCCTCCTGAACGGGCTCCCGGGGCGGTGCGCGGTCGTCGTCGACGAGGCCTACGCCGAGTACGTCGACCCGGCCGTGCGCCTCGACCGCCTGGCCGACGTCGAGGCGGGCGCGCCGATCGTGGTCATGCGGACGTTCTCGAAGATCTTCGGGCTCGCCGGCCTGCGCCTCGGCTACGCGGTCGTCGGGGAGCAGCTTGCCGAGCTCCTCGACGTCGTCCAGGAGCCCTTCAACGTCAACCGGGCCGCCCTCGCGGCCGGGAGAGCGAGCCTGCGCCGGGCCGAGCTCGTCGAGGGGCGCAGGCTGGCGAACGTCCAAGGCCGCGAGCGCCTGGCCGAGCGGCTCCGCGAGGCAGGCGCAACGCCCTATCCCTCACAGGCCAACTTCCTGCTCGTGGACGTCGGCGTGGACGACCTCGCCCTCACGGATGGGCTCGCGCGCAGGGGCTTCCTCGTCCGCGCCGGCAGCGAGTTCGGCCTCACGGGCTTCGTCAGAATCACAACGGGACCGACCCCGCTTATGGAACGCTTCGCCGAAACGCTCGCTGAGGCGCGAGGCGCTCTCCTGGGCGGCAGGGAGGTTTTGGAAGCCTGATGGCGGGCGTTGTTCTCGACAGCATCAGCAAGAGCTTCGGCGACGTGGATGCCGTCCGCGAGCTGACGCTCGAGATCGGCGACGGGGAGTTCTTCTCGTTGCTGGGGCCGTCCGGCTGCGGAAAGACGACGACGCTGCGGCTCGTCGCCGGATTCGAGGAGCCGACGAGCGGCCGCGTGTTTCTCGGCGACCGCGACGTGACGCAGGTCCCGGCCCACAAGCGCCCGGTGAACACCGTCTTCCAGAGCTACGCACTCTTCCCCCACCTGAACGTCGCGGAGAACGTCGCCTTCGGCCTCCGCTTTCGGAACGTCGACAAACGCGACCGGGGACCGAAGGTGGCCACGGCGCTCGAGCTCGTCCGGCTCCAAGGGCTCCAGCGGCGCCGCCCCTCCCAGCTTTCCGGCGGGCAGCAGCAGCGCGTTGCGCTCGCCCGCGCGCTCGTGCTGGAGCCGGCGGTGCTCCTGCTCGACGAGCCGCTCGGCGCGCTCGACGCAAGGCTGCGCCGCTCGCTCCAGATCGAGCTCAAGGCGATCCAGGAGCAGGTGGGGATCACGTTCGTCTACGTCACCCACGATCAGGAGGAAGCCCTCACGATGTCCGACCGCATGGCCGTCATGTCCGACGGCCGAGTGCAGCAACTGGGCACGCCGCAGGACGTCTACGAGGAGCCCGAGACGAGCTTCGTCGCAGACTTCCTCGGCGTCTCCAACCTCATGGAGGCGGTCGCCGAGGGTGACGGGCGCGTTCGGCTCGGTGACGCCGTCCTGGTCGCCGAGCGCGGAGACCGCACGGCGCGCGGAGACGTCAAGCTCACGATCAGGCCCGAGCGGATCCGTCTCGAGCCGCCCGGCTCGGAGGCCGCCAACTCCCTCCCGGGCACCGTGCGACGCATCGTCTACCTCGGTTCGGTCACGCAGGTGTTCGTCGAGCTTCCGGGGAGCAAGACCCTGCAGGCCACGGTTCAGGCAGGCGACTCCTCGCCGCCGCGGGACGGCGACGCGGTGTCCGTGGTCCTGCCGCCCGAGGCTCTCCGCGTCCTCGGCACGGAGGCTCCCGCCGCTTCCGACTAGAGGCGCATCTGCGCCATGTCCTCGATGCCTCCCTTGCCTCCGCCACGCGAGCGCTGCATGGCGCGCTGGAGGACGATCACTGCCGTGATCGCGAAGAGCGAGAGGAAGAGCATGACGCTGGCGAGCGCGTTCAGCGCCGGGGTCGGCGCTCCGCGGGCGTTCGAGTAGATCTTGACCGGGATCGTCTCCGTCGACGAGTCGGCGGAGAGGAACTGGCTGATGACGAAGTCGTCGATCGAGATGGCGAAAACGATGAGGAAGCTCGCCACGATCGCGGGCAGGAGCAACGGCAGGAGGACGAGCCGGAGCGCCTTCATGGGCGGCGCACCGAGGTCCGTCGCGGCCTCCTCGTACTCCGGGCCGATCGAGAGCAGCCGGCCGCGGACGATGATGACCACGAACGAGATCGAGAAGGTCACGTGCCCGAGGAGCTGCGCGACCGTCCCGAGCTCGACGAACTGGAACAGGTGAACGAACGTCAGGAAGAGCGCCGTGCCCATCACGAGCTCCGGCGTAACAATCGGGAAAAGGCTCACGAAGCGCGCCGTGCCCGAGCCGCGCCCTCGCCACCGGGTGAGCGAAATCGCGAGGGCCACGCCGATCGGGACAGCGATCAGCATCGTGAGGGAGGCGAGCTCGAGGCTCTGGAAGAGCGCCTCCCGGAGCGAGGGATCGTTCTTGACGGATAGGTCCGGCTCGTCCCAGTACCAGCGTGTCGACCATCCCTGACCCGTGCTCCTCGAGCGGCCGTCGTTGAAGGAGAAACGGACCGCGATCAGGATCGGGACGATCGACCAGATGAGGTAGAGAGAAGTGAAGACGGCGAGGAAGCGCGGCTTGCCCCAGGGATTCCGCCACCAGTCGACGAACCTCCTCATCGCTCGTTCGCCCGGCTCATCCTCGCTGTCGTGATGAGGTAGTACGCCATCAGCACGGCGAGCATCGACATGAGGAGCACGGTCAGGGCGGCCCCGACCGTCGGTTGCGGCCCGTGGATGAAGAGGTTGATCTGGTTCCCGACGAGGTTCGTCTTCGGGGAGCCGGAGAGCAGGTCGGGCGTGTAGTAGTCCCCGAACATCGGGAGCGCGATGATCACCGCGCCCGCGAGGATCCCCGCCTTGGAGAGCGGGAGGGTCACACGCCGGAACGTCTGCGCGGGACTTGCGCCGAGGTCACGGGAGGCCTCGAGCAGGTCACGCGGAATCCGGTCGAGCGCGGCGTAGAGCGGCAGGATCAGGAACGGCACGTAGCCGTAGACGAGCCCGAAGATGACGGTGGACGCACGCCCGTCGAGCCAGTTGCGCGGGGCGTCGAGCACCTGGACCCACATGAGGATGCGATTCACGTAGCCGTCGTCCTGGAGCAGATTCACCCAGGCCAGCATCCGCATCAGGTAGCTGATCCAGAACGGCGCGACGATGCCGAGGAGGAGGAACGCCTTCCAGCGTCCGCCGTGACGGGCGATGTAGTAGGCGACCGGATAGCCGATGGCGAGCGACACGGCGAGCGCGATCCCTACGTAGGCGAACGTGCGGGCGAAGATGACGAAGAACTGCTCGCCGGGCGCCAGGCCCTCGAAGATGAACTCGAACGCCCCGACGTTCCACTCGAGCGGGTTCCAGACCGGCTGTGGGAAGCGGAAGATCGGGTCCACCGTCCCGAGCGCGACCGCCAGGATGACGTAGAACGGGACGAGGAACAGGACCCCGAGCCAGACGTACCCGGGGAGGCCGAACGCTGGCCAGAACCAGCGGGACTGCCGCACTTCAGATGGAGCTCGCCGAGGCGCTCACGCCCCGGACTTGAACTCGGCCCAGATGTTCTGCCACAGGGTGTCCACCTCCGGCGCAAGCTCGAGGAGCGTATAGCCCGTGTCGAAGTCCTCCTCCCTGACCACGGTCGTCTCGAGGTGGGGAGGCACGACCTCATCGCGGACGAGCAGGTCCGGGTTGAGCGAGGTCAGCGGCGGCTGGTACCCGACGAAGTTGTAGAAGTTCGCGTACGCGTTGTCGTTGTCCATCATGAAGTTCAGGAACTCGTGGGCGAGGACCGGGTTCTTCGCCGAGCGAACGACGGCCATCGTGTCGCTCCCGATAAGCCCGCCGCCATCAGGCGGGTACCAGTAGCCGAGCACCGTGTAGTCGACGCCCTTCGGGAGGTAGTACTGGGCCGAGACGAAGTCGCCGGACCAGGCCTGATGGAGCCACGCCTGTCCCTCGGGGACGAGGGTGTAGTCCAGCACCGACGTCTTGACGTTCACCGCGTCGGTGAGACCGAGCAGGTCTTGCCTGACCTGCTCGAGCGCGGCTTCGTCGCCCGTGTTCACGTCGGTGACGCCGTTCCGGAGCAGGAGCATCGCCATCGCCTCGCGATAGTCGTCGAGCAGGTACGTCCGGCCGCGGTAGGCCTCCTCGTAGAAGACGTCGTACGGGTTGTCGAACGACTCCGGCGGCGGCTTGATGTGGTCCGTTCGATACCCGATGCCGGTCGTGTAGATCACGTACGGGACCGTGTAGCGCGAGTCGACGTCGTAGAACGGGCTCTGGAGCTCCGGCCACATGTTCTGGAGGTTCGGCAGGTAGTCGAGGTTGACCGGTTGCAGCAGCTTGGCGGCGACGAGCTTTCCGAGCCGGTCCGGAGTTGGGAAGAAGACGTCGAAGTCGGTCCCGGCCTGCAGCTTCGCGATCGCCTCGTCCATCGTGTTGAAGACCGTGATCTCCGTCTTGACGCCGAACTGCTTGGCGAACTTCTTGACGGTCGCCTTGTCGAGATAGTCGATCCAGTTGTAGATCTTCAGCGGCCCGGCCTCGGGGCTCAGGCCGGAGGCGATGGCCGGGTTGTCGTCGTGCAGGGGAAGCGTGACCGGGTTGTCCTTCCGAGCCAACTCGAACGGTGCCGTGGTCGTGTCTCCGCTGCCCCCGGTCCCAACCGGGGCTCCCGTTGGCTCGTCGCTGGCGCAGGCAGCCAGCAGGGCGCCCGCACCCGTCAGGCCGAGGCCCGCGGCCGCGGACCGCTGGAGGAACTCACGCCGATCAAGTCCGAGTCGCTCACGAGGATGTCTGCTCATTGGCTCCCCTTTGGACGTCGGTTGCCGCAGAAAGTCGGCACTCTTGCACATTCTTCCGAGTAGGAGAAACATGCGCGACGAACTAGAGTTGCCGATGTGGCAACCGAGGCGACCGTCGTCGAGATCGACCGAGAGCGGATCAGGGAGCTGACCGAGCGCGAGGAGCGCCGGCTGAACGACCGCACCGGCGGCTCGAGCGCAATGTACGAGCGCGCGCGCAAGACCCTCTCCGGCGGCGTCGCCTCGTCGTACCAGGTGCGCGCTCCGTGGCCGATCTACCTCGAGCGTGGCCAGGGCGCCAAGGTCTGGGACATCGACGGGAACGAGCTCCTCGACTTCCACAACGGCTTCGGCTCGATGGTGCAGGGCCATGCCCATCCGGCGATCGAGAAAGCCGTGGCCGAGCGCTACCGGCTCGGCACGCACTTCGCCGCGCCGACCGAGGACGGGGTCGTGGTCGGCGAGGAGCTCGCGCGCCGGTGGGGCCTGCCCAAGTGGCGGTACACGAACTCCGGGTCGGAGGCGACGATGGACGCGATCCGCATCGCCCGCGCGCTCACCGGC
>Ga0190274_10001608_pt1 | contig 13239 bp, 11 predicted proteins | sample Popmic531T_FD_133002 | JGI IMG/M metagenome (GOLD analysis project Ga0190274, IMG submission 133002) | Populus adjacent soil microbial communities from riparian zone of Yellowstone River, Montana, USA - 531 T | ecosystem: Environmental > Terrestrial > Soil > Riparian zone | place: USA: Montana...
ACAAGAAAATCTCCGACGCCTACTCGATCGTGATCTGCGACGAGGCGCACACGGCGCTGGGCGAGAAGACCAGCGCCTGCATCCGCGCCTGGGTCGGTCCCGTCTTCATCGGCATGACCGCCACCGGGGCGCTGATCGCCCGCCACGTCGCCGACCTCTTCCCGACCCAGACCTCGCGCTTCGACCTGATCCAGGCGGCGCGGCGCGGAGTGATCTCGCCGCTGCGCTGCATGCGCATCCCGCCGGGGCCGGGCGTTCGCACGATCGCCAAGGTGCCGCTGCGCAAAGGCGAGGTCGACCAGGACTTTGACCAGGAGGAGCTGGCCGCGCTGCTCGACCAGGAGCCCTTCAACGTCGCGATCGCCGACCTCTACAAGACCCGCTTCGACGGCATGCCCGGCGTTCTCTACACGGCCGGCGTGCAGCACGCGAAGAACGTCGCGCGGGCGCTGGTCGCTGCCGGCGTCGCCGCCCGCGCCGTCTCGGGCGAGACGCCGAAGCGCGAACTGGCCGAGATCCTCGCCGGCTTCGAGCGCGGCGAGGTCGACGTGCTCTGCAACGCGATGCTGCTCGCGGAGGGCTGGAACTCGCCGCGGGCGACGCTCTGCATGCACCTGGCGCCGACCGCCTCGCGGCGGATCTACCAGCAGCGGGTCGGCCGCGTGACCCGGCGCGCGCCGGGCAAGGAGGCCGGCCTGGTGATCGACTTCGTCCACCCGGCGACAACCCACGACGAGACGATCGTCACCCTGCACAGCCTGCTCGACCGCGACGTCTACCGCGGCGGCGCGATCGTGATCGGCCCGGTGCGGCGGGCGCGCGGGCGGCGGATCCGGGTCGAGCGACGGATCGTCCCGGTGGCCGACTCCGAGGAGCGCCGCATGCAGGTGCTCGAACGCGAGCTCTGGCGGATCGCGGTCGAGAACCTCGACCACGCCGAGCAGCACGCCTGGGCGGCGCTGGCCGGGGCGCGGGTCAACCCGCAGGGCTGGCGGCGCGCGCGCGCGATCTTGCAGGGCTCGCAATCGAAGGAACTGCGCCGCCGCTTCCTGCTCACCTGCGTGCAGCGCAACCGCAACTCGCAGCTGAAACTGAAGGCGCTGAGCGAGATCGCCGACCTCGGCGACGCCGAGGCCTTCGACGACGCGATCGACATCGTCGGCACCTGGAGCCGCGAGGACAAGCGGGCGGGGACGAAAACTCTGCTGCAGGCGCTGGTCGACAAACGGATCGGCCGTCGCGATCAGGCACAGGCCTGGGTCTGGCGGCTTGCCTCCTACACCCCAGAGCTGCACGAAGAGTATGCGGTGCAGCGCTGGCCGGAGACGAAGCGGCTGCTCGGCCTGCTGGTCAACTCATCCGGGCGCGCGCATGGCCGCAACGCGCGGCGGCTGGTGCACTCCGCCCGCAAACAGGACCGCCGCCTGGCGGTGGCGCTGCTGGCCGGTGCGGTCTCGCACACGCCGGAGGGCGAAGAGGTGCTGCGCGGGGCACGCATGCGGATGGCCCGCAAGCCCTCGGCGATTGCTCGCGAGCTGTTGCGCAACTTCCCCAAGGGCGGCAAGCGCCGCTCGAAGCGGGGCAAGCGCAAAGGCGAGAAAGCCGATGGCCAGGGCACGCCGAAAGGCCAGGGCAAAGCTCGGGCCAAACGCAAAGGCCGGTCGCGCAGCGACAAGGCGAAGGCTGAAGCCGCAAAAAAGAACGGCGCCGAGGTCGAGTCCGGCTCAGAGGCGCAGCTGGACCTCACCGGCACCGAGGCTGATGCGGTCCCCGCCGGCGACAACGACGACGAGGTTGCCGCGGTCGTCGATGCCGTCGGCGACTCCTGAGCCGTCCTCCCAGGCGATCTCGCGTCCGCGCAGGGCGTCGCGGCGGCGCCACTCGGCGAGCACGTCCTCGTCTCTTGCCTTGGCCCAGTGGTCTAGGTGGCGGCTTAGGACTTCGGCAGCCGTGGAGGGAGTCGGGGGGAGTCCCGTCGGAGCAACAGCGGGGAGGCTCCGTCGGGACTCCCCCCGACTCCCCGGGGTCGTGGCGAAGAGGGAAACGGCCGGTTGACGGAGGTCGGCGGGGAACTCGTCTGGAGCAATGGTGAGGTTCAGGCCGATTCCTATTACGGCCCAGCCGTCCTGGGGCTTGGCCTCGATCAGGATGCCGGCGAGCTTGCGCCCGTCGAGCCAGATGTCGTTGGGCCACTTGACCATGCACTTCGCGTCGGGTCGGAGCGCCTCGGCCGCGACGCAGACGGCGAGGGGGACCGAGAGCGGCAGCAGCAGGTGGCGCTGGTCGAGCGGCCGCAGGATCGCCGAGTAGAGCAGCGCCTTTCCTTCGGGCCCCGTCCAGACGCGCCCGACGCGCCCCCGCCCCGCGGTCTGTTCGCGCGCGGTGACCACGGTGCCGCCGGGGGCACCGGCGGCGGCCAGCTCGCGGGCGCGCGTGTTGGTCGAGTCGGTGACGCGGTAGTGCCGGTGCGGACTCCCGAACACTCCCCCTCCCGGCTGACTTCGTCTTTTTGCGTACATATGGACGCCTAAAGGCGAAGTCAGCGTTTGGCGTCGGACAGGAGTGCGGCTACCAGACCGTCGATGTCGTGGTGGGCCGCTTCGACGTGGACCTCGAGGCCGGCGTCTCGGACTGCCTCGCTGGTGACTGGGCCGATCGAGACGATGCGGGCGTCGCGCGGGAAGCGGTCGCCGAGTGCCTCCACCAGGTTGCGCACGGTCGAGGAGGAGGTGAAGGTGACGTAGTCGGCGATTTGCGCCGCCTCGAGCGCTTCGGGGCTTGGCTCCTCGCGCACCGTCTCGTAAAGGGCCACCACGTCGACCTCGGCTCCGCGCCCGTTCAGGTGCTCGGGGATGACGTCGCGGGCATCGGCCGCGCGGGCGATTAGGACACGCTTGCCGGTGACGTCGACCTCGGTCAGCGCTTCAACCAGGGACTCGGCGACGAAGCGCTCGGGGACGATGTCGGCGGCGATGCCATGCGCGGCAAGCGCCCGTGCCGTGCCAGGGCCGATCGCGGCAACGGCTGGACCGGGCTTTGCCTCGGCCCCCGATTCCCCCTGCCCTGCCTGCTGCCTTTTCTGCCCGGCGAGCGCCCGGGCATCGAGTCCGGCCGCGCCCAGAGCCTCGAACAGCAGGTGCGCACCGTTCGGGCTGGTCAAACAGATCAGGGCGTAGTCGCCGATCCTCCCGACTGCAGTCCGGACCTCCTCACTCCCGATCGTCGGTTCGATCCGGATCGCCGGCAGCTCGATCACGTCGGCGCCGAGTCCGCGCAGCCGCTTCGCGAGGCCGCTCGCCTGGGCGCGGGCGCGGGTGACGACGACGCGGCGGCCGTGGAGGGGACGTCGCTCGAGCCATGCCAGCGCCTCGCGCCGCTCGACGACCCGACCGACGACGACTAGGGCAGGGGCGCTGACGCCCTCCCGCTCGACTGCCTCCACGAGAGTGCCCAGGGTGGCGACGACGGTGCGCTGCCCGTCCATCGTGCCGCGTTCGACCGCAGCGGCGGGCTCGTTGGCGTCGCGACCGGCCTCGATCAGGGCAGCCGCGTTGTCGGCCAGGCGCTTGACGCCCATGTAGAAGACGAGCGTGCCGGGGAAGCGGGCCAGCGCCTCCCAGTCGAGCGCGCTCTCCTCCTTCTCGGGGTCCTCGTGGCCGGTGACGAAGGCGACGGCCGAGGCGTCGTCGCGGTGGGTGACCGGGATGCCGGCATAGGCGGTGGCGGCGACGCCCGCGGTGATGCCGGGCGCGACCTCGAACTCGATGCCCGCCGCGCGCAGCGCTTCACCCTCCTCGCCACCGCGGCCGAAGACGAACGGGTCGCCGCCCTTGAGACGGACGACGCTCTTACCGGCCCGCGCCGCCTCGATCAATCGCTCGCCGATCTCGTCCTGGGGGACCGACGGCTTGCCGGGCGCCTTGCCGACGTAGACAAGCTCGGCTTCGTCGCGAGCCCCGTCAAGCGCTCCGGGAGGGATCAGCCGGTCGTAATAGATCGCGTCGGCGGAGGCGATCAACTCCAGCGCCCGCGCCGTCATCAGCCCCGGGTCGCCGGGTCCCGCCCCGACGAGATACACAACCCCACCGCGCGAGCTCATTCCGGTGCGCCTTTTGCGGCGTATGACCACATAAAGCGCACCGGAGCAGTCATCGGGCCATTGCCTCCGCCCGGTCGAGGAGGTCGCGGGCGCCGGTGTCGAGCAGGCGCTTGGCGAGTTCGGCGCCGAGGAGGGTGGGTTCGGCTGGGTCGCCTTCGACCTGGTCGCGGAGCCACTCGCTGCCGTCGGGCAGGCCGACGAAGGCGTCGATCCGCACCTGCGCACCGGCGGCATCGGTCACTGCGTGGACGCCGAGCGGGCTGTTGCAGGTGGCGTCGAGCAGGGAGACGACGGTGCGCTCCGCCGTCAGCTCGCGCAGCGCCGTTTCGTCGACGATCGGGTCGACGGCCCGCAACGCGTCCTCGTCGCCGTCGCGGATCTGCAGCAGCAGCGCACCCTGGCCGGCTGCTGGGGTCATCGCCTCGGTCGGAATGGCGAAGGAGATCTCATCAGCGCGGCCGAGCCGGCGCAGGCCCGCGACGGCGAGGACGATCGCGTCAAGGTCCCCCTCGGCGAGCTTGCGCAGGCGGGTGTCGACGTTGCCGTGCAGCTCACTCACCTCCAGGTCGGGCCGCACAGCCAGCAGCTGGGCGCGGCGACGGAGGCTTGCAGTGCCGACGCGAGCACCCTCGGGCGCGTCGTCGAGCGAAGCGCCGCTGCCGATCCAGGCATCGCGCGGATCCTCACGCCCGGGCACCGCAGCGAGCATCAAGCCCTCGGCCAGCTCGGCCGGCACGTCCTTAGCCGAGTGAACCCCAATCTCCGCCTCACCGTCGAGCAGCGCCCGCTCGACCCCGCGCACAAAGCGCGCCTTGTCGCCAACCTCTCCATCAGAAGCGACCTCGACCAGCTCAGCCCCCCCGAGCATCTCGGCCACCTGACCGGCCTGGGCTAGAGCAAGCTTGCTACCGCGTGTGACAATTCGAAGCATCAGAGTGCGTGAGGGTCGATCCCGGTAGGGGTGGAACGTCTTGTACTTTTTGGGCGTTCACCTTGCGGCGTCAGCAGGTTCGTTTCCATCCAAAAAGTTAAGTGGAACCCCTACCGGGATCGACCCGCCTCAGTGGAGTCACCTTCGAAGTTCCCTCCGCCTCCTCTGGCTCCGTCTCGACGTCCAGCCCGAACAACTCGCGCAGCGCGCTGACATACAGGTAGGCGTCGTCGCTTCCAGCACTTCGCTTCATCCGCAGGGTCGGCTCGTGCAGAAGGCGGGAGGCGATCGCCTTCGCCATCGTGGCGAGCCGTTCGCGGTCGGCCTCGCCGAGGCTCTCCCAGCGGCCCTCGTTCTCAGCCAGGACGCGGCGCACGACCTCGTCGGCGCGCTCGCGCAGGGCGCTGATCGTCGGCACAACCTCGAGCGACGAGAGCCAGCGCTCGAAGCGGTCCTGCTCGGCGTCGAGGATGCGCTCGGCCCGCCGCGCCTCGGCCTCGCGGCCGCCGGCGTTGCGGGCAACTATCCGCTGCACGTCGTCGATGTCGTGCAGGCTGACCCCAGCGATCTCGCGGCAGTCCGGCTCGATGTCGCGCGGCACGGCGATGTCGACCAGCAGGAGGGGGCGGCCCTCGCGGATCGCCATCACGTGGGCGAGGTCATCGCGCTCGACGATGTGGTGCGGCGAGTTGGTCGCGGAGACGACGATGTCGGCCTGCTCGAGCTGCTCGGGCAGCTCCTCGAAGCGGACCGCGTTGCCCTCGAAGCGCTGGGCCAGGCCGATCGCGCGGTCGTAGTGCCGGTTGGCGACGAAGACGGTGGTGACCCCGCGGCGGACCAGGGCGCGGGCGACGAGCTCGGCCGTCTCGCCGGCACCGATCACGAGCACGCGGCGCTCGCCGAGGTCGCCGAGGGTGCGCCGCGCCAGCTCGACCGCGACCGAGGGGATCGAGACGTTCTTCTCGCTGATCCCGGTCTCGTCGCGGGCACGGCCGCCGGCGGCGAGGGCGCCGCGGAAGAGGCGGTTGAGGATCGGCCCGGTGCCGCCCTCGACCAGGGCCAGCTCGTAGGCGCGCTTGACTTGGCCCTGGATCTCGGCCTCGCCGACGATCATCGAGTCGAGCCCGGCGGTGACGCGGAAGAGGTGGCGGACGGCCTCGCCGGAGCGCAGCGAGTAGAGGTGGCCGAGCAGCTCGGTGGGGCGGATCTCCGCCTGGCGGGTGAGCACACCGAGCGCGGTCGACTCGGCCTCGACCGGGTCGGAGACGACGAGGTAGAGCTCGGTGCGGTTGCAGGTCGAGATCGCCGCCGCCTCGTGGATGCCGGCGGCGTCGGTCAGCTCGCGCAGCGCCCCGACCGCGCGGCCCTCGGTCAGCGAGAGCCGCTCGCGCAGGTCGAGCGGCGCGGTCTTGTGGGAGACGCCGAGGGCGAGGAGCTCAGACACGGGGGACACCTTCAACCCGTCCGGCTCGGCCCTCATCCGAGTCCGGAGAAGTAAGGCTGTGACCGGACTCGGATGAGGGCTTGGTCTCAACATCAACCACCGCCTCCTCCGCTTCGCGTCCGGGGGCGGTGGGTCTTGCGCCAACGCCCTGGGAACCTTGGGCCTGCTCCGCGAACCCGGCCAATTCACGCAGCTCCCTCTCCATCCGCTGCAGTTTCGCCGCCATGATCGCGACGTAGATGACGATCAGGGCGAGGAAGACGATGTAGGCGCCTCCCACGTACTTGCCGGCCTCGTCGAGCGGCAGGGCGGGGGTGGCGGCCAGGGTCAGGAGATTCACCTAGCTCACCTCCGGGGCGACGCGGGAGCGCCCGCCCGACGCTGGCGCGTCAAGCGCGCGGCGCAGGCGCTTGAGCTGCCCCGAGGTGCTCTTCGCGGTCAGCTCGAGCTTCACGAGGGTCACCCAGAGCAGCGCGATCGCGGCCAGGCAGACGAGGAAGGTGAGCATCATCGAGCCGGGCAGGCCGCCGTTGGCGGTGCCGAAGGTGCGCGGGTGGACGAGGCTCTGCGCCATCCGCACGGCCATGAAGTTGAGCGGCACGAAGGCGCCGGCGGTGACGGCGAAGACCGAGGCGTAGCGGGCCTGGCGCTCGGGGTCCTCGATCGCGTAGCGGAAGGGGTAGTAGGTCGCGTACATCAGGAAGACGATCAGGAAGCTGACCAGGGTCGGCTCGTCCCAGACCCACCAGTGCCCCCACGAGGCCTTGGCCCAGATCGAGCCGGTGATCAGGACGGCGACGCCGAAGATCACTGACATGTGGATCGAGACGTAGGAGTAGGCGTCCCACTTGCGGTTGCCGCTGCGCAGGTGCGCGATCGCGAAGACGCCGCCGACGACGAAGCCGACCAAAGCCGTGATCGCCAGCGGCACGTGCAGGTAGAAGATCTTCTGGATGAAGCCCTGGTCGGCGTCGAGCGGCGCGTAGAAGAAGACCATCGAGAAGGCAGCGAGGATCGCGGCGACGGTCGCGATCGAGAGTGCTCTGAGACCGGAGCCGAAGGGCGTCACAGCCTGATTCCCGCCCTTCGGTGGAGGCGAAGTTCTTGTGTGTCTAGTCCTTTGCCGTACATGCGTTTCTCGCGGTGGGGAGCGGCGTGGGCGTTAGTCCTCCAAGAGGAAGTCGAAGACCGCGTACCCGACCAGGAGGAAGATCAGATCGTATAGGGAGAGCACCGCCAGCCAGGTGCCGAAGCGGTGGTAACCGGGACCGCCCACGGCGAACAGGGGCTCGCTGGCGCCCGTCGCGGCGATCATCAACGGCACGACGAGGGGCAGCAGGACGAGCGGGCCGAGCAGGTCGCGGGCGCGCGAGTGAACCGCCATCGAGGAGATCAGCGTTCCGGTGGCGGCGAGGCCGAGGTCGGCGAGGAGGAGGACGGCGGCAAGCGGCGCCAGCGCCGCGGCGGAGTCGAGGAAGAAGACGGCGAAGATCGGCACCACGACCATCTCCAGCACCAGCAGGTAGGCAAAGAGAGCCGTCGCCTTGGCGGCGAAGAGGGCGCTGCGGTCGATCGGAGCGAGGCGGATCGCATCGAAGCCACCCTCCTCGCGCTCGCTGACGAAGAGGCGGTTGACGCCGAGCAGGGCGGCGAAGAGCAGGGTCGCCCAGAGCACCCCGGAGGCGAGGCTGCCCGAGAGGCTGGTGCGGTCGAGGCCGAAGCGGAAGATGACGAAGGTCGTGGTGGCGAAGAGCGCCATCGCCGGCAGCGACTGCAGGGTGCGCAGCTCGGCCCGCAGGTCCTTGGCGAGGATCGTGGCGAAGGCGGTACGGGACGGCGTCACCGCTTCCGCCCCTCTTTCCGGTGCGCCTTATGTACCCATGGGGTGCAAAAGGACCACCGGAAGCTCATCGGATTGCCACCTTGCCGCCGGCCTCGAGTCGCAGCACCTGGTCGGCCTCGGCTTCGAAGCGCTCGGGGTCGTGGCTGACGATGACCCGGGTGCGGGTCTCGCCGGGGCCGATCAGCGCCCGCGCCAGCTCGCGCCCCTCGGCGTCGAGGTTGGAGTCGGGCTCGTCGAGCAGCAGCAGCTCGGGCTCGTGCAGGACGCAGCGGGCGATCGCCAGGCGTTGGCGCATTCCGGCCGAGAGCTCGGCGACGCGCCCCTCGGCGCGGCGCTCCATCGCGACCGCGGCGAGCAGCCCCTCGATCCGCCCCTCGGCGGCCGCGCCGCGCATCCCGTGCAGGCGCGCGTGGAAGCGCAGGTTCTCGCGCCCGCTGAGGTCCCGGTAGAGCAGCGGCTCGTGGCCGAGAAAGCCGATTCGCCCGCGCAGCTTCCAGGTCTCGGCCGGCAGCGAGCAGCCCAGCGCCCGCACCTCGCCGCCGCTCGGCCGCAGCAGGGTGGCGAGGATGCGCAGCAGCGTCGTCTTGCCCGCCCCGTTCGGTCCCAGCACCAGCAGCGTCTCTCCACGCCCCAGCTCGAGGCCGATGCCGTCGAGGGCGGTCCGTTCGCCGTAGTCGCGGCGCAGCCCGGCGAGGCTGAGCGCCGGTTCGTCTGTCGCCTGGCCGGCCTCCACTGCGGGGATTGTGAAGGTCTCCGGAATCTGGCGCTGACTTCGCCTTTTGTAGTCCAATAGGCCGCATAAAGGCGAACTCACGGTCATGCGAAGCTAGGTACGCTTTGAGTTTCATGAGCGATCAACCGCCGATCCTGAACGAGGTCGACACCTACGGGCCCGCTTATATGCGGGTCGCCGACCAGCTTGGCCGTTATGAGGGCAACGAGGAGGAGGCGCCGCTGGCGATCGATCTGCTTGGGCTATCCGAGGGGGATCGGGTGCTCGACGCGGGCTGCGGCCTCGGCCGCTTCGTTGCCGCGCTCGCCGAGCATGGGATCGACGCGGTCGGGGTCGACATCTCCGAGATCGCGATCGCCGAGGCCAAGCGCGTCTACCCGGGGCCGACCTACTACGTCGCCGACCTGATGCAGCCGCTGCCGCCGGAGCTGCGCGGCTTCGACGGCCTGGTCAGCCTCTCCTCGAGCTTCGGCTTCGGCGAGACGGTGGCCGAGGACGAGGCGATGCTGCGGGCCTACCACGACGCGCTGCGGCCGGGGGGCAAGATGGCGATGGAGCTCTCAGACCTCGAGCGCTCGCGGCACCGGCTCAAAACCGACGAGGGCGTGGTCGAGCGCGAGACCAACGGCGTCGCCGAAACCCTCGACGTCGACTTCTCGACCGGGGTGCTGCACGTGCACTACGTCTACGGCGAGGACGTGGTCGACTCGCGCATCCGCATGTACGAGGCCGACGACCTCGAGCGGATGGCGGTTGAAGCCGGCTTCCGCGACGTCGAGCGCTACGGCAACTTCGCCGGCGGCCCGAAGCGTCCCGAGGACCGCCTCGTGCTCGTCGCGACAGCATGAAGCGCGCGGCTGTAATCGTCGATGCCTTCTCGACCGGCGCACGCCTGGCGCCACGCTTTACCAGTGCCGGCCTGCCTGTGGTCCACGTGCAGAGCAGTCCCCGCCTGCCCGACTTCTACATGCGCGGGTTCCGGGCCGGAGATTTCCTCGAGAACATCGTCCACGAGGGCGATCTGGAGGCAACCGCGGAGCGGGTCGCGACTCACCACCCGTCTTTTGTAGTCGTCGGCGCGGAGCCCGGAGTGCCACTTGCCGACGCGCTCAGCGAGCGGCTTGGACTGCCCTCCAACGGCAGTGCGCTGAGCCGGGCTCGGCGCGACAAGAATGCGATGACCGAGGCGCTGCGCCGCGCGGGCCTGCGCGCCGCCGAGGCACTGAAGACGGCCGACGTCAGCGAGGCGATCGCTTGGGCGGCGGGGCGGGGCGATGCCCCAGTCGTGGTCAAACCGCTCGACAGCGCGGGCACGGACGGCGTGGTCATCTGTCACGACGCATCCGCCATCGAGGCAGTCTTCGCCGCCAACCTCGGTCGCCCAAATGCACTGCACGGTGCCAACGACGAGCTGCTCGTACAGGAGCTGCTGCAGGGCACGCAGCTCTTCGTCAACTCGGTCAGCTGGGACGGCGTCCACCACGTTTCCGAGGTCTGGCGCGACAACAAGCTGCGTGTCGGCGCCAACTTCATCTACGACTACGAGGAGCTGTTGCCGCGGCACGGCGAGCAGCAGGACCAGGTCGTCCCCTACGTCGAATCGGTCCTCGACGCGCTCGGCATTCGCTACGGGCCAGCCCACACCGAGGTGATGCTGACCGCGACCGGGCCGGTGCTGATCGAGTCCGGCGCGCGCATGCACGGCTCCGTACCTGACGACACGGTGGATCGCTGCACCCCCAGCCACCAGACACTGACCGCTGAGGCCTACCTCGAGCCGGAGTCGATTCTTCGCCGCGCGCGAAAGCCGTACGAGTTGGCGGCGGGGGCCTATTGCGTAATGCTGATCTCCAAGCACGAAGGGCGCATCGCGTCCGCGGACGGGCTACGTCAAATCGAAGAGCTGCCCTCTTTCTCCGGCACGATCTCGATGCTTGGGCCGGGTGACCGACTCAAACGCACGGTCGACCTCTTCTCCTGCCCCGGGATCATCTACTTGGTCGACCCCAACCGCGATCGGCTCAAAGCTGACTACGACCGTATTCGTGAGCTCGATGCTGCGGGCGCGGTCTTCGAGCTGGAGGAGCTGGTCATTTCGTAGGGGCTCCTCCACTGCCGGAGAATCCGGTAATTCCGACATGGGAACTCACTAGGTTTCGGTTGAGCAATGAAATCCAGTGACCCGTACATCGGAGGCACCTTGTCAAAGCCGTTGATCTTTATCGGCTCGTCCTCGGAGAGCGAAGACTTAGCTATTGCTCTCCAGGAGAGCTTGAGCGCCGACCTCTTGCCGATCGTTTGGCCTCAGGTGGGGTTGACCCTTTCGAACCAGCTCCTCGACGAGCTCGAATCGAAAATCAAAGAAGTTGACTTTGCGGCGTTCATCTTGTCGCCGGACGACAAGCTGGAAACCCGTGGCGAGGAGACCGCCATCACTCGCGACAACGTGCTGATCGAGTACGGGGTAGCGAGGGGAATCCTCGGGAGGGACCACGCATTCATCGTCAGGCCATCGAAAGACACCCTCCACATCCCAACTGATCTCGGGGGCATTACCGGCGCGATCTATGAGATGCCCCCAGTGGCGGGAAGCCCCGACGAGCTGAAGCGGGCCTTTCTCAGTGCCGCCAACGCCATAAGTGCCACATCTCGGCGCCTCCCCACGCGGCCCAAGTCGAATCAGTCACGGACACGCAGGGTCGGGGGCGTGCTCGACCGCGGCAGCACGGAGGTACTCAAAGAACTTGCGGACGCCGCGATATACGTCGCCGACAAGCGACATACGTACCCGAGCGATCTCCGCAGGTTCGTGAAAGACCAGGAAATCGTCCCGTCCAAGTACCTCTACTGGACTCCGCAAGGAAGTGCCCACTGGCTGACGCTGTGCCGGAGCAAGAAATACCATTACTACCACGACAGCCTCGATCTGCTGCGAGGGCATGCAGGCGCTTTGGCCGAAAGCATCGTTGAGGTGGTGGGCAGCGCCGAGATCGATCTGGTCAGCGTGGGCAGCGGCAACGGAGAGAAGGACAACATCCTCCTCTCAGACCTTCAGACGTCCCTCCGAGAGGACGAGTTCATCTATTACTACCCGGTCGACATCAGCGACACGCTGATAGTCGAGGCGATTCGCAACGCGCTACGTGGCGGCCTGCCACGGGACGCGTTCAAGGTGAAGGCGCTGATCGCGGACTTTCTCAAACTCTCCAAGCTGCAGGCCTTCTACGAGGAGAGGCCCGCGACGAACCTGTTCTCCATCCTGGGGAATACCGTCGGCAACGCGGATGAGGAAGAGCTGTTCGACTCCATCTCGGAGGCAATGCTGCCTGGCGACTTGGTCCTCATGGAGGTGAACGTCGGCAAAGCGTCCGCCGAGGACCCTGTGTGGAAGGACCTGGTGACGCTAAAGCACGACTTCACTCCGCTGGCCGTGCTCAACGTGCCGTTCGACCAGTCGAAGATGAAATACACCGTCACTTCGGGCGAAGGCATCGTCGAAGGAACCAAAAGCATCGTCGCTTCCTACAAAGAAGCGAAGATCGGCGGTTCGCCCCTCACGGACATACGGCTGTCGATCATCCACTATTACGACAAGAAACACTTCATGAAAAAGATGGAAGAGCGGATGAACGTGGAGGTCGTCTGGCATGAATCCAGCGACGACGTGCTGCTCGTCCTCGCACGGCGCGACGGGGCGCCGAGCAAAGCCCGACGTTCCGGCTAAGTCGCAACCATGGGAATGCTCAGCCGCTGCGTTTGCGCAGGGTGCGACGGCCCACCTTCAGCAGCGGCCCAGCCCCCTCGCGCAGCGCTTTCCTCCGCACCGCCCCCTTGCCATAGAGCAGCTTGGCCGAGGCCTGGACGGCTTCGCCGAGGGTGCGGTCGTAGGGGTGCCACCAGAAGTCGCGGGTCAGTCCGGGCTCCCAGGCGTTCATCTTCACGTTGACGCACTCGTAGAAGCCGAATTTGGAGTGCGAGCGGCCGACGCCGGAGTCCTTGACGCCGCCCCAGGCGCACTGGCAGGCGCCGTGGCTGAAGGAGTGGTCGTTGATCCAGACCATCCCCGACTCGAGCCGGCGGGCGATCCGCTCGCCCTTCTGGCGGTCCTTGGTCCAGACCGAGGCGCCGAGGCCGAACTCGGAGTCGTTGGCGAGGTCGATCGCCTCCTGCTCGGAGTCGACGATCATGA
>Ga0190274_10001609_pt1 | contig 13234 bp, 10 predicted proteins | sample Popmic531T_FD_133002 | JGI IMG/M metagenome (GOLD analysis project Ga0190274, IMG submission 133002) | Populus adjacent soil microbial communities from riparian zone of Yellowstone River, Montana, USA - 531 T | ecosystem: Environmental > Terrestrial > Soil > Riparian zone | place: USA: Montana...
AAGAGCAGTAAATCGTATAGATCAACGCATTGCTGAAGCGGAAAAACTAGGATTTGAAAAGATCATCGTTTCTAAATACAATCAGAAAGGGTTGGCAAAACAAAAATTCAATATTGAAATTGTGACAATGGGACAGGTAGAAGAATTGTACAGGTATTTATTTTAAGTAATTTAATAGATCATTTAAAATGATCGGTTTCAAAGAAATAAAAGAATCATTATTGCATGTTGTCTTTCCTCACGTTTGTGACGGGTGTGGAAGCGACCTGTTGAATATTGAAAGTCGTTTATGCATTCGCTGTCTTTCTTCCTTACCTGAAACAAATTTTGAAATTCATCCAAACAATCCCGTTGAAAAAGATTTTTGGGGACGATTGCCAATCATAAATGCTTCTGCTCATTTATATTTTACAAAAGAATCGCTTGTACAACATCTGATGCATCAAATGAAATATAAAGGCAATAAAGACCTGGGATTGCAATTAGGAAGATTGATGGGGAATGCTTTAAAAAATACTTCTCGTTTCAACGATATAGAAGCATTAGTTCCGTTACCACTTTTTCCATCAAAAGAAAAAAAGAGAGGCTATAACCAGGCAATGATTCTTTGTGAAGGAATGGCCGAAATTTTATCAATCCCGATTTTAAATAGAGTGATCACAAGACCACAGCATACAGAAACCCAAACAAAAAAAGGAAGAATTGAAAGATGGAAGAATATTGAAGGAAAATTTCAGCTTATAGATCCGGTTGCTATTCAAAATAAACATTTATTGTTGGTGGATGATGTAGTTACTACAGGTGCCACACTTGAAGCATGCGGAAATGAACTATTAACAGCAAAAAATGTAAAACTATCAGTTGCTACTCTTTGTAGGGCCAATCGTTGATTCTTTCTTTTAAATATATCCATCATCATTTCTTCTTTCAAACACTTCGTTTTACTTTTGACATCAATGAAGAACCTCCTTTTTATTTCGATATCCATCCTTTTCTTTTTTAATGCCTGCAAGAAGGAATCCTTCATTACAAGTCCTGATGCACAAGTCACTCTTTCAGATGAAGAATTAAAATTCGATACTGTTTTTACCACAACGGGCTCAATCACCCAGGCTTTTAAAATAATAAATGAGAATGATCAGAAACTTCGTCTTTCCTCTATTAAGCTGATGGGAGGTAACAGTTCTTATTTTAAAATAAATGCTGATGGTTTTATTGGACCCGAGGTTTCAAATATCGAGATCGAAGCAAATGATAGTGTTTATGTTTTTGTATCAGTAAGCATTAATCAAAATGCAGCCAATATTCCTTTTATTGTCATGGATAGCATACAGGTAAATTATAATGGCACAAACAGGCAGGTAAATTTAGAAGCATGGGGACAGAATGCACATTTTTATCGCGATAAAGAAATTACCACTAATGAAATATGGAATAACGATCTGCCTTATGTGATCCTTGGGTCACTAACAATTGATCCAAATAAAAAACTTACTATTAATAAAGGATGTCGCATTTATGTGCATGCGGATGCTCCGATAATTGTAGATGGCACGTTGGAAGTAAATGGCGCAAAGGATACCATTGACCGAGTTCAATTCCGTGGCGACCGCCTTGACGAACCTTATAATGATTTTCCCGGTGGATGGCCTGGTATTTATTTCAGAAGCACTAGCAAGGATAATGTGTTTAATTATGCGGTCATTAAAAATGCATACCAAGCCTTGGCAGTCCTCGATCCTTCAATAAATCCAAAATTGACTTTAAACGAATGTATCATTGACAATGCTTATGATGCTGGTATTATTGCTGTCAACAGCAGCATCAGAGCAAGAAATTGTTTGATCAGTAATTGTGGTCAAAATGTGATCCTTGCCAAGGGTGGCGATTATCAATTTATTCATTGCACTGTTGCAAGTTTTTCTAATAGCTATATACTTCATCGTGACCCTGTTCTTTATGTAAGTAATTATGTACTTGTAAATAATAGTCCCGTCACAGCAAATCTTTCTGCTTTGTTTCGCAATTGTATTTTCTGGGGACAAGACGGAACCGTGGAGGATGAAGTGGTGGTTGCAAAAAGTGGGAGCACCACTTTCAATGTGAATTTTGATTATAATCTCTGGAAAGTTCAAAACATTCCTGCCAATATTACTTCTGCCGGAATCATTAATAACCAATACCCGGAATTTGATTCTATTAATACCTCAAAACGAATTTATAATTTCCGGTTAAAGGATGAATCCCCTGCAAAGAATAAAGCAACCAATGCTAGTGTTATCATCGATTTGGATGGTAAGCCAAGGCCTGTTGGTATTGCTCCTGATCTTGGGAGCTATGAAAAACAATAACCGGCAGGATTTTGGCGGTAAAAAGATTATTGGAATTAGGTACAAGAGCTTCTTAACTTTGTTATCCTCTAAAAAAATAAAATCATGAAAATATTCTTGCTTGCACTGATATTATCAGTTTCATTAGAAGGCCCGGCAATCTATGATTTCAAAGTGCAGGGACTTGATGGAAGCCCGATCGATTTTTCTGCTTACAAAGGCAAAAAAATAATGATCGTAAACACGGCTTCAAAATGCGGTAATACACCACAATATGCCGAACTGGAAAAGTTATATGAAAAGTATAAAGACAAATTAGTGATCGTTGGTTTCCCTGCCAACAACTTTGGAGAACAGGAACCTGGTTCTAATACAGAAATACAAGAGTTCTGTAAAAAGAATTATGGTGTTTCTTTTCCAATGGCAGAAAAGGTTTCTGTAAAGGGAGACGATATGGCGCCTATTTATAAATGGCTGGTTGAACAATCAAGAGAATTGGCAAAAGCAGAAAAAGGAACTAGTTCAAAAGATCTTGTTTGGAAAAGATATTTGCAAAACCCTGTTGACTGGAACTTCACTAAATTCCTGGTTGATGAACAAGGAAAATTAGTTGCGGTATTCCATAATAAAGTGAGCCCAATGAGTGAAGAAATTACAAAGTATTTGAATTAATAGAAGTCCTACCAATAAAAAGCGTTCTGATAAATCAGGACGCTTTTTTATTTTAAGAAGAATTATTTTCGCCCCAATGCAATTCTCAAAGATCATAAACCAGCAGGAAGTAAAACAACAATTAGTTGAGTTGATTCAACACAATCGACTAAGCCATGCTTTGCTTTTTTTAAGTAAAGAAGGAAGTGGCGCTTTATCGCTGGCATTGGCATTAGCTCAATATCTTACTTGTGAAAAAGCAAATCCAAAAAAACAAAATTCTAATGCCTTATTATTTGGAGAGGAGGTAACGAGCTTAAATCACCAACCTGAAATATTAAACGAGAGCTGCGGCACTTGTCCATCGTGTACAAAAGCGAACCAGCTCGTTCATCCGGATATTCATTACTCTTATCCTGTTGTTACAAAAAAATCAGGAACACCTCCGCTGAGTGTTGATTATATAACTGAATGGAGAGAGTTCATAAATAACTATCCTTACGGTAATGTCTATGATTGGCTTCAATTCATAGGTGCAGAAAATAAGCAAGGAAACATAACAGCCAATGAATGCAACGACATTATTCGCAAGCTGAGCCTGAAAAGTTTTGAAAGCGAATACAAGATCCTCATCATGTGGTTGCCGGAATACCTTGGCAATGAGGGCAACAAACTGCTAAAGCTGATCGAAGAGCCGCCACCTAATACCTTATTTATATTGATAGCAGAGAATGAATCGTTGTTATTGCCAACTATTGTCAGTCGCTGCCAGATGATAAAGATCCCGATGCTTGAAACGACCGATATTGAAACTGCATTAATTGATAGTAAGATCGATCCCGCTAAAGCAAGACAAGTTGCTGCCACGGCAGAAGGCAATTATCGTGAAGCATTACAATTGTTGCAACATGCCGAAGAAGATTGGCAGGGCATTCTCCGCGATTGGCTGAACTCAATTATTAAAACAGGTCCAATCGCCCAGACCAAATGGGTGGAAGAAACTAGCAGGCTCGGAAGAGAAAAGCAAAAACAATTCCTTCGATATTTCAATCATTTGCTCGAGCAATCCATCCGATCGAAGATCATGGGTAGTAACATTCACCTGCCAGACAATGAAAAAGATTTTGCTGACCGGCTGAACCGCCTTGCCGATATCAGTCAGCAGCAGGCGATTATACAAGAACTAGACCGGGCTACATATTATATAGAACGCAACGCCAACGCCAAGATTCTCTTTCATGCCCTTACTATTAAGCTTTATCACATCATTCAGGACAAAATTGTATTTTTGGCAACCTGACACCGGTAGAACATTGGTTTGTGAGTTTTGAACGGTGTTAGTGATTGAGGAGAAGGATTTTGTGGTCAGCTGTAAATCTCTATTCAAATTTTGTTGTGTCACTCACTTCAGCATATAGTAATTCTAATCGGCATGCCGGCGTCCTGCCGCATAGCGATATGAAAGTACAAGAGTGCGACGCAACGGAAGCTAAATAGACGTTCTGCAGTTGGGCTCATAATTATCTTCCTCATCCCGATAGCTATCGGGACATCATTCTTAATTATTAATTTTTAATTCCTCTCATGGGTTGCGATAATTGCGGAACGGGTAAACCAAACGGATGTAAAAGCAACGGCGGATGCAGTACCGGCGGATGTAACCGTATGAATGCATTCGATTGGCTGATGAACATGCCATTGGCTGTTGTGTCTGATGAATGTAAAGTGATAGAAGTAAGCTTTAACCAGGGCAGCCGTAAAGATTATTTCCGGAACACCACTTTGCAACAATTGGAAAAAGGTGACCTGATATGTGTGGAAGGCGTAAGCGGTTTTGATCTAGGCGAAGTATCGCTGACGGGTGAGATCGTAAGACTGCAAATGAAAAAACATGAGGTAAAGGAAGATAATCCGGAAATGAAAAAAGTGCTGCGCCGCGCCAGCGACCGTGATATTGATACCTGGAAACATAGTAAGAGTCGTGAAAAGGAAGCAGTGATCCGCAGCCGTGCTATTGCCAAACAGCTTAAGCTTGATATGAAAATAAGTCAGGTAGAAGTGCAGGCTGATAGTCGCAAAGCAACCTTCTTTTATATAGCCGATGGTCGTGTCGATTTTCGTGAGCTGATAAAAATATACGCCTCTGAATTTAAGTTGAAGGTGGAAATGCGCCAGATCGGCGCAAGACAGGAAAGTGCTAAAGTAGGTGGTATTGGTAGTTGCGGCCGTGAACTTTGTTGCAGTACATGGTTAACAGAGTTTAAATCAGTGAATACAACAGCGGCACGTTATCAGAACCTTTCTATCAATCAAACAAAACTAAGTGGTCAGTGCGGACGACTGAAGTGTTGTTTGAATTATGAATTGGATACTTATTTGGATGCATTGCAAGGTTTCCCCGACAACTGCGATAATATTCAAGTGGCGAAAGGAAATGCATTGCTGATAAAAAAGGATATTTTCAAAAACCTGATGTGGTATGTATTGCCAGACAGCAATAAACAATACCCGGTTACAATTGAAAGAGTAAGAAAAATAAAATCGTTGAATGCATAGGGAGTAATTCCTGAAGAGCTGGAAGCTGTTGAAGTAACTTCATCAAAAGTAAAAGAAGCTGAACCTGAATTTGTGGAATTGGTTGGCCAGATAAGTTTACAAACATTAGAAAGAGCGGATAAGAAAAGAAAACAAAAACAGGGACAAAGAGACAATAGAGGACAAGGTCCAAGAAACCAGGGACCGCAACAAGGCAATCGCCCAAATCAACAAAGAGGTCCGCAACAAAATCCCAATCGTCCACCACAAGGCGGCCAACAGCGAGGTCCGCAGAGACCGCCTAATCAGCCAAGAAGAGATAAATAAGCATAAGAGTATATAAAGTAAATAAGGTATATGGTGTAAAGCCAAACCTGATCTTATATACTTTTTACTTTATATACCTACCTCTGTAAGCAGCTATACGATCATGATTCTTTGTAGGTTTGAAAAATGAAACGAAAAATCTTCAGACGATTGCTGATTGGTTTTTTAATCTTGATCGCCGTTTGGCTTGTGTTTGCACAATGCAGTATGAAGTTTCGCATGAGTGATAGCGAAGCGAAAGAAAAGTTTTCAAAGAATAATGTGGTGCTGATTACTGAAACCATCAAGGTTGATGGATTTGATATGCATTATGCAAAAACAGGCAACGATACATTCCCTACTTTATTCTTTGTACATGGTTCCCCGGGTGGATGGTCCGCTTTTGAAAGATATATGCAGGATAAAGATCTGCTGAGTAAATACAGGATGATATCCGTTGATCGCCCTGGATTTGGTTACAGCAATTTTGGTGATGCAAAAAATTTAGATGATCAATCAAAACTTATAAGCCCCCTTGTTAAATCTTTTCAGAATGGGAAACCGATGTATGCAATTGGTCATTCTCTTGGCGGACCGATGATCGTTAAGCTGCAAATGGACAATGAGAATATATTCAACGGGCTTGTATTTCTTGCAGCAGCTGTTGACCCTGATGAAGAAAAACCGGAACGTTGGCGGTTTATGGTAAATGGTTCAGTCTTACAATATTTTTTGCCCGGTGCTTTTCGTCCCAGCAATGAGGAATTAGTTTATTTAAAAACGGATCTAAAATATTTAGATAAAGAATGGGATAAGATCACTTGCCCGGTTTGGATCATTCATGGTGACAAGGATACATTTGTTCCTGTTGGCAATGTAGAGTATGCAAAAAAGAAATTAATAAAGTCAAAGTCAGTTGAAGTAAAAATTTTACCGGGCGCCAAACATTTTATTCCATGGGCGCAGTATGATGACATTAAAGAAGTGTTGATGAGGCTTCAATAAAATCTCACAGCTTCATTTTCATTTGTGATTGCTTCAATGATCGTATCCTGGATCTTTCCCCTTACACTCAATTGAGCAAATACAGGATTGTTTCTTGAAGGATTCACCCTATTGGAGAGAAAAACATAAACAAGATCATATTTCGGATCTACCCACACACAGGTACCGGTAAACCCAGTATGTCCAAATGTTTGCGGCGATGCCATTAGTGATGGATAAGGATCTTTTCTTGTCACATTATCTTTTTCAGGTTTATCAAAACCATAAGCCCGACGGCTGTCTTTGCTGTGATAAGCAGTAAATAATTTTATTGTTTCTTCTTTAAAAAATTTTTCCCCATTCAATTTTCCTCCATTTAACAACATTTGATAAAGCATTGCAAGGTCATACGCATCAGAAAACAAACCGGCATGTCCTGCCACGCCGCCAAACATTGATGCGCCTTCATCATGCACATCTCCCCAAAGTAATTGCTTGCGAAAATATTTTTCTTCTTCTGTTGGAATGATCCTGTTAACAGCAAACCTTTCTCTTGGTTTAAACCCGGTTGTTTCCAATCCCAGCTTTGAATAAAAAGTTTTTCTTACATATTGATCAAGTGTCATACCCGAAAGCTGTTCCACTATTTTTCCAAGGAAAATAAAATCATTGTCACTGTATGAATACTTACCCAATCTTGGCGGCGCACTTTTTATGATCCTGCTGAGCATTGTATCCTGCCATTCGTTTTTTAAATACAAATTCTCGGCAACTCTTATAGTATAACCCGATTTTGGTTTATCAGAGTAAAGAGCCGGATTGGGAATTCCCGTTGCTGAATCAACTGTTTCTTTATAAAAGAAAATGGTGGGTGTTAACCCTACTTCATGCAGTAATATATCATCGATCCGCAGGTTTGCTTTATCCGAATTCTGTGTCCATGGCAGGTAATCACCTAATGTTTTATCTAATTTGATCTTTCCTTCTTCATATAATTTCATGATAGAAAGTGTTGTTGCGGAAATTTTTGTAACAGAAGCAAGATCAAAAATGCTTTCAAGTGTTACCGGCTGAGGTTTATCTATTGCGTAATTACCATAAGCTTTATCATAAATAATTTCTCCATTTTTTACAGCTAATATTACACAACCCGGAAATGCTTTTTGAGAAATTGCATCGGTAACAATCGAATCAATTGTCTGCGCCATCCATGCTTTTTTCATCGCTGGATTGGTCTTCTCAACTGCCGCTACATCAATTCCAAAGCCTGCTTTAAAATTGCAAACTCTCATAGGCAGTTTACCCGATGCACTATTCTTTCCTTTTAACAGGTCTGCAACAACATGCCTTGTTATATTGTCATCTTGGTGACAAGCAATCAACGCATTGGCATCACAATAATTAGCAGCAGCTAATACGTTTCCAAAAACAAGTGTGATGCTGTTTGCTTTATTAAGCCTGCGCCATAAAGAAATAGACGAATTTGTAATACCATAATTGTTTGCGGGCCGGTTATTGAAATTATGAACTCCAATTACTACCGCATCGTACTTATCAATAACCTTTTCAAAAATATCATCTGCTTTGTCATCGCCATCTTTCCATGATAATTGATAAGAATCTGTTTTATAATTCTCACCTAGCTCTCTTCCGAAACTATTTAATTCAGAATCACCAATTGCTATATATGCAACTTTATAATTCTTTTTTAATGGCAATGAAGAATTGCCTGTTCCTTGTTTTAAAACCGTAATGGTTTCTTTTGCCACTTTCAACCTGATCTCATCTGTTTTTGCATTCAGATCACGAAGAAGGTTAGTTGTCTCGATCTGTTTTAACTGGTTTAATCCAAGTTGAAATTTTGCCTTTAAAACTTTTTTCACTTTAGCATCAACATCATCCCAGCTCAACCTCTTTTCTTCAATTGCTTTTTTTATTTCCTCGATCGCTTTACCAACATCCTCAGGAAGACAAAGCATATCATTACCGGCTATCAATGCTTCTACTGAAATAACACCACCAGGAAAATATTTTGCAACACCTTTCATCTCCAGTGCATCAGTAAATGTGAGACCGCTAAAGTGAAGTTCATCTCTTAAAACGCCTGTAACTGTATTTTTTGAAATAGAAGTTGCACGATGTTCTCCTGTATCAATTGATGGTACCGAAAGATGCGCTACCATTACACTTCCTATCCCAGCATTTATTAATTCACGAAAAGGTTTTATTTCATTTGAATCAAGTTCTGCTCTCGATTTATTTATTACAGGAAGATCAAGATGTGAATCAACATCTACATCACCGTGCCCGGGAAAATGTTTGGCGCAAGCCATAATACCGGCATCCTGCATTCCCTTCATATAAGCAATTCCAAATTTTATAACCTTGTCCCTGTCTTCACCAAAAGAACGATAACCAATAACCGGGTTATTGGGGTTATTATTTATGTCAACCACCGGCGCATAGTTAACATGAATGCCTATCCGCTTGCATTGTTCACCAACTGCTAAACCCATTTCGTATACTAATCTTTGGTTATCCATAGCTCCGAGTGTGAGCTGGTAAGGAAATTTTGTAACACTATCGAGACGCATACCAACCCCCCATTCACCATCAATAGTTACCATCAACGGCGTTTTTGCAATACTTTGATAAAAATTTGTAAGATTGGCCTGTCGAATTGGTCCACCCTGGAAAAAACATAAAGCGCCTACGTTGTATTGCTGAATGTCATTGGTCACTTTCGCAATATGATCGGCTCCAAGATTTGAATGGGCTCTTATAACCATCAATTGCGCAATTCTTTGTTCTGGTGTCAACGAATTAAAAACGCTATCTACCCATTTATCAACAGATAGCCGACTCCTGTTTTGTGAAAAACCAACATAAGAAATAAAAACAGCGGCAATAAAGAATATTTTTTTCATGTAAGGTGCTTAAGATAATCAACGTATTTTAGCAGCCCAAATTACGAATAATTGCCTGACAAGATTTTACTATTACCTGATAACATTGCAAATCAAATTGCGGCCGGCGAAGTGATCCAAAGACCCGCTTCGGCCGTTAAAGAATTGTTGGAAAATGCTGTAGATGCTGGTGCAACAGAGATCAAGCTTATTATCAACGACGCAGGAAAATCTCTTGTACAGGTGATCGATAATGGTGGAGGCATGAGTGAAACTGACGCAAGAATGAGTTTTGAACGCCATGCAACTTCCAAGATCACCACAATCGAAGATCTTTTTCATATAAAAACTATGGGGTTTCGTGGTGAAGCATTGGCTTCGATCGCTGCGGTGGCTCAAGTAGAATTAAAAACAAAAAGGCTGGCTGATGAAACAGGAACTTATATTGAGATCGAGAACAGTGTTGTAAAAAAGCAGGAACCAATTGCAGTTGCCGAAGGGACCAGTATTGCAATGAAGAATTTATTTTTCAATGTCCCTGCCCGAAGAAATTTTTTGAAGAGTAATACTGCCGAAATGCGGCATATTGTGGATGAGTTTACACGGGTTGCATTGGCATTTCCGCAAATATTTTTTTCTCTCACTGCAAATAATCAGCAGATCTTCCACCTCGAAGCAGGGAATCTTAAACAACGGATCCTTCAATTGTTAGGCAATACTTACAACACAAAACTTGTAAGTGTAAAGGAAGACACCGATTACATGAATATTTATGGATTTGTGGGTAAACCCGATACTGCAAAGAAGACAAGAGGTGATCAGTATTTTTTTGTCAATAATCGATTTATTAAAAGTGCTTACCTGAATCATGCGGTGATGAATGCCTACCAGGAAATGGTCACAAAAGATAGTTTCCCGATGTATGTACTGTTCATTGATCTTGATCCAACACAGGTAGATGTGAATGTGCATCCAACCAAACAGGAAATAAAATTTGAAGATGAAAAGATAATTTATGCATTTGTACAGGCAGCAGTGAAACATGCATTGGCACAGTTCAGCGTCACTCCTACTTTGGATTTTGAACTGGATGCTTCCATACAGCAATTGTCATCTATTCAGCAACCATTTACTGAAGAAAAAAAATCAGCAGCCACTTCTGGGTCGATCTTCAAAGGATTTACAGAAAAGAATAAAGCACATTTTATTGAACCAACAAATAGAAGTGAGCTGAAGCATTGGAGAGATTTTTATGAGGGTCCGAAGTCAACAGTCGACAGTCAACAGTCGACAGCTAAAAGCCTCGAATCAGAAGAAACATCAAGAACCTTCAACCTTCAACCATCTACATTCAACACTGAATTGTTGATCCAATTACATGCTCAGTTCATCCTTGCACAAACTCCCGCAGGGTTTATCCTTATAAACCAGCAAGCGGCACATGAAAGGATTATTTATGAACGATTGCAGGAAGCTTCAAAAGGAAAAGCAGTTGCTACACAACGCAGCATGTTCCCTGTTACTATTGAATTAGCTCCTGCTGATACCGTTTTGTTAGAAGACTTAATGAATGATCTGCAACAACTCGGCTATATGATTGAGCCATTTGGCAAAAACACTTTTGTTATCCAGGGCACACCGGCTGATGTAACTCAGGGAAATGAAAAACAAGTGATCGATTCTTTACTGGAGCAATACAAACACTTCAGTAATGATCTCAAATTTTCAAAAAGAGAAAAATTAATTCGTTCGCTGGCCTGGCAACAATCAATTAAAGCCGGAAGACAACTTTCTGAAAAAGAAATGGAAGCTTTAGTTGAAGATCTGTTCAAATGCAATCAACCGAACGCTTCGCCAAATGGAAACCCTACTTATCTAGAATTTAAGAAAGAACAGCTGGAAAAAATGTTCGGGGTGTGAGTTGGAAGATATAGGTAATAAGTTTTAAGTATTGATTCATGATTTTCTAGCTTATAACTTAAAACCTAGAACTTAATGCTTCTCTCTAATTCCTTGTATAAACTTCTCCACCGCTCTTCTTACTGCTGTCGATGAAGCCTGGTGATTATTAACAAGAGTAGAAAAAATAAGAAGCTTACCTTTTTTTGTATATACAAAACCGCTGAGGGCAACTACACCCGAGAGAGTTCCAGTTTTAGCAAAAATAAAATTGCTGTCGGCCTTATAATAATTACTAATCGTTCCGCTACCGCCAGTAGGAAAAATGGCTTTTATTCTTTCCATCCCAAATTCATTTTTCATTTTATTCAGAATGGTAACAAAATCCTGCGGAGTAAATAAATTATAACGACTAAGGCCTGAGCCGTCGGCCCATCTTGGTCTTTGCGGAAGATCTTTAAAATCTGTTTTTAATAAAGTGTCAATGATCTTTGCATCATTCATTACTCCCAATCTTTCATTACTTACCATCAGCAAACTTTGTTCAGCGAAAAAATTATCGCTGCGATGCATCATTAGTTTGAGAAGGGAGTCGGTAGTTTGTGTTTTTATGTAGCGAACAGCCAAGTCAACTTTTGCAAAAAGCTTAGTAATCATTTGTTCATTCATCAATGAGATCTTTTTGCCAAGTGTATCCGACAATAATTCTAAAGATGACTTTATTCCATGCGTAACGAACGGCACATACAATTCTTTATATTTTTCTTTGCCTTGAATTAATTCAAATTCATTCTCAGCAATGTTCCTTTTTACATTGAAATTTCTTGCATTTATGTCACTAAAATTTACGGACCATCCAATCTCAGGAATTGAATATATACTGATCGGTTGCGCCTTATGATTCGTGTCCATTTCCTGCACCCATTTTAAAACATTGCCATATATAGGTAAAGGGCTTCTTTCCGCCATGTAGCTTTCATTATAGTCATTCCACGACCAACCTGAACCAAGGCCTTCGGATTTCCATTTTAGATCAGTGGTATAAAGCTTCTTATTTGATCTCTTTAAAAAATCAAAAGCGGGTTGAGTTTTATAATCCGGATGAAGAAATGTAGGATCTGCTGATGGTAAGACGAACAAAGCAGTATCGTTTTCCATTGTCAGGAAACATTTTAAACTATCTCCCAAATATTTCATCGCTGCATAGCAAGTAGGAATTTTTGTATTACTAGCCGGCACAAAATATTTATCGCCCTGATAATTGTACCAATATTTTCCTGATTCAGTATCATAAATACTGATGCCGACATGTGCAGTAAGAAGTGATGAATCATTAATGACTTGCTTTGCTGATTTGGAGATCTTCTGTTGAAAACTGCATGATGATAAAACTAAAATTATAGATATAAAATATGTGATGCGGGGCATTTGAACATTGAACATTTGAGTAGTGATATTATTGCTGAATAAAGATAAGAAAGTACAAGAGTGCGACGCAACGAAGTTTAATAGTAGCAATTCAGCTGACCTCATCCTCCATCTCCTTCTCCAAATGGAGAAGGAGCGGCGCTTAAGTGCAACTCCAAACTAAATATCTTCCATTTCAACATTGGATTAATTCTA
>Ga0190274_10001610_pt1 | contig 13234 bp, 11 predicted proteins | sample Popmic531T_FD_133002 | JGI IMG/M metagenome (GOLD analysis project Ga0190274, IMG submission 133002) | Populus adjacent soil microbial communities from riparian zone of Yellowstone River, Montana, USA - 531 T | ecosystem: Environmental > Terrestrial > Soil > Riparian zone | place: USA: Montana...
TACGCCTTCGCCGACAAGAAAGTCCTCTCGAAAATCCGCGCCCTGTTCGGCGGCAAGCTGCGGCTCGCCGTCTCCGGAGCAGCCCCGATCAACCCCGACATCCTGCGCTTCTTCGACTCCGCCGGCGTCCTCGTGCTCGAGGGCTGGGGCATGACCGAGACCTCGACCGCGGCGACGATCTCCTCCGAGGACGACTTCAAGGTCGGCACGATCGGTAAACCGTTCCCTGGCTGCGAGATCAGGATCGCCGAGGACGGCGAGATCCTCGTCAAGGGCCCGAACGTCTTCCAGGGCTATTACAAGAACGAGGAGGCGACCAAGGAGACGATCGTCGACGGTTGGCTCCACACCGGCGATATCGGCGAGATCGATGACGAGGGCTTCATCACGATCACCGGCCGCAAAAAGGACATCATCATCACCGCCGGGGGCAAGAACATCACCCCGGCCAATCTCGAGAACGAAATCAAGCAGCACCCGCTGGTCTCGCAGTGCGTCGTCGTCGGCGATCGCAAGCCCTACCTCGTCGCCCTCGTCACCCTCGACCCCGAAGAGTGCGTCGCCTACGCCAAAGAGCACGGGCTTGCCGAAGACCCCGCCGCCCTCGCCGACAACGACGACGTCCGCCAGGCGATCGAGGCCCACGTGGAGACGATCAACGAGAAATTCGCCCGCGTCGAGCAGGTGAAGAAGATCGCGATCCTCCCCAACGACCTCTCCCAGGAGAGCGGCGAGCTCACCCCCACGCTGAAGGTCAAGCGGGCGGTCGTCACCGCCAAGCACGAGCCGGAGATCGAGAAGCTCTACGCGAGCTGAGGGTGGTTGAGGGGGTGCCGGTGAGCCGGTCCGCAGGGCCCGGCGCTTAGGAGGCTTCGCCGGACTGGCGGAGCAGGACCGAGGTCGTCTGCTCGAGCACCCGGCGCCAGGCGGAAGTCTGCTCCGGCTCCTCTTCGGCGGCGCGCTCGACGACCCGTTTGACGCGCCGGCCGGAGATCTCGAGGCCGTGCTTTTTGGCGACTTCCTCGAAGTTCTCGTAGTCGCGGGCGAGCATCGCCGTCACCGATTCGAAGCCGTGGCGGGCGATCCGCAGGCGCCGCGAGTAATCCATGATCGGGGTCCCGAACATCAGCTCGTCGTCGGTCTCGGGCTCGATGAGGATGATGTCGACGCCGGGGTACTTCTCCCGCCATTGCTCGACCGCCTGGTGCAGCCGGGCGTGGGAGAGGATGCGGAAGATCTGGTTGCCGATCGCCGGCATCCCCATGTCGGCGATGCGGCGGACCTTGGTCCCGAACATCGTCGGGATCGTCTTCTCGAAGTCGTTGACGAAGGGGACGATCGGGTTGACGACGACGATGAACTTGGCGCCGCGCTCGACGGCGATGTCGACGTTGGTGGTCGAGCGGATACCGCCGTCGACGAGCTGGCGCCCCTTGAGGTCGACCGGCTTGTAGACGATCGGCAGCGCCGTCGAGCACTGGATCGCCTTCGAGATCGGGACATCGGACCAGGACTTCTCGCCGAAGACGATCCGCTCGGTCGTATCGAGGTCGGTGGCGGTGATGTAGAGCTCACGGTCGAGGAGGCGGAAGTCGTTCGCGCGGCCGCCCTCGGTCAGCACCTCTTCGACGTAGTCGCCGACGCCGGAGCCCGAGTAGAGACCGCTCGGCAGCGCCTCCGCCAGGGCGACGCCGAGGTCGATCGCCGAGACGTCGCGGATCCGCGTCAGCGCGCGGAGCAAGTCCAGCCCGCGCAGCGGTAGCGCGGTCGCCTTCTGCAGGAAGCCCGAGTAGTTCGGCTTCAGCACGTTGCCGAGGTCGAGGTCCTCGAGCTCAGAGGGAACCCGCTCGTTGAGGACCTGCATCATTTCGTCGGGGGTGACGCCGTTGGCGAGCATCCCGGCGACGAATGACCCGGCGCTGGTGCCGACGTAGATGTCGAAGTTGTTGACCGTGCTGTTGACCGCGAGCAGGTCGAGGGCGCGCAGGGCGCCGATCTCATAGACGCCGCCCGTGAAGCCGCCGCCGCCGAGGACGAGGGCGGTTTTCGAGGGGCGTTTGCGACCACGCCGCCTACGCGGCTGGGCGTCTATGTCCACAACTTTGCCCATAAACATGGATTATCCCAGGAGATGAGACGGACCTTTGTTCCACTCGTCGCGCTTCTCCTGCTCCTTGCGGCACTTGCCACCGCCGATTTGGCACTGGCGGCGCCAGGGCAGGGGTTCTGTCGCGACCTCAGGCACCGCCTCGTGCGTGGCGGCGGCCAGGCCAGCGGCCTCTTCGTGATCGAAGCGGGCAGCGGCAAGGCGGTCTGCGCGCGAGCCGCGCGCAAGTCCCGTCCCTTGGCCTCGAACACGAAGATCTTCACCACCGCGACGGCGCTGGGGCGCTTCGGGCCCGACGCGAGGCTGACGACCAAAGTCCTCGCCTCGGGCAAGGTGGACCGCAACGGCGTCCTCCACGGCGATCTCTATCTGGAGGGCGCCGGAGACCCCGTGCTCGGCTCACCTGCCTTCTACGACGCCTTCCTCGGCCTTGGCACCAACCTCTACGCGCTGAAGCGGCAGATCGTCGCGCGGGCCGAGATCAAGTCCGTCAGCGGCAGGCTCTACGCCGACGACACGATCTTCGACCGCCTGCGCGGGGTCGCCGACTCCGGCTACGCGACCAGCCCTTACATCGGCCCGCTCTCCGGGCTCTCGTTCAACGCCGGCTTCGGCGACTCGCACGCCGCCGCCTTCTCGAGCGACCCGGCGCGACTGGCTGCGCGCAAGCTCGGCGCTGCCCTGCGCGGGGCCGGGGTCGCGGTCAAGCCCGAGGTGGCGCTCGGCGACGCCGATGACGCCCAGACCCACGCGATCGCCTCCGTCGATTCGCCGACGATCAACGCGATCGTCAACTCCACCGACATCAACTCCAACAACTTCTTCGCCGAGATGCTGCTGAAGCTGCTCGGAGCCCACTACGGCAGCGGCGGCTCCACCGCCGCCGGAGCGGCGGTGGTGGAGCAATACGCCCGCGGCCGCGGCTCCTCGGTCCACGCTGTCGACGGCTCCGGCTTGACCAGGGCGAACCGCGCCTCACCCCTCCAGGTCGTCCGCTTCCTCGACGGTATGCGCAGGACGGAGGTCGAGGACGAGTTCATCGGCGACCTGGCGCTGGCCGGGCACGAGGGGACCGTCGCCGACCGCATGCACGGGACGGCGGCCAACGGCCGCTGCCGGGTCAAGACCGGGACGCTGACCGGTGTCAGCAACCTCTCCGGCTACTGCTTCACCGGCGGCAAGACGATGATCTTCTCGGTCCTGATGGGGAGCGTCGGCGATCTCGGGCTCGCCCACGCCGAACAGGACCGGATCGCCGCCGCCGTCGCCGCCTACTGAGGCGCGCCGGCTCAGCCTTCGGCGAGCAGCTTGCGGAGGCCGTCTTCGTCGAGGACCTCGACCCCGAGGTCCTCGGCTTTGGCCAGCTTCGAGCCGGGGCTGTCGCCGGCGACGACGTAGTCGGTTTTTTTCGAGACCGAGTTGGTGACCTTGCCGCCCGCGGCCTTGATCATCGCCGCCGCCTCGTCCCTTGTCAGGTCGGCCAGCGTCCCGGTCAGGACCAGGGTCTTCTCGTCGAGCGGTCCTCCCTGCTGACGCAGTTCGGAGGGATCGAGCTCCAGCCGCAGGCCCTTGCCGGCGAGCTTCTCGATCAGGGCCGCTGTGCGCTCGTCGGCGAGGCTCTCGGCGATCTGCACCGCCATTACCGGGCCGACGCCCTCCACCTCCTCGATCTGCTCCGGGTCGGCTCCGCGCAAGGCGTCGATCGTGCCGAAATGCATCGCCAGGGCCTCGGCTGTCACGTACCCGACGCCCGGCAGTCCGAGCGCGTAGAGGACGCGCGGGAACGGCGTCTCCAGCGAAGCGCGAATCGAAGCCAGCAGGTTCCGCGCCGAGAGCTCGCCGAAGCCCTCGAGGCCTTGCAACTGCTCCTCGCCGAGGTCGTAGATGTCGCCGACGTCGGCGATCCACCCTTCCTCGAGGAAGCGCAGGGCGAGCTTCTCGCCGAGGCCGTCGATGTCCATCGCCCCCTTGCTGACGAAGTGCTTGACGTGCTGGAAGGCCTGCCCGGGGCAGCCGGCGCGGTTGGGGCAGATCGTGAAGACGGCGTCCTCGGGCTTGACCGTCGCCGTCCCGCACATCGGGCACTTCGCCGGCGGCTTAGGTTTTTTGCGCGGCCGCCGCTTGCCCTTCTTGGTCAGCGGCGAGACGACCTGCGGGATCACATCGCCGGCCCTCATCACGACCACCTCGTCACCGACGCGGACGTCCTTGCGCGCCAGGTCCTCCTCGTTGTGGAGGGTCGCTGTGGTGACGGTGACGCCGCCGACGTGGACCGGCTCGAGCATCGCGAACGGCACCAGGTGCCCGGTGCGGCCGACGTTCCAGACGATGTCGCGGAGCGTCGTCGTCGCCGTCGTCGGCGGGAACTTCCAGGCGATCGCCCAGCGCGGCTCGCGGCCGACGACGCCCAGCTCCCGCCAGAGCGCCCGCTCGTCGATCTTGACGACGACGCCGTCGATCTCGTAGTCGAGGTCGTCGCGGCGCCCCTCCCACCAGTGACAGCGCTCGACGACCGTCTCGACGTCGTCGTGGTGGGCCGTGTCGGGATTGACCCGGAAGCCGCTCTCGCCCAGCCACTCGACCTCCGCCCTGTGGGTCGGCAGGTCGAGGCCATCGACGGCCCCGATGCCGTAGCACCAGATCGAGAGCGGCCGTTCGGCCGACATCTTCGGGTCGAGCTGGCGCAGGCCCCCCGCAGCCGAGTTGCGGGGGTTGGCGAAGGTCGGCTGGCCCTCCGCGCTGCGCTTCTCGTTGACCGCCTTGAAGTCTGCGATCGAGAGGTAGACCTCGCCTCGCACCTCGACGAACGGCGGCGCCTTCGGGATCTTCTTCGGGATCGCCTCGATCGTCTCCAGGTTGCGGGTCACGTCCTCGCCGACCACCCCGTTGCCGCGAGTCGCGCCGCGGACGAAGACGCCGTCCTCATAGGTCAGGGAGATCGCGAGCCCGTCGATCTTCGGCTCGGTCGTGTAGCTGAACTCCGAGGCGCTGATCTCGCGACGGGCGAGGAAGTTGTGGACGCGCCCCTCCCACGCCCGCAGCTCCTCCTCTGTGCGGGCGTTGGCGAGCGAGAGCATCCGCTCCCGGTGCTCGACCTCGGCGAACCGCTTCGAGGGCGCGCCGCCGACCCTCTGGGTCGGCGAGTCGGGCGTGCGCAGGTCGGGATTGTCGGCCTCGAGGGCGCGCAGCTCGTCCATCAGCGCGTCGTACTCGTCGTCGCCGATCTCCGGTGCGTCGTTCTCGTAGTAGAGCCGGTTGTGCTTCGCCAAATCCTTACGAAGCTCAGCGGCCTTCGCCGCCTGGGCTTTGGAGGGGGGGCTCACGCCGCGCTGGCGGCGAGCATGCCGTCGAAGCCCCAGGCTTTGAGCGTGTCGAGGCCGCCATGGTCGGTGAGGTCGAAGTGGATCGGCGTCACCGAGATCCGCTTGCTCGCGACCGCGTTGAGATCGGTCCCGTCGATCTCCTCGTAGCCGGGCTTCCAGCCGTAGATCTCGTAGCGGCGACGCTTCTCGCCGTCCTCGCCGACCAGCTTCAGCTCGTCGTTGTAGATCCGTTTGCCGAGGCGGGTGACCTCGATCCCCTCCGGCTCGCCGGCCGGGCAGTTGACGTTGATCAGGGTCGCCTCCGGCATCCGCGCCTCGAGCAGGTGCCGCACGAGGGAGCCGGTGAAGCGTGACGCGACGCCGAACTCGAAGCGGCCGCTGACGTAGCCCATGCCGCCGCCGGCGGACTGCTGGGAGACGGCGACGGCGGGGATGCCGAGGACGATGCCCTCGAAGGCGGCGGCGACCGTCCCCGAGTAGGTGATGTCGTCGCCGAGGTTGGCGCCGTGGTTGATGCCGGAGACGATCAGGTCGGGGCGGCCGCCGACGAGCCCCAGCTCGGCGAAGCGGACGCAGTCGACCGGGGTGCCGTCGGTCGCGTAGCCGACATCGCCGTCTTCGAACTCGACCTCCTCGACCGTGAGCGGGGAGCGCGTGGTGATGCTGCGGGCGGTGGCCGAGCGGTTCGAGTCGGGGGCGATCACCTCGACCTCGATGCCCTCGATCTCGCGCAGCACGCGACGGGTGGCCTGCAGGCCCGGGGCGGTTATCCCGTCGTCGTTGGTGAGGAGGACACGCACAGGGGTCGATTCTAGGTGGCGCGCGCAGGGCATACTGCCCCCCGGTGGCCAGCTGGCGGCTCGACATCGAATACGACGGAACCGCGTTCTCGGGCTGGGCCCGGCAGCCGAACGCGGTGCGCACCGTCCAGGCGGAGCTCGAGGTGGCGCTGGAGACGATCCTGCGCGTCCCCGTGCAACTCACGGTCGCCGGCCGCACCGACAGCGGCGTCCACGCCCGCGGCCAGGTCGCGAGCTTCGAGGCGCCGGTCGAGGTCCCCGCCGACTTCCGCAGGCGGCTCAACGGCCTCACCCCCGCCGACATCGCGGTCCAGGGCGCCCGCGAGGCAGCGAGCGGCTTCGACGCGCGGCGCGACGCGCTCTCTCGCAGCTACCGCTACAGAGTCCTCTCCACCCCCACCCCGAGCCCATTCGAGGCCGGACGTGCCCTCTGGTGGCCTCACAGGCTCGATCGCGGCGCACTGGACGAGTGCGCGGCGACGCTGGTCGGGACCCACGACTTCACCGCTTTCACCCCGACCCAGACCGACCACGTCCACTTCCGGCGCGAGGTCTTCGCCGCCGCCTGGGAGTGGGACGGCGAGGCCGGCGCCTTCGCCGTCACCGCCGACGCCTTCATGCGCAGCATGGTGCGCGTCCTCGTCGGCACGATGCTCGAGGTCGCAGGCGGCGCTCGCGGTCTCGAAGACTTCAGGCGGCTGCTCGAAGGAGCGCCGCGCGCCGAGGCCGGCGAAACGGCGCCGCCGCACGGCCTCTACTTGGAATCAGTCGCCTACTAGACGAGCTCGAGGAACACCATCTCCGTGGAGTCGGACTTGCGCGGTCCGAGCTTCACGATCCTGGTGTAGCCGCCCGGCCGCTCGACGTAGCGAGGAGCGACCTCCTCGAAGAGCTTGTGGACGACGAACTTGTCGTTGTGGAGCGTCGCCAGGGCCTGGCGGCGGGCGTGAAGGTCGCCGCGCTTGGCGAGCGTGATCAGCTTCTCGACCTCGGGCTTGACGGCCTTGGCCTTGGCCTGGCTGGTCTCGATCCGCTCGTGCTCGATCAGCTGCTTGGAGAGGTTCGAGAGCAGGGCGGAGCGATGCGAGGCACTACGGCTGAGCTTGTTTCGCTTCTTTTGGTGGCGCATCGCGGTCTCCGGTGATTCTGCCGGTTCCTCAGTCCTGCTGGAGGTCGAGACCGCGAGAGTGCAGGGTCTCGATCACTTCCTCGATCGACTTCTGACCGAAGTTGGGAATCGCGTTCAGCTCCGAGCGCGACTTGCGCACCAGATCGCCGACGGTCTGGACCCCTGCCCGCTTCAGGCAGTTATAGGAGCGGACGCCGAGCTCGAGCTCCTCGATCAGGATCTCGTCGAGGCCGTTGGCGCCGGCGCCGTTGCCATCGCCGGCACCGCCGCCGGAGAGGCCGTCGACGGGAGCGGCGGCGATCGGCTCGAGCGTGGTCAGTTCCTCGACCCGCTCGGCGTCGGTGAAGATCGCCAAGCTCTTGATCAGGATCTCTGAGGCCTCGCGCAGCGCCGCCGCGGGCTCGATCGAGCCGTCGGTCTCGAGATCGAGGGTGAGTTTGTCGAAGTCGGTCCGCTGGCCGACACGGGCGGTCGCGACGGCGTAGGAACAGCGCCGGATCGGCGAGAAGATCGAGTCGATCGGGATCACGCCGATCGGCTGCTCATCGGTCTTGTTCTCTTCGGCCGGCGAGTAGCCGCGGCCGCGGCCGATCGTCAGGTACATCTCGAGTTTGGTTTTTTTCTCGAGCGTCGCGATCGGCGCGTCGGGGTTGAGGATCTCGACGCCGGACGGAAGGTCGATGTCCTTTGCCTTGATCTCGCCGGGGCCGGTGGCGACCAAGGGCGCCTCGACCTCGTCGGCATCGGTGTGCATGCGGACGACGAGATCCTTGAGGTTGAGGATGATGTCGGTGACGTCCTCCTTGACGCCCGGGACGCTCGAAAACTCGTGGGCTACGCCCTCGATGCGAACGCTGGTGATCGCGGCGCCACCGAGCGAGGAGAGCAGCACGCGGCGCAGGCTGTTGCCGAACGTGTAGCCGAAGCCCTTGTCGAGGGGCTCGATAGTGAAAGTTCCGCGACGGTCGTCGACCTTCTCGGTGCTGATGCGGGGGACCTGGAAGTCAGTGGTCATGAGTTCCTTGAGTTGTGTTGCGAATTGGGGTTCCGGACTACTTGGAGTAGAGCTCGACGATGAGCTGCTCCTGAACCGGCGCCGAGATCTCGGAGCGCTCGGGGTAGCGCAGGACCTTGGCGGTAAGTGAGTCGTGGTCGGCCTGAAGCCAAGCTGGGACGGTCGAGACGAGCTCGGTCGCCGTGCGAATCGTGTCGGTGGCGCCCGAGTCGGCCTTGATCGAGATCACGTCTTCCGCGCGCACCTGGTAGGACGGCACGTCGACCCGGCGGCCGTTGACCAGCCAGTGGCCGTGGCGGACGAGCTGGCGGGCCTGGCGGCGCGAGGCGGCGAAGCCGAGCCGGACGAGGACGTTGTCGAGTCGGGACTCGAGCAGCCGCAGCAGGTTCTCGCCGGTGACGCCATCTTGGCGCGAAGCCTTGTCGTAGTAGGCGCGGAACTGCTTCTCGAGCACCTGGTAGTAGCGGCGGGTCTTCTGCTTCTCGCGCAGCTGCTGGCGGTACTCGGACTGGCGCAGGCGTCCGCGGCCGTGCTCACCGGGCGGGTAGGAGCGACGCTCGACGCCGCATTTGTCGGTGAAGCAGCGCTCGCCCTTGAGGAAGAGTTTCTGACCCTCGCGGCGGCACTGCTTGCACTGGGGGGAAGTGTCGCGGGCCATGCTTAGACGCGCCTCCGCTTCTTCGGGCGGCAGCCGTTGTGGGCCTGGGGGGAGACGTCCTTGACGGTCGTCACGTCGAGGCCTGCCGCCTGCAGCGAGCGGATCGCGGTCTCGCGGCCGGAGCCGGCGCCCTTGGCGAAGACCTCCACTTTCTGAAGGCCATGCTCCATGCCTTTTTTGGCGGCCGAGTCGGCGGTCACCTGAGCGGCGAACGGGGTCGACTTGCGCGAGCCTTTGAAGCCCGCCGACCCGGCCGACTCCCAGGCGATCACGTTGCCCTCGGTGTCGGTCAGGGTGACGATCGTGTTGTTGAAGGAAGTCTTGATGTGCGCCTGCCCGTAGGTGACGTTCTTTTTGACGCGTTTCCTGGCGCGACCCTTGGCGGGTTTTTTCGGCTGCGGCATCTATTCAGCTCTATTTCTGCGGCGCCTTGCGCTTGCCGGCGATGCTCATGCGGCGCGGGCCCTTGCGGCCGCGCGCGTTGGTCTTCGTGCGCTGGCCGCGAACCGGGAGGCCGCGACGGTGGCGCAGGCCCCTGTAGGCGCCGATCTCCATCAGCCTTTTCACGTCCTGGGAGCGCTCGCGGCGAAGGTCGCCCTCCACCTCGCGCTGCTCGACCGCCTCGCGCAACCGCACGACCTCGTCCTCGGTCAGGTCTTTGACCAGGGTGTCCGAGTCGATCTTGGTCTCGGCGAGGATCCTCTGCGAGGTCGACTCGCCGATGCCGAAGATGTAGGTGAGGCCGACTTCGACCCTTTTCTGCACCGGAATGTTGACGCCCGCGATACGTGCCATCGTGACCTCGGCCCTAGCCCTGCCGCTGCTTGTGTCGCGGATTCGAGCAGATCACCAGCACCGCGCCGTTGCGGCGGATGATCTTGCACTTTTCGCACATCGGCTTTACGGAAGCTCGGACCTTCATCGCTCCGGATTCGTATCGACTACAGGATCCCCGCACGCCCCATGAATCGGACGGCAGGCACGTTCAACCGGCCTTGGGCCGACCGAGAAAGATAGCAGGCAAGGGTGCCCGAGGCGTGCGTGACCGCTCAGCCGACGAGCGCGAGGGTGAAGCCGTCGTAGCCCTTGGCCCCGACGGTCTGGATCGTCGTCGCCTCGACACCGGGGGCGGCGGCGAGCATCTCGTGCAGGCGGCGCTGGGCCACGGTCGCCTCGTCGTCGGATTCAGCGTCGGCAAGAACGCCGCCCCTGACCACGTTGTCGGCGACGATCAGGCCGCCGGGACGGACACGAGGCAGGGCCCACTCGCAATAGGCGGGGGTGTTCGCCTTGTCGGCGTCGATGAAGACGAGGTCGTAGGAAGCGGGCCCGTCCTGCCCGAGGCCGGGCAGGGACTCGAGCGCCGGCCCGACCCGGATCTCGACCCGCTCGCCGACGCCGGCGCGGTCGACGTTCGCCCGCGCCACCTCGGCGTACTCGGGACTCGCCTCGAGCGTCACGATCCTGCCGTCGCCCGCGAGCGCCCGCGCCAGCCAGATCGTGCTGTAACCGCCGAGGGTGCCGAACTCGAGCATCGTGCGAGCGCCGATCGAGCGCGCAAGCAGGTGCAGGAGCTTTCCCTGGGCGGGCGTGACCTGAATCTCGGGCAGGCCCGCCGCCGCAGCGGCGGCGACCGCGGCGGCCAGCGCCTCGTCGTCGGAGGCGACCGTCGCCGAGACGAACGCGTCGACCTCCCGCCAGCGAGACTCGACGAGCTCGTCGGCTTCCCAGGCTCCGCGCTGCGTCACCTCGGAAGCTTCTGGGACAGGGTCACCACCTGCTGGAACGTCGGGCGGTTCTGGAACGGGAACGGCCCCAATGTGATCCCGCCGGTGACGGTCGGCCGGTTCTGGTCGAAGCAGGAGGGCTGCGGGTTGGCGGCGCACTTGCCGTTGCCGCCCCCGTACATCTCCGCAGCGGTGACGCTCATCGCTTCCCTCAGCGTCCGCTGCAGGATCGAGCGACACTTCTTCTTCGAGCCGCCGCCGCAGTAGATGCGGCTGTATGGCTTCTTCGGCTTCGGGCCGTAAAGCGTCCGCAGGTCCTTGGAGACGTAGCCCCACCAGCCGTCGAAGAAGTCCGGAGCGTCCGGCGAGCCGCCGGTGTGGTCGCCGATCCGGATCATCCCTTCGAGCCGTTCGAAGGCCTTGTTGCCGAGCGCGGGCTTGAACTCGGCGCTGACCAGCTTCGGCCACCAGGCGTCCATCAGCTCGATCGCGGGCGTTTCCTCATCGACGCCGTCGCGGTCGAGGTCGCGGCGGTGGGCGCCGGCCTTCTGCCAGGCGCTGAGGGTCGTCAGCGCTTCCTTGACCGCGGCCGACTTCGGCTTGCCGATAGCGCTGAACAGAGTCGGCAGGAGCCGGTAACCGCGCAGGTCCTCGCTCGCCGGTTCCTCCATCGCCTGCACGAGCTGGGCGATCGTCATCGTCTTCGCGCCCTTGGTCCCGGCCTTGACCCGGTCGGAGATCATCTGCGAGCGGTGCAGCGGGCCGTAGGCATACTGGTCGTCGGCGGCGCCCCATTCCGGCGCCTGCTTGTTGTTCCAGGAGACAAGGTAGGGCGGGTCGATCGCCTGCGGGTGCTTCTTGAACGGCAGGTAGGTGGCGGTCTGCGTCGCGGGCTTGAAGCCCTTCCAGTCGTACTTGCCGGTGCCCAGGATCGGGAAGTCGGGCGAGGTCCCCTTCGCCCGCTGCGGCATCGCGCCGGAGAGGGCGTAGGCGATGTGTTCGGAGTCGACGTAGGACCAGTTGAAGAGGAAGCTGATCTTGGAGACGGCCTTCTTGAAGGTCTCCGGACTGGTGACGAAGCCTGGTTCGTTCAGCTTCGAGAACCCGATCACCGAGTCGGCCTCGTGGAAGTAGGTGCTGCGCTGGCGCGCGTAGGCGACCTTCTTGCCGCCGACCTTGGCGCGGGCGTAGACGATGCCGTGGACCGTGCGGTACGCGGTCAGGGTCTGGCTGCCGGCGATCGTCGGGTCGATCGTGTTCGGGCTCCAGCTCTCACTCTTTTCGAGCTTTTCCATCGCCTTGCACTTGCCGTGGTAGCGGTAGTGGAAGTTGTCCTTGCAGAGGACCTCGGCGAAGGTGTCGACGTTGTCCGAGGTCGCCGTCGTCGCGCTCCAGGCGTAGTCGCGGCCGTGGCCGAGCTGGACGAAGAGGTTGACGCCGGCGAAGGCGGCGCCGCGGGCGTCGATCCCCGGGCCGTGCAGGTCCTCCTCCATCAGGATTTGCGGCACGTAGTAGCCGACCTGCGGGCCGAGGACGGCGATCGGGTGACCGCTCGCCGACTCCTTGGCGGAGACGAGCTCCCAGTTGGAGGCGTGACCGGCTTCGCGCAGGGAGCGGAGGATCACGGCGCCGAAGCCGCTCGGCTGCGGCCGGGCACTCGAGGCCTTGGCGACCTTGGTCAGCTGCACGGTGCCTTTGTCGGGAAGCGCCAAGCCGGCCTTGGCGAAGGCGGACCTCGTCTCGTAGGGGAACTTCTTCGAGATCGTCGTCGGCGCTTCGGGGTCGTTCTTGGAGCGGAAGCCGAGCCAGGCCTTGCGGCCCTTCTTCTTGCCCATCCGCGCTTCGAAGGCCTGCAACGTCAGCGCCGAGTCGAGCTCGCGGCCGCCGCCGCGGCCGAAGATGCCGCCGACGAGCGAGGCGATGGCGATGACGTCGGTCGACTTCCACGCTTCCATCGGCTGCCCGAGCAGCGAGTACTCGGCCGGTTTCATCAGCGGGTTGAGTTTCGCGGCCTCGACGTAGGCGTTGATCCCTTCGACGTAGGCGGCGACGTCGGAGACGGCCTGGGCGCCGTCGGCGCCGTAGACCTCGGGCGCCAGGGCGAGCTGTTTTTCGAGGTCGGCTTCCGTGTAGGGCGCGAAGCCCCACTGGCTGGCGTCGGCTTCGGCATTGGAGCCGCCGAGGAAGGAGGCCAGTTCCGCCCGGCCCGTGTGGCGCAGGACGTCCATCAGGAAGAGCCGGTCCTGGGCCCCCGCGTAGCCGGCGCCGAACATCGTGTCGGCGCGCGTGTCGCCGTAGATGTGGGGAATCCCATACCCGGAGTCGCGGGTGATCGTCACGCCGGGACGCGGTTCGATCGTCGCTGCGACTTCGCCGTCACGGACGCCGAAGGTGGCGTCCTTGAAGTAGGCGGCGATCGAGGCGTCGGTCAGGCCAGGGGATCCGTAGACGAGGTTTTCGTAGAGCGGCTGCTGA
>Ga0190274_10001611_pt1 | contig 13233 bp, 7 predicted proteins | sample Popmic531T_FD_133002 | JGI IMG/M metagenome (GOLD analysis project Ga0190274, IMG submission 133002) | Populus adjacent soil microbial communities from riparian zone of Yellowstone River, Montana, USA - 531 T | ecosystem: Environmental > Terrestrial > Soil > Riparian zone | place: USA: Montana...
ATCGATCGAAGCCTCTCCATCCATAAAAAGACCGGCGACCGCTTCGAGGTCGCAAGACTGCTGCTCAATCAGGGTGTGATAAACCAGAGACAAGCCAGGTACGACGAAGCTCTGAAGAGTTTTCGAGAAAGCCTCGATAATGGAAACCATGCCGATGCTCCGGATCTGATTGTTGCCGCCCAGGAAGGGATTGGAGCTGTGTATCAAGAGCAAGGTGATGGTAGCTCCGCGTTAGAGTGGTTCGTTAAAGCGTTGGCGACGGCTGAAAAAATTGGGAATAAGACGCGACAGGCTGAATTGTTTTGGCGATCGGCCGAAGCCTATTACCTTAAGGGCGATCTTTCGAAGGCGATTACGTCGGGTAGTCGCGCGGCTGATCTCGCTGCCCAACTCCGACTGCCGATAATTTCTTATTTGGCTTTGACCGCAACGGGAAAGTACTACTTCGCGCAGAACAATTATGACGGCGCGTTTCAAACACTCTCTAAAGCAGTGGAACAAATTGAGAGCCTGCGGCTTCAAGTTGCAGGTCAACAGCAAGAGCGGCAAATGTTCTTTGAGAACAAAGTAACTTCCTATAATCTGCTGGTCGAACTGTTCATAAAGCAAAACAAAACAGCGGAAGCACTTTTATATGCTGAAAGAGCCAAAGGACGGGTACTGCTAGACGTACTGCGCGATGGTAAGCCTGACATTTCAAGGTCGCTGACGCCAGAAGAAAAGGCAGAACTGCAGCGACTTAATAGCAACATCTCAGAAGTCAACGGGAGGATCCGGGGCGAGCAAGCGAATAAACATGTAGATGCCGCACTACTTAATCGCCTTTATATGAAATTGGATGGCGCTCGCGTCGAATATGACTCTTTTCGAAACGCTCTCTACGTTGCTCACCCAAATCTGGACATCAAGCAAGGGCGAACTACAGCTCTCACGTTGGAAGAAGTCAATAATCTAACGCATGATCGAGAGACCGCTTATCTTGAATATGTTGTGACTAAGAACCGTGTCTATCTCTTCGTGTTGTCGCGAGGTGAAGTAAAAGTTTATCCGATTGCCATTAAGCCGGATCAACTCAGCGAAAAGATCACTCAGTTTCATGAGGCGCTTGCTGAGCGACATCCGGTGTACGCAAACGCGGCTCGCGAACTTTATGCGCTTTTGATCGAACCTGCTGAGCCGCAACTCCGCGGTATTGGCACCACCTGCATTGTTCCTGATGGCTTCTTATGGAATCTTCCGTTTCAGGCCCTCATGGACGGGCCAGATCACTTTCTTATCGAGGAGCGCGCACTGTATTACACTCCTTCGTTGACTATCCTTCGTGAAATGAATCAAAAGAAGATTGCTGCGGGGAAACTAAATCCGTCGGTGATTGCTTTCGGAAATCCCGTAATTGGTAAAGATGAGCAGCGTGATGCCGACCTGTGCCCTCTTCCGGAAGCGGAGATGGAGGTAAACTCGATCGCGAGGCCCTTTGAACCTGGAGGCAGCAAAGTGTTCATCGGACGTGACGCGAGTGAAAAGACCTTCAAGGCTCTTGCGCCAACATATAAAATGATCCACCTAGCAACGCATGGTGTCATCGACAACAGAAATCCGCTTTATTCTCATTTGCTATTGACGAAAACTGATCCAGAGAATGATGGTTTATTGGAAGCTCGTGAGGTCATGGACATGACTCTGAGTGCTGATATGGCTGTCTTGTCGGCTTGTGAGACTGCCAATGGCAAGATCAGTCCGGGCGAAGGTGTAATCGGAATGTCGTGGGCTTTCTTCGTTGCTGGCACACACTCGATGCTGGTCAGCCAATGGAAAGTGAATTCGGCGGGTACTTCTCGGTTAATGATCAACTTCTATGATGCGCTTGAGTCGGATCGAAATCACTCAAATACGAAGAAAGCGATCGCGATGCGAAACGCATCTTTGCGAGCGATAGGGGACCAAAAATACCGGCATCCTTTTTATTGGGCCGCCTTTTCCGTGATGGGCAGCAACGAATAAATCTTCCGCTCGCTCATGATCGGCGCGCTAGCGCAGGCTACCAATCCTCTCAGAGCGTAAGACTACAGAATCAAGTAAACACGACAACGGTTTTGACATTCTCTTTGGTACCTTGATCAGGCGCAGTTATCGAAGATTCCAAGTCCAAGGGAAAGGCGCGCCAAATGACGTAGGGTGGAAGCCGTAGAAACGCGCCATTGAAATATCGCCTATGTGAAGAGCTTTGTATCCTCGTCGCGCCTCAAAGGATCTTTGCCTGAGAAATCCACACAGCATCATGGTAATTGCCTCGTACCCTAAGCCGCTGCCCGGCTTTTGGAGTTAAGTCTATTTCCCGTGAGTCTAAAGGCTGCGCAGCCTGCAACGATAGGGTAGTGAGCCGCCTACGTTCGTCCGGCGCATCATCAGGCGCGAATCGGTACTGAGATTGAGAATCATCCTCAGATAGCGCTACGACTTTTCCCTCACGAGTTTGAAAATTGCCCTCAGGAGCCTCATCATTCGACCCAGCGGCGATCTTGTCGTCAATCTCCTTTATTAGTCCCGTCAAGGTTTGCATGTCTTTTTCGGCTTTCGCGAATTCATAAGTGAATTCCGGGTCTGACTTAAACTTGTCTCTCGCCGCCTCAACTGATGCCAGCTGTTTTTGCAGATCCTCTTTCTCGTGTTCCAGGGCTGTGAGTTCTTCGTTCATCGTTTCTCCTTTTAGAGTATGAGCGTTGGAAGTAACTGCTTCTTACAAACCTCGCTGTGGTTGAGTTTTTCAATTCTTTGTTCTTGATCTTTCGCGGCTATTCCGGCCGTCTACATTGATGCTCAGCGCAGTTCTCGACTTATGGACATGTCTGAAATCTTGATATTGAACGGTCTCAACCAGTCTGAAGTCAAGGGTCGCCTAACGGAAGGGTAGCGTCCTGTTCTTGTGTGGCTGAGTGATTACAGGCATCTGTCCAAAGTGTCCTTCAGTAGTTCTTGGACTTGCGGGAGTACCGGTCACCCTGAAACTCCCCGCTTCGGAGATATTTTTTGTGGTCACAAATAATCCCGCAAATGTATTCTTCCATTCTTTGTCATCCGACACTGCTACTATGGACTCGAAGCTGAAAAGGGCATGACCAACGTACCACTGGTAAGGCTCGTATTTCTGCCGTTCCGGAAACGGGCTATTATTCGTTGGCGGCTCTTGTTGTGCGAGGTTAGAAGTGCCAATGAAATACTTTTCGGTCATACTTGTTTTCATATGTTCTTCGATAAATGGCCGAGAGTTCTCTTTGAAGACGCGCGCTTTCGTTAAAGGTGTAGGCAGCCCAAAGTAATCAAATGGCAGCGGTAATACCGCCTACGATACTTATCGTTTTCGCCAGCTCGTCCTTCTTTGCTAGTGGTATTTTGAGGTAGATAAAGCAGCCCAAAGCCATCAAACCCATCACAAGTAAAGCAATAACGATCGTTGTCCACGGCATACACTTATCCTCCTGCGGTGCCGAGATAATCTAACGAAGGCTACATCCCGGTGCAGCCGTTAGGGAATCTTTCAACCTCCAAATGGACTTGGCAATTCTGCTTCCATCGCTGGAGTAGAAGCCTTTAGCGTTTTGTGTTGTTGCAACACAAGAATAGGACACTACAAACGGAAGAATTACGGTTGACCTAACTGTTTGTTCCGAATGGTTATCTCGCTTTGCAAATGAACGCGTTGCCAGCATCGCCGTCTTTGCAACACATCGAAGAGCTACAACGTGAACAATCCAAAGACGGACGGTCAATCTTACATGTTTTTCCTGTTACATCGACTGAGTTAGCAGTTAAAGCCTGGGTTGAGGGACTATCCGTTCTCGGCGATTCGTTGGTGAGGAAGAAATGAAGCGTGTGTTGATCTTCAATGAGAATCGCTCGCGCACTGAAGCCCCAACCCGCACTCATCCTTTCTCGCGCAAAGGTTGACGGGCACCGCCTTTCGAGCTGCCGTCATGATAGTAGTCCGTCTTGAAGGAGATTAGCTTACTAACGCTATGTCCCGAAGGCCAAATTTCTTGTTGACTTTCATTACAAACTAGAAGTATCGTCCGCATCGCTTTGACTAAAACGCTCACGGGCCTCGCACACTCGGAACAACTTCAGTCCGTACGCAAGTCAACGCAGCTTTCGTAGTGACCACCGAAACAAGTTCGGTTTCCTTGATTTAGCGTGGATTTAGCGCGAATTAAGTAGAAACTACTTGTCCATCCAGTTAAGACAAGCTTTGTTTACAGATTCAATCGAAAAGGAAAATCCTCTATGACTACTACGACGAAGCCAGCCAATCCGCCCACGGATAAAGAGAAGACGTGTAAGAAGTTTTCAGTCTCCGTGCTGATCAATACATCCGACGAGAAGCAACAAATCACATTTGGGCTTACGCACGGGTGTAACCCTGACAAGACTGACTACTGGATGATTGACTTCATCCTCAAGGTGAAGAAAGGCAGCGAGCTGAAGACGCGCGTTGAGGTACACGTCGTTATTGGCAGCAATCAAGAGGCAGATAAGGCCAAGGCCGACGCGCTCGCAGAAGAAATCAAAAAGAATAAGAAGCTGGACGACGACCAAGTTGACCTTCTGCAGACAAAAGTCACTGACCGGTCGCTCCAAATTCCACAGAGCAAAGCTCAGACCGATCCCGAGCTGACACGACTGCTCAAGAAGGTTCTCTGAATCAACTGATAGTCTTACGGGGGAATGCCTCACTGCATTCTACTCACCAGGGACGATATGACCAGTTGCGCGTCGGGGAGAAGAGCCACGGTGCTCTTCTCTCTCTTTCTATTCGCCATCCTTGCGTACTCTCATCCCGCTTTTGCGGCGAAGTGCGAGGATAAAGAAGAAGCGTACGAGAAAGACAAGTACACAGTACGCCATGTACGCATCGATACACCTGTGGACTGGCTGTTCGGCTCCGTCGGGGACGCAATCAAACGAATCCTGACGGACAAGGATATGCCGATTAAGGCGCACCACTTCTTTACTACTAAGGCGTTCGACGACGGGTTCATTTTTGTAAACAACAACTTCAATCCCTTACAGGCCGTACCCAAGGCCCGTTTCGCCGCCCGCCTTGCCTACCCCTTTATCGAGAACTGTGATGGCTCCCAGCTTGACGTTGTATACCGAGTCTATTCGCTCTCGCTGTCCAATTACCTGATAAGAAACTTTGAATTAGGAGGCAAGCGGGAGGTGAGTCGTGCTGTGCCGGAGACACAAACGACCAGCCGGCTGGCGCACTTTTATGTCCAACCCAACGTGGGCTACAACCGCAGCCGCGCGGTATTCGGCGGGGCTAGTCTGTTGGCGCAAATCCCGAGCCGCTTCATCAACAACGTGTCTCTGGAGTCTTCCGGCTCGACTTCGAGTTCCGAAGTTGGTCTCGACGCGAGCGGCTCGCGCGAGCGCGAACGCGGGCTCATCCGTTACACCGAATGGAACTTCGAGTATTTCCGCGACGACATACAGGAAGGCGCTTTAGATCTGAAACGGGCTACCGGCCGCGCGCAAATACTCGCGGCCACGCGACCAATAGGCGACCAGGAACTTACCTTGCGGTTTGGTGGGGCCATCGAGGGTGGAAACCGCCAGACGGACGAGAACGCCGCGGAGTTGCCGGCCGACGCGCTTGCCAGCAGTGGCCACAAGGCCATTAAGTTATTCGTCGGCGCCTCGATGAACGCGGGCCGACACGACTTCAAGGCATCTTACGGCGTGCAGTTCGGAAATGCTGGTGAAGGCACAAAGATTGACTACATCAAGCAGGTCTTCGACGCGGGGGCAAACCTCCGTTTGTTCCCGTGGGACCATCATTACCCCATAGCCTTAGAGGGAAGATTTGCAGCTGGCATTATCAGCAACAAGGGTGTGCTTCCGGTGGCGGAGAGGTTTTTCGGGGGCAACGTTGAAGAGAATTTCCTGTCCGGCAGCACTTGGGGAATCCAAAGCAACCCGTTCATCCGAAGCTACCCGCAAAACCGTTTCGCATACGCACGGGCCGGAGACGTGTTCGGCGGCGAGCGCTTCGTCTCGGCGAACCTGACCATCGTCGCCACTGTTTGGGCTGAGCCTTTGGTTCCAAAGGAGGTGATGAATTACTGCGCCAGGCCGAAACTGCCGTCGGATGAGACTGCACCGGAAAATCCAGAGGACGGCACTTGTTTATCTTATGACGAGGCCGTAGAGATTGCTCTCAGCGTTGCGGAGAGCAGCATCAAAAGCTCGTACCTGAGCGAGAAGAAAAAGTTCAGGGAGATGACTGAAAACGTAAAGAGCCTGGCAAAGCCACTCGAAGAACTGCGTGGAGAGTTGTCTCGAGTGCGGCAGAATAGCGACCCGGCAGTTCAAACGGCGCTGACGAAGCTCTACGACCCACCACCGCCCGGTGCAACTGAGGCCTCGGGATCTTTCGCCTACGTTCACAAGACGACCAAAAAAATACTTGCCGACATAGAGGATGAGAAGGTTACCCGTGGGGACGTGAAAATTCTCGCGGTAGGTGTGCGAAACGAACCGTCGTACATACAGGACATGGCCGTTGACCTGGAGGCTCTTGCCGCGCTCCTGCCTTCTACGCAGGCCGCAAGCATCACGGCACTGCGAGGCACGTTCGCTGCACAAGGGGAAATCATCAAAACTAAGTTCGACGAGGCGATGAAGACAACGGAGGCCGCGGAGGCTGAAACACAAGCCAAGGAGGAGATGCGTTACCCAACTCGCGTGATGAAGGAATTGTCCCACGAGGCGAATCTGTACAGCTTCAGCCCAGTAGCTTTCTTCGACGTCGCGCGTCTATGGCAATCCCCAAATCAACCCGGCGACGTTCGCCGTGGTGCGGGCGTGGGCGGTCGGTTTTCACTCCTCAGTTTTGACGTGACCGCCGGCTACTCCTGGAACATACACCCCCGTCCCGGCGAGGGCCGCGGTGCATTCGTGTTCAGCCTCGGGCTGTCGAATCTATTTAGATGACACCTCGAATTCAAACAACTCCCTCAGCGCTGGAAGGAATGATCTCCTTTGGCTAGCGCGGCTGCTTGTCGGTGGACGTAGTCGACGATTTTCTGTCTCAGTAGTATCGGGATCCAACTGTTCGATAGTCCGTTGACACGTTTCCAGAAAGGACGCCAAATGGCAACAACCACTGAGGAGCCGCAAAAAACGAATAGAGCAACTAAAAAAGGAAAATGAGAAAGTGGAGGCTGAAAAAGCGATGCTGAAGAGGCACTCGCTGACGTTTCAAAAAAGCGCTGGAACAGCCAAACGCCCGGGCCTCAGAACTGAGCAAGCTCCAAAATGAAAAAGTGCTCGCCGATGCAATGAAGGCACTGGCCGATGCAAATAAGGCACTAGAATCTTCGCCTTCAGAGCTGAGCCGGCTTCAGGATCAAAAGGCTCTGGCGGATGCGCAAAAAGCGCTGGCCGATTCTCAAAAAGCCTTAGATCAGGCGAAGAGCCCATCGGGTTAACAACTCACGGATTTGCAGAACCAGAAGGCGCTTACTGATACCCAGAAAGCCCTGGCTGAAGGACAAACTCAAGCTACCATCGCTAAGTATATAGGCGATGTTAAGGCCGGCCCATACACCGGCAGTGTAGAAATGAGAGAGAAGGCCGGCACCGCAGAAGCCTTGCTTCTTGCGGCCATGCGGTAAGAAAATCGGCCGCCAAGGCTGGAGCATCGGTAAACCAAAGTGGAAGAACTCTACATATTTAGCACCAAAGAGTTTCCTTCCTTTCAGGGGCTGCTTACTTTTCGCTTCCGTAAAGAAACAATCAAGCAAGCATTCGCTGCAGTTGGCTTTTTCTTCGGTTCGGCAGGGACGCGAAATTCCTGATTCACCCAACGGCAGCCCATTTGTAAGCCATGACGGCTTACAAAAGTTCATGGGCTGGGGTTGAGTACACCACGGATCAAGGGGAATGCAGAGCTATCCAGGAGTCTTAATTGGTGTGGCGGGTGAGAGAAACTAACCGCAGGTCCCTTTGCTCTTGGAGCCAATCATTGCTGCTCCCTTCCCGTTCCTTGCGAGCGGTGACGACTTCCATAAAGAAGCTGAATGGGAACGTCAGTTAGCCTAACCATAGTGAAAAACAGGAGTACATCCATGGAAAATCGGAAGAGACGTTTTACCCTCAAGACAACCTGCTTCTTGTCGGGACTTACTATGACGCTCTGTTTTTCTCTCCTTGCCGATTGGCATGGGAATGGTCCGGCGTTTTTCATAGAGAATGTCAGCGCGCAAGACAGTGGGGCGCACCAACCAGCACAAGCAGAGCCCCAGCAAACTCCTAGTCAGCAAATCCCGGCACAATCGGATCAACCGCAGCCGGAAACGCTTCCTGCCTTGATGGTAGCGGGAAAGTTTACGGGCGTTAATGAGCCTGAGGGCATTAAGCTCGTAGCAGAAACTTCGGCTTTCAGCCACCTGCTTCAGATTGCGGCTATTGCCAACAAGGAAGTGAAGAACCTTCGCGTTGAAGTCGCACCTTTTACCGGGCCAAACTCAATACAACGCAACGTCACCTGGAAAGTTAATAACGACGCTGGTGACAAACCTATTACCGTTCCCGGACTACATTCCATCCCACTAGATCTCAGCTCCAATCTGCCCATCGCCGGAAATTATGACAGCACTATCTGGCTAATCTACGAAGAAAAGCGATGGCCCATAAAGCTTACAGTCACGCGCACCAGAACAGCGCCCTCAGTGGAGATTCTGGGTGTGGAGGTGACTCGCGAATCCGCTACCTGGGGTTCAAAAGATTCTTCTATTTGGCTGACTCTGCACGAGAAAGCTGGCCGGCAAGTGACGCTCAACCTGCCGACGCTTACCTCGTTGGCGCTGGTTCAATCGGACAAGAGCAAGGTGCAAGCGAGATATGATTCTATTCAGACCACGTGTCTCGGCCAGGACTGCAGGATAGAGAACGGTTTTGTGATCCTTAGACCGGGTCAAACGACACACCTCAACCTCACCGTTGTTAGCCTGGAAGACTCCGGAGAATACGCCGGCAACCTGCGCGTTGCGGGACCGGAAGGCGACGCGATTGATCAGCCCATCACCATTCTCCGAAAAAAATCAGCGTGGCTGGCGGGGTTTCTTATCTTCGTTGGTGTAGCTCTTTCTTTCTGTTTGCGGCACTACGCCTCGACTGTACGCCCGCGCCTCATTCGCCAACGTGAAGCGCTGGGGTTAAAGGAGGATCTTGATGGACTCAAACGCACCAAGGACTTGAGTGCAGACGAGCAGGAAGCGCTTGAGCATCTTTCCGTTCAGGTGCGGGACCTGATTGAAGACATTGCCACGGTTAGAGACAACAACGGTGAGCAGATCATTAAGGACATCAAAGCGAAAGTGGAAATCTTTCCTCGTTGGGTTCAGGAGCGCGGTCGGGTGGAAGCTGTCCAGCCCGTTGAGTTACAAGTGCAATTTGCTGAGTCGCTCAATAAGGTGAAAGTTTTCATGAACGAGTCGCCAGTTACCGATGAGGCACTCAAAGAAGTACGCGCCACCCTCGACGGCATCGCTCCGGCGATAAAAGCGAAGATCAAAGAGGACCTGGCGAAGAAAGTTACGGACCTTAAAAACGAATTGAATTCTCTCCGCAACACGACCGCGTCAGGCAGCGTAAAGGCGAGACTCACCAATGAAGTTGAACCGAAGATAACTTCCGTCGAAGAGTTTCTGAAAACTGACGCAAAACTTAAGGAGGCCGGCGACGCCTACAGTGAAGCTCGCCTTGCTTACATTCGCATACTCTGTGAAGAACTGCGGTCGTCGTTGCCCGCTGACCCACCACTCGGGTTTGAAGGAACGGAGTGGCAAACACTGAAGGATCAGGTGACTAGCGCCACAAGCGCGGCTGAGAAAGCAACCGATCCTGCCGAGGCCATGAAGTTGTATTTGAGTGCCTATTCAAATTACGTTCGCGCGCTGACTTGGAAACTGCAGAAGAGGCTGGTCATCGCGCAGGAATTAGTCCCGAAACATGCGAGTATCAGCCCGGACGACAAAGAAAAGTATAAGGGGATGCTTGAGAGTGTCAGTACCGCCCTGATCCAGGCATTGGCTAAAGTTGATTCAGGCGATGTTCGGGGAGCCGCAGCAGATTATGAACTCGGTCGAGAAACCTTTGTGCTGGTAGATGAAGCTGTAAAAGCGGCTGGCGGGGGAGTCTTAGGCCCCGACTCTGCCGGCGCAACCGCGCCAGCGGAGGCTGGCAGTGCGGGGACCGTACCCGAACCATTTACCATGCCCTTTCTTGGTGTATTCACAAGGACGGGCAAGACTCCTACCTTGCTCGAAGTGACACGACAACTGGGTTGGTGGGACCTTGCCTTCACCTTGGCAGTCCTGCTTATCGCAGTCTTCCTGGGCTTGAACCTTTTATGGGTGGGCAATGCAACCTGGGGGGGATGGGATGCTTACCTTAGTGCTGTCATATGGGGTCTCGGTTTGCACCAGGCTTCAGGCGCGACTTTCGAAGGCATCCAGGGGCTGGCCGGAAAATTTAGTTCCGGGTAAGATCAATGGCACAACTTCAATTTGAGCGCGTTGATTTGCAAGTCTTTCTCCGGCACACCGAAGACCGCGGCGTCGTCGTGCGGATCGGTCAGCCCGGATCATATTTCGGCCACAGCTTCACGCCGGACCAGGCCGCGGACTCAACCTACCTTACCGAATCTCTGTTGGAACTGTTACGGGGTTCTCCTTTTTTTTCTTATACTGACTGGTTGCAACTTGAGGGGAAAAACAACGCTCAACCAGGTCACCGTGAAATCATTCTCCGGTTGGTTTTGGACATCAAAGAACCTGAACTCGCGTCGCTGCCGTGGGAGAAATTATTTAGACCACTCTTTGACGGATTTGCAGATAGAACTGTGGTTCGTCTGTCGGCGATGCGGCCGCGTTGGGCCGGGACTCCATTCGCGGTTCCGCTGCGAATTTTAAACATCGAGCCGGTAAGCGGTGGCGCTTCGCCAGGACTCCTTCGCCAGCTTATCGGTTACGCTCGGACGGATGAAATCGCGGCCCAGGCGGTGAGGGCACACGAGTGCGCTTTTTCCGAGCTGGTTTCATTTCACTTGCCCGCGAACTGGCCGAGTGCCGAGGTCGTCCATTTTGGCAGCCTGCCCTCCTTGAGCGACGCTCACACGCTGCTTAGACCATCGTTAACTGATCAACCGGGCACTCTGGGTTGGTTTGCCCGCGTCAGCGATCTGTGGCAAACGCGCCTGATTGTCATTGAGTGCAGCACGGAGGATGAAGCGGCTGCCGCACGGCGACTGGCAACGGCGCTCGTTAATCGCGCCGGCCCCGCGGCTCTGGTTTGCGAGCAGTTGCCGGACGCCAATCAGTTCTTTAGAGACTTCTACTGGAACTTGTTGCACGATTTTCCGCTTGACTATGCGGTAGCGAAGGCACTTTCCAAAGTTGGCTTTGTACCCGACAGGTTTCCCTTGAGCCTCTTCGCAGGCGCCGGTCGTGAGGAGGGTTTGCGCATTTCCAGTTTGGGCCTGGCCCTCTTGAAAATTGAAGAGGAGCTTGCGGCAGCTATGGCCCAGGTCGAAGTTAAGCGTGTCGGCGCAGTCAACGATCTGATGCACTTAACCACGGCCCGCCTAATGGAAATCGATGCAGAGCCGCTGACCTACGACCTTGCCGGAAACATTGTGATTACCGCGGTGAAGTCGATGGCGAAGGGCAAGATTGTACAGGAAGACGTTTCACTTCGTCTGTGCGGAATTCATTCATCGAAACAACTCGCTAAGCTGGGCACGCTCATAAACACTTATTACCCCGACAAAGAAATTGCTTACGAAGGAATCGTTGGCACTGGCACACAACTGGGTTTGCAAGCGGACTGGACCGTCAGAGACGTGATCGACAAGCTGGTTAACGTAGGAATGTTCTTGCCCCGCGGCACCACCCGAGCTGTCGAGGAAAAGTCCCGGCTGGTTCTGGCCAAGGTGGGAGGAACCCTGGCCCAGCTAAAGGCTGAATGGCCATCCTATCATTTTGAGGAACATGAAAGCTCGGGCTACATTCCGGTGACCGAGAAGGTAAACGAGCTGCGCGAACATCTGGATTTCCTTGAACCGCTTAGCTATCGAAGCCACATAAGAATCACCGTGCCCCGTCATATCAACGCCAGCCTTTGGAGCAGTCACGACGAAAACGAAGCGCTTAAGCAGCTCGGACAAAATAGTTCACTGACGGTCGGTGAGGTCTATCAACTCGGCATACAAATAGGACCGAAGGATATCCGTATCCGCACTTTCGGCGAAACGGCTCTTTTTGAAGAAGTCTTTAACTGGAGCCCTGACATGGAAGGAGTCTGGATCGAGTTTGCGATCACCGGTCTTGATTTTGAAGTGCTGGGCGATCCGGTGCGGGAATTGTGGCTGCCCCGCGACGGGCCGACCGAGATGATCTATTTTGCGGTTAGTCCCCGCAGCGCCGGAGCGTGCCGGCTGCGCTATTGCCTGTACTACCAGCAGAATATTGTTCAATCGTTTCGCCTTGCGGCGATCGCTCGCGAACCAGAAGAAGAAGTCTTGACTGAGGTTCGCCAACGATTACTTTCAAAGGCGCTGGATCTGCGGCCCGAAGTAATCGGTGACGCCGCTTACTTCACTCGACTTGAATACAGCCTCACAAGTTCTATGGAGAGTTTGGAGAGTCGTCCGCCACGAGAGTTGAGCATCGTTGCCAACGACCTTGATGGCAAACCGGTTGTTAGCATCAAGTCGTCGGATGAATTCGATGTCAGTGTCAGTTCAGATTTAAGCGACTCCATCAACGACATTCGCAAGGCCATGATGGCTGCTTCTGCAAACGAGTTGAGCACGGAAAAAGATCCACTGAAGTGGCCTTATGCTTTTGGCGCGTATGCGTCTCAGCCTGATACTCTGGCCGCAGCGCTCATGAAGCTGGCCGAGGTCGGCTGGCGTCTTTATGACAAAGTCTTTAGAGAATCCGCTAAGAAAAAACTGGAGAAAGAGCTAAGTAAAGACGGCGAAATTATCCACGTAGCCCACATCCTGCTGGAGAAGGTTATTCCCTGGGCAGCTCTCTATGACATTCAGTACAAGCCAGACGTTCACGAAGATGCCGAACTCAGACCGATCGAACACGCCGCCTGCTTGGCAGCTCTCCCCGACGCGGCAGGTAAACTTCCTACTTTAGAATGCGGGACTCACCCGGAGTG
>Ga0190274_10001612_pt1 | contig 13230 bp, 13 predicted proteins | sample Popmic531T_FD_133002 | JGI IMG/M metagenome (GOLD analysis project Ga0190274, IMG submission 133002) | Populus adjacent soil microbial communities from riparian zone of Yellowstone River, Montana, USA - 531 T | ecosystem: Environmental > Terrestrial > Soil > Riparian zone | place: USA: Montana...
ATCGACTCCTCGTAGCGGCAGTAGACCTCGCCGTCGGCGAAGGTCTTCAGGGTGACCTGGCCGAGGTCGAGTTCGAGTTTGCCGGCGACCTTGGCGGCGAGGTCCATCGAGCTGCGGCCGCCGAAGACCATCATCCGCTTCGAGTAGTCGTGGGGGATCGCGCTGGACACCTGCGGACGCTCTTCGATCGTGCTCACCGGTTCTGTTCCTCTCGCATCTTCGCCGCCTTCTCGGCCGCGTATCCGTCGATGTTCCGTTGCGCGTTCTCGCTCACGGCGAGCGCCCCCTCGGGAACGTCGTCCTTGACCACCGCGCCAGCGCCAGTGTAGGCGGAGTCGCCGACTTCTACCGGCGCGATCAGCATCGTGTCAACGCCGATGCGGACGTCGACCCCGATCACAGTGCGGTTCTTGCGGAATCCGTCGTAGTTGGCGGTGATCGTGCCGGCGCCGATGTTGCTGCCGCCGCCGATGTCGGCGTCGCCGATGTAGGCCAGGTGCGGGACCTTGGCGCCCTTGCCGACGTGCGAGTTCTTGATCTCGACGAAGGTGCCGGCCTTGGCGCCGGCGTCGAGCACGGCGCCGGGCCGCAGGTAGGCGAAGGGTCCGACCGAGCAGCCGTCGCGGACCTCGCACTCGACCAGGTAGGAGTGGACGACCGCGGACTCGATCCCGACCGCGCTGTCGATCAGCGTGGTCTGGGGCCCGACCACGGCGTGGGCGCCGACCGCGGTCGCGCCGCGCAGGGCGGTGCCGGGCTCGATGCGGGCGTCGGCGTCGATCTCGACCCCGGCGTCGATCCAGGTCGAGGCGGGGTCGACGACGGTGACGCCGGCCAGCATGTGGGCCTCGAGCAGGCGATGGCGGGCCTCGGCCTCGACCGCGGCGAGGTCGACCCGGTTGTTGACCCCCATCGTCACCGCGAGGTCGTCGGCGAGGTGGGCGGCGACGCTGTGGCCGGCCTCGCGCAGGGCCGGGAAGACGTCGGGCAGGTAGTACTCGCCCTGGGCGTTGTCGTTGGAGAGCGTGGCCAGGGCGGCGGCCAGCGGCGCCGCGTCGAAGGCGTAGGTGCCGGCGTTGATCTCGCGGATCGCCAACTGCGCCGGATCGGCGTCGCCGGCGGCTTTGGCCTCGACCACGCGCTCGACCTCGCCGCTGCCGGCGCGGACGACGCGACCGTAGGAGCCGGGGTCGTCGAGCTCGATCGTCAACATCGTCGCCGCCGCCGACGAGGCGGCGTGGGCCTCGAGCAGGCCGGCGATCGTCGCCGCCGCGATCAGCGGTACGTCGCCGGAGAGGACGAGCACGGTCTCGCTGGCCTCGATCAGCGGCAGGGCCGCACGGATCGCGCCGCCGGTACCGTCGGCCTGCGGCTGCTCGACGGTCTCGACGCCCTCGGGCAGGCCGGCGGAGAGGTCCATCCCGGGCGAGACGATCGCGGCGACGCGTCCTGCCCCCGCCTCACGGGCGGCCAGGATCGGCCAGGCGACCATCGCCCGTCCGCAAACAGGGTGGAGCATCTTCGGCGTGGAGGAACGCATCCGCGTCCCCTTCCCAGCCGCCATGACGAGGACGAGGGGGGAACTCACTCCCCGATCCTATTCGCGAGTGCTAGCGCGGGTGCTATCAGGCACTGCGTGAAAGGTCTTTACCCACAAGAGCCACAGAGACCAGGGTCCAGCCGGCGAAGATCAGGTCGATGCCGACGAGGAGGCCGATCGCCCAGTCGGCCGAGGAGGGGAACTTGGCGAGGATGAGGATGCCGATCAGGAGGCCGCAGACGCCGCTGAGGCCGACCAGGCCGGCGCCCTGCTGGCCCCGCGCCATGAAGGCGACGACGGTCCGGGTCAGGCCCATGAAGAGGAAGTAGATGCCGAGGACGAGGGTCAGGGTGAGGGTGCCGTTGTGCGGTTCGACGATCAGCCAGACGCCGACGATCACGGTCAGGGCCGCCCAGAGCAGCCGCACGACCAGCGAGCCCACCGAGTGGGCCGAGAAGGCGGCGGCGACCAGGAAGGCGCCGGCGATGACGAGGATCCAGCCGATGAAGATCGCCGTCCCGACCGCGGCGACGGCGGGCACCAGGATCGCGATGCAGCCGACCACGATCGCCAGCACGCCGACGGTCATCAGCGCCTTCCAGCTCCTGGCCAGGCCGGCGCGGACTTCCGGATCCATCGATGCTCCTCCGATCTCCATGCCGGAAACCTAGGTACCCGCGCGGACACGAAGAGTGCATTTGACACCGCATGCGTGGAAAATGCACCCCTCGTCCCTCCGGTCCAAACTGGGGAGCCCGGACTCGAACCGGGACGGCTGGCACCAAAAGCCAGTGGCCTACCATTAGCCGACTCCCCAGCGAACCCTGAGTTTTACTCCTCCGCTGAGGTCCTGGCCACCTTGCCGCCCTTGGCTCCCGGCTCCAGCGCCGGTCCCTTGGGCGAGGCGATGCCGAGGACGCGCATCGCCTTGAGGCCGAGGCCGAGCTTCTCGCGCCCCTCGGTGGCGGAGACGTCGTGGCCGCAGAGCTCCTTCACCCGCTCCAGCCGGTAGCGCACGGTGTGGCGGTGGGTGAAGAGCTGTTTGGCGGTGGCGGCGACGTTGCCGTCGTTGTCGAGGTAGGCCTCGACGGTCATCACCAGCTCGGTCTCGTACTGCTCGTCGTAGCTGGAGAGCGGCTCGATCGTCTCCGCGTAGAAGCGTTCCAGCTCGCCCGGGTCCTCGCTCATCGCCGGCAGCAGCAGCCGGTAGGCGCCGGTGTCCTCGAAGGCGATCAGCGCGCGGCCCTCGGCTTCGCCGACGTTGACCGCCAGGCGGGCCTCGCTGCCGGCCCGGTAGAGGTCGACCGGGTCGGCGCAGCGGCGGCTGCGGCCGGTGGTCAGGTGGAAGCCGGCGAGGCTGTCGTCGAGCTCGCGGGCCAGCCCGGCGGCGGCACGGGCCAGCCGCTCGTCGTCCTCGGCCGGCACGATCACGGCGATCTCCGCCGCGACCTCGCCGTCGGCGGTCGTCGCCAGCGAGCCCTGGGCGAGCGAGCGCAGCGCCCGCATCGCCAGGGTCAGCACCCGTTCGCGCCACTCCCCCGTCTGCGCCGCCCGCGGCGCCGCCCGCAGCACCAGCACGCCGGCGCCGCGGTCGAGGTCGGCGCCGAGCTCGTTGGCGCGGGCGACGATGTCGCGGCGATCGGTCACCTCGCGGGCGAGCACGGCGGCGACGAAGGCGCTCGCCACCTCCTCGCTCTCCCACTCCGGCGAGCGCGAGCGCTCCAGCTCCAGGGCCAGCAGCGTCGTCACCATGCGGGCGATCGCCGGATCGGGCGGCGCCTTGGCGCGGTAGCGCAGCTCGCCGACGGCGCTGTCGGCGACCCGCAGCTCGACCGCGGTCACGCCCTCCTCGCCGGAGAGCAGCTTCTTCTCCTGGTCGGGAGAGGCGCCGGCGACCGCGAGCACGGCGCTGGAGCGGTCGATCAGGGCGACGCTGGCGTCGAGCAGCCGCGCCGCGGCACGCGCCACCGCCGGCAGGCCGGCGCCCGACTCGACCGCTTCCGAGAGCGCGTCGAGCAGCCCCGGATCTCCGGTTTTTGCAGGGCTTTCAGACCCCTTTGAGGTTGCCGGCATCGGTCCATTATCCCCGCCGCGGGGAGTCCCCTACCTGCCGTTGACGAAATTCGAGATATCGGTGTAGTAGTAGACGACCACGAGCCCGACCAGGACGCCGACGACGAGCAGGGCGGCAAGCACGAAGACCGAGAGGAAGCCGGCCGCCGCCTTCTCCCAGATGCGGCCCTGGGAGCTCAGCGCCGGAGTGAGTATCAGGGTGACGAAGGCGACCAGGCAGACCAGCCCGGCGGCGCCGAAGAGGAAGTACTGGTGGTCGATTTTGGCCAGCGCGTAGAGCGTCATCGCTGGGGATTCTGGCGCACCTGGGTGACGACCAGCCCGACGGCGGCGCAGAAGGAGAAGCAGGCGGCGCCCAGCGCCCAGCCGCCGCTGACGTCGCTGAGGTAGTGGACGTTGAGGTAGACGCGGGAGAGTCCGACCAGGACCGTCAGCGCGATGCCGCCGGTGACGACCGCGGCGCCGCGGGCCATCCCTGGCCGCAGGCGCAGGACGATCGTCACCGCCAGCCAGACGTAGAGCACCGAGTGGGTGGCGTGGCCGCTCGGGAAGGAGGAGCCCGCCGCGCCCGCCAGGGCCGCGTCGGGGCGCGGCCGGTCGACGGCGTCCTTGACCTCGTGGATGCCGATCGAGCTCAGCGTCATCCCCGCCAGCAGCACCCCGACCTCAGCCCAGCGGCGGCGGGCGACCAGCAGGGCCGCGCAGACGACCGTCAGCGTCCAGGTGAAGGCGCCGGAGCCGAGGAAGGTGAAGACCTTGGAGAAGTCGGTGAACCAGCCGGCGCGGAGGCGGTCCGCCAGTTCCATCGCGGTGACGTCGCCGGGGGTCGGCCCCGGCTCGCGCCCGACCAGGACGGCGTAGGCGACGAGGACGAAGAGGGAGACGGCGAGGACCGCCATCAGCGAGGTGAACTCGAGCCCGAAGGTGCCCCCCGGGGTGACGCGGTCCCAGAGGAACTGGAACTGCGGCCGGTAGCGGCGGCCGAGCCCGACCAGCCAGCGAGTGGCGGCGTGGCCCTCCATCCAGGCCACCGCGGCGCGCCGGTTGGCGGCGACCCGGAAGTGGCGGTAGAGGAAGACCGAGCCGCCGACGACGACGATCAGAGTGCCCAGCAGGAAGGCCCCTTCGCCGGCGTACTTGGCCCCGGTCTCGATGCTGCGGGAGAAGAAGTAGCCGATCAGGATGTGGGCGCTGGCCCAGAGCCCGGTGCCGAGGATGCTGTAGGGGACGAAGGCGCGGTAGCGCATCCCGGAGCTGCCGGCGATGAAGGGGGCGAAGGCGCGGATCAGGCTGATGAAGCGGCCGATGAAGATCGTCTTGCCGCCGTGGCGGGCGAAGTAGTCCTCGACTTTCTCGAAGCGCTCGTGGCTGATCCCGACCCGCGGCCCGTGGCGCATCACGAACTCGCGCCCGAGCCGGCGGCCGAGGAAGAAGCTGGTCGTGTCCCCCGCCCAAGCGGCGAACCAGGCGATCGCGATCAGCAGGTAGATGTCGATCGCGCCCTGGCCGGCGACGGCGCCGCCCAGCAGCATCACCGTCTCGCCGGGGACGACGAGGCCGACGAAGGCGCCGGTCTCGGCGAAGGCGAAGAAGCCAACCAGCAGGTAGGCCCAGGCGCCGAGGGTGTTGGAGATGTCTTCCAGCAGCCCCTGCAGATCGAGGTGGCCGAGCTCCTGGCTGAGGAAGTAGTAACCGACCGCGACGGCCGCGACGACGAGCCCGACCAGCAGGTGTTTGCGGCTGCCGCCGCCCTCGCCGGGAAGCTTCACGGTGCCCTCCCCGCCGCGCAGACGATCGCGTCGTCACGGTCGATGGCTTCGGCGGCGGCGCGGGCGGCGGCGAGATCGGCGAAGAGCCCGACCGCGGTCGGGCCGGAGCCGCTGAGCAGGACCGCCGGCGCGCCGGCTTCGCGCAGCTCGTCGAGGGCATCGCCGACCGCCGGGCGCAGCGAGCGGGCCGGGGCCTCGAGGTCGTTGTGGAACAGCTCCGGGTAGGAGAGCGGCGAGGCGCCGGCGCCGGCCGCCTCGCGCAGCCGGCCGGCGAGCTGCTCCAGCTCGTCCGGCTCGCGGCCGAGGCCCAGCCGGTCGGCCTCGGCGAAGACCTCGGCGGTGCTGAGGCCGCCGCCGTCGGGGAGCAGGACCGCAGCGTGAGGGGCCGGCTCGGGCAGCGGCTCGACCCGCTCCCCCGCGCCCCGGACCAGCGCCAGAGCCGGCCGCAGCTGCGAGGGTACGTCGGCGCCCAGCTCGGCCGCCAGGTCCTCGAGGTCGCCGACCTCGCCGGCGGCGAGGCGCAGGACCGCCGCCGCGTCGGCGCTGCCGCCGCCCAGCCCGGCCGCCACCGGCACCCGCTTCTCGATCTCGATCCGCAGCGGCGGCCGCTCCCAGCCGCGCTCGCGCAGCGCCGCCAGCGCCCGGGCGGCCAGATTCTCCCCCTCGACGCCGGCGCAGACCACCTCGTCGCCAGCGGCCTCGGTGACCTCGAGCAGATCGGCCAGGGCCAGCGGCTCGAACAGGGAGCAGAGCTCGTGCAGGCCGTCAGCCCGGCGCGGCCCGAGGTAGAGGCAGAGGTTGAGCTTGGCGGGAGCGTGCAGGCGCATTGCTGGGCGGTGGGGCTAGGCGTTGCCCTGGAGCTTCGCGGACAGAGCGGCGAACTGCTCGGGCGAGAGCGCCTCGGCGCGCGAGTCTTCGGCCAGCCCCAGCTCGGCGAGCGCCGCCCGCGCCGGCGCCAGCGAGCCCGCCCGGCCGTGCTCCAGTGAGCGGGCGAGGGACTTGCGGCGGTGGGCGAAGGCGGCCCGGATCAGGTCGCGGGTCGGCGGGTCGGCGGCAGGGGCGATGCGGCGCAGCCGCAGGATCGCCGAGTCGACCCGGGGCCGCGGCTTGAAGACCGCCGGGTCGACCTTGCGCACCAGCTCGACCTCGCAGGCGAGCTGGGCGACCACGCTCGGCGAGCCGTAGGTGCGGCTGCCCGGCGCCGCCCGCAGGCGATCGGCGATCTCGCGCTGGACCATCACCGTCCAGGTCGCCAGCGACGGCAGCTGCTCGATCGTGCGCAGGATCAGCGGCGTCGCCACCGAGTAGGGCAGGTTGGCGACCATCGCCGTCGGTGCCGGCGCCAGCGCCCCGAGGTCGAGCTTCATCGCGTCGCCCCAGTGCAGGTCGACGCCGGGCAGGGCGGCGAGCGCCGCCAGCGCCGGCTCCAGGCCGCGGTCGATCTCGACCGAGTGGACGTGCGCGGCGGCGACGGCCAGGCGCTCGGTCAGCACCCCTTCCCCCGCCCCGACCTCGAGCACGACGTCGCCGGGGGCCAGCGCCGCGTCGCGGACGATCGCGTCGAGCAGGTTGGGGTCGGCGAGGAAGTTCTGGCCGAGGCGGACCAAGAGCCAGCCCGGCTACCAGCCGAAGAGCACGCGGGCGTTGGCCTCGACCGTGCGCTCCAGCTGCTCGTAGGAGACGCCGCGCTCGGCGGCGACGACCTTGGCGGTCTCGACCACGTTGGCCGGCTGGTTGCGCTTGCCGCGCAGCGGCTGGGGCGAGAGGTAAGGGGCGTCAGTCTCGACCAGGATCCGCTCCTCCGGGACCTTGGCGGCGGCGAAGCGAAGCTCCCTGGCGCTCGGGTAGGTGACGTTGCCGGCGAAGGAGCAGTACCAGCCCCGCTCGGCCGCGTCGGCGACCCGCTGCGGCGCCGAGAAGCAGTGGAGGATCACCGGGTGGCCGGCGGCCCTGGCGTCGAGGGTGGCGAAGATCTCGTCGACCGCCTCGCTGCCGCCCTCGGGGTCGCGGGCGTGGATCACGATCGGCAGCTCCAGCTCCAGGGCGATCTCGATCTGGGCGGCGAAGGCGCGGCGCTGGTCGTCGGGGTCAGCCGTATCGCGGTAGTAGTCGAGCCCGGTCTCCCCAATCGCCCGCACCTTCTCGTGGGCGCCGAGGCGGACGATTTCGGCGGCCGCGGCGTCGTCGAAGCCACTTGCCTCGTTGGGGTGGCGGCCGACCGCGGCGAAGACCCCGGGGTGCCGCTCGGCGGCGGCGATCGCCGCCGCGTTGGTCTCCGCGTCCATGCCGACGGTGAGCATCCGCTCGACCCCCGCCGCGCCGGCGGCGGCAACCACATCGGCCTCGGCGCCGTCGCAGAGGAACAGGTGCGTGTGCGAGTCGATCATCGGCGCCGCTCAGCCTATCCGGGCGGATATTCGGATCTGGCAATAGCCTCCCCGCATGGCCGACCCCGCCGACTACTACCGCGAGATCTACATCCGCGGACTCGGTGGCGAGACGCCGGCGATCCCGGTCGCGGTGGCCGAGCTGGAGCGCCAGGCGGTCGCGGCGATGGAGCCGCGGACGGCCAACTACGTCGGCGCCGGGGCGGGCAGCGAGGACACGATCGCCGCCAACGCCGAGGCCTTCCGCCGCCACCGGATCGTGCCGCGGATGCTGCGCGACGTCGCCGCCCGCGACCTCTCGACCACGGTGCTCGGCACGGCGATGCCGGCGCCGCTGATGCTGGCGCCGATCGGGGTCCAAAAGGTCGTCCACGAGGAGGGCGAGCTGGCCACGGCCCGCGCCGCCGCCGCGGTCGGCGCGCCGATGATCGCCAGCACCGCCTCTCACTTCAGCCTCGAGGAGATAGCGGCGGCCGGCGGCGAGGACGCGCCGCGCTGGTTCCAGCTCTACTGGGCGACCGACCGCGAGCTGGTCGCCAGCTTCGTCAGCCGCGCCGAGCAGGCCGGCTATGGCGCCATCGTCGTCACCGTCGACACCTTCGTCCCCGGCTGGAAGCCGCGCGACCTGCAGCAGGCCTGGCTGCCCTTCCTCAACGGCATGGGCCTCGGCAACTACTTCGCCGACCCGGTCTTCCGCGCCGGCCTGGAGAAGACGCCGGAGGAGGACGTCGGCGCCGCCACCGGCCACTTCCTCGGCATCCAGGCCAACCCGGCGCTGAACTGGGACGACCTCGCCTGGCTGCGCGAGCAGACCGCGCTGCCGATCCTGATCAAGGGGATCCAGCACGCCGACGACGCCCGCGAGGCGGCGCGGCGCGGCGTCGACGGCATCGTCGTCTCCAACCACGGCGGCCGCCAGGTCGACGGCGCGATTGCCTCGCTCGACGCCCTGCCGCCGATCGCCGCCGCGGTCGGCGACGAGCTCGCGGTCCTCTTCGACAGCGGCGTCCGCACCGGCACCGACCTGCTCAAGGCGCTCGCTCTCGGCGCCGACGCGGTCTGCCTCGGCCGCCCCTACGTCTGGGGCCTGGCCCTCGACGGACAGGCCGGAGTCGAAGCGGTGCTGAAGATGACCCTGGCCGAGCTCGACCTGACGATGGCGCTCTGCGGCCTCACCCGACCGGACCAGCTCGGCCCGGACTGCCTCGCCTGACACCTTGTGAGGAGTTGACCCACCCATAGTGGGGTCAACTCCTCAAGCTTCGATGGCGTCGCTTCAGTCCCGATCGGCTCAGAGGTCGCGCCTGGAAAAGGCGAAGGCGGCGATCGCCAGCACGCCGAGCATGTAGGCGAAGGCCCAAGCGATCAAGCCCGGGCCGGCCGCCTCGGAGCCGCCGAAGGGGCCGAGCTGGAGGACGACCCCGGTCAGCCCCGAGGTCCCCGAGATCAGGGCGTGCAGGCCGGCCGCGTAGAGCCCCTCGAACGGCAGCGCCCAGCTCGCCACCCGGCCGATCGTGTGCAGCGAATCGGAGTCGATCGCGTTGCCGATCTGGGCCAGCAGCCCTGCGGTCAGGCCGGCGCCGAAGACCATGAAGACGACGATCCCCTGGGCGGTGGCGGGGAGCAGCACCGAGAGCAGCAGGGAGATCGCGGCGATGATCGCCACCGCCAGGGCCAGCCCCAGGGCCGGTCCGATCAGGTGGTCGGGGGACCAGCCCCCGGTGGCGCGGGTGATCGCCCAGGCGGCCAGGTAGACGAGCACCACATAGGTGGCCGCCAGGGCCGCGGCGCCGGCGAAGCGGGCCATCAGCATCGTCGTGCGGCCGATCGGGCGCACGACCAGCGGCTGCAAGAGGCCGCTCTCGGCGTCGCCGCGCACGGCGCCGAGGGTGAGGAAGACCGAGAGCACCGCCCCCAGGAAGAGGATCGCGAACATCGCCAGGCCGAAGATGGTGGCTCCGGCGAAGGCCTTGTCGTCGAGGATGTTCGCTTCGCCGCCGGCGAAGTTGCCGACGTCCCTGAAGACGAAGTGAGCCCCGAGTCCGTAGAGGGCAAGGAAGCCGGCGGTGAGGACCAGGACGGCGAGGAAGACCCGGCGGCGGACCCCTTCCCGGACCGAGTGGGCGATCACAGTCATCGCCGAGCGCAGCGGCGACGGCGTCATCCGGTCTGCCCCCCGACGGCCTTCAGGTAGACCTCTTCGAGCGAGCTGTGGCGAACCTCGACCCGGTAGACCCGCTCCCCGGCACCGACCAGCTCGGCGACGATCCGCGGGGCGTCTTCGCGCCCCGCCCCCGCGAAGACCTTGACGCCCGCCGCAGTCTCCACCTCGACTCCACCGGGGCCGGCGAGCTGCTCCGGGGTGCCGGCCTCGACCAGCCGGCCGCGGGCGATGATCGCGACCCGGTCGCAGACCAGCTCGACCTCGCTCAGCAGGTGCGAGTTGAGCAGCACCGCGACGCCGCGGCGGCGCAGCTCCTCGAGCAGGCCACGGACGATGCGGCGCCCGACCGGGTCGAGGGCGCTGGTCGGCTCGTCCAGCAGCAACAGCCTCGGGGCGCCGACCAGCGCCTGGGCGATCCCCAGCCGCTGCTGCATCCCCTTCGACATCGCCTCCACCCGCTTGTCCCTCGCCTCCCCCAGCCCGACCAGGTCGAGCAGCTCCTCACGTTCGCCGGCGCCGCCCGCCGCACCGGCCAGTCGTTGATGCAGCCGCAGCAGCTCGTCGGCCGAGCACCAGCCGGGGAAGCGGAACAGCTCCGCCAGGTAGCCGAGCGCCGCTCGCGCCGGCGGCGAGCCGGCGGGCCTCCCGAGCACCTCGACCCCGCCGCCACTGGGCCGGACCAGCCCGCAGGCGATCTTGGTCAGGGTCGACTTGCCCGCCCCGTTCGGGCCCAGCAGGCCGACCAGCTCACCGGCCCGGATCTCCAGGTCGACTCCCGCCAGCGCCTCCTGCCCCCGGTAGCTCTTGTGCAGGCCGGAGACCGCGAGAACCGGGGGCTCCGTCAACTGGGCGGCTCGATCTTCGGGAACAGCGCCGGGATCCGCTCGACGCTCTGGCCGCCGGGGCGGGAGCCGAGCTCGGCCAGCCCGCGGCTCTCTTCGCCGAGCGTGGTCAGCAGCGTCTCGGCGCTGCGCGGCAGGTAGGGGACCAGCAGCAGCGTCGTCACCCGGATTCCCTCGACCAGGCTGTAGAGGACCTCGTCGAGGCGCTCGGGGTCGGCCTCGTCCTTGGCCAGCACCCACGGCTGCGTCTCCTCGACGAAGCGGTTGAGCCGCCGCACCAGCTTCCAGGCCTGCTCCAGCGCCTGGGTCAGCTCGGCCCGGTCGAGCAGCTCGCAGAACCCCGGCACCACCCCTTCGAAATCCTCGGCCAGGACCGCGTCGACAGCCGCGACCGGGACGGTGCCGTCGCGGTAGCGCTCGACCATCGCCAGCACCCGGCTGGCGAGGTTGCCGAAGTCGTTGGCGAGCTCGGTCTCGTAGCGGGACTCGAAGCCGGCGGTGGAGATCGAGCCGTCCTGGCCGAAGCTGACCTCGCGGAAGAGGTAGAAGCGCAGGGCGTCGGCGCCGAAGCGCTCGATCACCTCGAAGGGATCGAGCACGTTGCCGAGGCTCTTCGACATCTTTTTCTCGCCCATCAGGAGATACCCGTGGATCGTCATCCGCCGCGGCGGCTCGAGCCCGGCCGCCATGCACAGCGCCGGCCAGATCACCGCGTGGAACTTGAGGATGTCCTTGGCCAGGACGTGCAGGCTGGCCGGCCAGAAGCGCTCGGTCAGATCCTCCCCCTCGCGGGCGAAGGTCAGCGCGGTGACGTAGTTGAGCAGCGCGTCGAACCAGACGTACATGCGCTGCTCGGGGTCCCAGGGCAGGGGCAGCCCCCACTTCAGGTCCGGCCGCGAGAGCGAGACGTCTTCCAGCCCTCCCTTGATGAAGGCCACCGCCTCATTGCGGCGGAAGTCAGGGACGGCGAAGTCCGGCTGCTCCTCATAGAGCGCTTCCAGTTTCTCCTGGAAGGCGGAGAGGCGAAAGAACCAGTTCTCCTCGCGCACCTTCTCCAGGGGGATCTCGTGAATCGGGCAGGTGTTGCCGGGACCGAGCTCGCGCTCGGTTTTGAAGTCCGCGCAACGGGGGCAGTACCAACCCTCGTACACGCCCTTGCTGACCCAGCCGTTGTCGTAGACCCGCTGGATGATCTCCGCGACCTTCTCTTTGTGACGGGGGTCGGAGGTGCGGATGAAGAAGTCGTTGGAGGCGTCGATGATCGGCAGCAGCGCCTCGAACTTGGCGGCGTTGCGGTCGGCCAGCTCCTGCGGCGAGATCCCCTCGCGCTCGGCCGCCAGCTCGATCGGCTCCCCATGCTCGTCGGTGCCGGTGAGGAAGAAGACGTCCTCGCCGCGCTGGCGCATGTGCCGGGCCAGGACGTCGGCCGCCATCGTTGAGTACGCGTGCCCGAGGTGCGGCTCCGCGTTGACGTAGTAGATCGGGGTGGTGACGTAGTAGCTGTTCGGACCCTCCGGCATGGTCCCGAGCCTAGCTACAACCCGAATCGACCAACCCGAAGGGAGCATCTGAAATGGGGACCGGCGACCGGCGATGACGCTGGAGACGGCGATAACTTGGATCACGTATGCCGAGTGGAGCCGAAACACGCACGAAGGACGGGAGAGACTGGCGGATCGGCTCCGCCAAGGAGGTTCGCTGGATCGAAGAGAGGACGGTTGGCGGCGTGCGGATCACGTCCGCGGTCCCGCCCGTGTTCGAGGCATACGCGACGCTGGAGCATCCGCTCACCGGTAACCGCCTGACCAACTGGGAGACCGAAGGGCAGGACCGTCCATCGTGTGTCCCCGATGCATGGGGGCGTCATGAGGCAGCCGTGCTCGCCATCCTCACCGAACAAACCGAGGCGCAGCCATGGTGGCTCGGCTACCTGGAGACCGGCAGCTCGGGGGTCGTCTTTCCTGATGCACCGAGGGTGATGATGTATGCCCACTGGGGCTACGTGCTGGTGGAGGCGGGCCCGGCCCAGGCCGCGAATTGGCGCGAGGGAGAGATCTATGAATCGTTGCCGGACCTGATCTTTCCGGCCGACCGCTCATGGCTCGTCTCGACCCTCTGGGACGACGACTGGACGTGCATCGGTGGTCCCAGGTCGCTGATCGACGCCTTCCTGGGCGACCCAGTCCTGCAGGAACGGTCGCGCGAGGTCGATCCCTCGATGAAGGACACGACCCCGCCAGGCCACGTGGCTTACTGAAGTCGCCTCTGTCGGGTCACGGGTGCCGACGGAGGAACGGCCGGCGCCGGCGCCGCTAGCGCCTGGCCTCACGCCCGGTCAGCGCTTTGTAGAGGTCGTTGGCGCGGGTCCCGGTGAGGGCGGCGACGACGCTGGCGGCGGCGCGAGGGCGGGCGCCGGACTGGACCAGGTGGCGCAGGGCGTCGACCGCGAAGCCGA
>Ga0190274_10001613_pt1 | contig 13225 bp, 26 predicted proteins | sample Popmic531T_FD_133002 | JGI IMG/M metagenome (GOLD analysis project Ga0190274, IMG submission 133002) | Populus adjacent soil microbial communities from riparian zone of Yellowstone River, Montana, USA - 531 T | ecosystem: Environmental > Terrestrial > Soil > Riparian zone | place: USA: Montana...
CGAGATCAGCGCAACGATCAGCATCGAATGTCAGGGGAGCCCACGCCGATCGGCTTGCCTGCCGTCGGTCTCGCCAAATTCTAAGTGGGCCCGGCGCGCGGACAGGAGCCTGTTCAGCCCCTGACCCCGTCGTCAATGCACGTCGCGCTTGGGTTCAGCCGGAGTCTCCGTGTGCATGACGCACTGCCAGCCCTTGCCGTTCTCGATCCACGTCGACGTGTCGTTCATTTCCTGGACCGTGTTCCCGCTCTTGCCCCTGGATGCCACCGCCTGCTTCACGTGATAGGTCACGATCGCGGTCGTGTCGTTCGGGAACACGACGTCGACGTCGCTGAGTTCGAAAGAGGTCACGACCATCGACCCCTGCTCGGCCATCTTGCGGTACCCGGCGTGGTCGAACTTCATCGACCCGTGCGAGCTGACCATCAGCGCAGGCTCGTTCAGCAGCGCCAGGGCGGCATCGGTATCCTGGTGCACCAGCGACTGCCAGAACTTGTGTTCCAGCTCCGTCAATGTCTTGGTCGGGTTCGGCATCGGACGCTCCTATGATCGAGGGACATCCATCTTCCACCTGCGCGCGCCGCGCCCAATCGGAGGTTGCTTTGCCTGTCCGCAGGAATGATCCTACGAAGCGCCGGCAGCGATGATCACCGTCTTCACGTCGTTCGCTCTGCCGGAGCCGATCACCCGTGAGCAGGCTCGCAGGATCTTCCTGAGCACCGCGCCTACCTATCAAGGCGTGCCTGGCCTGTTGCGGAAGATCTACGTGCTGTCCCAGGACGGGGCCACCGTCGGCGGCGTCTATCTCTGGAATTCGCGGACGGAGGCAGAGGCGATGTACACGCCGTCCTGGCGCTCGTTCGTGAGGGAGAAGTACGGCACCGATCCCACGGTCACCTACTTCGCAAGTCCGGTGGTGGTCGACAACGTGACCCGGCAGATCCTCACCGACGAGCCCGACGGCAGCGCGTGAGCGACCGGACCTGCCCTGGACAACGAGCAGCCCGGTCTTACCATCCCCGTTCCGACCGATCCGCGACGAACTGTACGCGGTGACGTCCCGCCGATGAGCAAGAAGGAGATCCTCATGACGTCGCGTAGTGTCCAGCTTCATCGTGTCTTGCGAGCCAAGCCTGAAAAGGTCTATCGCGCCTTTCTCGAGGCCGACGCCTTGGCCAAGTGGCTTCCGCCGTACGGCTTCACGTGCTCCGTGCAGCACCTCGAGGCCGCCGTCGGCGGCAACTTCAGGATGTCGTTTCGAAACTTCTCGACCGGCAACTCGCACTCGTTCGGTGGCGACTATCTCGAGCTGGTCGCGAACCAGCGCATCCGCTACACCGACAAGTTCGACGACCCCAACCTGCCCGGCGTGATGGAGGTGACGGTCACCTTGAAGCCGGTGATCTGCGGCACCGATCTGGCCGTGGTTCAGGACGGCATCCCGGAGATGATCCCGCTCGAGATGTGCTATCTCGGCTGGCAGGAGTCGCTGGCCCAGCTTGCGACTCTCGTCGAGCCGGAGATCCCGGGCTAAGAGAGGCGATGCCGCGACCGGCTGCGTTCGCGATCAAGGCCGAGGTCGCCGATCCGGCAGCGGCGACATTCGTTTTCAGCGAGCAGAAGACGATGTACGGCGGCAGGCGCATCGCCGGCGGCGACACCATCTTCGTCTTCGCGAGTGAAAACGAGGGCGGGCAGGGCCTGGTCGCGAGCGGGGCCGTCACCTCAGCCGAAGCGATCCCGATGCGGCCGGGACCCACTCGGCAAACGCCACGCGTCAGCATCACCATCCGACGCACCGCGCTTGCGAAGCGTCGGCTCGGACGACGCGAGCTCAAGCCGTTCTCCGACTGGAACGACGGCCGGCCTGAAACCGAGCTCAACTTCAAGTTCTACCGTCAGGCGACAAACAAGATCGTCGGCCTCTCGGACGAAGCGGCTGCCTTCCTAAGCGGCCACTTCTAGCGGCCGCCAATTTCGACTCCGAGGCAGGCCTGTGAGACTCAGCAGCGCTTCGCTTCCGTGAAGCTCGCCCTTCGGGTCACTCTCGCGGTGCTGGGGCTCCTGCCCCTGGCCTTCGGCACGCTCGGCCTGCTGTACGGGGTCCACCTGTACATCCCCGCCGAGGCCGCGACCCCCAAGCTCGACAGTCAGTTCCGCTTCATGTCAGCGTTGGACGTCGGACTGGCCTGTATCGCCTGGTGGTTCGTCGTCCACATCGAGCGCCACGCGAGCTTTTTCAGGCTGGTCTGCCTGGTGGTATTTCTCGGCGGCATCGGCCGCGTGGCGGCCTGGATCTCGACCGGCTCGCCCGGCCCGGCGTTCGCCCTGGTCACGGCGATCGAGCTCCTTGTCCCGCTGCTCATTCCCTGGCAGTCTTACGTGCAGCGAAACAGCCCGAGCGACCATGAACGATGCTGACACCTCGGCGCGCGCGCCGGTGATCCTAGGCCCCGGCGAAGGCCGCTCGTATCCGATGGGGCGCATCGGCGCGGTGTTCAAGGCCGATGGCGAGGAGACCGCGTCGCGCTATTCGATCTCCGAATGGTGGCTCGAGCCGAACACTCAGGGACCCGGAGCACATTCGCATCCGGAGGACGACATCTTCTACGTCATCGAGGGAACGATGAGCGTCCTGGTCGCCGACCAGTGGATCGCCGCGGCGAAGGGATCGTTCGTCCTCGTCCCCGGCGGGACGAGGCACGATTTCGAAAACCGCAGCAGCCACCGCGCGGGCGTGCTGAATCTGTCGCTGCCGGGAGCGTTCGAGCCGCACATGCCGGCGATCGCGCAGTGGTTCGCCGAGCATCCGCCACAGGATGCAAACGAGGGACGGTCCGATGGCGAACGAGCCAGCGCCTGACCAAGAGCAGATCCGCGAGCTGGTCTCGACCTGGATGGCCGCGACCCGATCCGGCGACGTCGACACCCTGCTCGGCCTCATGACCGACGACGTCGTCTTTCTCGTCGCCGGCAGGCCGCCGATGCGCAAGAGCGAGTTCGCGGCGGCAGCCCGCGCCCAGGCGAGCGGCAACGCACCGAGCTTCGACGGCACGAGCGAGATCCAGGAGATCGTGGTCGCCGGCGACTGGGCCTTCATGTGGAGCCGGCTCAGCGTGGTGGCGACGCCGCCGGGCGGCGGCGCGCCGAGCGCCCGGGCCGGCCACACCTTGACCGTCCTGCGCCGACAGGACGGTCGCTGGCGGCTGGCGCGCGACGCCAACCTGCTCGCTCCCGTCCCTTGATCGACCATGAAGCTCATCGCCGTCACGACGACGGTCGCCACTCTCGAGGCAGCCCGCACTATCGCCAGGACGCTGGTCGAGCGAAGGCTCGCCGCTTGCGCTGAAATCGCGCCGATCGAGAGCTTCTACACGTGGCAGGGCAAGATCGCCAACGAGCCCGAGTTCCGCATCGCTTTCAAGACCACCGACGAGCGCTACCCTGCCGTCGAGAAAGCGATCCGCGAGCTGCACGCCTACGAGCTGGCGGCGATCGACGCCGTGGCCCTGGAGCTCGCGTCCGAGCCGTACGCGCGATGGGTCGAGGAGAGCTGTCGCTGAGCCGCGGCCCGCGGCGCTGGCGTACGATGCCCGCGCCGCAGCCGCGCCAGCAGATCGATGGCCATCGGCAGTCGGACACCCGCGTGGACCATGCGCTGGATCGAAGCCACGCTCGGAGGAGCCTCTCGTGACGATCGCTGCACTGTTCGCCTTCCTGCACTTCCTGGCGGTTTTCGGCATCGTCGCCACGGTCTTCCTCGAGTGGCAGACGATGAGCCGAACGCCGACCCTCGCCGAGGCGCGTCGGATCCAGATCGCCGACCGATGGTTCGGCATCTTCGCCATGCTGGTCCTGGTGGTCGGTTTCCTGCGCGTCTACCAGTTCGAGAAGGGCAGCGCGTTCTACTCGTCCAATCCGTTCTTCCGTGCCAAGCTGGCGCTGTTCATCGCGGTCGGGCTGCTCTCGATCTACCCGACGATCCGCTTCATCAAGTGGCGCGCGCAGACGAGCCAGGGCCTGGCGCCGGCCGTCGGTGCCAGCGAGTACCGGCGGATCATGGCGCTGCTGCGACTGGAGGTGATCCTTCTCCTCGCCATGGCGCTGTGCGCGAGCCTGATGGCTCGCGCGATCGGCTCGTGACGGCATGAACGTCGAACAGGTCCGTCGCATCGCGCTGGCACTGCCGTCGGTCGCCGAGCAACCGCACTTCGACTACGCATCGTTTCGGATCGGCGGCAAGATCTTCGCCACCCTTCCCCCCGACGGGGGGCACTTGCACGTCTTCGTCGATGAAGAGGAGCGCCAGATCGCGCTGGCGCTCGAGCCCGCGGCGATGGAAAAGCTGCTCTGGGGCGAGCGCGTCGTCGGCCTGCGCGTGCAGCTGGCGCAGGCGAAGCCGCCGCTGGTAAAACGCCTGCTCGAGCAGGCCTGGTCGCGCAAGGCGCCGAAGCGCCTGCTCGCCGCCAGGCGCCAAGGCTAGACCAGTCACCGACGTTCGACTCGAGAGACCGCCATGCTGCTCGATCCGCAAGACCGCTATGTCCGTCTTCACGCCGACGGCAGCGCCGAGCCGCTGCCCGGAGGCGACGCCTTCTGGTCGCTGCCGCCGGCCGAGGCCGACCAGATCGGCAATGGCTGGCTCGTCTCCGAGTACCAGTTCAGCGCCGACTGGCCGACCTGGGAAATGCATCCGAACGGCGACGAGTTCGTCTACCTGCTCTCGGGCTCGGTCGAGCTGCTGCTCGAGCACGACGACGGCGTGCGGGTGGTCGCGATCACCGAGCGCGGCGCGGTCATCGTGCCGCGCGGCATCTGGCACACGGCCCGCGTCCATGCGCCGAGTCGCATGCTGCACGTCACCCGTGGCGCCGGAACCGAGACTCGCCCCGTCACGCCCAAGGAGACCTGAGCATGTCCGTTGTCGAAGCCAAGCTCGCCGCGCTCGGCCTGGTGCTGCCGGCGCCGCTCAAGCCGCCCGCCGGCGTCGTCCTGCCGTTCCAGTTCGTGCGGATCGTCGGCACGCGCGCCTTCATCTCGGGTCACGGGCCGCAGAACGCCGACGGCTCGATCGCGCAACCGCTCGGCAAGGTCGGACGCGAGCTGTCGCTCGAACAAGGCCACGCCGCCGCGAGGCTGACAGGGCTGTCGATTCTCGCCAGCCTGAAGCGGGCGATCGGCGACCTCGACCGCATCGCGTCCTGGTGCCGCGTCTTCGGCATGGTCAACTCGGCGGCCGGATTCAACCGGCAGCCGAGCGTGATCAACGGCTTCTCCGAACTGATCCTCGAGCTGTTCGGGCCGACGGTCGGCGCGCATGCGCGCAGCGCCGTCGGTCTCTACGAGCTGCCGTTCGACATCCCGGTCGAGATCGAGGGCGAGGTCGAGCTGACCGCCGCCGTCGGCGCGCCGGCCGGCTGATCCGCGGAACGCGCAGAATCGCGCACCGCCAACCAGGACCGCCATGAAAATCGCCGCCATCCTCCTGATCGTCCTGGGCGCGCTCGCGCTCGCCTATGGCGGCTTCAGCTACACCGACGACAAGACGGCGGTCAAGCTCGGCCCGCTCGAGCTTTCGGTGAAGGAGAAGAAGACGGTCAACGTGCCGGTCTGGGCGGGCGTCGGCGCGATCGTCGTCGGCGGCCTGCTGCTCGCCCTCGGCGGCAAGGCGAAGTGACCGGCAAGCGCCGACCCGACTAGCGGCTGCGCCGCAAGCCTGCGTTGGGCGCGTTACCCGGAGGCGGCGCGAAGCGATAGGCGTCGCGCCAGCCTCGAATGGCGCGAAAGACGGCGTAGCCCAGCGCCAGAAACAAGCCCAGCTTCCACGCCACGCCGAGCACGACGCTGGCGAGACTCGTCGTCTCGGCGGCGCGCGCCGAAGTGCGCAAAGACTCGGCCGGCGGCCGCGGCGCGAGCGATGACAGCTCGACCACTCCGGCGCCGCTGCCGGTGCCGTTGGCTTCGGCCGGCGTCGGCGGCAACGGCGCGCACGGCACGTCCTGCAGCTTGACCCTGCCGTTGATGTCGGTGCAGCGGTTGACCTGCGTCGCCCGCCACGCCGGCGCGGCGGGCGGTGTCGCATCGCTGCCGTCGTCGGCCGCCTTGGCGGCATCGGCCGGCGGATACGGCGCCAGCTGCCCGCGCGCCGGCGACGCGGTCGCGACGAGCAGGGCGAGCAAGGCGACAATGAGCTTCACCTGAGATGTCCGGAAGAAAGGTGGGGACGCGCGGGCTCGGAACCGGGCCCGTGGTCGAATTCTGCACAACGTCGCTGCGCAGCGGACCGGGGAAGTTCCGGGTCGGTTCGACTGCCGCGGCGCGAGGAGACCCGATGTCCGATCTCGCTGCCATGCAGGCCTTGCTCGAGCCGCTCTTTCCCGGGCTGATGGGCGTTCGCATCAGCGCGCTGGCCCCCGATCGGGTCGTTGCCGAGATGACGGTGCGTGCCGATCTGTGCACCGCCGGCGGCATCCTTCACGGCGGCGCCTACATGGCCTTCGCCGACACGCTGGGCGCGGTGGGAACGCTGCTCAACCTGGCGCCAGGCAGGCGCACGACGACCACCGATTCGAGCACCAAGTTCATCGCCGGCGCGCACCTCGACACGACCGTCACCGGCGAGTGCCTCGCCCTGCACCGCGGCCGAACGACGATGGTCTGGCAGACCTCGGTCAGGAACGCCGACGGCAAGCTCTGCGCCGTGGTCACGCAGACCCAGCTCGTTCTCGAAGGATCGCCATGAGCGAAACACCCGATCCCGGCCGCGCGAGCAAAGCGCTCGACGACGCCGATGCGCCCGCGTGGCACAAGCGCTTCGCGGCGCGCTGCAACAACCGGGCATGGGATCTCGCGTCGCGCGACCGCACTCCCGCCGAGGACCGCGAGCTGCTCGACGTCGCCCATGCGTCGGCCTGGCACTGGGCGCAGGTCGGCAGCGAGCTCAACCGGATGCGCGCGACCCTGCTGCTCGCCGCCGTTCACGCCGAGCTCGGGATGGGCGCGTCGGCGCTGGCGCTGGCGCGCGAGATGCACGGCTACTTCGCGGCCCGCGACACCGACGACTGGGAGCTGGCGATGGTGCACGCCATCGACGCTCATGCCGCGCATGCCGCCGGGCTGCTCGACGAGCATCGCCAGGCGCACCAGCGTGCCGTCGCCGCGCTGGCCGCGATCGCCGACGCCGAGGACCGGGCCGTCGTCGCCGTCACCTTCGGCCGGGTGCCGGCGCCGTGAACGCCGCGTGATAGAGCTGGTCTGGCCGGCGGCGCGCTTCCTGGCCGGCTACGTCGCCGCGCTCGAGCGCGGCTGGAACGCCGACACCGGGCGCGCAGCCGTCGCCGCGCAGGAGGAGCTGACCCGGATCGCCGGCGACGCCGACCGCTTTCTGGCCGAGCAGGTGATGCGCGAACCGAGCGGCGAAACCGTCACCTTGCCCGACGGCTCGCAGGTGCCGCGTCTTCCCGGCTACCGGCGCTGGCTCTGGGACGGCGAGTTCTGCGGCCTGATCGGCCTGCGCTGGCAGCCCGGTACCCAGGCCTTGCCGGCGCATTGCCTCGGCCACATCGGCTACGCGGTCGTGCCCTGGAAGCGCGGGCGCGGCTACGCGACGGCGGCGCTGCGCCAGCTGTTGCCCGAAGCCAGGGCCGAGGGCCTGAGCTACGTCGAGATCACGACCGATCCCGACAACCTCGCCTCGCAACGCGTCATCGAGGCCAACGGCGGCGTGCTGCACGAGCGCTTCGCCAAGCCGGAGTCGTTCGGCGGCACCACCGGCCTGCGCTACCGAATCGCCCTCGCGTAAGCACACCCGAAAGGAACCATCGATGACCGCCGAGATCCCGCTCACCTTCCCTCAGCACGTGGTCCAGGTGTGCCTGTTCGTCATCGCCGCGATCGCGATCTTCGGCGGCACGCTGCAGATGATCCTCGGCCAGCCCGATACCTCGCCGCGCCTGGACAACGTTCACCGCTTCATGGCCGGCATCTATCTCGGCACCGGGATCATCTGCCTCTGGGCCGGGCTCACGGTGCGCCGTCAGGACACGCTGATCTATCTCCTGGCACTCGGCGTCCTGATCGCCGGCTGCGGCCGGCTGCTGTCGATCGCCAAGGTCGGGCTGCCGCAGCCGGCGAAGGTCTGGCTCGGCTATCTGATTCCTGAGCTGGTGATTCCGTTCATCATGGCGGGAGCGCACCATGCGCGGCAATGACGAGGCGCGAACGCGAGCCGCGGACGGTGCCCGCGACCGACGCGCCCTGCGAAGGCCAGCGTCGTGAGCATTCCTTCTGCCGCCACGGCTGGTTCGGACTTGTCGCGCGCCGGCCCCGGCCATATGCTCGTTGTCGCTCTCCCACTTCGGAACGGTTCCCCTCGATGCGCATCCCCCTTGTTCTGATCGCCGTTGCCATGTCGGCCGGCGCGCCGGCGGCACTGGCGCAAAGCCGGCCCTACGACGCGAAGTCGCTGGCGCGCTACGACGTGAGCTACGGCGAGTGCGAGGCACGCTACCCGGAGATGAAAGGCCACCGCGACGAGGCCTATCTGAGCCTGTGGCGCGTTCAGCTCGATCCGAAGTCGGCCGCCCGGCTCGCCGAGACGCGCAGCGCTGCCGCCTACAAGAGCGAGCGGCAGCGCGCCACCAAGTCCACGGCCAAGGCGTCGGCTCCTGCCGCATCGAGCCCGCTCGACCGGCAGTGCCGCGGCTTGTGGGGCGAGTACCAGCGCGCACCGAAGGCCGCGTCGTGAACATCGCCGTGGCGCGTCGGCCCGCGGCGACGGGCGCGTCGCCCGAGCCGGTCGCGTCGACCGTGTCGGCCGGCATCTGCCCGCTGTGCCGGCGTCCCAACGGCTGCGCGATGGCGGCGGCCGGCGCCGAGCGCGCCGGCGCGCCGCCGTGCTGGTGCGTCGCCGCGGTGTTCGCTCCGGCGGCGCTGGCGCAAGCGAGCGCGCTCGACGGCGGCGCCGCATGCCTGTGCGCGGCCTGTGCGGCGGGGGCGTCGTGAACTCGCGCCGGTCGCGCCTGACACGCCAGCTCGCCGCCCAGGCGCACGAGCTGGTGACGGCGGTGCCTCAGGTGGTCGCCCATCGCATGACGCGGATGGCATTGGCCGGGCCGAAGCTCTCGGAGCGCGACCGCAAGGAGTTCGCGCTCATGATCGCCGAGAAGAACAGTGCCTTCAGCGAGTCATGGAACGCGATGGCGCTGCAGGCGATGCGCTCGCACCAGGCGCTTGCGCTCTCGCTGACGCGCTCGCTCTGGACCGTGCCCTCGCTGCGCAAAAAGGCGACCGCGAGCGCGCTCGCGGTCGAGCTTCACAACGCCGCTCTCGGCGTCTTCGGCAAGGGCCTGGCCCCGGTGCATCGCAAGGCGGTCGCCAACGCCAAGCGCCTCGCCCGGACCAAGCTGCGCTGAGGCGCGATGCGCAACCCGGCGCTGCTCTATCCGATGTTCGCGCTGGCGTGCTGGACGCTGGCGGTGCTGATGCTGATTCCGGTGGTGCGCATCCGCTCGGCACTCAGGCGCGAGGTCAAGGCCGCCGACTTCAGGGTTGGAGAGTCGTCAGCGGTGCCGGGCTACGTGAGCATCCCGAACCGCAACTACATGAATCTGCTCGAGCTGCCGATGCTGTTTTATGTCGTCTGCCTGCTGCTCTACGTCACCGGCGGCGCGTCGTCGCTGACGATCGCGCTCGCCTGGGCGTATGTCGTCCTGCGCGTCGTCCACAGCGCGATCCACCTCAGCTACAACCACGTCATGCATCGCCTGGCGGCGTTTTCCCTCAGCAACGTCGCACTCGTGTTTCTCTGGCTGTTCGCGGCCATGCACCTGGCGGCGAGCGCGCCGTGAGGCCGGCGATCGAGAAGGACCCCATGCCATGAGCCACAGCTTCGTCTGGATCGACATCCCGGTGCGCGACCTCGACCGCGCGATCAAGTTCTATTCGGCGGTGCTCGACGCGCCGGTGACGCGAGAAGGCGGCCCCGGCTTCGCCTTCGGCATCTTCTCGCACGGCCACGACGACGTCGCCGGCTGCCTCTACACGCCCGACGACGACAACGCGCCGTCGGAGCGCGGCCCGCTCGTCTACCTCAACGCCGACGGCAGGCTCGCCGACGCGGTTCGCGCCGTCACCGTGAACGGCGGCCGCATCGTCCAGGCCACGCACCAGATCGGCCCGCACGGCTATCGCGCGATCGTTGTCGACAGCGAGGGCAATCGGGTCGCGCTCCACTCACCCACCGATTGAGGCCAGCGCAGCCATGTGCAGGAACATCAAGACCCTCTTCAACTTCGAGCCGCCCGCAACCGAGCTCGAGGTGCGCGACGCGTCGCTCCAGTTCGTTCGCAAGCTGAGCGGCTTCAGCGTGCCGTCGAAGGCGAACCAGGCGGCGTTCGACGCCGCCATCGAGCAGGTTGCGAGCGCCGCTCGCGTCCTGATCGACTCGCTGGTCACGACCGCCGAGCCGCGCGACCGCGCGATCGAGGCCGAGCGGGCCCGCGCGCGCTCGGCGGCACGCTTCGCCGCCGCGCCCGAGCGTCGCGTCGAGACGTAAGGATTCAGGCCCGTCCCGGCGCGGAGCCGGCACGCGCGCCGGCTGCGCCTCAGGGAACGAGCTTGCCGTTGGCGAGATGCAGGCGCCGGTCGCAGCGCAGCGCCAGGCTCTCGTCGTGGGTGACGAGCACCAATGCCATGCCGCGCCGGCGCGTCAGGTCGAGCATCAGCGCGAACACGGCATCGGCGCTGCCGCGGTCGAGGTTGCCGGTCGGCTCGTCGGCGAGGACGCAGTCGGGCGCGCCGGCGAGCGAGCGTGCGATCGCGACCCGCTGACGCTCGCCGCCCGAGAGCTGCGACGGCCGGTGCTGCAATCGGGCGCCGAGGCCGACCTGGCCGAGCGCCTCGGCAGCGCGCGCCCGCGCCTCGACCGTGGCGACGCGGCGGATGCGCAGCGGCATGGCGACGTTGTCGAGCGCCGTGAACTCGGGCAGAAGGTGGTGGAACTGGTAGACGAAGCCGAGGTGGCGATTGCGCCATTCGCCCTGAGCGGTCGCATCGAGGGTGGTGAAGTCGCGGCCGCAGAGATGGACGTGACCCTGCGTCGGCGCCTCGAGCCCGCCGAGCAGATGCAGCAGCGTGCTCTTGCCCGAGCCGGACGCGCCGACGATGGCGAGCGCCTCGCCGCGTCGCACCTCGAGGTCGACGCCCTGGAGCACGTGGACGTCGATCCGCGACGAGCCGCTGCCCTCGGTGAAGCGCTTGTGCAGGCCAGTGGCGACGATCACCGTCCCGGCGTGCGCGGTCGGCGCGGCCTGCGCCGGCGCCGTGGGCGCCTCGCTCACCCGCGCCTCACTCATAGCGCAGGGCCTCGGCCGGCTGCAGCCGGCTCGCGCGCCAGCTCGGATAGAGCGTCGCCAGGAAGGCGAGGACGAGCGAGATGAGCGCGACCGGGACGATGTCGCCCTGCTGCGGATCGCTCGGCATGCGGTTGATGAGATAGACGCTGCTCGGCAGGAAGCTCATCTGCAGCAGGCCTTCGATCGCCGGCACGATGACGTCGACGTTGAAGGCGATCACGAGGCCGAGCACGACCCCGGCGAAGGTGCCGATCACCCCCGAGGCCGCACCCTGGACGATGAAGATCCCCATCACCGAGCGCGGGCTTGCGCCGAGGGTGCGCAGGATGGCGATGTCGGCGCGCTTGTCGGTGACGGTCATGACCAGCGTCGAGACCAGGTTGAACGCGGCGACCGCGACGATCAGCGTCAGGATGATGAACATCAAACGCTTTTCGACCTGTACCGCCGAGAACCAGTTGCGGTTGGTGTTGGTCCAGTCGCGCACGATCACCTGCCGGCCGAAGCCTTGCTCGAGCTGGGCGGCGACGAGCGGCGCCCGGTTCAGGTCTTTGAGGCGCAGCTGCACGCCAGTCGGTCCTTCGACGCGAAACAGCTTGGCGGCGTCTTCGAGGGCGACCAGGGCCAGGCCGCTGTCGTACTCGTAGTGGCCGGCGTCGAAGGTGCCGACGACGGTGAGCGTGCGCAGGCGCGGCACGATTCCGGCCGGAGTGACCTGGCCGCCGGGCAGGACGACCGTGACCTTGTCGCCCTCGCGAACGCCGAGCGAGCGCGCGAGCTCGCGGCCGAGGACGACGCTCCACGAGCCCGGAACCAGGCGCGCCAGCGTCGTGTCGCGCAGCCTGGCGGCGAGATCGGTGACGGTCGCCTCTTCCCGCGGCGAGATGCCGCGGACGATGATGCCGCGCATGTCTTCGCCGCGCGCGATCAGTGCCTGCGCGGCAACGAACGGCGCGGCGCCGACGACCTCGGGATTCTTCCGCGCCTGATCGGCGACCCGGTGCCAGTCGACGAAGCCGGCGCCGCCGGGGTCGCTCAGCTCGACGTGCGCGATCACCGACAGCATCCGGTCGCGCACTTCCTTCTGGAACCCGTTCATCACCGACAGGACGATGATCAGCGCGGCGACGCCGAGGGCGATGCCGAGCATCGACACGCCGGAGATGAACGAGATGAAGCCGTTCCTGCGCCCGGCCCGCCCGGCCCGCGTGTAGCGCCAGCCGATCTGCAGTTCGTAGGGCCAGTTCATGCCGGGGCGATGCTACCCGACGAGGCGCGAAATCGCGGCCCGAGGTCGGCTCCGATAATCGCCGCATGCACCTGCTTATACCGTTCGCTTCCGACACGTCGGAAGCCTGTCGGCACGTGCTGAACGACCTGGCGCTGCCGAACCTCGAACGTCTGCTCGCCCTGCTCGCACCTGCCGGCCGCGACCAGGCTGGCGCACGCAGCTTCTCGCCGCCGCACGAGCGCGCGCTCGCCGCTGCATGGGGCTGGCACGGCGGCGACGGCACGCTGCCGTTCGCCGCCCGCGCCGCCGCCGGCGACGGCATCGCCACCGGCGACGCCGCCTGGGCGCTGCTGACGCCGAGCCACTGGCAGCTCGGCCGCGACGACGTCGTCCTCATCGATCCCGATCGGCTCGAGCTCGACGAGAGCGAATCGCGCGCCCTGTTCGCCAGCACCGAAGCGCTGCTGACGAGCGAGGGCTTCGCCACCGCATGGGGCAGCGCCGGCCGCTGGTATGCAGCGCGCGACGACCTTCACGGGCTGGCGACAGCATCGCTCGATCGCGTCATCGGCCGCGGCGTCGACCGCTGGCTGGGCGAGACGCGCTCGACGGCAGGCCGGCGGATCCGCCGGCTGCAGAG
>Ga0190274_10001614_pt1 | contig 13223 bp, 15 predicted proteins | sample Popmic531T_FD_133002 | JGI IMG/M metagenome (GOLD analysis project Ga0190274, IMG submission 133002) | Populus adjacent soil microbial communities from riparian zone of Yellowstone River, Montana, USA - 531 T | ecosystem: Environmental > Terrestrial > Soil > Riparian zone | place: USA: Montana...
AACATCGCCGGGAATACGCACAAAGTGTGAATCTTTTAGCCCTATGGAAGGCCAGTATTGCCTGAAAGCCACTGACAGGACGATGCCGGCTAACACCGTAATAAAAGATGCCGGAAGGAATGACAACTTATCGGCAACCGTTTTTTTCCAGAGAAAGATCAGCGCCAGCGACAACAATGAAATGACCACGGCACCGGCCGAGGTATGACGGTAGAGGCTTTCGATGTGCGAAAGACTTTGGTCGGGAGAAATAATATTTAAAAACTCATTTCTCCAGAAATCGGGTTGGTCGTATCCTAGCAGCAACGGTATCTGTTTTGACACCAGGATGATGCCGATGGCAGCAAGCATTCCTTTAATGACCGAAGACGGAATAAAATGGGTAAAGCTTCCGAGTTTCAACACCCCCAGGAGGATTTGAAGTAACCCTGCCAGGGCTACGGAGAGAAAAAACACTTCCAACGAACCCAACTGTGTGATGGCGGCCGCGCAGATAGCTGTCAGACCTGCAGCGGGCCCACTTACACTCAATTCCGATTTGCTGATCAACGTAATGACCAGCCCGCCGATGATACCGGCCAGCAACCCCGCATATACCGGCACATTCGATGCCATCGCTACACCCAGGCAAAGGGGGAGCGCTACAAAGAATACGGTGATACTAGCCCGGAAATCATGTTTGAGAAAAGACAGAAAATAATACTTTGCCTTGCGGCTGACCATATCCATGATTGGGAACAAAGATTGAAAAAAGTGTATAGTACGAATTACGAATTAGTACCAATATACGAATGAACCCAAGAGTACTGCAATTCAGGAACTATTAACGAATGCACAACAGATTGGTATATTCGTACTGATTCGTAATTAGTACCCATTAGTATTCCAGATCTCCCACGACTTATCCGCCTGTAACCTGAGCATTTCATAGCCATTCAGGATAGCTGATCCCTGCGCTTTTCCCTTTTTAAGGAACTGGGATTCTTCCGGATTGTACACCAGGTCGAATAGCAGGTGATCCGGGGTCAGGGCATCATAAGGTATGCCAGGGAATGCGTCTGAGTCAGGGAAAGTTCCTACGGGTGTTGTATTGACTACAACCTGGTATTCTGCCATCACGCTGTCATTAATTTCAGAATAGGAAAGGGCTGGTGGTAAGCCGGACCTGCTGACGAAGGCGAAATCAATTCCCATTTTATGAAACACAAAGGCCACCGTACGGGAGGAAGCGCCTGTACCTAAAATCAGCGCCTTCGTATGCCTGTTTTTTAAATGGGGTGCAATCGAATTTTCAAAACCGTAGGCGTCGGTGTTAAAACCGGATAACCTGGTTTCATGGGTACCCCGAATGATTTTGATGGTGTTAACAGCCCGCGTTGCCGTCGCTACAGCGTCTGTTTCGTGCATCTTGGCCATCACGCTTTCCTTGTATGGACGGGTAACATTTAACCCGATCAAATCGGGATGGCTTTCAAGGAGACCAGGAAGCAACTCAATCGATTCTATTTCGAACGGGTGGTATGCGCAATCTTCGAGATGAAGAGAATGAAATTTTTCCGTGAAATATTTTTTTGAAAAAGAATGCGAAAGGGGATAGCCGATTAAGCCGAAAGTCCTCATTTCTTATTTGCTTGATGCCTGATAAATTCTATAATGATGGGAAGAACAGAGATGAAAATTATTCCGAGCGCAACTTTTTCGATGTTGTTCCGGATCCATTCTATTTCCCCAAGGAAATAACCGGCAAAGGTCAGGCTGAAAATCCAGATGGCACCTCCCAGGATATCAAAAGGAAGGAATCTCCTGTAATTCATTTCTGCAATACCGGCAACAAAAGGAGCGAAGGTCCTGACGATAGGAATAAAACGCGCCATGATAATGGTCTTGACTCCATACTTTTCATAAAACGAGTGGGTCTTGTCAAGGTAAACCTGCTTCACCAGCACTTTCCCTCTCAGCTTTAAATGCAGCATTTTCAAACCGATCTTTCGCCCGATCCAGTAATTTGTATTGTCGCCCAGCACAGCAGCAAAAAATAAGAGCAGTACAAGAAATGACATGTTCATGTAACCCAGTCGTGCGAACAATCCCGCTGTAAATAACAGGGAATCGCCGGGTAAGAAAGGCATGACTACCAAACCGGTTTCTATGAAGATCACCAGGAACAGGATCAGGTAAATAAGCGTACCGTAATTTTGAAATATCCACTCAAAGTCAAGGTGAAGTATATGTTTAAAGAGTTCCATGTTCGGGTATAGAATATTTTCTGAAGCTTTGTTAGGTGAAGGGGTTTGGTTAAAGCAAGTTTCGGAATCGGGAGATTCCGGTGTCCATTGCAAACAGTAAAGGACCTTATTTAAACCACATTCAGCGAGGAATCAACCTCTCTTGCATAGGTCATGATTCCACCTTTGAGATTATACAGGTTGGTAAACCCAAAACGCTTTTCCAGTTCATTGATGACCACGCCACTCCGGTTGCCTGACCTGCAGTACACCACGACGGTTTTATTACGGTCTATCCGTTCGTGCTGGTCAAACACCTGGCCCATAGGTATCGCTTCACCTCCCAGGTTTGCCGCTTCGTGTTCGTAATCTTCACGTACATCGATAAGCTGGAAGTCTTCCTTGTTCGTGATTTTTTCATGCAGTTGTTGCGCAGTAATTTCTTTCATGTCGATTGGGAGCGTTGCTGAAGTAAGTGTTTGCAAAGATATTTTTTTGCCCGGTTCCGTATATCGGATCCATAGGCAGAATTCAAGGCGCTAAATTACATTAATTTGTGCCCCGGAGGTATGTTACAAAGCAATTACCTAAATTCGATATCCAAACGAACACTCCATGCCGGAAAGCCGCCAGGGAAGCACAGGTTACGACGACAACCTGAAAATAAAAGAGGCCTTGCAGCTCTATTTTTCCAAATACCATTTTAAAGATGGAGGCTATGATTTAAAATGGTTTAAGATCAAGGCAGGCCCCTTCCACATATCTTTTCCTAATTTCAAATCGAGGGTCGACGCGGTGAAGATTCATGATATCCATCACCTGGTAACCGGGTACGAGGCCAATATGAAAGGAGAAGTGGAGATCGGCGCCTGGGAAATTGCATCCGGATGTGAAAGGTATACAGCCGCCTGGCTGCTCAACTTCGGTTCTTTTTTTTACGGCATGCTCTTTTATCAAAAGCCGCTGCTTCGCGCATTTTTAAACGGAAGAAAATGCACGACCAATCTTTACTATCATGTGATTTACGATAATACCTTGCTGAACACCTCGCTGGGAGAGGTAAAAAAAAGAGTGGGTATTGACCGGATGCCGGTGAAAAATAAAGCTTCAGACTACCTGCTCTTTGCTTGCTATTGCTTCCTGTTACTTGCTGTGGTGTGGCTTTGCTTGTATGTACCGGTTCGGATCTTCCTATGGCTAACCTAAAAACCAAAAGCTGCAAGCCTTACGGGGCTGGCAGCTTTCATTTTCAACCTTACGGGGTTGGTGTTTAAACCATATATTGTTTTGTTTTTAGGTTTAACAATAATACAGTCATTTAAGGCCTTCCGTTTTCTGAAAACGTCTAAAACTTACCGTTGTAAGAAAGAGTCCGTTTCTGACCGAAAAACGGTACCAATGCCTGCATTAATAACCTATTCAGGGCCATGTCCTATGCCAGCTACCCATGATGCCAGGTAAGGACTACGACAGTTTCGTGCATAGGCTCCTTAACTTTGTTAAATTTGCATCTGTAAATCAATGAATTTTCAATTTATGAAGGAGAAAGACACTCTCGATGCCATTGCCGATGCTGTTGCCGATATAAAAGCAGGCAAAGTGGTCATCGTAGTTGACGATGCCAATCGTGAAAACGAAGGCGATTTTATTACTGCTGCGGAGAACGTAACGCCCGCCGTCATCAACTTTATGGCCACCCATGGCCGCGGACTTATTTGCGCTTCCTTAACCGAAGAGCGATGCGATGAACTGCAGCTTGAAATGATGGTAAACCAGAACACGTCGAGTCACGAGACCCCATTTACTGTTTCTGTGGATCTGAAAGGCCATGGCACGACAACAGGCATTTCAGCCAGCGACCGTGCAAAAACCATCCGCGCACTTGTAGATCCTGCAACCCGCCCGGATGATCTCGGACGTCCCGGGCATATCTTCCCGTTACGTGCCAAGAAAGGCGGTGTGTTGAGAAGAGCAGGACATACGGAGGCAACAATTGATTTAGCAAGGCTTGCCGGATTCCAGCCGGCCGGCGTTCTGGTGGAAATAATGAATGAAGACGGAACGATGGCAAGACTGCCCGACCTGATGAAAATCGCGTCGAAGTTTGATCTCAAGATCGTCTCCATCGAAGACCTGATTGCATACCGTCTTAAGAATGAAAGCCTCATCGAAAGAGAAGTAGATGTCAATCTCCCTACAAGCCAGGGCGATTTTCGCCTGTATGCTTACAAGCAAAAAACAACAGGACAGGAACACCTGGCACTGGTAAAAGGAGCCTGGAAGAAAGAAGAGCCTGTGCTGGTTCGCGTGCATTCTTCCTGCCTTACCGGTGACATCTTCGGTTCCTGCCGTTGCGATTGCGGCGCACAGCTGCATAAGGCCATGCAAATGATTGAACAGGAAGGCAAGGGCGTGATCGTCTATATGAACCAGGAAGGTCGCGGCATCGGTTTACTCAACAAACTGAAGGCATACAAATTACAGGAGCAGGGTATGGATACGGTGGAAGCCAACCTCGAACTTGGTTTTGGCATGGACGACCGTGATTACGGCGTAGGAGCACAGATCCTGCGCGATCTGGGTGTCAGCAAAATGAAACTGATGACTAACAATCCGCGCAAGCGTGCGGGGCTGGTGGGTTACGGACTGGAGATTATGGATATCATCCCCATTGAAATACAATCCAACGAACATAACAAGCTCTATCTCATCGCCAAGCGCGACAAGATGGGACATACCATCCGGATTGATAACTAATCAGGAAATCAATTTTTTATAAAAGCCGTCCAGCTTTTCACCTATCGCTTTAACGGAATATTTATCTGCTACCAGCTGCTGCGCTTCCCGTGAAATAGATGCGAGTGCTTCCTTATTAGCCAGGCAATACCGAACTGCTTCAGCCATTTGTTCCGGTGTATCGGCAATCAGGATATTCTTGCCGTTCAGGCATTCAATCCCTTCCGCACCAATGGAAGTAGAGAGTATTACTTTTCCTGCCGCCATGCCCTGAATGATTTTCACACGCATACCGCTGCCCGATAACAAAGGCACGATCATAATGGGCTTGTCGTCCATGTAAGCGGCCGCATCTACAATTTCACCTTCGCAGATCACATTGGCCATTTTCTTCCGACGGATGGAATCGGGAAAGCCGCGTCCGGCAAGAAATAGTTTTAGGTTAGGATGTTCCCGGTTAATCAAAGGCCAGCATTCCGATAAGAACCAATTCACCCCTTCAATGTTAGGCAGCCAGTCCATGGAGCCAAGATGGAACAGGCACAACTTTTCAAATGTGTTTGCCGTGGTACGACTTCCGGGCAAATCGATGCTGACAGGAACGACAGCCACCGGCCCGTTGAATCCCATAATCCGGAATATTTTTTCGTCGTCGGGAGTGATGGCGAGTATGGCATCCAGGTTATTCAGCGTCTGGGTTTCGTATTTTTTCAATCGATTCACCAGGAGGCGGTAATACCATTTTCTCCATCCCGGTTTTTCCGAATCTGCCAGCCTTTGCCAGATGACATGTTCGGCATTGTGCGCCCTCATCACCACTTTTGCCTTCGAATGTTTTCGTATCACGTCGAGGTAAGGGGTCATGAACAGGCTTTCCAGCTGTATGATATCGAAAGGCTGATGAGAAAGAACCTCAGCCAGTTTTTGTCCGAAAGCGGCGCTGTAAAATCGGGTGATATTATAGGAACTTGTTTGAAACAGGTTCAGCAATACACCTTGTGGCTTGACAGATGTGTCGATGTCAACACTTTCCAGGGAACATTTTTCAGTAAACCAGGCAGGAAGCGTTTTTGGTGAAACATAGTGCTTCCGGGTATTCAAAGCCAGGATTTTCAAATCATGTCCTTCAGCTGCCAGCGACTTGCCGATCTGGTACATGGCTATATTGCCTCCGTCCAGAAAGGGGTAAGGCACCCGGTGGCATAGCTGCAGAATTTTCACTTGCGAAACGGTTTAATGAGTTTCTGGAAAAAGCGCAGGTAAGAATCAGTGTCAAACAAAGAGGAATCCGTGGTGGCTTTATAGGTCAGGAAAACGCCGAGTGGAAACAGGATCGCCGACGAAAGCCACATTCCTTTATAAGCTTCCATGAACCCTTCCCGGACAAATTTCTCGCCGGTGATGGATATGATATGGTAGGTCACAAAGAAAAAAATCGAAACCACTACAGGCATACCCAGTCCGCCCTTGCGGATGATGGCACCAAGTGGGGCGCCGATAAAAAACAGGATGAGGCAGGCGAAGGAGAGCGAAAATTTCCGGTGCCATTCAATCTCATGGCGATACAGCAATTTGTTTTTTTGCTGGATATCGATCGCAGCGTCAGAAGCATAACTCTTGTAATTCCGTACGGCAGAAATAGCCGTTGAGATAATTACAGGCCGTTTCTCTGTAGGAAAATTCAATATGAAATCCGGGTTGGACAGGTCGGGCTTTTCTTTCTTGTTCTTTCCTGCGCCCAGGTATAGCGGGAATAAAAGACCCGACAGCTCCGATTTCCTTTTATCTATTTTGGATTGGATGTTCTCCTGTGCGCTTTTCAGCTGTCCCAGGTTCAACATCTGGTAGTTGTCTTTGAACAGCGATTCATCGGTGCGGTTCATCTGGAAGGAGGAAAGGTCAAAACGGACGGTCTCCGATTCAAATTCCGTACGCATGAAAGGGCGGCTATTGCGCGCGCGGTTCTTGCTGTCGTATTGCTCCTCGTAGCTGCTTCCCTTGTAAAGTGTCAGGATCAGGAATCGCTCGTCATCCGACATGACCATCTTACCCTTTTCAGCCATGATCGTTTTATTATTGCCCACGGCATCGGTATGGTCGTAAATCAGCACATCATGAAGGGTTTTTCCGTCCGGATCCTTTTTGCCTACCCGGATGATATACCCTTCGATGCCATTATAGAATATGCCTTCTTTGATGTATAGCGACGGCTTCTGTTGCCGCACATCGTAGAGCAGGGAATACATTTTAAAATTAGCTATGGGCAGGAGGTTGTTTGCGAAATAAAATGCGGCCCCCGAAAGCAGGATGGCGGCGATCACCAGCGGCCGCATCACGCGTTGCAAGGAAAGTCCTGCCGATTTGCAGGCCACCAGTTCGTATTGCTCGGCAAGGTTTCCAAAAGTCATGATGCTGGACAGGAGCAGGGCCAGGGGCAAGGCCAGGGGAACCAATGTAGCCGAGGCGAATACCAGGAGTTTGGTGATGAGAAACCATCCCAGGCCTTTGCCAACGAGATCGTCGACATATTTCCATAAAAACTGCATGAGCAGGATGAAGAGACAGATAAAAAAGGTCATCACAAAAGGACCGATAAATGCCTTCAGGACGAGTTGATTGATCTTCTTCACGTATCTTTGAAAATTATTTTTCGAATGCTGCAAGATACAAAAAACCACCTGAGCGGATTCCAGCTGGAAGTACTGAAGGATACCCGCTTCTTCGATACGAAACGGGAAGTGGTGCATATTATTTCAGCTCACTTTCATGATTTGCAGCTGGCGCTAACCGAGACCTGGAAAAGTTCGCCTTTCCGTGAACGGTATGCCAGTCCGGCTCCGAAGATTTTCAAAGGAGAGAATTACAAAAACTATCCCTATGTAAACATGGATTTCCCAAGGGTGTTCAGCACGGATAGCATCTTTGCATTCCGCTCTATGTTTTGGTGGGGAAATCACTTCAGCTTTACGTTGCATCTGCAGGGTGAAGCATACCACGATATGGCCGGAAACCTGGCAACGCATGCACACCGGTTACAGGGAAAAGGATATTTCCAATGTGTGAATGACTCTCCCTGGGAATACCATTTTGGCCGGGATAATTACCAACCCATAGAGGAGGTGAGTGCTGCCGGAAAAATAAACGCTGAATCTGATCACAAATCTTTTATCAAGATCAGTCGCAGGCTGGAACTCGACGATTACCAAACCATCGTCGCTTTCGGAACGGAAACTTTCAGGGAATTACTGGACTGCCTTGAATGAACTACTCCGCAGCAAGCTGCGGAGAATACATCCCTCCAAAGGAGGGGTAAAATCAGGAGCCTATCACATGCATGAGGTTATGGATCTGGCTGTTCCAGAGAAGAACTTCTTCTTCTTTTTCTTCTTCCGTGGCAAAGTCGGTAACGATCAATGCCACATCGGAGGTGATCTCATCCAGCTGAATCTCAAATTGAAAATAGCTGTCGTCCTTCGTTTCGTTGTTGACCCACTTGTAACGGACATATTGGTTTTCTTTCTTGCTGACCATTTTGGCCCGGGCCTCGCTGCCTTCCCAGTGAAATACAAAGTCGCCTTCGTGTATATTCACACGATCGGCAAACCATTCTTCCAATCCGCTTGCAGTACTCAGGTGGCTGTATAAGACTTTTGTGGATGACTTAATTTCAAACTCAAGCTGGTATTTCTGCTTCTTCTTCGACATAACTTCTGTTTTCACGCTGCTCTGATTTAAAGGTTCTGATAAAACTATTGTTGCGTCGACAAGATAGTTATAATTCCACCGATAAAAAATGCAGGCATTATTTATTTTTACAGCGAATACCGTCGAAAATACCTATGAATCACGGGAAAATCCTTTTGCATTTTCTTAACAACAATTCGCCCCCGATGTTGTAAAGGGCAGGAAAAAGCGAATGTTGTGGTTACTATTTGGTGGTTGATTATAGGTAACTATATTGTCCGTATGCAAAATGACGGCCATACAATCAACGACATCGAATACAACAACTACATCATGGGGACGGCAAACCTTCTTACCAAGTATGGATTTGCAACCGTGAGAACGGCAAATATTATAACCTTTATCAACGACCTTGAAACTAGGTTTAACCTAAAAGCTATCGTGGATGAGAATAAGGCCTTCCTGAAACGAGGGGAGTATTTTCTTCGGATTCAATAAACCTATGCGTAGGATTTGAAATCCTATGCAATCCTGCTAATAAGGAACTATATTTAATTTGACAGACTATTGCAAAAGTTATAGGGGGTTGCGATTCTGCAAGGCAGAATTGTAAATCCTGCCTTGCAGAGCAGATAAAATACCTGGTTTTTCCATCTTTGTTTCTGTAATGTTTCATGCAATTTTCTTCCATCTGCTTCCCCTGAATGATTAACTTGACTTTAGGATAGCTGTACGATCCGGGGGATCTGCAGCGGTAAAAAAATTAGCAATAATTAAACAAACATCCTGATGGGAAAAGTCAATAGTACAATCATTAAATTACTGCTCTTTATCGGCGTACTTCTAATTGCTGCATTTTTCGGTTGTTCAGACGATTGTGATAATGCAGTACCTCGTGCAAGAATTAATAATAATGGTACGGGGAAAGCCAGCGTGCAGATTCAAACGTCCGGTGGCAATACGGAGAATATCAATAACATCGAGGTAGGTCAGACTTCGGCATGGAGCTCCTATGCGCCCGGGCAAACCCAATATACCGTAGCCATTCAAGGCGTTGCAGGCGATACTACAATGGTGGTAGAAATGCAAAATTGCTGGGAATATGATATCGTTATAAATTCGACAAACCATATTTCATCTACTCCTCGGGAAAGAGAGTAAATTAAGTCTCTTCGTTTAATAAAAAAAGAAAACCCTGGATAGTTTTAACTACCAGGGTTTCTTATTGTAGCGAGGGAGGGAATCGAACCCTCCACCTCAGGGTTATGAATCCTGCGCTCTAACCACCTGAGCTACCTCGCCAAATATTGGTTAACCTTCTAATCGAACCCTCCTCCGCCGCGGCGGATATGAATCCTGCGCTCTAATCCCGCCTTATTCGGGAAGCTACCTCGCCAGATTCCACTTTTCCGGGTTATTGAAAAGAGGGCGCAAAACTAATCGAATTTTGAAGATACACAAAGGAGTTCTTTAGGTTTCTTTAGGAGCGTCGGGGATTCAAAACCTGATAAACTGTCTATTCCTTGTATCATTTCTTGACTTTTTGTCAACCCAATGTGGATGAAGTAGCCATTGTGTCCTGTTTTGAAATCATTTTTCGGCATGGTACAGAACTTGACGACGTCGGGATATCAAACTAAAAAAAAGGAGGAATTAATTATGACACTTATTAAGTTTAAAAATGACAATGGAAACATCACGGAAAGGTTTCCAATGATACCCACCGTATTCGGTGATTTCTTTAATGATTTCCTGAACAGCGAAGTATCGGCCAGGGAAGCTCTCAGTTTCGTGCCTGCAGTGAATATCTCCGAGCGCGCAGAGGACTTTTCCATCGAAGTAGCTGCCCCGGGAATTGAGAAGGACGACTTCAAGATTGCCGTTGAGAACGGTGTGCTGACCATCAGCGCAGAAAAACGCGAAGAAAAAAAGGATGAAAACAAACGCTTCACGCGCAAAGAGTTTTCTTACCAATCATTCAAGCGGACATTCAGTCTGCCCGATCATGTGGAAGCCGGCAAGATCGCTGCTTCTCATAAGAATGGTGTACTGACCCTGGTTCTGCCTAAGAAAGAAACAGCAAAACAAAAGCCTGTAATGGAAATTAAGGTTTCCTAAGAACCTGGTTAGATTTTATGTGATTGGAAAGCGGCTCCTTCAATACGAAGGGCCGCTTCTTTTTTTGCTACGCCCGGTGCAAGGCAAATGAAGGATTAAGGATCATTGATTCAACTCTAATAAAGTGAGTTTGTATTCATTCGTTAATTCGTTAATTCGTTTTTCAATTCGTTATTCGTTGATTGACCCAGAAATCGTACTTTCGTCGACGTGCAAAAGGAAAAACCAATCATACTTGTCACCAACGACGACGGCATCACGGCGAACGGTCTTCATGCCCTGGCCCAGGCAATGAGTGAATTGGGGGAGGTATATATTGTAGCTCCCGATAGTCCTCAATCCGGAATGGGACATGCCATTACGATCAACAATCTCCTCAGGCTGGACAAGGTAGAGGTATACGGAAATACGACCGGTTACCAGTGTTCTGGAACTCCCGTGGACTGTGTGAAGATTGCCATGGACAAGATATTGCATCGAAAACCTGACCTCTGTGTTTCAGGCATCAACCACGGCTCCAACTCCTCCATCAATGTCATCTATTCAGGAACTATGTCGGCGGCTATGGAAGGTGCTATTGAAGGAATTCCATCCATCGGGTTTTCCCTGCTTGATTATACGATGGATGCCGATTTCTCAGCGGCAAAAACAGTGGCCCGCCAGGTGGCAAAAAATGTGCTGCAACACGGCTTGCCGAAAGGTTCGCTTTTGAATGTCAATATCCCAAAACTCAGTCTCGACCGCATCCAGGGCATCAAAATTTGCAGGCAGGCTGTAGCCAAATGGGAAGAAGAATTTGATGAGCGTCTCGATCCCAACAAAAGAAAATACTACTGGCTAACGGGCAAATTCAGGAATTACGACCAGGGAGAAGATACCGACGAATGGGCACTTGCAAACGGCTATGTATCAGTGGTACCCGTTCAGTTTGACCTTACCGCGCATCATGTCATTCCTTTCCTTAACAAGCTTTCGATGAATGTTCAGGAAAATTCCGGATAACTTCTTTTTGGGTGTGGCCCTGGGGGCCTTGGTGCTGTTCGTGGGTAAAAATTTGATCCATTATATCCGGGTGCATCAATTCACCGAAAACTCGCTGCCTCCGTTTCTCCACGAGCCGAAACCTGAACTGGTAGTTCTCCTGGCGAATATCTTCCTTTTTCGTTTCCTGATGATAAAGCTTTCGTACGAGCGAACCGGGAAAGGGGTGTTGTTTTGTACGGTTGCATTGGTGGTGATTTATTATTTTGGAAAGTTTAAATAGGTCCGATCATGAATATAGCCCGATTCGATAAGCTGGTGCCGGCATTGCTGCTGGGGATTCTATTCCCGCTGCTCTCTTTTTCAGTGTATGCTAAATACCGGTTCCCGGAGGTACCTCTCACAGAAATTTACGGCCATGTCCAAAAACTCGGCATCACATCTGCCATGCTCAGCCTGAGTGTTTTCCTGAACCTCTTTCTTTTTTTCTTTTTTATCTGGCGCAAAGCGGACCAGGCTGCCAAAGGAGTGCTTACGGCAACCATGGTATATGCTTTTGTAGTTGTTTACATAAAATTCATTGCATGAAGTATTACATCATTGCCGGAGAAGCTTCGGGTGATATGCATGCTGCCAACCTGATGACGGAAATCAAGTTGAGGGATCATCAGGCAGAATTCCGCTGCTGGGGAGGCGACCGGATGCAAGCGGCCGGAGCTACGCTGGTGAGGCATTACCGCGACCTGGCATTCATGGGCTTCACCGAGGTCATCATGAATCTCCGTACCATTCTGAAAAACATACGTTTTTGCAAGTCCGATATCCAGGAGTGGAAGCCCGATGTTGTCATACTGGTTGACTACCCCGGATTTAATCTTCGCATTGCCGGATTTGCAAAGCAACAAGGCATTAAGACATTTTACTACATCTCTCCGCAGGTATGGGCCTGGAAGCAATCGAGAGTGTATCAGATTAAAAAAGTGGTGGATCGAATGTTTGTGATCCTTCCCTTTGAAAAGGAATTTTACAATCGTTTTGATTACCCGGTAGATTTTGTGGGACATCCGCTGCTTGATGAAATTGAGAAATTCTCCAAAGGCGATGAATGGCTGAAGAAAAATAACCTGGCCGGTAGTCCCGTCATTGCGCTCTTGCCGGGTAGCAGGAAACAGGAAGTGGAAACCATGCTTCCCCTGATGCTCACCCTCGTAGACCGTTTCCCAGATGCCCGTTTTGCCATAGGAACTGCGCCTTCGCTTCCGGCCGCTTTTTATCGTCAGATGATTGGGAATAAGAACGTGGCATTGATTGAGAACCAGACGTATGACCTCCTTAATCATGCCGACGCTGCGCTCGTGACATCCGGAACTGCCACTCTTGAAACGGCCTTGTTCGGTGTGCCGGAAGTCGTCTGTTACAAAGGCGGCAAAGTTTCCTATATGATTGCCCGCTCGCTGGTGAAGGTGAAGTATATATCCC
>Ga0190274_10001615_pt1 | contig 13221 bp, 9 predicted proteins | sample Popmic531T_FD_133002 | JGI IMG/M metagenome (GOLD analysis project Ga0190274, IMG submission 133002) | Populus adjacent soil microbial communities from riparian zone of Yellowstone River, Montana, USA - 531 T | ecosystem: Environmental > Terrestrial > Soil > Riparian zone | place: USA: Montana...
AGGACAAGCTGGTCGCCCTCGCGACGGGCGGCCACGCGCAGCATGGTGGCGGCAACGCGCTTGGCCAGGCCATGACGAAGCGCGTTCTCCACCAGTGGCTGGAGCACGAATTCGGGCACGGCGGCGTTGAAGAGCGAGGCATCCACATCGAACTCGGGCCGGAGTCGGTCGGCGAACCGGACCTCCTCGATGGCGAGCAGCTGCCGGAGGAACGTGACCTCATCGGCGAGCGTCACCTCCTGTGGGCCATCGCTGCGCAGGACCCGGCGCAGCATGTCCCCCAGGTGCTCCAGCATGCGCGTGGCGGTGACGGTATCGCGGTCGCGCAAAATGACCGTGATCGCATTGAGGCTGTTGTAGAGAAAGTGCGGCTGCATCTGCATCCGCAGTGCGCGAAGCCTGGCATCGGCGAGTTGGGCAGCGAGTTGTGCGGACTGGGTCTCCCGACGGCGAGCCTCGAGGAAGTAGAAGGCGGCGTGCTGGACCCCGACGACCGCGAAATAGACCGCGACACCGAAGGGCAGGCTGGTGACGAACCAGCCGAGCGCCCCACCGCCCCAGGGTGTTAATGGCTCGTGAAAGATGGCCCGCCAGAGGAGGACGCCGCCGCCCGCCCATGCGGCACAGAGCGCGATCGACGCGACGATGTGAACGAGGACGTTCCGCACGAGGTGATGGCGCGTAAGGGGGAAGCGACGTGCCACCCAGAAGACGGCGGGGGTAAGGAATGCATAGAGAAGCCAGTCGCCGCCTTCCCAGATGATCGATCGCCAGGTGGCAGGGTCACGATTGCCGAGCCGGCCCTGCACAAACGCCTGGAATGCCGCGAGGATGGCGGGTCCGAGCCATGCAGCCGACACGAGGAGCCAGATCGGTGGCAGGCGGCGACCGGCGGAGTCGGTCGATCGGGATGGGCTCATGGAGAAGTCAAGCTACTTCACGGGAAGCCGGCGAGGGAACTGTAACCGCGGACGCGGGTGGGATGTCACTCCACGAGCAACTCGGCGGGTTGAGCACTCATGGCGCGACGCAGCGGTCGCAGGGTCCCGATCATTGCCGCGAGCGAGAGGAGGATCGCTGGCAACATCAGGTCGGAGAGGGGCAGCTGCGGCAGGTCGCCGAGAATCTCCGCGAGCACGGCGCGGAGCGATGGGCCCACCGCCGTCACGGCGACGAAGATCCCGGCGGCAATGATGAGCACGGTTCGGGAAAGCACCCGCACGGAAATGCGGCGCCGGGTGGCGCCGAGGGCACGATGGATCGCGAGCTCCGGCACGAGGGCAGCCGTCCAGAGGGTGACGCTCACCATGGTGCCGAGCGCGCCGAGCAACAGCGCCGCGATGGCCTCGACACGGAACCAGCGGGCGAACCAGCTCATCGGGAGGGTGAAGTCACGGAGGATCACCGATTGGGCGACGCCCGCTGTGTACCGGATGTGCGGCCGGCCGGCGAGCGTGCGCGCGGCACCCGCGGCGTCGCCGCGAACGACCAGGTCGGCGGCGGCGATGGGATGCTGCAGCGTGCTCAGGTAGACCGCGAAGCGTGGGAGCACGCCCCCGCGCCGTCCGGGTGCCTTTCCGTCGTCGACCACGCCCACGACGGTGTAGGGCAGACGTGCGGTGCCCATGAAGATGGTGCGTCCCACGGCGTCGCCGTTCTCGAAGTGACGCGCCGCCATCTGCCGATTCACAATCGCCACTCGCGCGCTGGAGTAGCTGTCTCCCAGCGTGAACGCGCGACCCGCGACGAGCGGGATGCCGAACACCGCAAAGGTATCGGGACTCACGACATGGTGCGCCGCGCGCTCGTCCTGGAAGCGGACGAACATTCCTCCGGTGAAGCATTGGCCGCAATCGGTTTCCACCCAGTCAACCGTACCGAGCCCCACCAGCGCGCCGGGGCTGGTGAGGCTCACGACCTCGACGCCCTCCGTGCCAGCCAGATCGCGCAGCATATCGAGATACTGGGCCGAGCGTGCGGCGGGATCGTCGTGACCGGCGGCCAGCTGATAAACGGTGCCATCGGCGGCGGTGTCCCCGGACCCGATGAGCAGCGTGGCCTGCTTGCTCACGAGCGTCGCGGCGAGCAGGATGGCGAGGCTGGTGCCCATCTGGATGACGGGAGGAAACAGGGAAAGCGGGTTGGCCGGAAGATTCACGAGCCGCTTGCCCCGGGCAAAGCGAAGCGGGAGCAGGGAGCCGAGGAGCAGCACGACCGCGGTGACCAGGGCGATCGCCGCTGGCGAATAACTCCAGGCACCGAGCGTGCCGGGCCACGCCCGGAGCGCGGTGCGGAGCGCGATGTATCCGATCAGGAGGCCGAGTGGCACCGCGGAGACGGCAATGACGATTCCCTCGCCCAGGAAGCTCAGGGCGAGGTCGCGACGGGACGCACCGACGGCGCGTCGCACGGCGGTATCGACGTCGCGGATGCCGGAGCGAGTCCATTGAATGGTGAGCGCCGTGACGACCGCGACGGCCGAGGCGGCACCGGCAATGATGACCAGCAGGGCAAGCAGCTGCGCGATGGCCCCGGCCTGGAGTGCCGCAGGCGATTGCGCGGAGGCGGTGAGTGGCAGGAGCAGGTCGACACTGCGAACCAGGTCAGGCTGGAGGACGAATGCGCCGGCTCTGTTGAGGGCGAGGACCGGGGAGACGGTGGCGATGGCGGCTGCAGCGGCGAGGGCGAGCCATGCGGCGGTGCGCCAGTGTTCCCTGATGGCGTCGGTGAGGGGAACGACGATCCTGGTTATAGCGGCGTGTCCACCGTTGCCATGCATTCGAGTTCCATTCGTGCGCCGAGCGCCAATCCGGTGGTACCGAAGGCACTGCGCGCAGGGAAGTGCTTGGTGAAGTAGGTCGCGTACACCGCGTTCATTGCAGGCCACTCGCTCATGTCGGCGAGCATCGCGGTGCACTTCACGACGTTGTCCATCGAAGATCCGTTTCGTTCCAGCGCAGCCTTGATGTTCTCCAGTGTCCGGCGGGTCTCGGCCTCGATGCCTCCCGGGACGATCTTGCCGGCGCTGTCGCCCAGCTGCCCGGAAAGGTAGAGCACGTTACCCACGCGCACGGCCTCGGCGAAGGGCCGGGCGGGGCCATTGTCGGCGCGCGGAATGTACTGGACCGAAGGCACCGACGCGGCAGCCGGTTGTGACGAAGGCCGGCTGCGATCGCAGCCGGCCAGGGTCACAACGACGAGTACCAGCGCGAGGGACTTCAGGCGGCTACCCAGCGACCCTTGAGGTGCTGGATGTCGGGGCAATGGCGGAGCTTCTCGAACGCCCGCTCTCGGATCTGCCGGATGCGCTCGCGGGTGACACCGAGCCGCTCCCCAATGGCCTCGAGCGTCAATGCCTCGGAGCCTTCCTCGAGCCCATAGTACATGGAGAGGATGGCACGCTCGCGCGGCGTGAGGTGCAGGCGGAAGAGGCGGTCGACAAACTCACGCGTGAGGTGCTGGTCTGTGAGCGACTCGATCTCGGAATCGGAGTTGCCCGCCACGCGCTCCCCGACGGTGGCGCCGTGACGGTCGCGGCCGTCGACCGGGGCATCGAGGGACATCTCGATGGTGGACATCTGGCGTGCTTCGCGGATCGTCTCGATCTGCTCGCCAAGTGCACGGGCCAATTCACCGTCAGTGGGCGCGCGGCCGAGCTCCTGGGCCAGGAGCGCCTGTACGCGGCTCATCTTGATGAGCGATGAATTCTGGTTGAGGGGAATGCGAACGCTGCGTGTCTGTTCTGCGAGAGCCTTGAGGACTGCCTGGCGGACCCACCACACCGCGTAACTGATGAACTTGACGCCATGATCGGGATCGAACTTCCGCACTGCCTTGAGGAGCCCTTCGTTGCCGATCGCCACCAGTTCGCCGAGATCGAGTCCGTGTCCCTGATACTTCTTCACGTAGGCGATCACGAACCGAAGATTGGCGGTGACGAGTCGCTCGGCCGCCGTCTGATCGCCGCTGAGGGCTCGCCTGGCCAGCGCGCGCTCCTCGGCGGGGTCGGTGATCATCGGGAGTCGTTGAATGTCGACGAGGTACTGGTCGAAGGAACCCTGGGCAACTGCGCGACCCACGTTGCGCGTGCCGGGGCGAGCGGCCTTGCGAGCGACAGGACGAACAAGGCTAGCGCGGGTGCGAGCCATTCATACCCCCTTCAGGGGAACGGTCGAGTTGTTTGGATAACGCAGAACGAGCAGAGCGGGAAGCGAGCCAATATAGGAAGGCCATTTTGCGCGGTCAAGCAATAATACTTGTCCACATCACAAATGTTACTGCAGTATAAGCTTGTGGGAGTTATACAGTTATCCACTTCTCCACAAGCGACAGCGTGGGGTCAGTGCGGGTATGGGTCAAACGACCCATATCGAGTGAAGCGGCTACCTCAGAGTATCGCGGCCAGCCCTGCGTCGACCGTCGCCTCATCGAAACCAACGGTCCACTTGCCATCCCGTGCGGCCATGCGACCGACCTCGAGCGGCACGGCGAAGCGGAGCTCTCCCGCGACGTTCTTCTTGTCGCGGGCCATCGCATGACGGACGCGTTCGGCATTGGTGCGAAAGGTGATGCGCACCGGGAGCCCGAACTGCTCGAGCAGCGTGGCGACGCGCGCGCCCGTACCGGCGGTGAGGATGCCGGCGCGCTCGGCCATGGCACACTCGGCCAGAAGGCCGAGGCCAACGGCCTCACCGTGCAGGAGCTGGTAGCCGGAGACCTGTTCGAGCGCGTGCGCCACCGTGTGACCGGCATTCAGCAGTGCGCGCGGGCCCGATTCGCGCTCATCGCTCCCCACCACGCCGGCCTTGATCTCCACGCTTCGGCGAATGAGGATCTCGAGCGCGGGGAGATCGCGCGCGAGCAGCGCCGCGCTGTTGGCCTCGATCCAGGCGAGATAGCCGGCATCGGTGATGAGCCCGTGCTTCATCGCCTCCGTGAGGCCGCTCCGATACTCGGCCTCGGCGAGGCTCCGGAGCGTGGCGGGATCGGCGACGACGGCCACCGGCGGGTGAAATGCGCCGATCAGGTTCTTCCCGTGCGTCGTATCGACCCCGGTCTTCCCGCCCACGGAGGCATCCAGCATTGCGAGGAGGGTGGTGGGCACCAGCACGAACGGAATGCCACGATGGTAGGTCGCGGCGACGAATCCGGTGAGGTCGCCCACGACGCCACCACCCAGGCCGATGAGCGCGGAGTCGCGGCCGAAGCCGGCGTTGAGCAGCGCATCGGTGAGGTTGGCCCAGGTATCGCGCGTCTTGAACTTCTCGCCCGGCGGCACGCTCAGCCGGGTGGTCCACTCATGCGCGATCCACTCGCCCTTCCCGTCGCTCGACCAGGCGGGGTTATGGCCGCTTTCCCAGGCCTCGTACTGCCGGCCGACGGCGGTATCGGTGACCAGCGCGACCGAGCGCGATCCGCAGTGTGCCGCGACGATCTCGGGCAGGTCGGCGAGTGCGCCGGGTGCGATGTAGACGGGATAGGAGCCGAGCGCGTGCCGGACGAGAATCGGTTCAGACATGCTACCAGGTCACGTCGCCGGTGCCTGCGCGATGGTTCGCGAGCCGCGCCAGCGTGAAGAGAAGGTCGGAGAGCCGGTTGAGGTAGACGAGGAAGAGTTCAGGGACCGTCTCCTGCGCCGCCAGGTGCACGACCTGGCGCTCGGCGCGACGGCAGATCGTACGCGCCACGTGCAGTGCCGCCGCCTTCGGCGTGCCGGCCGGGAGCACGAACGCCGTAAGCGCTGGAAGCTCGCGATCGGCGGCATCGATGACGCGCTCGAACTCGGCGACCTGGTCAGCCGAAAGACTCGCCTTCTCCAGCGCCTTCCGCACCTTGTCGGGATCGGGTGTCGCGAGATGGCCACCAATCGAGAAGAGATCCCGCTGGATCGACTCGAGGAGCGCGTCCTCGAACTCGCGCGGTGCGGTGGCGCGCACGAGCCCGATGACCGAGTTGAGCTCGTCGACATCGCCGTACGCGGCAACCCGGATGTGATCCTTGGAGACCCTCCCGCCGCCGAAGAGCGCGGTGGAGCCGGAGTCGCCGGTCCTGGTATAGATCTTCACTTCAGCGCGTCCAGCATGTCGGGGATCCGGGTGAACTTCTCGCGCGGCGCGCCACGGGATTTGCCGGCCGCCTGTTCCAGCGCATCGAGCTTCTGCCAGTCGGCAAAGCTCACGACCTGCACGCCGCGGGACTGCAGCATCTGGTCCACTGCCGTACGGCTGCCGCGGACCCGCGGATTGATGGTGCCGGTCGCGACATCCTCGAGCAGGTGATCCGCGGTTTCGGCCGAGTCGGGCTTGTTGGTACCGATGACGCCGCTCGGTCCGCGCTTGATCCATCCGACTGCGTATACCCCGGTGAGCATCTCGAGTGCGCCGGGCGCCACCAGCACGCGGCCTTCCACGTTGGGAAGGACGCCGGCGCGCTGGTCGAAAGGCACGCCGGGGATCGGCACGCCCTTGTAGCCCACCGAACGGAAGATGAGCCCCGCGTCCAGCGTTTCCGTCTCACCCGTCGCCTCCGCCTTCAACTCGTTGCCGGGCGCCCGCACCAGGCGGTTCTTCGCAAGCTTCACGCCCTCGACCCGGTCGCTGCCGAGGATCTCCACCGGGGACACGAGAAAGCGGAGCACGATGCGCCGCTTTCGTCCCTCGGGCTTCCTCGCCGCGAAGTCGTGCAGCGTGTGAAGGTTCTTTTCCGCGGTGCGGTCCTCGTGACCCGACAGCTGGTGGGCACTGTGCTCGTCGAGCTCGATCTCCTTCGTGTCCACGATGACGTCGGCCTCGGCGAGCTCGCCCAGTTCCTTGAGTTCCGGGTTGGTGAACGCCGCCTGGGCCGGGCCACGCCGGCCCAGCACGTAGATCGTGTTCACCTTGCTGGCGCGAAGCGCGTCGAGCGCGTGACGCGAGAGGTCCGTGGGCGTGAGCTCGTCCATGCTGCTCGCGAGGATCCGCGTGACGTCCATGGCCACGTTTCCCATGCCGACGACCACGGCGCTGGTGGCGTTGAGCTCGAAACGACGGTCCCTGTAGTCCGGATGCCCGTTGTACCAGCCGACAAACTCGGTGGCGGCGTGGCTGCCGGCGAGTTCCTCGCCGGGAATGCCCAGGTGCCGGTCGGTCTGTGCGCCGGAGGCGTAGATGATCGCGTCGTAAAGCGCTTGCAGCTCGGAATGATCGATGGCACTGCCGATCCGCACGTTGCCGAGGAAGCGGAACCCGGGATGTGCCGCGATCCGCTCGTACATCCGGGTGACCGACTTGATCTTGGGATGGTCGGGCGCCACGCCGCCGCGCACCAGCCCATAGGGTGTGGGGAGCCGGTCGAACATGTCGATCTCGACCGTGGGCACCTTCTTCTGCAGGTGCTCGGCGGCATAGAAACCGGACGGCCCCGACCCCACGATGGCGACGCGCAGCGATGCGGCAGCGGCGGCCATCTCAGCGACCCTTCGCCATGTCGACCACGACGCTGTCGATCTGGGCCAGGATGGCGCTGCCGCGCTGCGTGTGATGATTGGCCTGCACCGAGAAGGTCACCACCTTGCCGTTCTCGAGCTCGACCCACCCGGACAGCGTATTGGTGCGCGAGATGCTGCCGGTCTTGGCGTGCACCCTACCCTCGATCGGCGTGCCGACGAACCGGTTCTTCAGTGACCCCCGCTGCCCCGACTGGGGCAGCCCGGCGGTGAAGGTCGCCGCCCGCGGATGAGTTCGGATGAATCGCAGGATCTGGGTGAACGCGAGCGGGCTCACCAGGTTCGACGACGAGAGCCCCGAGCCATCGCTGAGCGCGATCTGGGTGGAGTCGACGCCGATCGAGTCGATGAGGAAGCGGCGCTCGATGCGGAGTCCCTCGTCCCAGCTGCCGGCACGGCCGAACTGCTTTCCCAGCTGCTTCAGGGTCATCTCGGCATACCAGTTCTGGCTGGTGTTCAGGATCGGGAAGATCCAGTCCTTGAGCGGACGGCTGGTGACCTCGGCGAGCGGCGTGCCGCGCCGCACGATCTCGTAGGCCATCGAGTCGGTGGTGGAACGAGTGCCGCCCATCACCGCGATCCCCTGGGCCGCGAGGGCCATGCGCAGCGCCCGGGCGGCGAAGATGTCCGGATCAGGCAGGGCGAACGACTCGGTGCGTGGCTTGCTGCGACCTGCCTCGACATTGCCCTGCGCCCACACGGAAAGTGTCCCGGCCGTGCGATAGAAGTCGATCGTCTCGTCCTGGCCCTTCGGCACGGTGCGCGTGCGGTTCTCGAGCGTCACGTCGCCGAAGTCGGGGGTAAAGGCGAGCATCGCCGGCGGACCGACGGTGTCGCTGGTGGAATACTTGATGTCGATACTGTTGTCGTTGTAGCCGAGGCCGCTCACCGGCGCGGCATACCACCAGTTGAGGTCGTAATTCTCCCACGCCGGGTGCACCAGCAGCGGCTCGAACCAGCTCCCGTCCCCCACCACATCGCCCGACACCGACCTAATGCCGGCCCGCGCGAGCTGGGCTGCGAGATCGTCGAGCTTCTTCCTGGGGTCGGTGTCGCACGCCCCGACCACCGTGGTATCGACCGCGTAGCAGCGCTCGCCGAAGGTCGGGTCGCCCCGGCCGTAGAGCACGAGGTCGCCCTGAAGGACACCGTTGATGACGGGGCCGCTGCCGTAGATGCTGGTGCGGACGGTGAAGTCGGGATCGAAGAGTGCGGCGGCGACGGCGCTGACGACGATCTTGGTGTTGCTCGCCGGCACGAACATGCGGTCGGCATTGCGGCCAAAGAGCAGGCGACCCTTCTCGTCGACGAGGGCCACGCCCCAGAGCTGACGGTTGAAAGGCGGCTCGTCCAGCCGGGCGTCCAGCCGCTTCTGCAGGCTCGTCGACTGGGCCGACATGCCGTGCGGCAACAGGGCAACCAGAAGCGCCAGGGCGAACAGCCGCATCATAGGATCGGGTCCATGCGTAGGGTGACCGGCGGAGCGAGGAGCAGGAAAGTCACCCCGGGGGATGCGAAATTCAATCAGGCGGGCGCCAGCGATCAGTCGTAGGCGATGCGCGGATCCGCCTTCGCGTAGGCGAGGTCCGTCAGCAGGTTCACGAACACGAACAGGACGCTCAGGAACAGGATGCTGCCCGACACCGCCGGCAGGTCGCGCTTCTCGATGGCGCTGAGGACGTATCGCCCGACGCCGGGCCACGAAAAGATCGTCTCGGTGAGGATCGAGCCGGTCAGGTAGCTGCCGAAGTCGAGGCCGAGCACCGTGATGACGGGGAGCAGCGCATTCCGGAGCCCGTGGTGCAGGAGGACCCGCGCCTCGCCCAGTCCCTTGGCGCGGGCCGTCCGTATGAAGTCGCTCTGGAGCGATTCCTGAAGTGCGGTGCGGGTCATGCGCGCGATTACGGCGATGGAGCGCATTCCCAGGGTGGTCGCGGGGAGGATGAGGTAGATGAATCCCCATGATCCGGAGGGCGGCAACCAGCGCAGCTCCACGGCGAACACCAGGATGAGCACCAGCCCCACCCAGTACACCGGGAACGACACGCCGAGGTATGCCCCGAGGGTGAGGAAGCGGTCGACCCATCCGCCCGGGCGCCATGCGCCGTAGATCCCCACGGCGAGGCCGATGCTGGTGGCGAAGATCATGGCGGCCAGTGCCAGGCGGAGCGTCGCCGGGAAGCGGTGGCGCAGCTCGGAGACGATGGGCCGGCGGGTGATGTACGAGGTGCCGAGATCGCCCTTGAGCACGTTGCCGACGTAGTGCCCGAACTGCTTCGGCAGTGACTCGTCGAGGTGGAGCTCGCGGCGGAGGCGCACGAGGGTCTCGGGATCGGCCCGCTCGCCCACCATGGCCTGGACGGGATCACCGGGGGCGACGTAGAGCAGGAGGAACGTCACCACGAGCACCCCGAGGAGGGTCGGCACGAGGAGGGCCAGACGTACGCCAAGGAAGCGCATCATGGCTTCGCGTCCTCCCCGACGACATGGGCGTCCTGCCAGCGCTGGCCGTTGAAGATCGCCGGAATGTCCCAGCCTTCGAACCGTGGGTTGAGCGCCCAGAGATCGACGGGATGCCAGAGGAAGATCCAGGGCGCCAGCGCGAAGATGCGCGCATCGGTTTCCCGGGCGACGCGCGCCTTCTCGGCTTCATCGACGGTGGTGCGGATGAGCACGGTGAGGCTGTCGATGACGGGATCCTTCAGGAAGGCGTAGTTCCCCCCGGTGCCGGCGTTCCGCGAGTTGAACAGCGGGTAGGTGAAGTTCTCGGGGTCGGGATAGTCGGCGTACCAGTCGGTAAGGAACAGGTCCGCTTCCCCCTTCCGCACGGCGGCTCGGGCACTCGAGGCATCCCGCTGGATAATCTCCACCTGAATCCCGACGGCCGCGAGGCTCTGCTGCACGGTCTGGGCGATGCGGGCGTACTCGGGCCGCTGCGAGCGCCAGAACCGGAGCGTGAGCCCGTTGGCATGACCTGCGGCGGCGAGGAGCTTCCGGGCGCTGTCGGGATCGTAGGGATACGGCGCCCGTGCCGAATCGTAGCCGGTGATCCCAGGCGGGATGACGCCGTGTGCCTGGAGGCCGCGACCAGCCATGACGCTGTTGAGCAGCGTGGGAACGTCGATCGCCAGGTTGAGCGCCTGGCGCACGCGTACATCGCTCAGGGGCCCGCGGGAGGTGTTGATCGCGATGTAGAGGTCGCGAATGGTGGGCCGCCGCTTCAGTTCCGCATGGCGCCGCGCCTCCCAGCGCCGCGTCTCGCCGAAGGGTATCTCGACAACCGTGAGTCCGCCGCGCTCGTACTCCGCCGCCTGGGTGAGCGGCTCCGGGATGATCCGGATGCGTATGCTGTCCGCGCGCGGGACCTGTCCCCAGTAGTCGGCATTCCGTGCGAGGGTGATGTAGTCGTCGTGCGACCACTCCACGAAACGCCATGGACCGCTGCCGATGGGGGATTGGTCGAACATGTCTCCCGTTGGCGTCGGCACGATGCCGGTGGCCGGCATCGCCACGAGCTTGGGAAAGATGTTGAGCGGTTCCTCGAGCGTGAAGACCATGGTCGAGTCGTCTTCCACCACCATCCCCCCCACCGCCGGCGCCTCTCCCTTGTTGAATGCCCGCGCCCCCTGGATGGGGTATAGAGGCCAGGGCCGTCCCCCCAGCGACTTCGGCGAGAGGGCGCGGAGGTACGACGCCTCCACATCGGCCGCGCGGACCGGCCGGCCATCGTGGAAGCGAGCGTTGGTGCGAAGGTGAAAGGTGTAGCGGGAACCGGAGGGGTCGACCTCCCAGGACTTCGCGAGTCCCGGCACAAGCCGGCCCTCGACATCGAACTGGGTGAGGTTGTCGAACAGGAGGGCGTCCACTTCACCGGTGGGAACGTCGGTGGAGTAGGCAGGATCGAGCGAGCGGGGGTCGTACGTGAAGTAGTACTCGAGCGTGCGGCCGGGTCCGTCTGAACCGCAGGCAGCGAGCCCGATCACGGCGCCGAGGGCGACAACGAGGCCTGCTCGGGGAGGTGCGATCGAGGCGCTCCGGTCGGTCGGCGGGATGGGATGCGTTGGGCCACCGGTTAAAACATTGACACCGAGGCCTAACGCTGCAAAAATACATGGGTTAGCTAACCTCGTCAATCGTCGCTGAGGCTTCGTGATAGGTTCGCGAAGCGGGTGCAGGCGACTCGGGAGTGTCGTATTTCTTTGCAGATCATCAGCTCTCCGCCAGGCAGGCGAAGCGCGTGAAGTTCGCATGGTCCAGACTCCTCGCGGGAGCACTGGTGGCGGGGGCGTGGCTGGCGCCGGTGCGCGCGAGGGCCCAGGCGGACGGTGAGCGGGTGGTGCGCAAGCTCGACTTCCAGGGCAACAAGGCGATCGACGACGCGACGCTCGCCGCCTCGATCGCCACGTCGAACTCGAGCTGGTTTGCGCGGGTCGGGCTGGTGAAGTGGATCGGGTTCGGAACCGAGAAGTACGTGAATGAACGGGAACTGCAGCGTGATGTGCTCCGGATCGAAGTGCTCTACCGACGCAGCGGATTTCCGACGGCGACGGTTGATACCATCATCAAGCGCACGCCGGGTGACATCTGTATCACGTTCAAGGTCACCGAGGGTGCGCCGATTGTGGTGGAGCAGCTGACGTTTCTGGGCCTCGACACGCTGCCGGCGAAGAGGCGAAAGAGCGTGACCCAGGACCTGCCCCTGCGAGTGGGGAAGCCGTTCGACCTCGCGCGGCTGCAGGCCAGCATCGACACGGTGAAGCTGCGCCTCCGAAACCTGGGCTACCCGACGGTGGACGTGTTTCGCGAATTCACGTCTGACAGCGCCACGCGCGCGGCCAGCGTCACGCTGACGGTGGAGACCGGGCATCACTTCTCCTTCGGCTCGGTGAAGGTCACGGGCACCGCGCGGGTGGACACCAATGTCGTACGCTCACTGCTGGTGGTGAGGCAGGGGCGGCCCTTCTCCGAGCGGGAGATCACGACAAGCCAGCTGAACCTCTACCGGTCGGACCTGTTCTCCCTCGCGCAGGTGTCGCTCGACACGGCGGCGTTCGACCCCGCCGACTCGCTGGTGCCGGTCATCGTGAACGTGGCGGAGGCGAAGCGCCGCACGGTAAAGGCGAGCGCGGGCTACGCGTCCCAGGATTGCTTCCGCGTCAGCGCCGGGTTCGGGGTGCGGAACTTCCTGGGATCGGGCCGGATCCTCGACGTCAGCGCGCGTGCCTCGAAGATCGGCGTGGCCTCGAGCCCCGGCATCGTGGACTGGAACCTCGAGAACAGCCTCTGCCCCGGCGTCAAGGAAGACGGAGTCGTCGAGATCGGGTCGCGCAAGATCAACTACAACGTGACGGTCTCGGTGCGGCGGCCTGCGTTCCTGTCGCCGCAGAACTCGATGACGCTGTCGGGGTTCTCGGAGCGCCGGAGCGAGTACAGCATCTACCTGCGCGAGGACATCGGCGCGGGCGTCGCGCTGACGCGCGAGTCCCCGGTGCGGCGCGACCCGCTGACCATCGCCTACACGTTTTCCTATGGCGCCACGCAGGCGACCGCGGCGGCGTTCTGTTCCTACTTCAGCGTGTGTACGCCCGAGGTTCGCGCGGCCCAGGAGCTCCGGAAGCCGCTCGCGATCCTGAGCGCCACGGCCACCTTCCCGCGGGTGAACAACCCGGTGGACCCGACGCGGGGCCACCTCTTCACCGGGGAAGTGGCGTGGAGTTCCTCGCTGATCGGGTCATCCC